>Ga0180435_10006872_pt1 | contig 10874 bp, 9 predicted proteins | sample SS_ome_3_FD_132467 | JGI IMG/M metagenome (GOLD analysis project Ga0180435, IMG submission 132467) | Hypersaline lake sediment archaeal communities from the Salton Sea, California, USA - SS_3_S_1 metaG | ecosystem: Environmental > Aquatic > Non-marine Saline and Alkaline > Hypersaline > Sediment... | reverse complement strand
GAAAACACTATAGAGGAAATACAATCAGCTTTAAGGGGAAAAGAATGAAAGGAATCTACATCCATATACCGTTTTGCATGAGCAAATGCCTATACTGCGACTTTGTTTCTATGGAAGGCGGAGACAAAAAGGCATATATAGCAGCATTGAAAAAAGAAATTAGATTCTATGATGCGGAACATGCTGGCACAGTGGACAGCATTTTTTTTGGAGGAGGAACACCTTCGTCTGTCTTGCCGATATATATAGAGAGCGTAATGGATACGCTCAAAAAGAGCTTCGAGGTCCAAGACGATGCTGAGATTACCATCGAAGCGAATCCGGGCACTGTCGACAGAGAAAAGCTTTTGGCATATAAAAAAATGGGTATAAACCGTATAAGCTTCGGGCTGCAATCGGCAAACGATGATGAGCTCGTTTCTTTGGGAAGGATACACACCTTCGAAGAGTTTCTTGAAAGCTACGAGCTCGCAAGAAATGCAGGGTTTGAAAACATCAATATTGACCTGATGTTCGGTCTGCCGAACCAGGATTTAAGAGATTTTGATAACAGCGTTAGAAAAGTTCTCGAACTCGAACCGGAGCATATCTCTTGCTATGCGCTGAAGATTGAGAAAGGAACCGAGTTTTATAAGAAATACTACGGTTCGACTTTGATGCCCGGAGAAAAGCAGGAAAGGCAGATGTATCATACCGCAAGAACCGCATTCGAGAATAAAGGCTATGTGCATTATGAAACCTCGAACTTTGCAAAGCCCGGATTTGAATGCAGACACAACTTAAAATACTGGACGGGTGAGGAATATCTGGGCTTTGGTGTGGCGGCCCATTCCTATTTTTTCGACAAGAGAAAACGCTATAGACAAAACAATATCTCCGACATAGAGAAATATATCCGAGATATCGAAAATGATGTTATGCCGATAGATGAGGAAGTCAAACTCACAGAAAAGGATATACAGGATGAGTATATTATGCTACACTTACGCTTGAATACTGGAATCGTGTTTGAAGAGTATCTAAACCTTTTCGGAATGGATTTTGAGAAGGATTTTTCTGAGCAAATCGAAAAACTCCAGGAAAACGGTCTTATAAGAAGAGACGAAAAAGGAATATACTCGACTCCAAAGGGCTTCGATCTCCAAAACACTATGATTTCAATGTTCCTATAAAAGACAAGAGGGATATATATTTATGAATGGTTCAAAAGCGAAGGCATATGTTATGCTGTCGATTTCAACATTGCTCTTCGGGTTTTCATTTTTAGCGGGAAAAACAGCACTGAACACAGTAAACAACGAGGTCTATAGTCTTCTTTCCTTTAGGTTTATTGTCGGATGGATTGCGCTTTCTTTATATGTAATTATTAAAAAACAAAGAATAAGCTTTAAGGGTAAGGGCAAAAAGAATTTGATTATGCTTTGTCTTTTTTCTCCTGTGCTGGCGTCTTCCTTGAGCACAGCAGGACTCGCACGCATATCGTCATCGGAGGCGGGAATGTTTATCGCTGCAATACCGATTTTCTCGATTATATTCAGCTATCTGTTCTTTAAAGAGAAGATAGGACCCTTAAGACTAATCTTTATGGTGGTTTCGATTATCGGGGTTTTTATTATAAATATTTTTGGATTTGTACAGGGTAACTCTACAAACATTGGAAGACTCCTCATGCTGCTAATGGTTATATCCGCGGCTTTATATCTCATATTTGCAAAGAAATCCTCAAAGGAATACTCTTATATTGAAATTACGTGGACAATGACGCTTGTGGGAGCGATTGTTTTCACATCGGTCGCTGTTGCTAAAAATGCTGTTTTGGGTACTCTTGATGATTATATAGGCGTGCTTGGGAACACGAAGTTTCTTTTGAGTGTATTGTACTTGGGAATAGGTGTTACGATGCTGTCACATCTTTCAATGAACTATGCAATCCCGAAACTGAACGTTGCGATTGTTGCTATTTTTGCAAACCTATCGCCTGTTATAGCGGTTATTGCGGGTGCTGTTTTCTTAAAAGAAGCATTATATTGGTATCATATCGTTGGAGGCATAGTGATTATCGGTGGTGTCCTTGGTGCATCATTATTGGGTAAGCGGGACGAAAAAGAGATTTTTGTAGCGGAACAGTTATAAAAAGTCCTGTGAGAATGCCGCAAGACTTCATAGAACTCTTCATACTTATATCAATCCAACATCTCGCAATATCTCCAAACTCGAAGAATGCTTATTCATAGTATAAAGATGCAACCCATCCACACCATTTTCCAGCAGTCTCGAGACTTGAGTTTTTGCATACTCCAAACCATGCTTTCGAAACTCATCTTCATCTGCGCCATAAAGAGCAAACAGCTTAGCGAGACGTGAAGGTATTGAACACCCGGAAAGGGAAACCATACGAAGAATTTGAGTCGGATTCAGTATCGGCATAATGCCGATGCTTATCGGTACTGATATATCCGCATTCTTTGCTTCATCCAAGAACCTTAGAATCGTATCCGTTTCAAAACAGAGCTGTGTATTAAACCTTTCTGCTCCTTTATCCTGTTTAAGCTTTAAGAAATCCAAATCCTCTTTCTTGGTTTTGCTCTGCGGGTGTCCTTCCGGATACGCAGCAGCACAGGAATAAAACCCCTTCTTTTCTCTTATAAAATCGAGCAAGTCAGTCGCATGACGAAAATGTAGGAAAGCCTTTTCCCTATCCATGCCTTTCGGAATATCACCGCGAAGTGCCAGTATATTGTCGATGCCGCTTTTCTTCATACTGTCCAAGATATCAGAAACATTGGATTTGCTCGCTCCGACACACGTCAAATGAGCCAAGGGTTCTATGCCGAATTCGGTCTTTATTCTTGAGGCGATCTCGACCGTTTTGTCCCTTTCGCTTCCTCCTGCACCATAAGTTACGCTGATAAAAGCAGGATCAGCTTCCTTAAGAGCAGAAATTGTCTCGAACAATTCTTCGATATTATTTGACTTCTTTGGAGGGAAGACCTCAAAAGAAAGAGTTGTTTTCGGTCCTTTTTTGATATCATTGATATTCAATCTACAGTACTCCGTTCTTACGTTTTAAACATTAAAACACACTTTCTTAAGCTAATGCAAGAAAATAGTGGTGAACTCGTTGAAAAGCCCACTGATTTAGTATATATTATAGCATAATAGTGGTTTAATGCGCAGCTGTATGCAAGTGTTTACAGAATTGTGTATATGCATGGGTTTAGATAATCCCATTGGAGAAATTATGGAAACTATAAATTATCCATATGTTCCGAACAGACCGAGCGAAAGCAGTGTTTTGAGGCGACTTGGGTATAATAAGAACACCATAATAGATGTATCAGACATGATGCGAATGGATAATATGATATTGCGTGCAGCGGATTTTTGCAGACCGAAGGCGAAATCCTGTGTCATATCGATTAAGAAGAAGAAAGAAAAAAGCGTCATATTGGATAATGGGCTTATAATCGAATCCTTAAAGCTCGCAAAGCTTCTTATGAACAGTAAGAAAATCCTGATAATGGGTGCAACTTTGGGCGAAGATATCGTTCAAAAAATCAATCATGAGATAGGTTTCGGGGATGCGGAATTCGGCGTTGTTTTGGATGCATACGCCTCTGAATGTGTGGATGACACCCTTTCGTATATTATGAAATCTGAATCGCTGAAAGATTTTCGGCTTGGCGGGAAAGTGACGAAACACAGATTCAGCGCAGGTTATGGGGACTTGGATATATCATATCAGAAGAATTTCTATGATATTTTGAAAATGGATGAAATCGGGGTGGAGATAAACGACAGCTTTATGCTGATCCCCGAAAAGAGCGTAATTGCTCTTGCCGGATTGGAGAGACGATGAAGGGTATTCTTGAATTTATTAAAAATGAATATTTGGTTTTGGACGGAGCTACGGGGACTTTTCTTCAGGAAAATGGTCTTGAGACCGGGATGTGTCCGGAACAGTTCGTAATCGATAATCCTGCAGTTTTGGAAAAACTCCAAGATGAGTATATTAAAGCCGGCTCAAAAGCGGTATATTCCTGTACATTTGGTGCAAACAGAAAAAAACTCGCAAGTTATGGGCTTGAAGATAAAGCATATGAGATGAACAAAAAACTCACAGAAATAACTGCGAAAGTCTGCAAAGGGAGGGCATATGTCGGGGCAGATGTCGGTGTTACGGGCATGTTCTTGGAACCGCTGGGTGAACTTGAGTTTGAAGAAGCGGTTGATATATATAAAGAGCAGATAAGAGGCTTGGTGGACGGCGGTGCGGATTTTATTGCGCTGGAAACCATGATAGATATAAACGAAACAAGAGCAGCGATTATCGCAGCGAAAGAGATATGCGACCTGCCGGTCTTTGCAACGATGACCTTTGATGAGACTGGAAGAACGCTCACGGGCACATCACCAAAAGCTGCGGCTGTGATATTACAAGCAGTAGGAGCAGATGCCGTTGGACTTAATTGCTCTACGGGACCAAAGGAGATGAAACCGTTTGTAAAAGTGATGAAAGAGGTATTGAATGTTCCGCTCATAGTGAAACCGAATGCCGGAATACCTCAGTTGGTTGATGGAAAGACGATTTTTGACTTGAATTCGGATGATTTTTGCACTGATATGCTTGATTTAGTCGATATAGGTGCGGATATCGTGGGAGGATGCTGCGGTACGGACCCTGTATATATAGGAAAGCTTTCTAAATCACTTAAAGGCAGAAAACCAAAGCCTATCGAAGAAAAAGCGAAAAGCATACTCGCTTCGAACTTTGAAACAAAAGAGATTGTTAAGAATGGTAAACTCTTCGTTATAGGCGAAAGAATCAACCCTACAGGGAAGAAAGACTTAAAAGAAGCATTTAAAACTAATGATATATCACCCGCATTGGATTTTGCCAATGAGCAAAAAACAGCAGGAGCTGATGCATTGGATATTAACGTCGGTGTGCCGGGCATTGACGAAAATGAGATAATGAGAAAGCTGATAATTGAGCTTGGGGCGAGAATGAGTCTGCCGCTATGTATAGATTCTTCATATCCGGAAGTTATAGAAAATGCATTGCGAATTTATCCGGGAAGAGCTTTGATAAATTCGATTTCTGCGGAAAAGGGAAAAGCGGAAAACCTTTTACCGGTTATGAAAAAATATGGGGCGATGGCGATATTGCTTCCGATTGGTGAAAAAGGAATCCCCAAGACAGGCGAGGAAAGAATTGAAATCATTCGAAGTCTCTTTGATAAAGGGCTTGAAGCAGGCTTGAAAAAAGAGGATTTTCTGATCGATGGCTTGGCATTTGCGATCTCATCATCCGAATCTGCAGCTAGTGAGACTTTTAAGGTTTTAAGATGGTGCAGTGAAAACGGATTTAAAACAGTGCTTGGAATATCCAACAGCTCATTCGGCTTGCCGCAGAGAAGATGGATTAATTCCAGCTACTTATCGGCGGCTATGCAAAACGGACTCAATGGTGCGATTATAAATCCAAATGAAGAATTGCTGATGAACACTGCTCTTGCAACAGCCGCAGTACTCGGCAGAGATAATGATTTTTCTGCATATATATCGTCTATCACCGAAGGACAGATTGCTGGCAGAAATGAGGAACCGGCAAGTATTCGCGATGCGGTGCTTTTGGGTAAAGATGCGATAAATATAGTGAAAAAAGAAATCGAAGAGAAAACCCCGTCGGAGATAATAGATAAAGACGTTATTCCGGCGTTAAATAAAGTAGGAGACCTTTTTGCAGAAAAGAAGTATTTTCTTCCACAGCTGCTTGCAAGTGCCAGAACCGCAAAGTCGATATTCGATTTTTTAGAGCCGCATATTCTAAAGAGCGGTGCGGATATAAAGGAAAAGACCAAAATCGTTATCGCGACCGTTAAAGGGGATATCCACGATATAGGGAAAAATCTCGTAGGATTGATGCTTAAAAACCATGGATTTGAGGTAATTGATCTTGGGAAGGATGTGGACAAAGAGGATATAGTAAAAGCTGTAGAGGATAATGGAATAGAGCTTGTCGGGCTATCCGCATTGATGACGACAACAGCAAAAGAGATGGAAAAAACTTTGGTTGAATTGAAGAACAGAGTTCCAGACTGCAAAGTGATGATCGGAGGGGCAGTGGTTACAAAGGATTTCGCTGATGAGATTGGTGCGGATGCATATGCGAAGGATGCTGCTGACGCTGTCGGGAAGGCGAAGGATCTGGTCTGAATTGTGTCTTTACAGCAGGGAGAAAATAGTTCTTAAACCCTTGTTAACAAAGGGTAAAAATAAAACTATTGCCTATTGCATTTATAATCTCAATGTGTTAAAATGCTCATGCTGTTTAGTTTTAGGAGGAAATAATTGTGGAAATGGCGTCACTTATAATTAGAATAGTACTTGTAGTATTTTCTGTGTTTTTGATCGCTGTGGTTCTCTTGCAACAGGGCAAGAGTGCAGGGCTTTCGGGAAGCATAGCTGGAGGTGCCGAAACGTTTTTCGGCAAGAACAAAGCTAAAAGTTATGAAGGTAAGCTTGAAACGCTGACAAAGATTGTTGCGATTGCGTTTATGCTGCTTTCCGTCACTTTGGTCATTTTAGCGAAGTTCTCATAAGAGTTTTTTAAAAAACAAATTATGACACCTCTTTATTACAAGGGGTGTTTTTTAATTCTGAAAAACAGGTAATAATATATAATATGGAGAATGAATTGACGATAAAAGAAAAAATGCTTGATATAGTCAAAAACGACGATATCAACTATACAAAAAAAGAGATGTTCGAGCTTATCGACATCAAGAAAACTGAAGACTTTGAAAAGGCTCTGAAAAGTCTAATCGACGAGGGTGAGGTTACTCTTACTTCGAAAAAGAAGATTGTTCTGCCTGAGCTGCTTGGACTGTATGTGAGCGAAATTGATGTGAAACGCGGGGGATTTGGATTCCTTCGTATGCCGGATAATGATATTTTTGTTCCCAGGGACAGTCTTAACGGTGCTATGAATAAAGACCGAGTTATGGTTCGTCAAACGAGAAGAGCAAACGGCGGAAAAACAAGAGAAGGCGAAGTCGTAAAGATATTTGAGTCTGAACCAAAGACCATTATCGGTACATTCGAAAAGTCAAGGGACTTTTCATTTGTTCTGCCCGACGAAGCAGGAATGGATGATATATACGTTTCGAATTCGAAAACCAACCGAGCAAAGGACGGACAAAAAGTACTTGTTGAAATAACCAAGAGAGCTACAAAGAGTAGAAATCCGGAAGGGAAAATCATTGAGGTTTTAGGATATCCTGGAGAAAAAGGCGTTGATGTGCTCTCTGCAATAAAACGATTCGGTATTAAGACTGAGTTTGGGGAAGCGGCGCTTTCGCAAGCGGAATCCTCATCAAAAAAGGATATCGAGAAACAGGAGATTTCGAGGCGAAAGGATTTCAGAGGCGATATCGTTTTCACCATTGATGGTGCTGATGCGAAGGACTTGGATGATGCCGTTTCAATAAAGGTTCTAAAGAACGGAAACTATCTTTTAGGTGTCCACATTGCAGATGTTACGCATTATGTCAAAAAAGGATCTGCACTTGATAATGAAGCTTTCAGCAGAGCCACAAGCGTATACTTGGTTGATAAGGTTGTGCCTATGCTGCCGGCCTGTCTTTCTAACGGTGTATGTTCGCTAAATGAAAAAGTAGATAGGCTGACGCTGACTTGTGAGATGCAGATTGATAAAACAGGGAAGCTTATATCGCATGAGATCGGTGAGTCCGTAATCAATTCTGTACATAGGATGACATATAGTGATGTAAACAAGATCTTGGAGGATAAGGACAGTAAGCTTATCCAAAAACATAAGGATATATATGAAAGTCTATTGAATATGCAGGAGCTTTCCAAGACTCTTCGAAAGAGGAGGGAAGAAAAGGGAAGCATTGATTTTGATATCGAGGAAGCGCATATCAAGGTGGATGATAAAGGCAAAGTTACGGAGATCGTACCTAGAGAGAGGGGAACAGCGGAAAAGCTGATCGAAGAATTCATGCTGATGGCGAATAAGACCGTTGCTGAGGATTTCTTTTGGAGAGAGCTGCCTTTTGTATATCGGGTTCACGAGCCGCCGGAAAGTGACAGACTGAATGAGCTTAATTATTTTCTTTCAAATTTCGGATTCAGGTTAAAGGGTGTGAACTCGGATTTCCATCCAAAGTCCCTACAAGGAGTTTTGGAAAGCATTAAGGGCAAACCTCATGAGAATATCGTAAATCAAGTTATGCTGCGTTCGCTGAAAAAAGCGGAATACCGACCGGAAAATCTAGGGCATTTTGGATTGGCGTTTGAGCACTACTGCCATTTTACTTCGCCGATTAGAAGATATCCGGACTTTACGATACATAGGATTATAAAGGATACCATAACGGGCAGGATTGCAGAGAAAAGCATGAAGGATATTTCTGATGAGACTATGGATGTATCGGTTCAGTCCAGCCTTATGGAAAGACGTGCGATGGAAGCGGAGCGAGCTGTTGAGGATATCAAGAAGTGCGAGTTTATGAAGGATAAAGTCGGCGAAAGCTTTGTGGGTATTGTTTCCGGTGTGATGAATTCTGCAATTTTCGTAGAACTCGACAATACTATAGAGGGTGTTTTGCCGCTCTCGAATTTGACGGACGATTACTATAATTATGTCGAAAAAATGTTTTGTGTTATCGGGGAGAGAACAAGAAAGCAAATCAGTCTGGGGGATGAGATTAAAATCGTATTAAAGAATGTCAATTTGCGGGAAGTCAGGATTGAATTTGATATTGATGAAGGATAATGTGGTATGATATAATTATCTTCCCTTTATAAGAGGAGATAAAAAAAACGGGGTTAGAGCGAAATGGCTGAGGGCATAAAAATTCTTGCGACGAACAAAAAGGCAAGACATGAATATATAATAGAAGACAGCTTCGAAGCCGGAATTGCGCTTAAAGGCACAGAGGTTAAGTCGATACGACTCGGGAAAGTGAGTTTTGTGGATTCTTTTGTGATTGTGAAAAACGGCGAATGTTTGTTGTATAATATGCATATAAGTCCTTATGAAAAAGGAAATGTGCATAATGCCGATCCTGTAAGGACAAGAAAACTGCTTTTGCATAAGAGAGAGATTTTTAAGCTCGGTGATAAGACAAACCAAAAGGGATATGCTGTTATACCGCTTAAGATCTACCTTAAGCGTGGGCTGGTGAAGATTGAGATTGGTATTGGTAAGGGCAAAAAGCTGTATGATAAGAGATACAGCGACAAAGAGCGTGATGTGAAGCGCAAAATGGACAAAGCTCTTAGGCAGTATTGATATAAAACAATTTAATATTTGGGGGCGTACTTGGATTTCGACGGGGATTTTGTCGGATTGGATAAGCGGGCCACAGTTCCGGAGGCTGTGTAAAAAAGCCGGACCTAATTTTAAGTGCAGATAATTCTGAACTTACTCTAGCAGCTGCGTAAGCTGACTGCTTCGTCTCTTTTGCTGAATCCCACAGCAGCAGATTAGGCGTCAATTATTGTGGGGAACGTATTCGCCAAAGCTTTGAAGCGGATAACGACTTTATGAAGCTACAAGTCTAGTTAGTCGGTATATGGACGAATAAGACTTGGAAACTTAAAGCATATACTACGCTCGTAGAAAGTCCTCTTCGGAGATTTTCGGACAGGGGTTCGACTCCCCTCGCCTCCACCAAATCTTAGAAGCCACCCCTCGGTGGCTTTTGTTTTACTGAATGATTATACCATGCAGAGTTTACATTCAATATTCTAGCCATTTTTTTGTATCGGAAAAGTGGTTATTGATTCAGAGTTTACACAGATAGTATATCCGGTTTTTTTGGAACCCTCAAAGAAAATAATTCAGAACATTTGGATTTGACAGCTTTTCGGGAGAAGGTCAATACATACTATCAAATTTTTAATAAAAATAGAACTTAAATCAAAAATACTAGAATTTATATACAGTAAATATTATTTTTTCGGAAAAAATATTGCTTTTGTATTAACATAGTGTTTATAATAAAAGTATTGGATTATTAAGGAGGAAGGGTTTTGACATCTTTATATAGTAAAATTGCTGATGAAATTCAAATGAAAATAGATACTGGGGAATTTAGCGAAGGGGATATGCTGCCCAAAGAGACGGAATTGTGTGAACAATATAATGTGAGCCGTCCAACTGTGCGAGCTGCGCTTATGCAGCTGGTGAATTTGGGTATGCTGAAAAGAATAAAAGGCAAGGGTACTTTTGTTAAAAAAACACAGATTGTATTAGAAAATTCATCCTTATTCATAGAGAGCTTCAACGAGGAGCATATGAAAAGAATGAAGACGGAAGTGCTGGAGTTTCGAACAGTTCCATCTGAAGAGACCATAGCAGACAAACTGCAAATTGAGTGTGGCGAGCCTGTTACTAAACTTGTTAGGTTGCGCTATCTAAAAGAAGAATTTGATTCTGGACCAATAGTATTCACAACTTCGCATTTTATAAATGATGTTTCTTTTATACAGCAGTATAATTTGGAAGATGAAACAGTGGATATGGTTTTTAAGCACCATGGGGTGCACAGAGATATTGTCGAAAAGGAGATTAAAACTGAATATCTTGATGCAAAAAAGAGCAGAATGTTAGGGGTTGAGGAAGGAACACTAGCGCTGTTGATTATTGCAATCGTTTGGGATAAGGATGGCCGAATCACTGAGTATGCTGAGAGTAGTTATCCGGCTGATCGCAATAGATTTCTTATAAGAGTAAAGCTTTGAGCAATGGTAGGAATTATTGCGTCCTGCACTAATTGTACATAAGCGCTTATTCGTAAAATAATAAACTGTACACGATACTTTATGATTTTGCTATAAAG
>Ga0180435_10006870_pt1 | contig 10877 bp, 4 predicted proteins | sample SS_ome_3_FD_132467 | JGI IMG/M metagenome (GOLD analysis project Ga0180435, IMG submission 132467) | Hypersaline lake sediment archaeal communities from the Salton Sea, California, USA - SS_3_S_1 metaG | ecosystem: Environmental > Aquatic > Non-marine Saline and Alkaline > Hypersaline > Sediment... | reverse complement strand
TGACCGAGATCGCGCGTGCTTCTCCGACGCCGAATCGATGCGGGACCCTGGATCCCGGGACCGGAACGTGCCGGGCGTGCAGGAGCCGTCCGAGATCCACAGCGGGCTCTCGTCTTGGGCCTCGCGGACGCCCCGGCGTCCCGAAAAGAAGCCACGCCCCGAAGGGCGTGGAAGGGGACCCCGGGATTCACTTCAACATCACGGTTGCGCTTCAGTGAGGTCCATCGTGCCGCCGGGTCGGCCGAGAAAGAACCATGACCACGGCAAGGTAGTCGTTCGGAAAGGTTCGGGCAACGGCGAGATGTCGGGAACCGTCACGGGCTCCATGCAGGTGTGAAGTTGACGTACTTGTCCACCACGATGCGCTCGCTCCGGAGGATCTCCTCGATCCCCAGGAGCGAAAGACCGCGGCGGTCCGGGACGGACCGCTGCAGTTCCTCGAGTTCAAGGAGCGTCGTGATCGTCGGGAGATCGAATGCGGGAGACCAGATCGGCCAGGTGACGAAGGTTCCGTCTCGTCGGGTGAAGCCGGAGGTTCGGAGCCCCCGATCCGTGGGGACGCTCACGAACAGCGGCAGAGCCGCGGCCGCGAGGGCGTTGCCTCCCGCCTCCGACGTCGGGCGATCGAGCATGGGAGCGAGCCAGCGGTGGGCATGCCTCCGGTCGTCGACGGGGTCGAGACGAAGCGTCGGCGCCGCATCCTCGTGGGTCCAAGGCTCCGTGAGCGATCGATCGACTTGTTCCACGCGGACGTCCTCGAAGAGTGCGATGAGCGTGGGAATGAACCGCTGCTTCCCGCCTCCGAGAGCCTTCAACGGAGTGTGGTCGACGCTTGGAGGCGACTTCCCGACCTTCGGGCATGCCTCCGACGCCAACGCAGCGGACCACCGCGCGGCGTGGTGATCGGTGGTCCCGGGAGCGAAGGGATGCTGCAGCGAATCGACGGCGTTCTCGAAGCGGTCCTGCAGTAGCAGCGAGTCGTCTTCGCCCAACCGCTTCAGGGCGCCGGCATCCCGACGAAGTCCGACGACGAGTCGTTCGGCGATCTCGTCGCGATCTCCGACGCCCATGCCGACGAGGTGTGGCGACCATCGCCCCGTCCAGCGCCATGAGAGTCGGACGTCCCCGTCGGACGTCGTCGCCGCGAGAAGTCGAAGCACACCGAGTGCCGCCAGGAAGCCGGGCAGGCTTCCCCCGTCGATTCCGGGCAATGCCACCGCTCCAGTCTGGGAGTCGACGACGCTCACGTGTCGTGTCCGTTCGAGGGTCGGGAGATCGCCGCATGGTGCGCCGGGGAGTCGGAGGTCCGCAGCACCGTCTCCAGCAGGGCGAGTCCCCACGGTCCGAATCGATGGGAAAGTCGACGGAGTCGACCGGGGCCGTCATGGTCCAGGGCGTCCGCGGATGAAGTGGCCACCTGACCGGACGTGCGTCGGCTTGCGACGAGGTCGAGCGACGGGAGCGGCCGCGACCCTCCCCAACGCGTGGCGAGCAGGTGTCTGGTCAGTTCATCCGACGCCCCGGTTCCGAGATGCCTCCCGTCGTTTTCGGATCCGGCGATCCGCTCGCATCTCGAATCCCGATGGGGACCGAGATGGTCGTTTCGGATCGAGTCCTCGGGCGACGTGGTCCGACGGCTCCCCAACCTCGTCGGGCCGGAGGACTCGCGACGCGGGCACTCCCGCATGGACGAATCCGCATGACCCGCGTCCAGGCATCGCGCGGCCCGGGCGAGTTGCTCGGTCACGCTCGCAGGCAGGCCCAGGATCCCCGCCTCCGCGACGACCCGATCGGCAACCCGGCGCGGGCGGGCCTCGGGGGCCCGGAGGCCCGGGGGTCCGTTTCCGTCGAGTGCAAGCAGGGCCGAGCAGGTCATGCTCGCCGGTGAATCGACGATCCATCCTTCGATGGGATGAGGCAGCACGCGGAGAGGGATCCGTCCTCGACGGAGAGCCTCGCACGCCTCGAGGAATCCGGGGGCGGGGCACGCCGCGTCGAGTGCCTCGCAGTGGTCCAGCAGGACGTTGATCCAGACGTCGACCTCGGTGGTCCGTCGACCGGCTGGCACCACGTTCCCGCAGTCGAAACCGACGGGGGTCTCGATCGTGGGAGGGGGGTTCGATCTCAGTCGGATCACGCCGAGATCGAACCACCATGCCCACGATGCGACGTCGAGTCGTGCGATCGTGGCGATGGCGTTGGAACGCTTCGGCCCGGCGAGAACCACGTCGCCCGCACGAACGTCCCCCGAGGTGCCCAGCATGCCGGATCGGCTGCGCCACGCGGCGATGTGGATGAGAGTGGAGTTCCGATGCCATGGGCGCAATGGATCGCCGTCTTCGGTCGCGATCGCCTCGCGATGGTGTGGATGGTCGGTCACAGCGTCTCCGCGACGCGACAGCAGGGATCGAGGTACTCGACGACATTCCGCACCGGTGGGCGGTAGCAGCTCGAGATACCGTTCGATCTGGCGAACGCTCGCCTGAGGCGAGGGCAGGTCGCTGCGCCAGCACCACAGCACCGAGTCCTCGGGACTGGAGACCACGAATCTCAGGGCCTGCGGATCGGGGATCGGCGTCGGAGACGTCCGTTCGAGCAGTTCGAGATGCGAAGGCAGCAGGCGAGGTCCGGACGGTCGCACTCGGACCGGACCGCCTGCACTCCAGATCTTCCACAACCGTCCGCGCGGATCCACGTCCCCTACCGAGTCGGTCCGACCGGATGGGAGAGGGCCCGCCGCAACCCGTTCGAGACTGCGCCACCGATCGAGTTCGTTCGCGTCTTCGGGAGTCGGCTTGGGGGGACGGCCACGACCTCTCCGGACCTCGAACCTGAACACCATCGCCATCGGATGATCGCCGCCGGAGCATCGAGTGGTGGCGAGACGACGGGTCACCCGATCGGCCGCGTCGAACTCGAGCACCACCGCATCGAAGAGGGGAACCGGTGGCGATGCGAGGGCGTCGTCGGCCACGACGACCACAGGCACGCCGTCGGCGTCGTCGCCGGATGGGGACAGCAATCGCGTTCGGAGCCGCAGCCGATCGATCGGCGTGCGAGGGGAGGCGGCGTCGATGGTCCGTGCGACCGGCGCCATCGCCTCGACGAACGTGCTGCGATCCCGAACGCCGCGCCGAGACTTCAGGAAGACCCCGACGCGACGTGCCCCTCGATCGAGCAGTTGCCCGACGCCCTCGGCGAAGGCCGCGGCCCTCGACCTTCCCGCGTCGACGGGATCCAAGCCCGGGTCCAGTTCGACGAGCCTGCACTCCAGTCCGCCCGCGACGGGGCCCGACCGAGCTCCGGTCGCGTCGGCGTCCGATGGCCGGAACTCCCGCAGGCCCTCGATCGCGATCGGCGACGCATCGATTCGGACCGTGGACATCGGGCGAGGCGGTCTTGCAGGCAGATCGCGCAGATCGACGACCGTGCGATGGATCGGCGCGTCGGGTTCGATGTCGAGCAGCAGTAGCAGCGAATCCGCGCCGACGAGGCCGGCGTGGACGGGGGCGGTGCAGGGCGAGCCGGCGGTCGATCTGAAGAGCAGGGCGGACCCCACCTGCTCCAGCGAGGCGATCAGGACGAGGGCGTCGCTGGCGCGCACCGTCCACGCGAGATCGATCGCGGGCGAGTCCGGAATGGAGGCCACTCTCAGCGGAAGATCGTCGGGCCCCGCCCCGGTCGCCTCGCGAAGACTCTCGGCCAGCGCCGCGGTGACCGGTCCGGTCGGATGCCGAAGCCGTTCGGCGAGCCTTCTTGCGTGCTCTTGAAGACCATCGATCACGGGCGCCTCTCGATGCACGACGATCACGCGGCGAGGAAACCGACCGGGATTCGAAGCGAAGGCCCCGACCGCGAGGTCGATGAGGGGGCAACGTTCCCAGTCGGGTGGGAGGGAGCATCGATCCGGCCAACCGCCGGCGCAGAGCTCTCGCCCAAGGCGGAGATGCCACGGTTCGGCCTCGAGGCCGTGCGCCTCGCGCAGCAGTTCGTCGAACCGCGGCATTCCCTCTTCGAGATCGGGAGTCACCCCCATCGATCGTGCCGCCTTCGATCGGAACGCTGCGCCGAGGATTGGTGGGATCGAGCGGGCCGACCGGCTCCGGTGCCATGCCAGCGATGGCAGAGTCCGTAGCCGAGAAAGCGACCCGCGCCCAGTCGGACGGGTCCTCGGATGGGGGTGGGGAAGTCGAGCACGACGTGGACCTGGCGTCGTCGGCGTCCGTCCCGGCGAGTCAGGAACGGCATCCGTCCCGCATCGATCGCTCCCGGCAGCACGGATGACCGGAGCACATGCGTGCTCGTCGGAGCCGGAAGCCCGGCATTGAGGCAGCAGCGGCGGATCGCATCCTCGTCCGCGAGGCCGTCTCGAGCATGGCGGTCCATCACGACCGGTGTGATCGACGCCCACCGCCGACTGCCGAACCGTTCCGCGGTCACGGACCGGAGGCAACGGTCGATCGCACCGAATCCGTGGGTCTCGATCGACAGGACGCACTCGAGACCGCTGGCACGGATCCGGATTCCGTCGTCGCCGCCGTGCCCGAGGGCCTCGACCGTCCCTTCTTGCCAGTCGTCGTCGGTCAGCTCCAACGGCCCGGTCACGGCGGCCCCGATGACGATGACGTGTCCATCGGCCCCAAGTCGGGTCAACGGCAGGAACCCGATGTGATCCGAACGTGCGGGACCGCCGTCGGCCTCGTGGCCGCTGATCCAGGTCGGGATGGGGCTGCTCGTGCAACGCGAGAGCACGGTCGCTCGGAGCGCCCGCATCAGGTGAAGGGTGTCGACGAGTCGAAGTCGATCGCCCTCGGTCTGCTTCAGCACCAGCACACGGGATCGGAGCGGCATGGGGGCCCCCTCGCCCGTCGAGTCGACCCATCGGTAGGCGTGGGTTCTCCCGATCGGAGGCGGTCTGTCGCCTCCGCGATGGTGGGCGTCCTCGAGGGTCTCGAGGCGACCGGCCGACGGCACCCTCAATCGAAGATCGCCCTCGTCGTCGTCGACGGGGACGAGAGTGGGGCTCCCGATCTCGTCGTCCAACCAGAGTCGAACGAGGGAGGAGGCTCGACCCAGCCTCGAGACCCGACGGCAGAGTCCCCCAAATGCCTGCAGCTCATGCAAGGGAAGTCGATCCGCCCAGGTGTAGCGGATGATCGGGTGCTCGGGAGTCGTGCAGGGCCCCTGTCGAGGACGTCGTCCGCGAAGCATCGGAACCACCTGAAGCTGCTGCGCGATCGTCGTGTCCGCGAGATCGGAAACCCGATTCCTTCTGGTGGTGATGCGGTCGTCGTTGGTGGGAACGTACGCGACCACGGGATCCCGCTCCGCCACGTGCCGAGATGCCTCGATGGAAGGAGGATCCCACGCCTCGAGTCGGGCCAGCGCCGACCGAATCGGGCCGTCGGGCTCCGCCGCGGGATCGCGCTGACTGTGGAATGCGTCGACGAGCGCCATGAACAGACGATCGGGATGCGGGGGCCATTCCGACCGATCGCGATGGTGGGGGGAGGCGGCGCGATACGAGCCGGTCAGCAGCTCGACGGACAGTCTGGTCAATCCTCGTTCCCGTCGGAGTTCGCTGCGAAACGATCGAGACGTCGCCGTCGACTCTCCGCCACGAGTGCGAGCAGTTCAGGGGACGGAGTCAAGTCGACCTGCGTCTCGTTCCAGGGGAGTCCGAGGCGTCGCGCCTTCTCCAAGGCGTGGTCGAGGGAGGAACGAAGCGATTCCGCGTCCATGTCGACCCGGCGTGGAGGCCCTCCCATGGAGTCGAGGACCTCCCAATCCGGCGGGGCCGCCGGAGAGAGCATGCACCGCGATCGCAGAATCGACATGTCGCGCTGCATCGCCACCACGGCCAGCATGCCGGTCAAGGCGAGAACGGTGCGGGCCACGACCGATCTCTCGAGATCCTCCTCGCCGTCCACCGGAAACCGCAGTCGCCTCAGGCCCGCGAGTGACAGCACGCAGGTCTGCTCGGCACGGTCGATGGTGACGCCGCCGCCCTTCTCCTCGATCGTGGGGGTGACGCTGCTGTGATTGAGAAGCGAGGCGCGACCCGCCCGATCGGCGACCGCCCCCATCGGAAAGAGCACCGGCTTGCCACGCTCCTTGACCGCATGCCGGGGATCCGTCGTCCAGCCCGGCTCCTTGTGGCATGCGTAGACGGGAACGGTCGAAAGGATGTCGAGCGGATCCAACCGGCTACGAGTCGCGACGCCGGCTCGCGCATTGATGCCGACGACCTCCGACACCACCAGTCGGGGAAAACGCTGTCCTCGACCTCCCCGACGGCCGGTCGAATGCCACGCACCGAACAACAGGGCCGTCGGGCACGATGCGAACATGGCGGTTGCGTCGTCCGGCGAGGATGCGTGGATGGCTCGTCCAAGATCGGAGTCGGGAAACGCAACGCCGTCGAGCCGGCTGTCCCGGAGAATGGCGTCGTAGATTCGATGGGGCGCCGTCAGGGAGGTGATCTCGCGAGGTCCACCGTCGTCGTCGACTTCGAGGCGGACGCTCACGATCGGCAGTGACAGCGACTCCTGCCGCACCATCGTGAACAGGGCGGACTCCATGCGATTCGCTTGGGATGCGACCGAGTCCAGCACGACGCACGGAACGTCCTCGCCGTCGAGACGTCGTATCTCGACGGCGTAGCGCCCGTCGCCGTACGTCGGAGGCCGAACCTTGTCTCCCGCGCCTCCCGCGGGTGTCAGATGGAATCGACAGCGAACGGCGGCATCGGCGCGGACGGCCGCCGCCAGGTCATCGAACTCGAGTCTCGACATGAGAAAATCCCGGAAAGTCGAAGGTGGCACCGGATCGGTGACCTCCGGCCCCCGGAGGCATCCAAGACGGTAGCACTTTCGTCGGTCATTTTCCAATCTCTGTGTTCAATGCGTTTGTGACGTTTTTACAGTTGCCAATGTAAAGCACCGGCCTCGCATTCGAGGTTTCGGCGTCGTTGACTTGAGAGCCTCGGGACCGGATCGCAAGACGGATTTCGGACAGCGCAGGTTGTGAAGCATGACGCTGCGGGCATGCAAATGACTGCTACATTCGATCGAGACGGGAGCGTCCGAAACGTGTCGAAGGGTCAGTGCACTCTTGCACGGCTTGTCGAAGACCGAATGCGCGACAGGAGCTCCCCGCGCCGTCAAGTCCAGAGACTTGCGGATCCCAGAGGAACCGTCCCGGACTGGCCGCTCGAATCGTGTCCACCGACTTCGAGGTCAACCGGGCAAATCATGAGCAGCGTTGGAGTCACGTCGATGAAGAGACTGCGAGGATCGATGAGTGCGGCATGCGTTCTGTTCGCCGCGGTCGCGGCAGGTCAGGTGGCACCCGATCAGTCCGTGATCGACTCAGAGATCGTTTCGTCTTCTGTGTCCAATCCAGCGGCCCCAGGCAATCGCCCTGAGATTGCGGACCCGCTCGCCCGGGAGCAGGCCCTCACGGGAACGACGGGGCGACTCATCGTCAAGTTCCGCGACGATTCTGGGTTGCTGGCTCCCGTGGTCGACGCGCCGTTCCCGGTCTATGGCGAGTCCGTGGATCCAATGGAGGCCATGGCTGTCGAGCTCGCGCTGCTTGATGCCGGTGGCACCATGCGACGATGGATCGATGCTCCGGAGTCCGTTCTGCTCGATCTGATGGCCCGAGCGGAATCGAACAGCGGTCGGCCGCAGCCCGACCTTCGCACCTATGCCTACGTGGATGTCCCGATGGGGCGTTGGTTCGCCACGTTGGAGGCGCTTCGGAGTCTCGAGGTCGTCGAATGGGCCACCTTCGAGCGCACGGTGATCGTCTCGGAGGAGGGGCAGGGCTGCGGCGGGTTCGCAACGCCGGACTGCGAGTTTCCGAACCCCGACTGTGGCATCGGAGCTGTAGGCGACTGCAATCCGGACCCCGGCTGCACCGAGGATGTCAAGATCTGCGCATTCGGCTGCAACAACGTCAACTGCTGCGCGAGAGTGGCTCAGATCCTGCCGTCCTGTGCGGCCGCGGAATCCGGTCGCGGATGGGATCAGTACTGCGCGACGATCGCGAACATCGTCTGCCCGGACAATCAGGGCGACACGTCCCCGGGACCGTTCCGGCCATGCTTCGATCAGGATGGCATGGAGCCGTATCGCTACTTCCTGTCGACGCCATGTTGGATGGCCAAGGGAGCCGGTCGGGTCGGATGCAACGATACGGACTGCTGCCTGCGGGTCTGCGAAATCGACCCGTTCTGCTGCACGCTCGAGTGGGACTCGGCGTGCGTCGAGTTGGCCGCCGGCAACGGGGTGGACACCATCGGCGTGTGCTTCGATGCCCCGGACCCAGGGGCGGCGACCCCCGATTTCACGGCTTCGGTCGTGTCGGTCGTCGAAGAGTTGGAGGACGGAACGACATACCAGGCGTTCCGGGCACGCGGCCTGCAGACCTACACGGTCGGCGTGCCGGTGGTCGGATTCCCGGGATCGGTGGTGATTCCGGATCCGCTCAAGCCCGGGATGGAGTTTCTGGAGACTGGTTTCAAGGGTTGGGGACTGGATCTCGAGCAGGTGGCGGAACTGCAGCTGCTCCAGCGTGGCGAGACCGGAGCCGAGGCGTACCTGTACGGGGAAGGGGTACGCATCGGGGTGATCGACTTCGCGTACATTCCTCACGAGGAGTTCACGTGCGAGGTCGCTGGAGTCGGTGGGCAGTGCCGCCAGGCGTACGCGACACCGAGGGTCATTCCGGAGGAGGGCCAGACCCAGCTCGACGACTTGCCGGCGGCGGAAAAGTGGCACGGCACGGCGTGTCTTGGCATGCTCGTGGCCGGCGACAACGGATTCGGAATCACCGGCATCGCCAAGAACGCACAGGGCTACTTCTATCCCCTGGTCAGTGCCGAACAAGGATTCCGTCTGCAGAACGCCGTCATCTCGATGGCGCAGGAGTTCGAGGCCGGCGACGTGTGTCTGCTGCCTGTCGCACTTGCGCCGGATGGGGGTGTGGGCCCCAACGAGATCTTCAGTCAGCCCCTGACATTGAACCCGGCCTATCGCTCGCTTCTCAACGTCGCGGTGGACTTGGGCATCACCTGCGTCCTGCCTGCCGGCAACGATGCGACCGACGTGGTGGCGGAGGAAGCGCCGGGAATTGTCGTCGTCGCGGCCAGCTATCCGGGGGCATTCGTCTCGAATGGGGCGGAAACGGGTGGTGGCATCGGGGCGTTCAGCCGCCTGCCAACCAGCAACTTCACCCAGGGGAACACCGTCGACCTGTTCGCGTGGGGCTCGAACATCGTGACGACCGGCGGATTCCCCGATCTCTTCAACGGTGGTCCCAATCGCACGTACACGAAGACCTTCGGGGGCACCAGCGGCGCGGCGTCGATGATCGCCGGTGCCACGGCGGTCCTGTCGGGCGTCGCGAAGCAGCGGTTCTTCGGGGTCCCGGCCTCGCCGGTCCTCCTGGAGCGAGTCATGCGGAACAACGGCATCCCCCAGCAGGGTGGACCGTTCTCCGGTGGCAAGGACATTCTCTTCGCCGGAGCTCGAGGCAGAGCCGGCGGGGTGGGTCAGATCATCGCGGACTTCCCGGACATCTACGCCGATGCGATCGATGCGCCGGAGTTCCAGGCCCGTCTGGGGTTCAGCGACTTCAATCGCGCCAACTTCGTCCAACTCGTCGATGCCGCCAACGATCTGTTCCTTGAAGCGGACGACTGCGTCCTGCTCGGCACCGACCCGGCGCCTCCCGAACCGGACGACATCGTCCCCTTCGGTCCGGATGGTGACGACAACTTCGAGATCGAGGTCATTCTGGCGGGAGGCATCGGGAACACGGGCGACAACTGCCCGTGGACCGCGTTCTCCAACGTCGATTGGATCGTGCCGATCGTGGCCAGCGGAACCGGTGCCGAGCTCGACAACATCGCAGTCTTCGAGATCCTCTCCAATCCGGAGACGGAGACCCCAAGAACGGGTCAGATCACGATCACCGGTGGGAATGGAACGGTGGTCTTCCCGATCGTGCAGAATGGGTGCAGTCTTCTCGGGACGCTGCCAGATCCGGTCGTCTACGCCGCCGGTGGTGACGAGAACGAACTGATCGAGCTTCTGTTCAACGGGGACACGTGCGGCTGGACGGCATCCACCGACGCGGAGTGGCTGGTCCTGCTGGCGAGCTCCGGAACCGGCGCTCCGTTCGACAATCGAATCGAGCTGGACGTGCTTCCAAACAACGAGACCGAGGGGCCGCGGGAGGACATCATCGTCGTCACCATGGAGAGTGGAGAGGAATTCGACGTGGTGGTCGTGCAAGAAGCATGCGGACTGCTGGAAGTCGTTCCCGATGCGCCGGTGTTCGGCCCGGATGGTTCCGAGGAATCGGAAATCGAGCTCATCTGGAATGGTGACGGATGCGCGTGGACGGCGGTATCGGAGGTTCCCTGGATCGAGCTGATCATCGATTCGGGCACAGGCGAGCCGTTCGACAACGTGGTGCGTTATCAGGTGCTCGGGAACAACGACACGCAGGTGCCTCGCCAGGGCACGATCGTGGTGACCTCGGGCGCGGGCACGGAGTTCGACCTGACGGTGACGCAGGCGCCGTGCACGCTGGTGGAATCGATTCCGCCCGATCCACTGTTCGGTCCGGACGGGATCGAGGAGGCGGACATCGAGCTGCTGTTCGACGGCGAGGTGTGCGGTTGGACGGCGGCGTCGGAGGTTCCCTGGATCGAGCTGATCATCGATTCGGGCACAGGCGAGCCTTTCGACAACGTGGTGCGTTATCGGGTGCTCGGGAACAACGACACGCAGGTGCCTCGCGAGGGCACGATCGTGGTGACCTCGACCGCGGGCACGGAGTTCGACCTGACGGTGACGCAGGCG
>Ga0180435_10006869_pt1 | contig 10878 bp, 22 predicted proteins | sample SS_ome_3_FD_132467 | JGI IMG/M metagenome (GOLD analysis project Ga0180435, IMG submission 132467) | Hypersaline lake sediment archaeal communities from the Salton Sea, California, USA - SS_3_S_1 metaG | ecosystem: Environmental > Aquatic > Non-marine Saline and Alkaline > Hypersaline >... | reverse complement strand
TTAATTTCAGTAAGGGGCAAGACGAGGAGGATAAGAAATTACTAAACCAAGCCTCTCTATTACTACAGAAAATAGGGCTATAGTTAGCCTTATTTTTCGTTATCCCCAATACCCTCTTTCCTTTCCTATGGTATAGTATATACTATAGATAGGGTAGAGATACCCTTATTACAAGTTAAGCATAAAGCTTATGAAGGTAACAAGAAAAGATAAGGTATGGCTTGGAGTAGTTATTACTCTTAGTCTTACTGGAGCTTACTTTTACTTTTCACAACCTACGGTCTATATACGACCTGATACTGTGGAAGTAGAGAAGCAAGTAGAAGCTTTGGAGAAGCGGATAGAAACCGCTAAAGAAGCTCGTAAGGAGGAAGTAGAGGAGGAGGCACAAGAAGCCTACCGAGAACTCTACGAACTCCGTATGACCGAGATTGAAAACGAGGTCATAGACCAGTACCAAGTAGAGCTAGACGCACGTAAGGCTAGTAATACTGAAAAGGTACAAGCTTATTGAAAGAAGGAACGCTTGCAACGACTAGTTGTAAAGACGTTTCCTGAAGACCCTTACACAGCTCTTTCTATCGTAAGTGGAGAAAGCCAATGGCGACCACTCGTATGTGGTAAGCGTAACCTTAACGGAACTATTGACTGTGGGTTATGGCAAATAAACGATATCCACTTACCAGAGTTACAGGAGTTAGGACTTAATAGGTATAACCCCGAAGACGCAACTAAATTTGCTCGTATCCTATACGAACGAAACGGTTGGACTGACTGGGTATACTACACGAAGCACCTAGCCTCCCGATAGCTCTAAAGCCCCTGATACCATTCGGGGGCTTTTTATATCTGCGGTATAGTACATATAGGTAGTTCATTCATATAGGAGAAAGCCAATGACCCACACCTACTACTGCGAACAGTGCCATCACGCTATCATCTTGGAGAACCCCAAGGTAGTTACATACAACGGCAAGGTATACTTCTTCCACTCCGTTCGTTCGTGCTTCCAAGACTGGCAAGATGAACACGGTGTAGACCAAGACGACCTTGACCGTTCATTCATTCGCTCTACTACTGATTAATAGCAATAAGACCACCCTAGTCAGTAAGGTGGTCTTATCTTTATCCCTCAATTATCGTTTGCCCACTCCCTATGTGTTCAGGAGAATGTCGTGGTCGCCTTGACCTGCGGGGCGTTAAAATAATTGAGCTTTTATTTTAGCACAAACTCCCCGAGAGGGGAGTAGTGCATAACCTATATCGCTTTTTATGAGTTCCGTATCTACTATATCACATTAGAAGGGAATGTCGTCAGGGTTAATTTCCTCTTGTGGGCTATCTACCTTATTAGAGGTTGCCGCCTTAAAGCGAGCCTTAAACTCATCTGATACGAAGATTTTATCCTTTAGGAAGGTTGGTAGTGCCTCTATTTCCTCCTTCGTAGCCGTCTTTACGTCAAAGATTTCAGGCTTATTAACTGCTTCTGGTGCTTCCATACCCTTAATAAGGGGAGCCGTACTTACGAGCTTAGCGTAGGTATTTCCCTTACTACTCTCCTTATGATTTATCGTTACGAGGCTAGCCATTCCTACTAAACTTTCAAGGTCAAATTCGTATGCCTCATCATCAGTAAGGGTAGTACCGATAATTCCTTCTACTATAGGGCGTAGGTTACTCTTAGACCCCATAGAAAGGGTAAACTCCCTACTCACTACAATAGGCTTCTTCTCGGTTGTCTCTGTACCGTCTGCGTTCTTCTTGGTGAACTCGTGTAGCTCGTTTGGAAGCTCCCAAGTGATATTAATGAGGGTATCCTTATAGTCTTTATCTACCCCTTGATACTGTTGTAGGCGAGTACCTAAGTTCATAAAACGGTATACCCGAGCCTGATGTGTACCAGCAGGGGCGAGTACCTTTTCTCCTCCTTCTGGTCGTGTTGCTTTTGTTGCCATACTATTGGTGCTGTTATTTGTGCTAATTGGGTAATGTTTCAATATCTTCTTCGGTTATAGATTTAACCGTAAGCTCAATATTGTGTAGAATATCCCTCTGCCTCTCGTCTGCCCTCTCCCAGTAAGATTGAGATACGGTACCCTGTAGGAGCATACTCTTACGAGCCTGAGCAAACTCTCTACTATTCAATCCCACTAGTCTTGGTGCTACGGTAGGCATAATGTTATCCTAGTAGGTATAGTATAGCATATACAGTAAGAGTATGCTATACTCACCTTAGTACATAGGATATCGGTAGCCCCTTGTGGGCGACGCATAATGTTTCCCTCACTAGTTTTTATTGCTCCACTGGGCATAGCTACTGTTAGGGCTAGTGAGGGGCTATCGGTAGCGTATGGGAATAAGGTGGGGATAACGGTAGAGCAGACTTGTGGTATACTCTAGCTATGGTACTAGACACACAGTTGAATACTCTACGGGCAGGACAGGCTAGTACCATTACTGCCCTGTCCGCAAAGTATTCAACTAAAGAAAGGCACAGCTTAACTGCTGTGTCTTTTGCGTACTGGAGGGAAATGGTAGGCGAACCTAAGAGCCACCCTCTGGAAGCCATTAAATCTTAGGACTTATAGCCCGATGGCTCGGCAGCACCCGAGATACCTGACAGGCATAAGCTCACTGTTATCGTAGACCTAGACTACCGAGCGATAACATAGTCGGGGTAGAGGCACAGTAGAAATCCGAAAGGAGAGATGACCACTACTTACAGTCTGGTAGAAAGCTTAGCTCAACATATTTAGAGATAACTAGGCAAGGTTTAAGTCTTTATTAGAGGAGGCTTTTAGCCCATCTATACCTAACGGCATTAAGTTATTAACACATTATGCACATATCAGAACATCTAGAGACATATAGCCCTACTCCCCTAAGTTCTTTATTAGAGAACTTAGAGAACAAGTTTAGAGTAATCTATCCAACTACCCTTTTCCCTCCAAACTGGGAAGCTCTATTAACGCATAACTGTCCTCTCTGTGGCTGTAAGATTTACGAGATGAGGGATAAGCCATTATGGCACTGTAGGAGTAACAAGCATAAGAAGTTTATTATTAGAGATAGCGTATTAGTAGAACTCGCTTCGGCTCTAGAAGAAAAGAAGGAGCGACTAGCTACGGCTTAACAAAGCGATATATGAAGATACAGGTAGAAGCACATATGCTAATGCCTACTTTTAGAAAAGATAGGTGTGGCACTATTAAGTTCACTACAGCTCGGGAGCTTACTAAGGATGAGAGAGAGCTACTATTAGAGGCTGGGGTAAATGATGAACTCGGGTGGGTACTCTGGTCTCCTAACCAACATCAACTTACTGACCTCCCTAACGAACCTGCTACTGACACTGGTAAGACCCCTGCTAAGAGGCTTCGGGATGTCCTTTTTATTCTCTGGACACAGGAGGGTAAGCGAGGAGATTTTGAGACCTTTTACCGAGACCGAATGGATAGACTAGTTGATATGATAAAGGCTAAACTAGATGTATGAAGCAACAAAAGACGCTAACGAACACTATAGCAATAGTACCTAACTTAATCGTAAAGGATGACGTTGGGTTACTCTATCGGGTAGTAGATATCCTACCGCACTCTATGGTAGTAGAGCCTTTTCCTAATGATGATAATTTCGCTGCAGAGATTATTAGCTATAACTCCTATATCAACGAGAAGTGGCAGATAGTAGGAAACGCTATGTAAAATGAGGAGGAACGCTCGTCAGGTAAAAACCTATATCCGAAACCCTAAGGAGCGTAATCACCGAGACCACCGTAGTAGGAAGAATAGGAGGAAGATAGATAAACTTACGAAGGATAAGCTCCTTGATATTAAGAGAAAAATAGAGGAGCTAGAGGTTAAAGAGCTAGAGGATGAAGCTAAAAAATCGTTTTAAGGATGAGGATAAGATACGCTACTGGGTAGACCACCCCTACTGTGTTATCTGTAAGTCTAATCAGGGGTGTGCGCTTCACCACATAGATAGTACCGTCTCCGCTAGTATCTATAACTCAGTAATGCTATGCGATAGACACCATAGGGAGGCTGATACCCACAACACTGATAGTCCTCTTAGTAGAGAGTACCGAGCGAAGCTTCGTAATATATCCTATGAGATTATAGAGAAGGTTGGTAGGATAAGAACTAAGGAAGATGAAGACTATCTTAAAAAGTATGCACAAAAATAAAGGCAATAAAAATGCTATAAAACACGGACTTTCAGGAAGTAAGTTATATCGTATATATAGAGAAATATTACAGCGTTGTAATAATAAAAATCATAAGTTTTATAACTATTATGGTGGCAAAGGTGTGAAATGTGAGTGGTTGTCTTTTGAGGACTTTTATAAAGATGTGGCTTTCTCTTACCAAGACGGTTTAACTATAGAAAGAATAAACAGTAATAGTAATTACTCAAAAGAAAATTGTCGGTGGGCTACCCCTTATGAGCAAGCTCGTAATAGATGTTCAAATCTTTTAGTAGAGGTAAATGGGAAAGAGTGTTGTGTAGCTGACGCTTGTAAAATGCTAAACCTAAAAAAGCAAACAGTTTATACAAGAATACACCGTGGTATGTCACCCCAAAAAGCGATTTTTAAATGAAAACCCTGTTACTAAATACAAAACCAGTTAGTGTAAACCAGAGGTACACGATAGCTAGGGGTAGGAACATTCTATCTAATACATACCGAGACGCTAAGGCTCTCCTAAAGTGGGAGATTAAAAGTCAGTGGGAGGGAGAGCCGTTAGACCAAGACGTAGCCGTAAACGTAATCGTAAAGTATAAAGGTCGGAAGCCTGATATAGACGCTTACTGTAAAATCCTCTTTGACGCTTTAGAGGGGATAGCCTTAAAGAATGACGGACTTATTAGCGAAGCTCATATCTATAGAGAAAAGGTAGAGGATAGACCGAGCGTAATAATCCAACTAGTCTATGAGAGTTAATCGTAGTAAAGAGAATTTGGTAGAGAAAACCCCTGAAAGTTATTTAATAAATAAGCTAGGGAGGCTAGAGGATGAGAATAAAATGCTTTGGGAGCTTCTTGTAGCCTATCGGGAGTGGCACGTTGCAAACCATAAACTACTAAATAATCTCCCGACAAGTAAGCCTCCTTATAACGAGGAGGAAATGGCAGAGATTATAGACTATATACACGCTAAGTACTGCCCTAACTGTATCAGTACTGATGTTAGCCTTTAATTGGGGTTGGGGAAAACCCCTTTACTTTTTCTATGTAATAGTATATACTATAGGTAGGTAAGGAGAACATCTTAGAGCCTCCTACCGCTAAAAAAAACATTATGCAAAAGAAAGCACAGCTCACCGATTGGCAACTAAAAGCCCTTCGAGAGCAAGTAAAAGAAGCACTACGCATTAAAGGAATTAACGTAGACTTCACTCTTACCCTAGAGGGAGATAGATTTACAGGAGACAGTGAGGAGTTTCACCAAGTACCAGCTATCCACTCTGCAATTAAGGTAGATTTTTGGGGAGGTATTAAAAACGGAGTAAAGGAGTTCGATAACGGAGATGTCATAGATACGACAAACATATCCCTTAGAGTAAGTGCCTCCTATATCGGAAACGCTGTAGACCTATTCCGACTTAACGGAGAAGTACAACACCGAGAAGAAGGAGATATACTATTTTTCCAGCTTCTAGAATTTGAGACTAACTCATACGTTTACTTCGGAAGGTCTTATAACGAGTACGACTACGACTAATTACTATTACTAATTAAACTACTATGACTAATAACATTATCTACACACTAGATTACTTAAAGAATGAGGCTAAGGGTATTGCCGACTACTGGGACGGAAAGAGTGAAACCTTTATTGGTGGAGACGGAGAGATACATAGTGAAGACCAAGCCTACGCTGCAAACGAACTCCTAGTGAAGATTGAAGAGATAGAGGAAATCGTTAAGGAACTCCATATCTAGACTTGTATATGATATTGGGTTAGTATATACTACTATATATGGAAAACACCATCACTAAAACACGCAAGGTATTCGTACCTATTCTAGTCGGGGAGGAGCTTAAAGTTCGCTTTAATAAGCGGAAGGGTAGCCGTACCGCAGAGGAATATATTAAGCACTTAATGAAGTTAGAAAAGAGCCGAAAATAGGCTATACTAAAGGTAGAAGCTCTTTACCAATTTCATAATTGCCCCTCCCAATACTACTTTTGCCAACCCCCTTTTAGCCGTACTGCTAATTGGGGCTTTGGCTTTTATATGCTATACTATAGCTATGAAGATATTACTAAGCGGAGGATGTGGCTTCGTAGGACATCACTTCGTAGAACATTTTATAAAGAACACCGAGGCAGAGATTATCATATTAGACCGCCTCAACTACTCAGGCTCTATAGACCGCCTACGAGATATAGATGCCTTTGACGATAATAGGGTAACCGTACTAACGGCTGACTTTACCCTCCCGATAGAGGAGAACTTAGCGAACGAGATAGGAGAGGTAGACTACATCATTCATATTGGTGCCGAGAGCCACGTTGATAACTCTATTAAAGACCCAGTGAAGTTTGCTATGGCGAATACGGTAGGCACAGTTCATATGCTGAACTTCGCACGAACGCTCCCGAACCTTAAATGCTTCTACTACTTCTCTACTGACGAGGTATTTGGGAGTAAGGATGAGGGCTTTTCTGAAATAGGCGACCCTCTCTACCCGAGCAACCCATACGCTGCAGGTAAGGCAGGTGGGGAGATGTTTTGCTATGCGTTTAGGCGTACCTATGGGCTACCGATAGTCATTACTAGAAGTATGAATATATTTGGGCAACGCCAACACCCCGAGAAGTATATCCCACTCGTGATACGGAAGGTAATGAATGGAGAGACCGTATACATCCACTCTACCCCTGATAAGAAGAAGGCTGGCTCTCGCTTCTACATCCACGCTCGGAACGTAGCAGACGGTTACCTTCACCTTATAAAAAATGAGATATATGACGGTGAGTACCACATTACAGGAGAGAAGGAGGTAGATAACTTACAGCTAGCTAAGATGATAGCTAAGTATGTCGATAAGCCTCTTAAATACGAAATGGTTGATTTCCACTCTGAACGCCCAGGACACGATATCCGTTACGCACTTAGCCCTAAGAGTATGAAGGAAATAGGGTGGCAACCTCCACATACCTTCGTTAAGGGCTTAGAGAATACGGTTAAGTGGACTTTAGAGCGACCAGTCTGGTATGAGGATACTAGTAACCAATAACCATCTTGGGAACTTAGGCGGTACTGAAACGTGGGTAATAACGGTAGTAGAGGAGCTAGTAAGGCGAGGCTTTGAGGTAGGCGTGTATACGAGGGTAAAGGGTATGGTAGCTCGTATGCTTGGTGATTACCTAGACCTTAACCCGAGAGGGTACGATATAGCCCTTATCAACCATAAGACGTGCGCTAACGTAGACGCTAAAAAGAAGATATTTACTACCCACGGTTGGGTATCACCTCTAGAAACCCCACCACCTAATATGGACTGCTATGTAGCGGTATCGGAGAACTTATCAAAGAAGTGGTATATAGATACTATTATTAAGAACCCGATAGACACCGAACTCTTTAAGCCTGAGACCTCTATTAGGGAGAAGCCAGTAGAGATACTAGACGTAACAACCACAGGCGTACCATTCGGAACCCTAAAACCTTCTAGAGAGGAATATAATATCGCTTCGCTAATGAAGAAAGCCGACTTAGTAGTAACGGCAGGGAGAGGGGTACTAGAGGCTATGTCTACCGCTCGGAACGTAATAGTCTATGACGTTAGGAACGGTCTAGGGCTTACGGCAGACGGTTACCTCTCGGACTTTACCTACTTAAATGGGAACGTAGGAGGAGCGTACCACTTAGATGAGATAGACTTAGAGGAGGAACTAGAGAAGTATGACCCTGACCACGGACTACGAAATAGAGAGTATATCTTAGAACACCACGCAGTAGAAAAAATAGTAGACCAATACCTAAACTTATGAGTGATATCTACCAAGAGCGATACTTAGCTCACCAAGAGAAGAAGAAGGAGCAACTAGCCTACTCTATCGGGGAGCCGTTTACAAAGCATACCCGCTCTGACCTTAATACCCTTAACCGACTACTTAAAAGTAGACGCTCACAGCGAGTATTCACCTCCGAGGAGGTTACTAATGAAGAACTATTAGAGATACTAGAGGCTTCTACTATCGCTCCCTCCTCCTGTAACCGACACGGCATACGGATAAAGGTAGTAACTGATAGGGATAATAAGGCTCTACTAAGCGGTATTTTAGTAGGAGGTGTAGGATGGATACAGAGAGCAAGTGCCATTATTCTATTCCTTGCTGATACGGAGGCGTATAAATCACCTTCCGAGAAAAGGTTTATGCCATACTGTGATGTAGGCTTTACCGCTATGAGTATGTGGCTAAAGGCAGAGGCTCTAGATATCGGGTGTGCGTATATTAACCCTAATATCCGAGAGGAGCATAAGGAAATCTTTTACACAGCATTTCCACAGGGGCTATTTGTAGGAGCTTTAGCTATAGGTAAATATGATACTAAAGCTAAAAAAGCTAACAGACCATTATTAAGTGAGATTATTTTATGAAAGAGATAAGACCTTACCCAAAAAACGCTAAGAAGCACCCTAAGAAGCAAATAGAGTTAATCGCTAACTCTATAGAGCGGTTTGGGTGGCAACAACCAATAGTAGTAGATAAAGACGGAGAGATTATCGTAGGACACGGTAGGTATTTAGCTTATAAGTCTAGAGAGAGCCTACCAGAGCCGTGGGTAACGGATAACTTAGGTAATACCCTAAGCGGAAAGCAAGGGAAGGAGCTTACCCCGAAGGAGGTTAAAGCCTACCGCCTCGCTGATAATAAGATTAACGAGAGCGACTGGGATATAGATTTAGTAATAGAAGAGCTACTAAACTTAGATGACCTAATCCCTCTTACTGGATTTGACTTAGATGAGCTACAGGAAAAGAATATCTATACTACTAAGATAGAGAGCCCTATCTATGAGCCTACGGGAGAACAACCGAAGCTAGAGGAGCTTATAGATGAGAGTAAGACTAAAGAGCTACAAAAAGAGATAGAGGAGGCTGATATCCCAGAGGAGGTAAAGTACTTTCTAGTAAAGGCTGCTAACCGCCATACAGTCTTTGACTACTCTAAGATAGCGAACTACTACGCACACGCACCTAAAGAAGTACAGGAACTAATAGAGGATAGTGCTCTAGTAATAATAGACTTTAATAAGGCTATAGAGAAAGGATTTGCTACGCTTACTAAGAAGATAGAGGAACAATATCTAGATGAGTATGGAGAGTAACTTTGCAGTCTTTATACTTACCCACGGTAGGAGTGATAGGGTCTTTACCTATAACCTTATAAGGAAGCAAGGGTATACAGGGAAAATATATATCATTATAGATGACGAGGATAAGCAGGGAGACCTTTACCGAGAGAGGTACGGAGAGGAAGTAGTAGAGTTTAGTAAAGGAGAGATAGCAAAGAAGATAGATGTAGGAGATAACTTTACTGATAAGGCAGCCGTAGTCTATGCTCGTAACGCTTGTTTTGAGATAGCGAAAGACCTAGGGCTAGACTACTACCTAGCCTTAGATGATGACTATAGTGAGTTTGATTTTAGGGTATACCAGCACGGAAACCCGAAGCCTATTAAGAGCCTAGATAGAACCTTTGAGATACTTCTAGAGTTCTATAAGAATACGACTACCCTAGACCTCGCTATGGCACAGGGAGGAGACTTTATCGGAGGGAGTGGGAACTCCTATGCTACTAACCCGACCCTGACCCGTAAGTGTATGAACACTCACTTTCTCTCTCCTAACCGACCTTTCCCTTTCCTAGGAAAGATAAACGAAGATGTAAATACGCCAGTAACTATCGGGAGTAGAGGTGGTCTCTTCTTTACCGTACCGTTTGTCTCTGTAACTCAGAAGCCTACTCAGAGTAACGCTGGTGGACTTACTGATATCTACCTAGAGAGAGGAACGTATGTAAAAAGCTTCTACTCGGTTATGTACTCTCCCTCTAGCTGTAAAGTATCGGTTATGGGAGATAGACACTACCGCCTACACCATAAGGTAGACTGGGATAAGGCTGTACCAAGGCTTCTCTCAGAGGGTTGGAAAAAGTAAGTTATCCCCAACTAACCCTAGTAATAAGGGCATTAAGGACTTTACAGGAGGACTGTAATAGTATATACTATAAGTAGGTAGGGAAGACAGGCATTAGTTCCTCCCACCACTAATTAAAAACATTATGCAAAAAGATAACACAGACTTCGGTACAAAGTGTCCACGTTGCGGAGACTTTTACACCAACTACCCCGCTATCTCTCGTCGGGATAATAAAACAGAGATTTGTCCTCACTGTGGTCACGAGGAAGCCCTTTACGATTTTACTCACTCAAAGCGAGGGGTAAACACTCACCTCCCACTAGAGGTATACACACGAGAGGCAGTCTTTACTAGTAAGCTAAAGACTTCTTAGGCTTATGGACTTCTTAGAGTTTCACAAAGCTAAGGAAAAGGAGCGTATAGAGAAGAATACTCACTACTTCGTACAGTACTTCTCTCCTACTACTCACGCTTGGCAAGAGATACGCAAGACCTACGCTACTAAGGAGGAGGCTCTAAACGTAGCTTACTCTTACGGAGATAAGAAAGTTAGGGTAGTAACCTACATCAACGGAGAGCGAACTTATCAGAACATTAACTAAAAACATTATGCAGTTAGGAGATTACAAGTACTTCCATATAGATAGAGAGACAGGGGAAGTAATGGGGTGTTACCTATCTAAAGGAGAAGCTAAGGAGGCAGAGGAAAAGTAC
>Ga0180435_10006868_pt1 | contig 10879 bp, 6 predicted proteins | sample SS_ome_3_FD_132467 | JGI IMG/M metagenome (GOLD analysis project Ga0180435, IMG submission 132467) | Hypersaline lake sediment archaeal communities from the Salton Sea, California, USA - SS_3_S_1 metaG | ecosystem: Environmental > Aquatic > Non-marine Saline and Alkaline > Hypersaline > Sediment... | reverse complement strand
GTCGCGCTGGAAGCCGCAGTCGCAGCGCAGGGAGTGCAGCGCATCGCCGGTGAGGCACTCCGAGTGCATGCGCACGAGCACGGGTGCCGTGGCGCCTGGTGCGGAGGCACCTGGCGCCGAGGCGGCGGGATCCTCCTCGGCACGCGGCGTCCCCGTGCGACCCTCGCCGTCCTCCGCCTGGCTCACGTCCCCGAGCACCATCGCCACGTGCTCGGCGCCCGTGAGCGCGTCGCGGTAGCCGATGACGCGGAAGCGCGCCCAGGGCGTGGGGAGCCGCGCCTCGGTGACGCGCTCCACGAAGCGCTCGCGGGTGACGCGGTGGGCGATGAGGTCGGCGATCGTGCCGACCTTCAGGTCGTGCCGGGCGGCGAACCGGCGCAGCTCGGGCAGGCGCATCATCTGGCCGTCGTCGCGCATGACCTCGCTGAGGGCGCCGACCGGCTGCAGGCCGGCGAGGCGCGCGAGGTCGACGGCGGCCTCGGTGTGGCCCGCGCGGCGCAGCACGCCGCCCTCGCGGGCGCGCAGGGGGAAGACGTGGCCGGGCCGCGCGAAGTCGTCGGCGCGCGCGTCGGGGCGCGCGGCGAGGCGGATCGTGTGCGCCCGGTCGGCGGCCGAGATCCCCGTCGAGATCCCCTCCGCGGCCTCGATGGTGACGGTGAAGGCGGTCTCGCGGCGGGCGGTGTTGCGCGTGACCATCGGCGGCAGGTCGAGGCGATCGGCGACCTCGTCGGGCATGGCGACGCACACGATGCCGCCGGTGTGGCGGATGGTGAAGGCCAGCAGGTCGGGGGTCGCGTGCTCGGCGGCGAACACCAGGTCGCCCTCGTTCTCGCGGTCCTCGTCGTCGACCACGATGACGGGTCGGCCGGCGCGCAGTTCGGCGAGCAGCTCGGGGACGGTCGCCAGCGGGGCGACCCGCGGGTCTGCGTCGGCGGTCGAGGTCGGGGCCGGAGCCTCGGTGGCGGTTGGGTTCGCCGCCGCGGCCGCCGCGCGGGCGTCAGGCGCCATCGGGCACCGCCCCGAGCGCGAGCAGGCGCTCCACGTGGCGCGCGAGCGCGTCGGGCTCGAGGTTGACGCGGTCGCCCACGCGCAGCTCGCCGAGGGTGGTCACCGCCAGCGTGTGCGGGATGAGCCACAGCGTGAAGGTGGCGGCGTCGAGGTCGTCGCGGCTGCCGGCGGGCCCGCCGACGTCGACCACGGTGAGCGAGACGCCGTCGACCGTGAGGCTGCCCTTGGGCACCAGGTAGCGCGCGAAGGCCTCGGGCCCGCGCACGGTGACGACGTGGGCGCCGGGCTGGACGTCGATCGCCGTCACCTCGCCGGTGCCGCCGACGTGGCCGGTGACGACGTGGCCGCCGAAGCGGTCGCTGGCGCGCATGGCGCGCTCGAGGTTGACGGTGGCGCCGGCCGACCAGCGCGGCGCGGTCTTGGCGATCGTCTCCTTGGAGAGTTCGACCTCGAAGCCGTGGTCGTCGTGCGCCACGACGGTGAGGCAGCAGCCGGACACGGCGATCGAGGCGCCGACGTCCAGGTCGTCCAGCACGCCCGTCGCCTCGATGCGCACGCGCACGTCGCCGCCGGCGGCGCCGCCCGTCTCGCGGGCCCAGGCCACGCGGCCGACGTCTTCCACGATGCCGGTGAACATCAGTCGTCCTCCCCGGCGGCCTCCGCCGCCGTGGCCTCGGGGGTCACGAACGGGCGCGGGGTCAGGTCGCCCTCGATGAGCAGGTCGTCGCCGACGCGACGCACCTGCGTGCCCTGCAGCGCGTGGGCCTCGTCCATGCCGGCGACGCCGAGGCCCGCCAGCGGCGTGGCGCCGCGCCCGCCGACCAGCTTGGGCGCGACGAACCAGGCGACGCGGTCGATGGCGCCGGCGGCGAGGAAGCTCCAGGCCAGCGTGCCGCCGCCCTCGAGCAGCAGCTCGACGACGGGGTCGTCGCCGCCGGCGAGCTCGCGGAGCGCGATGGACACGTCCGGGCGTCCCTGCAGCGCGGGCACCCGCAGCACGCGCGCGCCGCGCGCCTCGAGCGCCGCGGTGCGGGCGCCGGGCGCGTCGGGCCCCACGACGATCGTCACGCGGGCCGGGGCGCCGTCGGGTCCGTCGTCGAACACGCGGGCGCTCACCGGGGTGCGCGCGACCGCGTCGAACACGACCTTGCGGGCGGTGCGGCCCGGGGCGTCCTCGCCGTCGAGCCGGGTGGTGAGCTGGGGATCGTCCTGCAGCAGCGTGGTGATGCCGACGGCGATGGCGTCGGCCTGGTGCCGCCAGCGGTGCACCATGGCGCGCGCCTCGGGGCCGGTGATCCAGCGCGAGCGGCCCGTGCGGGTGGCGATCTTGCCGTCCAGCGTCATGGCGGTCTTGTAGCGCACCCACGGACGCCCCAGGCGGCGGTGGGTGAGGTAGGCGGCGTTGAGGGCGTCCGCCTCGTCGCGCAGCGCGCCGGCCACGACCTCGACGCCGGCCGCGCGCAGGCGCGCCTCGCCAGCGCCCGCCACGCGCGGGTCGGGGTCGGGCGAGGCGAAGACGACGCGGGCGACGCCGGCGGCGACGAGGGCGTCGGCGCAGGGGGGCGTGCGGCCGTGGTGGGCGCAGGGCTCGAGCGTGACGTAGGCGGTGGCCCCGTGGGCGCGCTCGCCGGCGCCCGCCAGCGCGACGGCCTCCGCGTGCGGGCCGCCGGCGCGCTCGTGCCAGCCCTCGGCGATCACGTCGCCGCCGCGGGCGATGACGCAGCCGACGAGCGGGTTGGGGTGGGTGGTGCCGCGGCCGCGCTGGGCCAGCGCCAGCGCGCGCCGCAGGTGGCGCAGGTCCTCGTCGCTCGGGCCCGCGGGGTCGGGGGTCGGGGGGGTGCGGGGCCCCGTCACGGGGGACCTCCGGTACGCGCGTGCGCGCGTTCGCTCATGGCGCCTCCTTCTCTCATCCGGACTGTCACCGTCGGCACCCGGTTCGCACGGGTTCGGGCCCTGGCGGGCTTCGCAGGCTCGGCGCCGTGGCGGTCTGGACACCCTGGCGGTCGTCGCACCTCTCGCTGAGGGGCTCCGCGCGACGCACATGGAGTTGCGCGAAGCGCAACTCCGGGTGTCGCGACCTTCGCGACACACACACTGCCGGTCGGGGATTTCACCCTGCCCTGAAGGGGGCTTGGGTCGCGGCGGGGGCCGCGACCGGCTTCGGTTGTGGGGCGACGGGCTTCGGGGCCGCGTCGTCCGACCGCGAGTCTACCGCCGCGCCCGGGGTGGGCGGGGGGACGAAGCGACCGTGCGCGCCGAGGCGCGACGGCTCGGTAGACTCCGGGGCGATGCTCACCTTCGACCGGAAGCTCGACCACCTCGCCACCCTCGCGCTGCGCGTGGGGGTCAACCTGCAGCCCGGCCAGCGCCTGATCCTCCGCGGGCCCGTCGACGCCCTCGACCTGCTGCGCCGCATCGTCGCGCACGCCTACGAGCTCGGCGCCGCCCACGTCGCCGTCGAGATCGAGGACGAGCGGATGGGCCTGATCCGCGCCCTGCACGCGGGCGACGACACGCTCGACGTCGCCGACGAGGAGCGGGTGGCGATGACGAAGGCCAAGTTGGAGCGCGGCGACGCCCTCCTGCGGATCGCGGGCGCCGACCCCGACCTCATGGCGCCGGCCGATCCCGCGCGCGTGGCGCGCATGACGCGGGCCGCGAGCGTGGCGAACCGCCCCGTCGGCGACCTCGTGCAGCGCGCCTACATGCCGTGGTCGATCATCGCGTACGCCACCCCGGCCTGGGCGCGCAAGGCGTTCCCCGACCTGCCCCGCGACGAGGCCGTCGCGAAGCTGTGGGACGCGATCTTCGCCGCCACCCGCGCGGACCTCGCGGACCCCGTCGGCGCCTGGGAGGCGCACCTCGGGATGCTGCGCAGGGCGACCGAGCACCTCAACGACCGCGCCTACCGCGCGTTGCAGCTGCGCGCCCCGGGCACCGACCTGCGCCTCGGGCTCGCCGACACGCACGTGTGGATGTCGGGTGGCGTGGTGGCCGAGAGGAGCGGCGTGCGCTTCGTGCCCAACATGCCCACCGAGGAGGTCTTCACGGCCCCGCACGCGCGGCGCGTCGACGGCGTCATCGCCAGCAGCAAGCCGCTCTCCTACCAGGGGCAGCTCATCGACCGCTTCCGGCTGACCTTCGAGGGCGGCGCGGTGGTCGCGGCCGAGGCCGAGCGCGGCCAGGCCGCGCTCGACAAGCTGCTGGAGGTCGACGAGGGCGCCCGCCGGCTCGGCGAGATCGCGCTGGTGCCGCACGCGAGCCCGATCAGCCAGAGCGGGCTGCTGTTCTACAACACGCTGTTCGACGAGAACGCCGCCTGCCACGTGGCGCTGGGGCGTGCCTACGAGACGACGATGCGGGACGGCGCGAAGCGGCCGCTGGAGGAGCTGCAGCGCGACGGCTTCAACCAGAGCTACACCCACGTCGACTTCATGTTCGGCAGCGGCGAGCTCGACGTCGACGGCGAGCTGCCCGACGGCATGCTGGAGCCGGTGATGCGCGGGGGCGCCTGGGCGTTCTGACCCCGCCGCGGGTCGCGGGCGGCGGTCGGCACGGGCACGGTGGGCGCTTTGGGTCGCGATCCCGCCACCCCGGGCGGCCGCCGTCGCCCGCTGGTACCCTCGCCGCATGATCCACCCGGGCGACGCCGCCCAGGCCCCCGCCCCCGACCTCGCCGCCGCCCGCGAGGCGCTGAAGCGCGTGTGGGGCTACGACGACTTCCGCGGGCTGCAGGCGGACGTGATCGGCACGCTGCTCGCCGGCGGCGACGCGCTGGTGCTCATGCCCACCGGCGGCGGCAAGTCGCTGTGCTACCAGCTGCCGGCGCCGCTGCGGCCCGGCCTCGGCCTGGTGGTCAGCCCGCTCATCGCGCTCATGCAGGACCAGGTGGAGGCGCTGCGGCTGCTGGGCGTGCGCGCCGCCTTCCTCAACAGCACGCTGGAGGCGGCCGAGGCCGACGCAATCGAGCGCGACGTGCTCGACGGGCGCCTCGACCTGCTGTACGTGGCCCCCGAGCGGCTCCTCACGCCGCGCTTCATGGGGCTGCTCGAGCGCGCGGAACTCGGCCTGATCGCCATCGACGAGGCGCACTGCGTCAGCCAGTGGGGGCACGACTTCCGCCCGGAGTACCTGGGCCTGGGCGTCCTGGCCGAGCGCTTCCCGCGGGTGCCGCGCATCGCCCTCACGGCCACCGCGGACGAGACCACCCGCCGCGAGATGCGCGACAAGCTCCGCCTGGAGGGCGCCCGCTCGTTCGTGGCCAGCTTCGACCGGCCCAACCTGCGCTACGTGGTCGTGGACAAGGAGGACGCGCGCGCGCAACTGCTGCGCTTCCTGCGCGCGGAGCACGGCGGCGACGCCGGCATCGTCTACCGCCAGTCGCGCCGCGCGGTGGAGCAGACGGCCGCCTGGCTCGTGGAGCAGGGCATCAGCGCCGTGCCCTACCACGCCGGGCTCGACGCGGAGACGCGCGCGCGCCACCAGCGCCGCTTCCTGCGCGAGGAGGGGGTGGTCGTCGTCGCGACGATCGCCTTCGGGATGGGCATCGACAAGCCCGACGTGCGCTTCGTCGCCCACCTCGACGTGCCCCGCAGCCTGGAGGGCTACTACCAGGAGACGGGCCGTGCCGGCCGCGACGGCCTGCCGGCCACGGCCTTCATGACCTACGGCCTGGCCGACGTCATCGCCATGCGCCGGCTGCTGGCGGCGGGCGGGGCTGGCGACGACGTCAAGCGCATCGAGCAGCGCAAGCTCGACGCGCTGCTCGGCTACTGCGAGACGGTCGCCTGCCGGCGCCAGGTGCTGCTCGGCTACTTCGGCGAGGCCTACGAGGGACCCTGCGGGAACTGCGACACGTGCGCCAACCAGGTGGCCACCTGGGACGGGACGGTGGCCGCGCAGAAGGCGCTGTCGGCGGTGGTTCGCACGGGGCAGCGCTACGGCGGCGGTCACCTCGTCGACGTGCTGCTCGGGAGGGCGACGCCGCGCGCCCGCGAGCGCGGCCATGACAAGCTGCCGACCTTCGGCGCGGGGACGGACCTCGACGAGCGCAGCTGGCGCTCGGTGCTGCGGCAGCTCGTCGCCACCGGCCTGCTGCAGCCCGACGCCGACGGCTATGGCGCGCTGCGCCTGGGCGCCGGGGCCGCGGCCGTCTTGCGCGGCGAGCGCGAGGTGCGCCTGCGGCGCGACCCCGAGCGGATCGCGACCCGTCGTGTCAAGGCGCGCCCGTCGGCGACGGGGCTCGCGGCCGCCGACCTGAGCGGCGAGGCGGCGGCGCGCTTCGAGGCGCTGCGGGCGTGGCGCGCGCACGCGGCTCGGGCGCAGGGGGTGCCGGCGTACGTCGTGTTCCACGACGCCACGCTGCGCGCGATGGCCGAGCTCGCGCCCGCCGACCTCGAGGCGCTGGCGACGGTGTCCGGGGTGGGCGCCGCGAAGCTCGCGCGCTACGGGGCGCAGGTGCTGGCGGTGTTGGCGGGCGGCACGGCCGACGAGCCGGCGGGCGGCGACGGCGTCCTGTTCGACCGCGCCTGACGCGGACTCAGCCCGACGGTTTGCCGTCGGCCGGCGGCGGGCTGCCGGCCGGCGGCTTGCTGCCGACCGGCGGCTTGCCGCCGACCGGGTCGATCGTGGCGACCTCGGCCCCGCGGCGGGCGCTCTTGGCGCGGTACATCGACGCGTCGGCCGCCGAGAGAAGGGCCTGAGCGTCGCGACCGTCGGCGGGTGCGCTGGCCACGCCGAGCGAGGCCTCGATGCGGAGGGTCGCGGAGTGGACCTCGTGGAGCGGCTCGAGCGCGTGCCGCAGGCGCGTGACGATGGGGTCGGCCGAGGCGCGGTCGAGGCCCACCAGGGCGACCGCGAACTCGTCGCCCCCCATGCGCCCGAGGGCGTCGCCGTCGCGCAGGACGCGGCTCAGGCGGGCGGTGGTCTCGATGAGCACGGCGTCGCCCGTGGCGTGGCCGTAGAAGTCGTTGATGTCCTTGAAGCCGTCGAGGTCGAGGAAGGCGAGCGTGACGCGGGCGTCCGGCTCGGCCAGCGCCTGGGCCAGGAGGGCGTCGAAGGCGCGCCGGTTGAGCGCCCCCGTGAGCGGATCGCGGTCCGCCTGGTAGCGCAGGCGCTTCTCCCGGGCGCGCTCGGCCCGGACGTCGCGCAGGATCACGGTCCGGCCGAGGCGCCCGCCGCGGCGGTCGAGCAGGGTCTCGATCGTCGCCGCCCAACCGTCCAGGGCGCCCTCGAGCAGCACCCCAGCGCGGTCGGGGGGGCCGTCCAGCACGGCCGCCAGGTCGGGCAGGGCGGCGCCGACGGCGCGGCCGACGGCGGGGTTGCGGGCCCGTCGTCGCGAGCCGCCGTCGGTGAGGTGCGCGACCGCGTCGGCGACCGTCGTCGTGGGGCGCTCGTCGGGACCCGGCGGGACCACCGTCTCGCCGAGCCGCCGTTCGAAGGCGGGGTTGACGTCGACGATCGCGTCGTGCGCGTCGAGCAACACCACCGGATCGCGCATGAGGCCGAAGACGCTGGCGCGACCGATGCCCCGGCCGAAGGTGTGGTCGAGCCACGCGCGCAGGCGGGAGGCGAGCGACGCCGTCACGGCGTCACCACTCCGTTCTCGCGGCATCGCGTCGAGGATCGTCCTCGCCCGCCAAGCCGGCGCGTGTCTCCTTCTGGCGGTACATGCGGGCGTCCGAGCGGGCGATCAGGGCTTCGACCCGATCGCCGTCGCGGGGCGCGCTGGCGAGGCCGATGCTTGCGCCGATCCGCAGCGTGACCTCGTCCGCCGTGATGGGGCGCGCGATGGCGGAGCGCATGCGCTCGCTGACGTTGGCGAGCCCGACGGGCGTGATGTCGGGCAGCAGCACCGCGAACTCGTCGCCGCCGAAGCGCGCGACGACGTCGCCCTCGCGCACCAGCGCCTTGAGGCGCTGGGCCACCTCGATGAGGACCGCGTCGCCGACCGCGTGGCCGTGGGTGTCGTTGACGGCCTTGAAGCCATCGAGGTCGAGGAAGGCGACGCCGACCGGCCGGTCGCCGCGGCGGGCCAGGGCCCGTCCCATCGCGTCCTCGAAGCCCGCGCGGTTCGCGGCGCCGGTCAACGCGTCACGCTGCGAGGCCGCCAGCAGGGCGGCCTCGCGGGCACGTTCCTGGCGGCGATCGTGGACGATGAGCACGCTGCTCGCCAGCCGGCCGTCGGCGTCGCGAAGGTGCGACACGGCGACCTCGAGGCCGCGCAGGTCGCCGGTGAGCACGCGGCGCTCGCCCGTGCGCTGCGTGCCGCGGCGAGCGGCGTCCAACTGGGGGGACACGGCCAGCAGGTTGGCGCGGCGCAGGTCGGTCTCGTCGGCGAAGGGGAGCCGGCGGGTCGCGGGGTTCGCCTCGAGGATCGTCCCGTCGCTGGCGACCACCAGGGCCGGCTCGGGGATCGCGCGGAAGACGGCCTCGTAGGCGATCGCGCGGCGCTCGAGCAGGCTGGCGCCCGAGACGCGCGTGAACAGCAGCAGGGCCGATGCGCCGAGGGCCAGCCCGGTGACGTCGTAGGCGGGGAGGAGGTCGATCCCGGTCAGCCGGATCGCGGCGGCCAGCGACGGGAGCAGCATCGCGGTCGCCAGCGTCGCGGCCGTCGCGCGGTCGAGCCGCTCCGAGGTCGCGCCCGTCCGCAAGATCACGGCGGCGGCCAGCGCGAGCAGGGCGTAGGCGTACGGCAGGCCGAGGAACGCGAGCCACGGCCCGGGGGCCCAGTCGAGCATCAGGCGACCGTCGATCGTCACGCCGGCGACGTTCGCGAGCAAGCCACCGCCGATCGGCGTGACGAGGGTGGCGACGCCGACGGCCACGGCGGGCACGGCGAAGGCGATCAGCTGCCAGCGTCGCAGCCACGGCGGGTCGGCGATGCGCAGCGCCAGCACCCACCAGGCCTGCGGCGCGACCAGGCCGAGGAACAGGTTGCCCCGCAGCGCGAGGGTGCGTGCGGCGAGGTCGTTCGACTGCGTCTGGAACAGCGCGAGCGTGGCCCAGACGGCGCCCACCAGCGCCACCCAGGCGAGGGCCGACGCGACGAGGTCCTCGCGCGCCCGGTACGTGCGGGCGAACAGCGTCCACCACGCCACCGCGCCGAGGGTGAAGAGGATCGTGGCGAAACCCGGGGTCACCTTGCCGTAGTGTATGCCGACCCTCGGTGCTCGCGCCGAGGGTCGGCGGGCGGGCGCTTCGCGCGGGCGCCGAGGACCGGCGCTTCAGCGCACCTCGGCGCCGTCGGGCAGGTCGCGGTCGAGCGTCGCGACGGCGAGGTTTCCGGCCGCGTCCTCGGCCGCCAGGATCATCCCCTGCGACTCGACGCCCCGCAGCTTCACGGGCCTCAGGTTCGCGACGATGACGACCTTCTTGCCGATCAGCTGCTCGGGCGCGTAGTGCTGCTTGATGCCGGAGACGATCGTGCGCGTCTCGGGCCCCACCCGGACCGTCAGCACCAGGAGCTTGTCGGCCTTGGGGTGCGGCTCGACGTGCTGCACGTGGGCGACGCGGAACTCGAGGCGGGCGAAGTCGTCGATCGTGACCTCGTCCTTGTGCTCGAGCGGCGGCGCCGTCGGCTCCGCCATGGCGGCGGCCAGGGCCTCGAGGTCGACGCGTGGGAAGAGCGGCTCGCCGGGGCGGGTGACGGTGCCCTCGGGGGCGCCATCCCAGCGGCGGGCGTCGTCCAGCGTGGCGGGTGCGTCGGGCAGGCCGAGCTGCGCGCGCAGCTCGCGCGCCTTCGTCGGCATGACCGGCTCGAGCAGCACGGAGGCCACGCGCAGCGCCTCCACGACCGAGCGCAGGACGGTCCCGAGCCGGGCCGCCTGGGCCGGATCCTTGGCCAGCGTCCAGGGCTGCTGGTCGGCGACGTACTTGTTGGCCCGGCGCACGGCGGTCATGACGTCCTCGATGGCGCGATCGAACTGCAGCTCGTCGAAGCGCCGGGTGACGGCGTCCGCGAGGCCCAGGAAGGCGTCGCGCAGCGCTTCGTCCTCCGGGCCGAGCGCGCCGAAGGCGGGCACCTTGCCGCCGGTGTAGCGGCCGAGCATGCCCAGCGTGCGGTGAAGCAGGTTGCCGAGGTCGTTGGCCAGGTCGGCGTTGACCCGCTCCGCGATGCCCGCCTCGTGGAAGCTGGCGTCGAGCCCGAAGCTCATGTCGCGCAGCAGGAAGTAGCGGAAGGCGTCGTGGCCGTACTTCTCCTGCAGGTCGAGTGGCTTGATGGCGTTGCCGAGCGACTTGCTCATCTTGCGCTCGTCGGCGAGCCAGTAGCCGTGCACGTTGAGGTGGGCGTAGAGCGGGATGCCGGCGGCCTTGAGCATCGTCGGCCAGAAGACCCCGTGCGGCTTGACGATGTCCTTGGCGATGAAGTGGTTGACCGCCGGCCAGTAGCGCCGCTCGAGCCCTTCGGTGATCAGGTGCGACCAGTAGTTGATGAGGGCGTCGAACCACACGTAGGTGACGTGCTCCTCGTCCCAGGGCAGCGGGATGCCCCAGGGCACGCGGGCGCGGGGGCGGCTGATGGAGAGGTCGCCGATCGGCTCGCGCAGCATCGCCAACACCTCGTTGCGGTAGCGCTCGGGGCGGATGAGGTCGGGGTTCGTCTCGATCGTCTCGCGCAGCCACGGCCGGTACTTCTCCATGCGGAAGAAGTAGTTGGCCTCGACGCGCAGCTCGGGCGGCTCGTCGGAGTCGGGGCAGCAGCCGTCGACCAGCTCCTTCTCGGTGGTGACGGTCTCCTCGAAAAAGAAGTAGAGGCCCGAGTACTCGCCGTAGAAGATGTCGCCGGCGTCGTACACGCGCTGCAGCACGTCCTGCACGACCTTCTTGTGGGCCGGGTCGGTGGTGCGGATGAAGCCGTCGTAGGCGATGC
>Ga0180435_10006866_pt1 | contig 10880 bp, 9 predicted proteins | sample SS_ome_3_FD_132467 | JGI IMG/M metagenome (GOLD analysis project Ga0180435, IMG submission 132467) | Hypersaline lake sediment archaeal communities from the Salton Sea, California, USA - SS_3_S_1 metaG | ecosystem: Environmental > Aquatic > Non-marine Saline and Alkaline > Hypersaline > Sediment... | reverse complement strand
TTTGATGTCTTTCGGGCCAACATATGCCAGACATCCTGCGTGCTGCATGCCACCATGCAAACCGGCGAGCAAAAAATCAATATTCCCATCAACTTATTGAACAGTATGGGTGACACGGTATCCGCCAGCGTCAGTACATCCGCATTAACGGATGAAGGCGGCCGAACCATTGGCGGTGTGGAAATTTTCAGGGATCTAACGACGGAGGAGATGCTGCGCAAAAATATAAACAAGCAGTATCGATTTGAAGACATCATCAGCAAGAATTACGACATCCAACGCATATTCGATATTTTACCGGATATTGCCACCAGCGGCAGCACCATCCTCATTGAGGGACCCAGTGGTTCGGGCAAAGAACTGTTTGCCAAGGCGATTCACAATGTGAGCGGGCAGTCGGGTGAGTTTGTGGCCGTAAACTGTGCGGCATTGCCGGACACGCTGCTGGAATCGGAGCTTTTTGGCTATAGAAAAGGCGCGTTTACCGAAGCCAAGCAGGATAAGCCCGGTCGATTCGAGCGTGCTGCCGGTGGTACTTTGTTTCTGGATGAGATCGGGGATATCTCAACCGCGCTGCAGGTGAAATTGTTGCGGGTATTGCAGGAAAGAGAATATGAACCCCTGGGAGGTACGGGAACCCTGAGAACAGACGCGCGTATCATTACCTCCACCAATCGCAAATTGGCGCAATTGGTTGCCCGGGGGTCTTTTCGGGAGGATCTTTTTTACCGCCTCAACGTCATTAAAATCGAGTTGCCTTCACTTACGCAGCGTCGGGAAGACATCCCGCTTTTGATCGATCATTTTATCCAGAAATTTAATGCACTCAAAGGCAAGCACATCACCGGCATTTCGGATCAGGCCCTGAATATCCTTATGCGCTATGATTTTCCGGGGAACATTCGGGAGCTGGAAAACATTATTGAATATGCTTTTGTACTTTGCCATGATGATGTGATTCAAGTGGAACATCTGAGTCGAGACATTCAAAATGGTGGCGTCCAGAACGACACCGCCACTCACCGAACTGTCCCTGCGCATTTGGACCAAGCTGAAAAAGATGCCATTGTCGCGGCCTTGGAACGACACCGGGGCCATCGCGGGGATACGGCTAAATTTTTGAATATCGACAAATCCACCTTGTGGCGCAAAATGAGAAAATATGAGATCATATGACACGATGGTACTAAATTGACGACCTCTATAGATAGGAGGAAATGGTGGACAAAAAGCAACTGGCACAAATCATCCGCCAACGGCTGAGTCTGGAAGATCAGGAGTGGGCCGTTATTGAAAAGAATCCCAAGTTTCAAAAGCTGTTTCAGAACGCAATCCGTGCCTCGCAATATCGCCTGGTTGCCGAGGTGGTCCAATCAAAAGGCTGCCACTCCGGGCATATCGTGGGCCAAAAACTGATATTTGATAACTCCGGCAATTTGCTCACCAAAGAAAATCCAGATCGCATCTGTGCATTTATAATGCCGAATTTGGCGATGTTGATCAATGCTTTTTTTGAGAACTTGATGAATGGGCGCGATCCCAACGAAGTTATGTTCGACACAACCGGGTGTTTTGACTCGGGTCCAGCCTGTGGCGGTTGGGGGCATGTGGTGGTGCGCATGTCTGCAGAAGTTAGAAATTCCTAACTCACCGGTCTTATTTACTATCAAAATATTGGAAAATCCTATTGAAGGATTCAAGGGTCCAAGGGGTCGAGGATTCAAGTGGGGCTTAACGAAACCCGCTTATAGCCGTTTAATGACATTCGTGTAAGAACTGGCGAATATAAATTTTCATGCACTCAGGTGTTAGCAATGAATAGTATCAGTCAACAGGATGATGGGTAGCAGTTCTGCTCAGGTATAGGCCGAATATGAAAATTTATTCGAATTCATAAATTTCGTATTCTGTTTCGCTTCCCAGCAGCTGATCAATTTTCGCTTGGATGTCCGATCGTTTTGATCCCTGAAACCATTGGTCCCAATAGTAAATGGATTGCCACTTGGTTACCACCAGGCTCTCGCCGGGTTTGTCGACACGTTTGAGGGTTTCGCCGGCGATATAACCCGGTTCGCCCTGGGTGATGGATCGTAGCGCATTAATAAGTTCCAGGAGCGCTTCCTTTTTTTCTTGCGGTACGCTTCTTTTGATGTGGACCTTTATCATGACTCACCTCCATAAAGAAAATCGTGTTCCGCGATTTTATGTTTATAACGTGGGCCTAGGTCTTTCGATGTTGATGGTATAACATTTTCTTTTGTGTCAATCAAAACCGACAGCAAATTATTTAATTGCCTGCTTCTTCCTTTTTGGCAAGAAGGTGATGGCTGGCATCAGGATGATACTGCTTAAGAGACATGCGGCTATGCCAATAACTGCCACAGCGCCCATGCTTTGCAGCCCGGGATAGTGAGAGAGGATAATGGATCCGAATCCGGCCATAGTGGTTAGCGAAGTCAGTACAACAGCCCTTCCCGTTTGTGTCAGTCCATTGAAGGTACGCTTTTTCTCTGGAAATCGCAGGGTGTTGGTAAAGTGAACGCCATCATCAATCCCGATACCAATAATCATGGGAACCACCATGATGTTTAAAAAATTGAACGCAATTCCCAGGAGTGTCATCATTCCCACTAAAATGGACATGCCAGCCACTAAAGGCAATACAGCAAGAATGAGATATTTTAAATTGCGGTAATATATCAAAAGTACCACCAGAATGCTCAAAATTGCCAGGCTTAGCGACACTTTGAGGCTCTCAAGGATCAGACTTTTAAGTTCACCTGTTAGCATGTTGGCACCAGTTAGATCATAGTCGCCCGGATCCAGACCAGCTTCTGAAAGGGTCTGGACCAGTTGATTTTTGAATTGACCGGTATCCGCGAGCAGCCACAGATCCGCCTGTGGATGGATGTAGATAATGGCTGTAAATTGGTTATCTTTTTCAAATCCAAGCCGTTTGACAACAGGTCCAATTACTGAAGTGTGCAGCTGCGATGGGAGTAAAACCGAAGTCCGGTTTAAACCCTGGGAGAGATGATCGATGTAGGCTTCAGCTTGAGGGCTCAATCGAAAGCCGTGGTTGATCATTGAACGTTTAAAACTTTGGCGAATCCGATAAGGAGCGAACTCATTAGGATGAGTCTTAATCCAAGCGATGTTTTTTTTCTGCTGATAGGGAGGCGGCACAAGCTGGCTCAGGGAAGCTATTTTAGCAATCTTGCCCTGTTGCAGCAATTCAGCCAAGGCCTGGACTACTTGGGCCTCTTTATTCATGACCGTTTCTTGAGATGGTCCCCTAATGGTTAATAAGACGGTACCGGTTGAACCACCCAACCAGGAGGATACTTTATCCTGAAGTTGCAACACCTGACTGTCTCTAGGCCTGAAATTTTTGAGGTTGTCATCAAATCCGATTTTTAAACTGGCGAATGTCAAACCGACCACAATCAAAGCTGAGGTTACCACGATAGATTTGGGTTTTTTGCTGATGAGGGTTAGCAGCGATCGTAGACTGAATCCGGCCAGTTGAATTTTCTGGTGGAACCATCCCTTGGATGATACCCAGACAAGCATTGCCGGAAGTACCAGCAGCATCGCCAAAAGACTAAACAGAATCCCAACACCTGTGAGCAAGCCGAGTTGCTTAAACCCTTGGAAATCGGAAAAACCCACTGCAAAAAAGGCCATGGCTGTGGTAATTCCCCCCATCAAAATACCCGTGCCAGCTTCCTTAAAGGTGTAGCTCAAACGGGTTTGTGCTGTCTGGTTAATTATGTGAGGATCAAAGAAGCGATTGACCATATGTATGGCGAAATCGATCCCCAAACCAATCAATACACAGGCAAATAGACCGGTCAGGATGCTAATGTCTTGAATAATCACAGCAGCAAATCCGACCGTCCAGGTGAGGCTGGCCAGCAAAGGACAGCTGACCAGCAGGAGAACGCTTGATGAGCGGAAAGCGATGAAAAACAAAAGTAAAACACAGACAAACGAGGTGATCAATGTAACTTTGATGTCCCGGCGTGTCATGGCTTCATCTTTGACCGCGATGGGATAGCCACCTGTGTGATGTATTTGGATATGGGAACTGGGTAGATTGTATTGCTTTGACATTGATTCCAGCACATGATTCTCGACGATTTCAATCTGAGTCATCAAATTTTTACTGAAATCCATGTTTTGCGGCGGTTGTATGGGTGTTAAAAATAAAAAGAAAGTTTGTTGTTTTGATGTCCGGTATAGACCGCCTTCTAAGGCACCGCCGTCACGTCTAAACGGCATTTGGATGCTGGCCAAAAGCAGTTCTGCCACGCCCAGGGGATCAGTTCTTATCAACTCCTTGGCAGCCGGACCCAGAGGTGTCATGAGAAGTTGTCGATTGGACAAAATCGTTTGATCGATGGACTCATCACTCAACTTTTTGGACAGTTTTTCAAGATTTTCGGATGTCAGCAGCAACGGCAGATAGTCGAGAAAGGTATCAAACAGTTTCAATAATTGCCGCGGGTCATGTTGGAATTCCACTTTGCTTATTTGGGGCAGACTTTCATATTCTTGGGCCAAGGTCTCGATGAATGTGGTTAGCGTGGTTTGGTCCAAGGGCTGCTGCGATTCGACCACGGTTATCAACAGCGATTGGAAGCCCACAGCTTCTGAAATCTCAAAAAAATGTTGAACAGCTGGCCGGTTTGCGGGGAGTAAAGCGAAAAGGCTGACATTTATATTGAGCCGAGAGGCGGCTGCAATCGAAAGTCCTGTAAGGACCAAGGCCAGGACTAAAATGGTCTTATGATATTTATGGATGAAAGCGGACAATGCAGTTTCCTTATGAAAAGTATTTCTAAATCATGCTGCCGAATTATACTATGGATTAATCGGAATGTAAAAAGGAAGGGTCGGAGGGTTGAAGGGGATAAGGTTTGGCGGATTGATTTGCAGCTCTAAACATTCAGGCATGAGCTATCAGCAGCTTACAGCTGAAAGCTTATGGCTTATATCGGTTACCGCCCCAACACCCCTCCAACCCGCTTACCCGTCAAAACTTAGCAGGTTTTGTTACCCCAGATTTTCCCAGTCGGATTAAGCTTTATTGGTCAAGTAATTCCAGCTTTCCAGTATAAGTTCGCCCATACCCAAAAGCATCAGACATCCCAGAATGCTACCGATGATTAAGAGGGCATAGGCCATGGTTTTGGTCATCAGCAATAGTCGCGACAAGATAAAGCCGCTGAGAATCCCGCATCCTTTCAGTGGCAGCATGGTGATGATGATAATGCCGGGCATACCCAAGTTACGCAGCCTCTGAAATAACCTGGATTGTTTTTGGCGAGATTCTTTGCGTTTACCTTTATCGGCCAGCTTTTGCATGAATGGGCGCTTAAAGATACTGTCATAGAGATGGTAGAAAATGGGAATTTGAAGGGTGTCGAGCATGACAGCTACCGGCAGCAGAAACGCGATTTTGTGGCCGAGTAATTGGGCACTGATTAAGGCGATGGGCCGACCACCCAAATAGTAAAGGGGGATGAAGTAAATCACAAAATGCTCGGCGAGGTTGTCTTTTAAGAATATTATCAGATCAGTCATAATTTTTAGCTAGATAGGTGTATAGGCTATAGACTGTCACTTTAGTTTGTTGAGTTCATTGGGTTTGTTGCGCTTGTTGTGTTGTTTGAAAGCTGTTGGTTATAATCATTGTTAGAATAACATTTTTATTTAAGCACTATCGGTCTCGAAATCGGTATCGGTATCGGTATCGGTATCGAATGGTCCGCATAAATGTTGAAAACAAACCTGGATTGATTCGATCCCGATCCCGATCCCGATCCCGATCCCGATGTATTTTAGAACATAAAGCTGACTATGGTTTCAGTGATTTATGCTATTGGCCATTATTTAACCCAACAAACATAATAAACTAAAAAAAACTACCCCCTTCAAGCTATATACGTATCGTCTATGCACCGCTCGGGCTTTAGTCTTTTAGCGGTTTAAGCTGTGAGCCTTAAGCCGTATGCAGCTAACGGCTAATAGCTGATGGCTTAAAGCTAATAGATACCTCCTTGCGAGCCTTCATGCGGCGTTTCATATCAGGATCATATAAAAAAGTCAGTGGAGAGAGCGACTTAATTACGGCCGGCAGCGGATCATTTAGAGAAACGATATCATAAAACAGGTTCTCTCCCCTGAATCGAAAAAAATCCTTTGAGATCTTTTTACGCTGGGGATTGCGAATATAGTGCAGCATGTCGCCGGGCAGCAACCAACGACAAATTACCCCGAGTTGATAGCTTTCAACCGGATTGAAATATTCTCCACATGCCAATTTATAAAGCAGGTACGGAAAGTTAACACCGGATTCAATCGCCAGTGCCAGGGAGCCCCAGAATCGAGGATTGATTTCCATGAGTTTAGGGGTTTCATCACGTGGATCCATTTTAAATTCGACCATGGCGATCCCAAACCAGTCCAAGGCCTTGAGCAGGCTGGCCGCCATATCCCGAATTTGATCATTTTTGGTGCTGATGCGGGCCGTGCTGGCTCCGCCGCTCACTGGGTATTCACGCAATCTTTTATGCACAAAAGCAGCCTTGATGTCCGAACGATGATCGAGCAGGAAGGAAGCGCCGTACCCTGGTCCCTGGTTTGGAATTTTCTCTTGAATCAATGGAAACGGGAAGCGATCGTGGATGGCACGGTATTGGTCGGTAAGCTCTTGCCTGTTTCGGGGATAAGCAACCCCCATGGCGCCAGATGCACGTTTTGGTTTAATGACCACCGGGTAGGGCAACTCTGATTGAATTTGGGAAAGCTCCGCAAGATCACGAATAAACCAAGTTTTGGGAACGGGAATGCCTAAGTTCTGGGCCAAACGGATCATTTCACCCTTGTCGCGGGCTTTGTGTAATTTGGATGCAGAGGTGATGGGAAGGGCCACAACGCGTTCAAATTGTTCCCGATGCTGGGCCAGAAGTTCCATGGTATGATCTTCCATGGGCAACAACATCCTGACAGCGTGCTTGCGACAATAGTTGTATAGGTAATCAACAAAAGCCGAGGGCTTGGTAAAGGCCGAAGGATAGACGATTCTATGGCGACAATATCGTGAGAAGCCGGCCGTGGCCAATAAAGTGCTTTCTCCGACAGTCACAGATAGGTTGCGGCGTCCCAAAGCCCGCGTGGCTGCCAGTGTTTTGCGCCAGTGGCCATCAGTGAGCAATACATGGGAAAAGTTGTTTACCATTCCAGGATAATACTGTAGAAAAGATCGGATGTAAACCTGACGGTTTCGTAAAAAGCCCACCTTGGGTGTTGGGCCTCACGCACTTGAATTTGAACTTTGTGCAAAACCGTCTTTTCTGATTCTTTAGGGAAGCATTATCTATTTTCTCATTACAACCATGCAGTATTAGAAATTTCAGAATGTGAGAACCAATTGGAACTTTCTGATAAAATATGTGTTGTTATTCCCGCCTATAACGTGGCCGACGCCATCGAATCTGTTGTAAGGGGAGCATCCCGTCATGTCAGCACTGTGTTTGTGGTCGATGATGGTTCCAGCGATGCAACCGCGGAGATCGCCGCCGCCGCCGGTGCCTTTGTTATGCGCAACACGGAAAATAAAGGCAAGGGGGACGCTTTGAAAAAGCTGTTTGCAGCTGCGGCCAAAGCCGGCTTTAAAGCGGTGATCAGCATGGATGGAGACGGACAACATGATCCAAAGGAACTGCCGCGATTCATTGCCAAGCATTTTCAGAATCCTGATAGTATCATTGTCGGTTCTCGCATGCGGGCCCGCGAGAATATTCCGCGGGCACGTTATAATTCAATGCATATCGCCCGGTTTTATATATCGTATGCCGCCAATCAATTTATCGAAGATACCCAATGTGGTTACAGGGTCTACCCCCTGGAACTCATAGGAAAGATGGCATTGACCCAGGATCGATATGTGACCGAATCAGAAATACTGATAAAAGCCGGTGATTTGGGTCGCCAAATCTGTTTTATCAGAATTGGTGCGATTTACGGACAGATTCGAAGCCATTTCAGGCCAATCCTGGATATCACGGCCATAACGGCCTATATCATTTCCTACTTCATGTATAAGTTTTTCGTGGAAAGCATAACGGCCAACAAACCCAATACCTATCGCAAAGGCAATTTGCGCGATAAAATCGCGGCCTGCAAAACCATCGATCTTTTTTTCCAGTTTTATATCGTATTTGTCAGCCTGATATTGCAGAGTATATTTGCCTTGATGCATGCGCTGGGGTCCATTTTTCGAATCCATAATTTTGCTTCCACCAGGCGCCTGAGCCATGGTTTTTACCGCATCACCGTGGGCAGTTATCTGTTACCCGTCATTCTCATCATCATCATCATCGAAAAACTGGTGAGTCTGGTTGGTCTAAAATTTCAGTATGTGGACGGATTTATTCAGAGACATTATCCGCATTTATGGGACGGTCGCCATCGAATTTTTAACTCTAATCATAAGCCACCGACCTAGCCGGTGGTCGTTGACGATGTTCACCACAAATTTAGGCCGAAATAGGTTTTACAGCAACATTTTTGAGGTGTCATGAAAGTCCTACTGGTTGTTCCCCTGCACCGTAAACAGAATTTTAAACGATATTTTCAACCGGCGCCACTGAGTCTCATGGCTGTTGCCGCCCTGACCCCTTCGGATGTGGATGTGAAGATTGTGGATGAAACCGTTGAAACGCTCAGTTTCGATACGCCGGTTGATCTTGTGGGTATTGGTTCCAATACCTCAGAAATCGTCAGGGCATACGCCATCTGCGACGAATTCAAGCGGCGCGGCAAAGCGGTCGTCATGGGCGGCATCCATGTGAGTGCTTTACCACAAGAAGCCTTGGCCCATGCGGACAGCATCGTTATCGGTGAGGCAGAGGGCCTTTGGGAGGAATTATTGCATGATTTTCGCAGCGGCCGTCTGAAAAAAATGTACCAGCATCAGGAACTTCCTGATATTAAAAATTTGCCAATTCCAAACAGGCAGATTCTAATGGGAAAAAAGTATCTGACACGAAATGTATGCCAGGTGTCGCGCGGCTGCCCTTATCGATGCGTTTTCTGTTCGGTGACAGAATTTTATGGCAACCGGTTCAGAGTGCGTGATGAAAACAGGGTAGTCGAGGAAATTAAGAAAATGAAAGGCAATTTCTTAATTTTTCTGGATGACAACATTTTCGGGGATCCTATTTATGCTGCAAGGTTGATGAAAAAATTAATACCCCTGAAAAAAAAATGGGTCAGTCAATGCACAATTGGTCTCGCCGACAATCAAAAGCTGCTTGATCTAGCGGTAAAGAGCGGTTGTATGGGTATGCTGGTCGGGTTGGAATCCGTCAGCAAAGAGTCCCTCAAGGCCTCTGGCAAGCCGATTGCGTTTGGTCAGTATGCCGATAAGATTCGCCGTATTATCGACAGCGGTATCCATATCGATGGTTCATTTGTTTTTGGTTTTGATAATGAAGATGTGTCCATATTCGAGAAAACGCTAGAGTTTGTTGTTAAAATAAAGTTGTCGGCAGCCACGTTTTCCATCTTAACACCCTATCCTGGAACCAGTTTGCTACGGAGCTTAGAGCGGGAAAAAAGGATTATAGACCGAAACTGGGAACACTATAATGGGACTCACGCGGTGTTTCAACCGGCACGGATGACACCCGAGCAACTTGAAGAAGGGCGCGCCTGGATCAAGCAGGAATTCTATGGGCTCCCCAATATTGTTAAACGCATCGGTTTCAAGACCGCTCATGTGCACTACATATGGCTCTATAATTTACTTAAGCAAGGAGGAACATCGAAAAAGAAGATTGGAAACATGCAGAATCCGAATTAATCTTGAATAAAGACAATGCGTTTGGTAAGATTTAAAACGTTTGTATGCAGAATGTAAATTCAAATGAGGTCGCAATTGGAAGAAATAATTCACAATTCAAATAAGTTGCACAGTTTCTTAAAAAAGATGATTATCGAATCCCTAAAACTGGAAGAAATTTCAGTTGCGGAGATCGATGATGATGCCCCCTTATTCAAAGAGGGTTTAGGACTGGATTCCATTGATGCCCTGGAACTGGTGGTTGCGATTGAAAAAAATTTTAACGTAATCATCGAGGATGAAGATGTGGGTAAAGAAGCTTTCGGATCCATCAGAATCCTAGCCAAATTTATTCAAAGAGAATATGCTGAGACCGGCAAAGACACACTCAGTGCTGCCGGATAACATAATGCGCTGGTTTGAAATTGAAGAGAAAGTGCGTTTCAATGAGGTCGACGAGTGGGGGATGGTTTTTTATGGCAATTATATGGCCTGGTTTGAACTCGCTCGTGTTGCGCTACTTGAGAACTTTAATTTATTACCCCGACAAATGATTGAACTCGGGTATATGGCTCCGGTTGTAAACCTGAAATGTGATTACAAGCGTTCCGCTCGAACAGGGGACAGGGTTATTGTACGCACAACCGTGTTGAAACCGAAGATTGCCGCCCTGGTATTCAAATTTGAAATTCTTCTAAAGGAAAGTCGTGAACTGCTAGCCAAAGGGCAAACGACCCAGGTCTTGCTAACCACAGAGCACAAAATGATCTACCGGCTGAGTGGTGAACTTGAGAAACGGATTGCCAGGCTGCTTGATTATTGTAACACTGAGGGTCTGGCGACCGTATCTTAATGCCCCATACTGAGAATGGGAGAAAATCCCTCTTCTAACGGCGAAGACTTTAGTCAACGACCACCGACCTTGTCGGTGGCATGAAATCGGAACCTTATCTTTTTTTATACAGCTCAGCAACAAGGTTGCTTCGCCGATGCGGTGGATCTCCTTCACCACCGACTAGGTCGGTGG
>Ga0180435_10006863_pt1 | contig 10883 bp, 6 predicted proteins | sample SS_ome_3_FD_132467 | JGI IMG/M metagenome (GOLD analysis project Ga0180435, IMG submission 132467) | Hypersaline lake sediment archaeal communities from the Salton Sea, California, USA - SS_3_S_1 metaG | ecosystem: Environmental > Aquatic > Non-marine Saline and Alkaline > Hypersaline > Sediment... | reverse complement strand
CTTTGATTTGCTGCAACATCCATTGTTAATTTTAAATCCGGATCAATATTTTACCGAGATAAGCGGTTTCCTGCGACTGGAAAATAACACGGAATTCACCATCGGTCAGGATGATGATGAACAGATGTCTATTTTTAAGTATCCGCAGACGGTAGCTAACCGGCATGTGGCCGTCAAGAGATCATGGAATACCCTCACCATAGAAGATTTATTTTCGGAAGCAGGGACGTATATACAGGCATACCCCCGCGAAGAAATGACGCGCATATCCGCAGCCAGGATCAATATCCTGCGACGAATTCAAGACGTTTACGGCGGTCCCATCCGTTTACTGTCGAAAAACAATGCCCTGAAGACGCTCCGGGAAGTCAATCAGATTATGTCGGCCGAAGCTTATCGTGACTTGGATTATCGTGGGCTACCTGGCGGCGTGATCGAACTTCCCATGGAAAAGACGCCGATCATCGTCGGAGATCTACATGCCCAAATAGATAATTTGCTGAAGATACTCTCCGAAAATGCATTTTTCGACAGTCTTGAACAGGGCAGGGCTTATCTGGTTATACTGGGAGATGCGGTTCATTCCGAAATCGACGGCCAAAGGGGAAATATGGACACGTCAATTCTCATGATGGATCTTATTTGCAAGCTGAAAATACGTTTTCCCGAACAGGTGTTCTACCTGCGGGGCAACCATGACAGTTTTTCTTCCGACATTATCAAGGGTGGAATTCCCCAGGGGGAGCTGTGGGGAGAGGCTGTTTTAAACCAGCGTGGCAAACGCTATTATCAAGAGATGCAGCGATTATACGAGCAGCTTGCCTATGTCGCCATTTCCAAGGATTTCATTGCCTGCCATGCCGGTCCCCCGCATGTCAAAATTAGTATGCGCAGGCTCATTAATGTGCATAAGCATAAAAAGCTACGCAATGGACTCATCAAAAACCGTCTACGCCGTTCCAGCTATCCCGACGGTTACACCAAGGGAGATGTGAAGCGTTTTCGCAAGGCGTTAAACTTCAATTCAAAGACACCCCTGATCGTATCGCATAGTCCTTTGGCAGACAAAGGTTCCGTTTGGTTGAATGCGGGCAAAATCAAAAATCATCATATTGTCTTTAGTGGCCGGAGGAAACTACTGAGCATAATCTGCCGCATTAATAATAAAATTAAACCGATAACATATCGGGGCGAAGCATTGTTAGATTTTGTTAGTACCTGAATTTAAAGTATGGACTTTAACATCGGAGCGACGGCCTTTGGCCCGCAGGGCGAAAGGGTCGCGTTTCATAAAGTCGTGTAACACGATTGATTATAAGGGCACAATCGATGAAAAACCTTCTCAGAAATATGCGTATTGGAGAAAAAATCGGTTTTAGCTTCGGCTTGGTAGGGCTATTGTTTTTAGCTGTAATTTGGCAGTATCACACCACACTCAATCGATCAATATCTGACTATCAAAGGCTTCAAAACGTGTTCGAAGCCAGGAAGAATCATGCTTTTGGAATTGGACACCATATGGCGGAGGCGCGCCGTAGCGAAAAAAGCTTTTTACTTGAGCGTGACCGTCGGTCTGCAAATATGGTCAAACTAAATGTGGAACAGGCGCTAGAACATGTTTCGCGATTGGTGGAAATCGATGCAGACAACCTCAACATCTGGCGTCGCATGACAGTTTTGATCAACTCTTATCATACAGCCTTTCTGTCGATTGTGGATGCCTGGGAGCAGAAAGGCTTGGATCACAATTCCGGATTGCAGGGACGCTTTCGGAGAACCGTCCATGAGTTGGAGGGCTTGGCTGAAAATTATGAGGTGGATCAACTTTACCTGTTGTTACTGCAAATCCGGCGCGGTGAAAAGGATTTGGGACTGAGAAGAGAACAACAATATCATGCTCAGGTCCTCTTCTTGATAGAAAAATTCAAAGCAGTCGTTTATAATTCACAATTAAACAGAACGCTTGAGGACGAATTACTTCAAAAAATTGAATCCTATAAACAAGCGATTAACATTTATGCCCAATCTGTCCTGGAACAGGAAAGTATCCATGGCGGGAAAGGGCCTTTCCGGCAAATATCACACGATATTGAAAATTTGCTTAAAGCCCATCATGTGCCGGATTTGGGGAAAGATTTTTTACAACTTCGGCGACGGGAAAAAGATTATTTATTACGACACGATTTACAGTATGTCACCATGGTGCAACAAGAAATTGTAACGATTCGCCGCAAGATAGAAAATTCAGGCGTTGCCGCCAACGAAAAGCAAACACTCCTGAAACTGCTGATTAGCTATGAAAACGATTTTCTTAAATTAGTAGAGAAAGACACTTCCATTGCCCAGCTGGCCAATGAAATGCGAATTGTGGTTGAACAGATTATGCCATTGGTGGATCGTAATTTGGAGCAGGCGAGCCAAGTCATGTCCGAAAGCGCCGGCGCAATCAACACCAGAGCAGAATCGAATACGCAGCTCATGTTATGGGTCACCTTGGCTGCATCGTTATTGGGTGTTTTCTTTTCTGTATTGATTACACGCAAGATTGTCCACCCAATTGGTCGTATTGTTACGGTGCTGAGTCAATTGGCACATGGTGATCCACCCAAGCGCATCCCGTTTCCCGAGGGCAGGGATGAAGTATGCGTCATGGCCAATGCAGTGAATACAATGATTGACCACACTGAACGTTTAATAGCCTGGTCGATGGCATCGCTGAAAGAAAATGAAAGCCATCTTCGCACGGTTGTGGACCCCATGATTCCCGGCACTTTTGTCACGGATTCAAACGGTGATATTCGAGCGTTGAATTCTACCGTAGCTCAAATTTTCGGTTATGATGTGCCTGAGATTACACAAAAACCGATTAGGCAGATTATACCGACTTTTCCATTGCAAAAGTTCCCACCCCATAGCTCAAACAGGCAAGCAACAGTGATCTCTTCAGAGGCAGACACTGGAATTGAAGTTACGGGAGTCAAAAAAGATGGCGAACGGATCCCGCTATGGTTGATTGCCAATGAGATTGAAATCGGTACGCGCAGAATGATGATAGGACTGGTGATCGATATCACAGGCCGTAAAGAAGCCGAAATCAGACTACGCGAAGCCATTGATCATAAAAACGAACTTCAGGCCATCATGAGTCACGAAATACGGACGCTGCTAAACGACATTATTCAATCCGTAGAGAAGTTACAGGGGCTCAGACATCCAAGGGAAAAACGTCGTTATGTTGAAGTAATCAATGAACAGGGTCAGTCGATCATGGATATTCTGGATGTTATTCTCGGCTATTTCCATTTCAAGACAGATAAACTGCGGTTAGAGGAAAAAGAATATTATTTACAGGAGACTCTGGAGCCGCTGACCAAATATTTTTCTGAATATGCAGATAAAAAGGGGATCATGTTTCAGATGCATCTGTCAGCCAGGTTGCCGAAGGCGATGTTTGGCGATGCCGGTCATTTGAGGCATGTCCTGGTCAACTTACTTTCCAATGCGGTTAAATTTACCAAGCAGGGTCAGGTAACGTTAACTGTAGAATTGGAGCGTTCGGCGGAAAACAGCGATCAGATCCGTTTCGCTATTCAAGACACGGGTGTCGGAATCAGCCAGGAACAGCTGGCGCATATATTCGACCCGCCACTTCTCAGCAAAGAAAGCAGTTTCAGAAAGTACCGCATGGCGCATCAGGGGCTGGCGGTTACTTTGAAATTAGTGCGGCTTATGGGTGGCTCGTTAGAGGTGGAGAGTGAATTACACGTTGGAAGTACATTTAGGGTAAGGCTTCCATTAAAAAAAAGTAGTTCAATTGGTGTGAACAGCTGTACGATCGAAATATCGTCAGATCCATCTGATGAATAAGCTAACAGTTCGGTTGTCAGATGACGCTTACACTGTTAAAAAGGAGAAGTTACCAATGCGTGTAAAAAAATTGTTGGAGGCCAAGGGTAGTCAAGTTTTTACAGTTTCGCCGGATGCAACGGTTTATGATGCCTTGGCGCTGATGGCGGAAAAAGAAATCGGTGCGCTGGTTGTCGTGGAGAACGAAAAAATGGTGGGAATTTTTTCCGAGCGGGATTATGCCCGCAAAGTGATTCTCAAGGGCAAAAACTCCCAGGAAACCCTGGTGAAGGAAATCATGACCAGCAAGGTCATGCACGCAGCCCCGGAAGAAAAGGTCACAAAATGCCTCTCGTTGATGACAACGAATCGTTTTCGCCATTTGCCGATACTGGATGGTGATCGGTTGGTGGGCATCATTTCCATCGAAGACGTGCGCCGTATGGGTTAATGCTTTCGGTTGCCCGGTACGGGACGGCTCGGGCCCAAATCCCGGGAAATCTGTTTCAAAGGCCAAACATTACGAATTAGCTTGACACGTAAAACTTACGTTGTTACAGTTTACTCTAACTTTAACGATAAAGTATCATAACCGCTTGAATGGAATAACATTATTCGTGCATGTTAGTGTGCAATAATATTGCCAACGGCTATCGATAATCTCAAAAAGTAATCATATCCACAGCCTTTTACTCCTTTGGAACTTAATTGTTCTTAAAGCCGGACAATTCATGTTTTAGCGCCGGGGTTTTAATGAACAATCACAGGTGACGGTTCCAAAAATAAGACCTAATTAAACAACAGATCGCTTCATTTAAATTATAAGATTTCTATTTTGAACCTGCGTTTAAAGCAAAGACAAAGGTTTATTTGGTCGTCTCGTAATTCAACCCACTTCTTGTTTTTGAGCGCTTAAATTTTTGACTCCATAAAACCGATTGCACTACTTGTTCTAGCTTAACACTTAAATAGAAGGAGGTTATGGCTATGCCCGACAAATGTGCGGTAAAGGAAAAAAAGACCGGTAAGTTTCAGTACCATATCCAGCCGGCGACATTTTGGCTGTCCTCGGCGTTCATTCTCGGTTTTGTGATCATCATGGTACCCCTGCAGACCGTTTTGGGTGGTGTTTTTAAAAGTTCCTTCAATTGGGCCATGCAATATTTTGGCTGGTTTATGGTGTTTACCATGAATGCCACCTTATTGTATTGCGGTTATTTAATTTTCAGCAAATATGCCAATATCAGGATCGGCGGACCTGATGCCAAACCGGAATTCAGCAATGCCGCCTGGGTGGCCATGCTGTTCAGCGCCGGTTTGGGGATCGGGTTGTTGTACTATGGGGTGGGTGAACCCATGTATCATTTCATTTCACCACCTGGCGGTGTGGAAGCGGGTACCCCTGAAGCAGGCCGAACAGCCATGATGTATACTTTTCTGCATTGGGGTTTTCATGGCTGGGGGATTTATGCCCTTTTCGGGTTGTCGTTGGCTTTCGCCACCTTTAACCGGGGCCTACCCTTGTCCATCCGAACCGTGTTTTACCCGCTATTGGGCGATCGTATTTACGGTCCCATCGGTCATTTTGTGGATATATTTGCCACGGCCTGCACGCTCTTCGGTGTGGCCACGTCTCTGGGCTTGGGATGTCAGCAGGTCAATTCCGGCTTGAATTATTTATTCGGCATTCCCATAAACGGATTTGTACAGATAATCCTCATTGTCATTATCACCGCTTTTGCGTGCACATCCGTGGTTCTGGGTTTGAAAGGCGGCATCAAACGGGTGAGTGTCATTAACATGTGGCTGGCGGCTGCGTTGTTCACCTTTGTGTTGATTTTAGGACCAACCCTGTTTGTCCTCAATTTCTTTTTGGATACCACCGGCACTTATTTGCAAAATTTGGTACATTTAAGTTTTTGGAGTGAAACTTGGTCGGGCGGCACATGGCAGAACGGCTGGACCATTTTTTATTGGGCCTGGTGGATTGCCTGGGGGCCCTTTGTGGGCATGTTCATCGGCCGTATTTCCTATGGCCGTACCGTTCGAGAATTTGTAGGCGGAGTTTTGGCAGTGCCGGTACTGATCACATTTATTTGGATCAGCGTTTTTGGTGGTTCCGCGTTGTGGCTGGAAATATTCGGTCCCGGCGGCGTGGCCAAGGCGGTCCAAGCAAATTTTGCTTCAGCCTTTTTTGTATTTTTACAACAATTCCCCTTGTCTCAGTTGACCTGTACGCTTTCATTGTTCGTGATCGTGATATTTTTTGTGACCTCTTCGGATTCCGGTTCCCTGGTAATTGATATGATCACAGCTGGTGGGCACCTGGAGCCACCGGTACCGCAACGTATTTACTGGTCCTGGATGGAAGGGTTTGTGGCGGCGGCGCTGCTATTTGGCGGCGGTCTGGTAGCACTGCAAACGGCCGTCGTGCTTGCGGGCGTACCTTTCGGTATTGTGGTGTTATTAATGATTTGGGCCTTACAAAAAGGCTTGAGCGAATTCCGAGCCGAGATGTTTCCGCACAGTTTTGAACATCCGAACGCCATACTGGAAAAGCTGGCGGCATCCGGGGAAATACGCAAACCAACAGAATCAGTGAAAGCCGAAAACGCTTAAATGGTTAATTGACCGTAACATCGGGGGATTCAAAAGGAGGTCTATTGTGAAAAGTATAGGTTTACGAAATTCGGTTGTTTTTTTGCTTTGTCTGGCGGTTCTGGCAATCTTGCTGATTACGCCGGCTCATGCAGAGCGCAAGACCGTCATAATTGCCTATGAGGACTGGTCGTCCGAAATCGCCAGCTCCAACGTAATCAAGGCGGTATTGCAAAAGCGACTGGGAGTCAAGTGTGTCCTTAAGCGGATGAGTGTTAGCGAACAGTATGCCGCGGTTTCCAATGGCACTGTCGATGCCATGGTGGATGCATGGCTGCCGGTTCAGCAAAATTACCTCGATGCCCACAAGGATCAATTGGAGGATTTGGGCCCCAACCTGAAAGGGGCCAAACTCGGACTGGTGGTGCCTCAGGTGTCCAGCACCTGGTTGTTGTCCGAAGACGGGCAGACCACGGAGCCATACATGGTGATCGATTCCATCGAAGAGATAAATGACCACTACGACGATTTCGGCGGCAAGATCATCGGCATCGAGGAGGATTCGGGCATGATGCGGACCATGCGGGAAAAGTTGATCCCGGCCTACGGTTTGGAAGATTTTGAACTGATTGCCGGTAACGAGGTCACCATGACCGCCCAACTGGCCGATGCCATCAAGAAAAAAAGATGGGTTGTGGTTTTAGGCTGGACGCCCCACTGGAAATTCGGGCGTTGGAACCTAAAGTTCCTGAAAGATCCTAAAAATATGTGGGGAGAATCAGCCAGAATTCATACGCTGGCCCGCAAAGGGTTAAAGGATGAAATGCCGGAGGTCTACGACTTTCTGGACAGTTTTCGCTGGACCCCAGAGGAAATGGAGCAGTTGCTCATCTGGAACCATATGAAAGATACACCCTATGACAATGCCCAGCGTTGGATGAACTACAACAAGGAACGCGTCGAATCTTGGATAGAATAAGGAGAAAAAAATGCTTAAAATTGAAAAGATACTGGTTCCGACTGATTTTTCCAGTTACTCCGACCTGGCCTTACAAAAAGCGGTTGATTTGGCGGATTCGTGCAGCGTGTCGAGGCCCAAAATATTGCTTGTCTATGTATGGCCTGAGGCGCCGGATGTGTTCAAATTGAGTAAGTATATCGTGGACGGTCAGGAAAAAATCCGGGCGGAGCTCGAAAATCAAAGCCAGAAATATTTTGACGAACAGATCGCCAAGGTGGATGTGCCTGAGAATGTCGAAATTGAAACCAAGGTGCTGCAAGGCAGCCCTTACAAGGAGGTTATTGATTTCCAGCAAAAAATTCAAGCGGATATTGTCGTTATCGGCACGCATGGCGAAGCGCCTTTTGAGGGATTTTTCTTTGGTAGTACATCGTCTAAAATTATTCGGCATGCCACCTGTTCGGTTATGATTGTGAGAAAACCCAAATACGCCAAATAGGGCGATTATTGACCACGCAATATTTAGGCTGGTGAAGAACTGAGCGCCAGTGAGTTTGGTGCCTATAATCTGGGCTTTACAAATAATCAGGTTGTATTTGATAGATGAATTTGAAGAAACTGATCTTTTGATATGCCTTTTGGTATATCAAAAGGTCAGTTTCGACATTTCAAAATTGGGTGCATGGTTGCGGACTTGAGTTCGACTTCCTGAATACAACGCCCTCAAAACCTCTTCCCATGGTTAGTCGACAGAACTAACTATACGTTTGTATAGCACCTGTCTAAAAAGCAAATTCGTTCAACAAAACGAACCGTAATTCTGAAAATCCTTATTGTTTCACATCTGCAAATTGAAGGAGCCAAGCCGGGCAGAAACGATAAGGTGTAACCAATCCTGGGAGTCGTCAATGACGGTGTGTGTTGTCAGATTTGTTGTCCTTTCAATTGTTATCTTGTTTATGTCAGGTCCGGTTTTTCAGATTGAGGGCAGGGCTGCTGAAAATAGTACAGGTCGCAATTCGCAACAATTGGGAGTGCTACCTGGCGATGGCAAACAGGTTCGAATGGCACGCGCAGATTGGGATACCGGGTGGTTCCAGGCTGAAATTTTCAAATTGTTGCTTGAGGCGTTGGGATACGACGTCAGTGGTCCGGTTACCATGGAATCCTGGGACTTCTATCTCTCCGCAGCCAAGGGGGATAAGGACCTGTGGGTCAACGGCTGGTTCCCGAGCAATTTTTTTGAAGACGAAAGAGTGCGTGACAAGCTCGAGGCGATTGGATACGAAGTCAAGGCTGGCGCCCTGCAAGGCTATCTAATTGACCGGGCTTCCGCGGATAAATACGGCATTTCAAATCTAAAAGACTTCACAAGGCCAGAGATAGCCCGGATATTTGATCGGGATGGTAATGGAAAGGCCGAACTTATCGGATGTAATATCGGTTGGTATTGTAAGATTGTTATCGAACACCATCTCGCAGAATACGGACTGAATTCGACTGTCGAGGTCTTGGTTGGCGACTACTCGCCCCTGCTGGCAGAAACCATAGAAAGATATAATCGCGGGCAGCCCGTCTTTTTTTATACCTGGACACCCAATTGGGTTATTGGCAAGCTGATTCCGGGTAAGGATGTCATATGGTTGCAGGTCCCTTTTCCGAGCCTACCTGAGGGCCAGCAAGATTTGGAGGACGAGTCCCGAGTTACCGGCGTGCACGGATGCCAGGATGATCCGTGTAGTATGGGGTTTCCCCCCAGTGATATACGGGTGGTAGCCAACAAAGACTTTTTAAACAACAATCCGGCGGTGCGCCGTTTAGCAGAGTCGGTGGTGATTCCGCTAGATGATATCAATGCCCAAAATGCACGGATGATCGATGGTGAAGATGATGACGGTGATATTCGCCGTCATGCCAGAGAATGGATTCACCACAATCGTAGCCTGATTGATAGCTGGCTTACCAAAGCAAATCAGGGAAAACTTCCCAAAAAAGGAAAAAGATCTTTTGCCGCAAAGGCTCCCATAAAAGATAATGATAATCAAATTCGTGTGGTCACCAAGCGGCTGGAACCATATGTCGTGTATAAAAATCGCCGCTACAGCGGGTTTGCAGTTGATTTATGGGATAAAATAGCATTAGAAATGGGCGTACCTTTTGAGCTTTACGGGGTCAACACCATCGCCAAGCTTTTGGATGAGGTTAAACGCGGTAATGCCCACGTAGCAATCGGCGGTATCGGGATTACATCCAAACGCGAACAGGCGCTCGATTTTTCACATGCATTTTTCGAATCGGGTCTCCAGATTATGGTGCCCCAGGAGTTTGACACCTATATCGGTGATATTTTTTTTAAAGTCCTATCCATACTGATTTCTCCGGCATTGCTCTATATTGTCGGTGGTTTCCTGATTGTGTTGTTGCTCGTGGCCCATATCATCTGGTTGTTGGAGCGGCGGGGCAACCCCCAATTTTCTAAAAATTATTTTACCGGATTGTGGCAATCCATCTGGTGGGCAGTGGTAACCGTTACCACTGTCGGTTATGGAGACAAAACGCCCAAAGGCAAGATGGGCCGGTTTTTTGCCTTAATGTGGATTCTGGTTGGGTATTTTGTGTTTGCGTATTTTACGGCCAGCGTAACCACCACGATCACGGTTCAGGAATTGAAGGGCACGATCGATGGTCCTGAGGATTTGTTTGGAAAAAAACTTGCGACGGTTGCGGGAAGTCCGGCATCCGAGTATTTAGCTTCCCAGGGGCTGCTGACACGGGCTGTGGACGAAATTGATATTGCCTATCATTTGTTGAAAAACGGAGAGATTGATGCCATTGTTTACGATGCGCCGGTACTGCAGCATTATGCGTCCCACGATGGTAAAGGCAAGGTTAAAGTCGTTGGTCTTTTTTTCGAAGAACAGAGTTATGGCTTTGCGCTCCCCGTTGATAGTCCCTATCGTGAGCGCATCAATGTGGCTTTGTTAAAACTGATCGAGAAAGGCGTTTATAAGGAAATCCATGACAAATGGTTTGGATCTTAAAATCCTCATAAATTTTCATGCCCTGACGCGCACAACCAAGTTAATCGGTTGAAAGTCAAGTGGTTTTTTTTGTTGTTCTTTGAAAATTCGGTAAAACCTATAATTGGGGTAACATTTCTACTATAATGTCGGCTAATGGAGCGGGGGCAGTGATCCCGGACTTAGTGTCATTGACATTATGGGACCTCTCTCGCTCCAGTCTTTTTTTCCGCTGACGTCTGCTGACAGGGGCGGATTGATCGTAGCTCTGCAAGCGACGACTTGTTTTGTCTACAGCGTTGTCGTTTTGCATGGGTACGCTGCGCAACCTGTTTGCCAAATCGACATGTGGGTTGAACGGCTGATTGTGTTTCAGCATACCATAGAGGATCCGCAGGATCTTGTGCATGCAGATGCCCATGGCTGCCCGGCTGTGCTTTCCCTGTTTTTTGTGTTTT
>Ga0180435_10006861_pt1 | contig 10884 bp, 6 predicted proteins | sample SS_ome_3_FD_132467 | JGI IMG/M metagenome (GOLD analysis project Ga0180435, IMG submission 132467) | Hypersaline lake sediment archaeal communities from the Salton Sea, California, USA - SS_3_S_1 metaG | ecosystem: Environmental > Aquatic > Non-marine Saline and Alkaline > Hypersaline > Sediment... | reverse complement strand
CCGGTACCGGAACCGGCGTGGTTGCCGGCCAACAGGCTGTTGACAATTGTGGTGGGGCCTTCCGATTGGATTGCACCATAGTTTTGTTGCGCCCGATTCCCCTGGAAGACGCTGTCTGTGATGGTTAGTTCTGGTGGACCCCCACCATAATCTTCAACAAAAATGGCTCCGGCGCTGCCTCCGGCGGTGTTGCTGATAAAGTTGGTATTGGTGATAGTCACGACTGAGTCCCAGGTGTAAAACGCCCCGGCGTTATAACCATTATTCGCTTCGTTTTCCTGAAACAGACTGTTGATTATCGTTACGTCGTCGGCGGCGTAGAATGCCCCCGCGCCGGTGCCATACGTGTCATCTCCGTTGCTGATATTGCCGATAAACTGTGTGCCGGAGACAACCAGTGTGCCATCAACATCCAGCGCGCCTCCATATCCGCCGGTGGCTTCGTTACCCTGCAACAGACAATCGACCATCCGCACATCGGTCTCAACCCAGATCGCGCCGGTATCGTCAACGGCAGTGTTGCTGATGAAATCGGTACGGGTGACCGTCAGAGAACCACTCACATAGAGTGCTCCCACGTCAGCATCAGAACTGTCGGGTGTCAACGCCCGGTTTTGCTGAAACAGGCTGTTGACCAGCGTAACATTGTCGCGGGCGTACACTGCCCCCGCCCCGGTGACACCGTTGTAATCAGTATCAACGCCGTTGCTGGTGTTGCTGATGAATTGGCTGCCCGAGATGACCAGCGCACCTGTCACGCCTATGCCGCCGCCATAGGTGGCTGCCGTATTACTGACAACCGAGACCTGGGTCAGAGTGAGGGCAGCGGTGGTGAAGATGGCCCCGCCGGCGTCCGCCGCGCTGCCATCCCGCAGGGTCAGCCCGTCGATGGTGACGGTGTCGGTGATGTTGAAGATGCGGCTGGCGTTGTTGCCGCTGACGGCCACTTGATCGGCCCCCGGCCCGTCGATGGTGAGAGCTTTGGTGATGGCGATTTCGCCGCTGGTCAGGGTGATGACACTGCCGTAGAGCGAGGCGTCGAAATCAATTACCCCGCCGGGGCAGACACTGGCCACCGCCTGGCGCAGACTGCCGGAGCCGTCGTCGCCCGCATCAGTGACCGTCATCGAGGGGGCGCAACTGAAGACTGCCCAATCGGAGAAGGCGGTGGCATCAGCGTATGTTACGTAATCCGTATCGGAGCCGTCGTTGCCGCATATCCACGCGCTGCCGCTGTAACGGCAGGCCAGCGGGGTGGACAGGTCGTTGTGCGGCAAGATCACATCGGCGATGAAATCGGTGCCGGTGGGGGTGATGGTCCAGTAGATATTCTCACCTGCGCCCGGCGGGGCGTTGGGGTGCGGCTGGTCGATGCGGTCAATCTGGATGGCGGTCAGCGGGTCGCTGCCGGTCAGGTCGGTGATGTCGAGCTCCAGCCCATACGCATTGACGTCGGGGTGATAGCCGGCCAGGCCAAAGTAGTACTGGGTCAACGGGTCGCCGCTCTCCATCGGCTGGCTTTTGCGGATAGTGCCGTAGTTGGTGATGACGCCAGTGAAGTTGGTAGCGTTGATCATATCATTGGGGTTGGTTTCAACCAGCAAAGTGTTGGTATACACTGCTATATCGGCGAAGGCGGCTGTGAGTGTATCACTAACCCACAAACTTTGAGCCACGGTTTCTGTGCCACCCACGCCGCCGTCAAAAATAATGGCGTGGCCGTTGGTGGTCAGCGTGCCGCTAACCGCCAGGCTACCGCTGAGGGAGATGGTGTTGGTCAGCACCATGGTGCCGTTGTAATTAATGTCAACGTCGCCGTAGTCGCTGGCGCTGTTGAGCACTCCCTTGCGCACCCGCAGCTTGCTCTTTACCTTCAGCGAGCCGTTGACGGTGACTTCGTCGGTTTTGTTGTCTTTGTTGACCGTCAGCCGGTAGAATTCCAGGTCTCCGGTGAGGGTCTGGCCGTCGCCGCCCTTGAGGGTGACGGTCTTTTTATTGGTCGTCGCATCGAGCGTAGCGCCTGATTCAACGGTGAGGTTAGAGGTTAATTCCAGCGTGATGTCGAGGGTGACGTTGCTGCCGCTGGGGAGCAGGTAAGGCCCACCGGGACAGCCGGCAAAGACCACACTCCAGTTGCCGGTGGTGGGGTTGGGGGTGCAGGTAGGAATGTCGGGCGTGACGTCGTATGCCATCACCATGATATCAAACGCCGTACTATCTGCGCCTGTGAACGGGTGCAAAGGATCAGTGTCATCATCACCTTGCCAGGAATTATAGGTATATCCTGCTACATAGACGGTGTCGCCGCTATTCACGATGCCCGTTGCGCTATAGTCTCCGTAAAAGGTGTGCCAGTCATACTCGCCTGTGGATTTCAGCGCCAGAACAGTAGTAGCATTATCTATGCCTGATAAAAAAGGATGTAGCGGCTCCTCATTTGCCGGGCCGGTCCATGAACTGGTTTGACTCTGACCTGTAACGTAAAGATTGCCATTGCTGTCCAGGGTAATGCCGTACCCATAGGCACGGCTGGTACCGCCGTGAAACGTATGCCACTGATAGGCCCCGGCGCTGCTCAGCTTAAGGACAGCGATATTGAAACTTGTACCGGCAACATCGTTCTTAGGGTTCGTATCCCCATCACCCAGCCAGGTTTTGTTGCTCGCTCCGGACACGTAGAGATTGTTGCTGTCGTCAATGGTAATGCTGTAGGCATTATCTCCACCATCGCTGCCGTAAAAGGTGTGCCATTGGTAGGCGCCATCGCTATTCAGTTTAAGGACAAGAATCTCAATCGCTGACCCAGTGTAGGGGTGTAATGGGGCGGCGTTGCCATCGCCCAGCCACGCGCCAATGCCACTCCCGACAATATAAACGTTGTTGTCACTGTCAATTGCAATGCCATTCCCTTCTGCTTTGTTGGTACCCGAAGCCTCAGGGCCATAGAAGGTGTGCCACTGATAAACGCCAGCGCTGTCCAGCTTGAGGGCGAAAAGATTCTGATCGCCAACAAAGGCGTTGTTCGGTGTGAGGCCGGTTTCATTCCAGGCTGCCAAGCTGTAACCGGTGACATACACATTATTGTTGCTGTCGATGGCAACTCCTTTGGCAAAATCGTCACTGCTGCCTCCGTAGAAGGTGTGCCATTGGTAGGCGCCATCGCTGTTCAGCTTGAGAAGGAACAGATCAGCTCCGGATGTATAAGCGTTCTTTGGACTTTCGGAATTCGGTCCCCGCCAGGTAGCATAGGAATTGCCTGCCACGTAGACATTGTCGTTGCTGTCAATTGCGATGGCATCGGCGTTATCAGTTTGCGTACTGCTGCCATAGAAGGTATGCCATTGGTAGGCGCCAGTGCTATCCAGTTTGAGTACAACAATATCATAGCCGCCGCTATATCCGTGCAGTGGGGCATCGTCGTTGCCGCTGTTCCATGTAGCATTACTTCGACCCGCCACATAGATATTGCCGCTACTGTCCAAGGCGATGGCGTTGCCATAGTCCCAGCCAGTGGAACCATAAAATGTATGCCACGTATAGCTGGGGTCAATGGTCAGGGGATAGGCTGGATCATAGCCGCCCACATTGAAGGTCACAGTCTGTTCATAGACCGTGAAGGCAACCCTCACCGGAACCCGCCGCCCCGCAATCTCCTGCCAGGCTACCGGCGCCGATTCTGTCATGACCCCCTTTTCAAAATGCATGACCAGGCTGCCGTCGGCCTGCACCTCAACCGGCGCGTTGTAAGCCAGCCAGATTTGGGCCGGATCTGCCCCGACTGCAACGTGATATGTGCTCTTGGCAATCACACCACCCCCGTCTTCGTAGGTCAGGTTAACCCCATCCCACAGATTGTAGTAGGTCACGCTGTTCAGGGAAGCCGGGGCTTTGTCCGCAAAGCTCCCGGCCGCGCTGCCACCGGCCTGCGGTGTCACCCGGTTGGCATCGACGAAGCCGACCCGCAGGGCATGACCCAAACCAGCCAGATAGGCGGCTTCAGCCGAAAAGCCGACGACGTGACCCTGGGACGTGAATTGAAGCAATCCTTCCTGGTTTGCAACCGGGGTTGAATCCGTTGCTTCAGCAGCATTATCGTTGCTGTCGTAATTGATTTGCCAGCCGTGGGCCAGGTTTGATGCGGCAAAGCCGCCGCTGTCAACGGCATAGGGCCGGTATTTGGCGGCGGTAATTTGCGTCTGGATGCTTTCCCACTCGGTGGGGGTGAGGCCATCCGGCGTTTGGCCGGGTTCGATTTGTTGGGGATCGATCCCGCTTGTGTTGATTGGCCCCTGGGCCAGGGCCGGACTGATGGCAAACAACGACATCATCACCAGTGTCAGTGTCAGGCTCAATAGAACGGGGCGTAATAGTTTTTGTTTTCTCATTTCACAAGCTCCTTGTACGTTGTGGTGCAGTAATTCTCATTTTAGCGCAAAGACCTGACAGGTTTTCGTCATTGAAGTCATTTCACCGCTGAATATTCGGTTGAACATCGTTTTTCTCGACAAATTTAAGGCAAAACCGGTCAGGTCTGGTCATCCTGAGAATTTCTGGTTGCGGTGGGGCATATTCACTGTTTTGGTTGAAAGTGACAAGGGTATTCTCTGCCGACTCCCCCACAATGATGCCGGTAGAGATGTTTCCGGTACACGAACGCGTAGATTCCTCGAAGGCTCAATTCATACTGCCTGCGCCTCGGCGTGTGTTGCAGAGTGAATTAAATTGGTAAGGTGGGAAATTAGTACTATTTTAGCAAACTCTGCCGTGAAGTTCTGTAAACTCTGTGTGACCGTAATCTTAAAGATAGGGTTGTTCCTCGGGTTCTATCCTGACCAATACGTAAATTTACAGGTGTAGCTCGTAGCCCAACCCGCGTCGGGTGATAATCAGGGTGGGGGATTGGGGATCGGGTTCAACTTTGCGGCGCAGGAAATGGATGTATACATCCAGCCGGTTGCGGTCATCATCCGGCTGCTCGTCAGCCCAGACCGCCCGGATCAGTTCCCGGCGGCTGACCACTCGTCCCAGGTTCTGCATCAGGGTTTGCAGCAATCTGGTTTCTATCGGCGTGAGGCTGGTGACAGTGCCCCTGTATTCAACAATACCGTGTTCGCAATCCAGCTTCATACCTCCAGCGTAAATTATTGCGCCGTTGTTATCAGTCAAAGTGACACCTGCTCTGAAAAGTGCTAAGATATGTGGATAACTGTCTGTTTGTCTTTTTTTGATAGATTCATTCTTTGTCAAAGTCGCGGATCATGCGGATTAAATCATCCAGCCTGGTCAGGGTATTGGCCCGGCTGAAGTGGGCCACCAGATTGGTATTGCTGAAATCAAGACCAATTGCGGTCAGGGCTTCAGGTAAATTTGACGGAGAGATGGCAGGCCAGGCCTTTTGTTCAAAGAGCAGCACATCTACCGCCGGCGCCGACTGGTTGTCCCACAAGTCCGGGTCGGGGACGCGGGTCAGTTCGATATTAGGGGATTTGCTCAGGGCTGCCTCCACCGCGGCCCAGGCGATAGATTGTCCGCAAACGGCTACCCGCAAAGGCTGATCCATGGGTTCTCTCCGTTCAAGATACGATACCTCCAGCCTATCATAGTAGGGGGCAAAACACACTGTCGTTTTCAACTCAAAAACGACAGTAAAACGACAGTCTTGTAACTGTCGTTTGAAAACAGTCAAAAAATCAACGTCCCATTCAATAGTACACGAAATTTGATAGACTATACGAAGGGTACGCTGCCCCCCTTATACTTACCCAAGCTTCCCAGCACCGTTCAGCTTCGCTGCCCAGAGGGGGTATGAGACGCATCCTAATTCAGTAAAATAAAAATTTTGAGGTAGAATAACCATACCTCACAAACTTAGTAACAAATCTTATGCCTGTAGAAACTGTTCCGATTGTTAATTATTATCTGGCCGGGTTGTTGTTAAATGCCATCATCTCGTTGGGGATCGCGGTGGTAGCTTTCAGGCTGCGACGCAACCCGGGGGCGTTGTGGCTGGGATTGTTTTTGCTGGCCGTTGTCTGGTGGTCACTGGTGCTATTTGCCGAATTTTCGGTCACCGCGTTGCCGGCCAAAATTTTCTGGGCCAAAATGGAATACCTCGGCTCCATGAGCGGCCTGATTTTTTTGCTCTTTTTCGCCATGGAGTTCAGTCACGCCCAACAATATTTCAAACACCCCTACTGGTTGCTTTATCTGATTATTCCGGTCATCACTATTGGGTTGGTGTGGACCAACGAATACCACCAACTGATCTGGACTTCTTTCACTCCGGTGGATATTCCCGGCAGTAATGCGGTTATTTTTGGGCACGGTCCGTTTTTTGGGGTGGTGATTGGTTATGTTTACCTGGGCTTGTTAGCGATTACGCTTCTGTTTCTCAGGGCGACACTGGCTTACCGCCATATCCATCGCCGGCAAGCCGGGCTGATGGTAGCCACTATGGTGGCCCCCTGGCTGGCCAACGTGGCCTACATTTTTAATTTAGGGCTGCCGGGCTGGGATTTTACCCCTTTTGGATTTGCGCTGACCGGCTTGTTGCTGGTTTTCAATATCACGCGTTGGCAATTTCTGGATTTGACGCCGGTGGCGCGCGACCGGGTCATCGAGAAGATGCAGCAAGGGGTTGTTATGCTGGATGCCCGGCAACGGATTGTGGATATCAACCCGGCCGCGTTGTATATTCTGCATACCACGCCGGCGGTAATTGGCCGATCATTTGCCACCCAGTTTCCCGATTGTGCGGCTATTTTGGCTGGAACAGAAAAATCACAGGAGATTGAATGGCCGGGCCGGCCGCGTCAACTGCTGAGTATATCAACCACGCCTTTGTATGACCGGCGCCGGCAAATTACCGGCTATGTGATTCTGTGCCAGGACATCACCCGCGAGCGGCAAAAACAGCAGGAGTTGTGGGATCGCCAAATAGAGTTGGCGGTTTTGGAGGAGCGTCAGCAGCTCAGCAAAGATCTCCATGCTCAAACCGGACAGGTTCTGGGGCAGATTGTCACTCTGGCCCGGAATGCCACCAGTCTGCTGGAAGAAGAACATTATGCTGCCACGGCCACGGCCTTAGCCCAATTAATCGAGATTGCCCGCGGCAGTGGCATCGAAATTGATGAATTTGTGAAAAGCCTACAGCCGGTAGCCGCTTCTCCGGATTTCTTTGAAGCGCTGGCCCAATACACCGACCATTTTAGCCAGAGCCGTAATTTGTCTGTTACGCTGACCCATCCCCCGCAGCCGGCCAATGATTTGCTGTCGCCGATGGTGCAGATTCAGTTGCTGCACATCATTCAAGCCACTCTGGACGAAGAACCGCCGACGGCCCAGATTATCATCTCGGTTAATGAAGGGTGGGTGCAAACCATCATAGCCCGCGCCGGTATCGAAATTGAAAATGGTAACGAAGAAAAAATTGTTTTATCGGCCATCCGCCAGCGGGCCGAGGCGATGGGCGGTACCGTGGAGGTACGCGCCGGTTCAGAGGCAAGCAGCCATCTAATCATCCAGTTACCGCGCCGCAAACATTCTATCCATGTACCGATGACGGCCATGCGGGTTTTAATGGTGGACGACCATGAAATCATGTTGGAGGGCTTTAGAGAATTGCTGGAAGACCGGGGCATCGAGGTGGTGGGGGCTGCCACCAATGGGGCGGAGGCCATCGAACAGGCCCGGCGGCTAAAACCGGATGTCATTCTGATGGATGTCCGGATGCCGGGCATGTCGGGTATCGAGGCTACCCGCCACATTAAGGCAGAATTACCCGACATCAAAATAGTGATCCTGACTGTGTCACAGGACCGGCATGATTTGTTCGATGCCCTGCGCAACGGCGCCGATGGTTATCTGCTCAAAACGTTGAAACCCAAACAGTTTTTTGAGCTGCTTAACGGCGTGCTGGCCGGCGAAGCCCCGCTGGCTCCGGCCATGGTCAACCAACTGATGACGGGCATCACCCGTTACGAGGATGCTGGTCTGGGGGTGGCCTCGCTGTCGAGGCAACAGCTTGAGATATTGCGTTTGGTGACCCGGGGTTTAACCTACAGTGAGGTGGGGAACCAGCTTCATTTGGCCGAACGGACGGTGCGGTATCATATGGATCAGATCAAGGAAAAGCTGAATGTATCCAGCCGCTCCGAAGTGGTGGCTGAGGCGGTCCGGTTGGGGATCGTCGAACAAGCTTAATCGTTCAACCGCGCAGCGGGTGAAACCAACTGCGCAACCAAGATAAGCCAGTCGTCGCCTGCCCTCTCTGACAGCAGGAAAATGTTGGGTTTCACGCCGCCCTGGCTGGATCGCAGTGGCTACAACAAAACCCAACATCCAGTTAGCGAAGGCGCTCTCAGTTCGGGGTTCAACCCAATCTAATCAAACTGCGCACCATCAAAAAACCGTTAATCAGGGTTACTGCCGACTTCGGAAAATGGCTACGGCTTCTAAAATGATACCAGCCAACATTAGCAATGGCCCGGCAGGCTGCACCGAAACAAATTCAACGGTGACCACGTTGTCGGTGGCAATGGCGGCGTACAGCCCCACCCGTTGCGCGATGACCGGAGCCAAACCGAGCAAAAGCACCACTCCGACCCCGGGCACAATGCTAATAACACCGCCGGTCGAGACCATTCGTTTCCCGGCTGCCGATTTGCCGGCCCACAACAGCCCCCCCCATAAACCGGTTCCCAACAAAAAGAAGAACAGATACGCCCCTATCAGCCCGTCTAACAGAGCCTGGCTGCCGGTCTCTATCTCTACGATGGCATACGTGGCCTCCGGTACCACAGAAATATAAGCCGGCGGCCCCCACACCGATGTAGAATCAAACCAACTGGTTGCGTCGGTTTGCCACAACCATTGAATCCACGGGGCAAAGGCCGAACCGACAAGCAAACCAAAGCCCAGCAGGCCTATAATGACACTCATCCGGGTACGCTTATTCATGAGATTGGGCAGGTAAAATCAGGCCAGGGATTTAACGGCTTGCAGCGCCTGTTGGCTCACGTCTTTAACAGTACCCGCGCCGCTAATTTCAATCATCAGGTTGGCCTGTTGGTAATAATCCAGTACCGGTGCAGTTTGGGTATGGTAGGTTTCCAGCCTGGCTCTGACTGTTTCCGGTTTGTCGTCGTCCCGCTGGTACAAATGCTCGCCGTTACATTTTTCAAACGGGCAGGATTCAAAGGGATTATAAATTTTGTGAAAGGGGGTTTGACATTCGCGGCAGATGATCCGGCCAGACAGGCGGTTGACCACTTCCTCATCAGAAACATTAATGTAAAGGACGCCATAAATTTGCCGCTCTAAATCTTTCATAATTACCGTCAGGGCCTCAGCCTGAGGCAACGTCCGGGGAAATCCATCCAGCACAAACCCACCCGCGGTATCAGGCCGGTCCAGCCGGTCGCGCACCATGGCATTGGTGACATCACCCGGCACCAATTCACCTCGATCCATGTAGGTTTTTGCCAGGTTTCCCAGATCTGTTTTCTGGTTCAGATTCTCTCTAAAAATGTCACCGGTCGCGATATGAAGCAAATTTAATTTCTTGCAGAGCTGTTCGGCCTGGGTACCTTTACCGGAACCCGGCGGGCCAAATAAGATGATGTTCATGCTAATATTCCTTTCCTGAAAAGAGTGTATGACTACTCTGTCAACGAAGTCGGTTATAAAATAAAATCCGTCCAGGGCATTGCTATGCCGGACGGATTTTTTCTATTTTAGTTGTTCCAACAGACCACAAGTAAAAAACACTTTTGAGAATGTCATAATCCAAGAGTTAGTTATCAGCCGAGTCGGATGTAGCTTCAGACTCTGCATTATTACTTTCTGTATCAGAGGCCGGTGTCTCCTGTAAAATGTTATCGCTACGCGGTACCGGAGTCGGCGTGACACTACTCTGTGCCCCGCTGAGCAAATACCCCCCCACCAGACTCAATATCATCAAAGCGCTGATGATATAGATCAAAATTTTCTGTTTGGTAATTTTGGGGGGAGGGGGCGCGGCAGCTTTACTTGGTGGTTGGTAGGATCGCTTATTTTTCTTACTCTTTCTTTTCTTTGAAACAGGCACGATAAAATCCTTCTCTTCCTTAACTAATGATTTTCTTCACAGCCTCTAAATTATACTAGACGCTGAAATTGTTGGCAAGCGCCATACCGTGTAGAATATACCACTATGAAAGATTTAGCGAAAATAAGCCCAAAAGCAAATCCAATACTGCTGTTGATTCTGGTGCCGCTGTTGGTTCGATGCAACACACCGACCATGCCGCCCCTGCCTGCCCCTCCACCTGAGGCCCAACTATCTGTAGCCGTGCTCTTGCCCACAACCGGCGAAATGGCCGTTTTTGGACAGCAACTGCGTCACGGCCTTGAAATGGCGTTTGACGAGGCCAATAACCAAGGCGACATGGGAGAGCAGCGAATCCAATGGCAACTGTATGATAGCGGATGCAGCTATCATACCGCGGGCCGGGCCATTCGGCAGGCGGTCGGCGATGGGTTTCAATTCATAATCGGGCCGCTGTGTACCGAAGCTGCTATTGCCGCGGCCGAATATGCCGATACCGAGCCGGTCTTGCTGATAGTCCCGGCCGCGACCCATCCGTTGGCCACAGTCAGAGAAAGCGGTCAACCGCGGGCCACGGTTTTCAAAATCAGCCCGGTTCTTTCAAGCCAGGGCCAGGCCGCGGCCCAATTTGCGGTGGCACAACTTCAGGCCGAATCCGGGGCGGTCATTGCTGAAACCGGTGATGAGTATTCAACCGCCGTGGGGCGGGCGTTCGCCGACCGATTTTCTAAATCAGGCGGCCGGTTGTTAGGGCAAGCCACCCTCAACCCTTATCAGCCTGATATTGAGGCTCAGGT
>Ga0180435_10006860_pt1 | contig 10885 bp, 9 predicted proteins | sample SS_ome_3_FD_132467 | JGI IMG/M metagenome (GOLD analysis project Ga0180435, IMG submission 132467) | Hypersaline lake sediment archaeal communities from the Salton Sea, California, USA - SS_3_S_1 metaG | ecosystem: Environmental > Aquatic > Non-marine Saline and Alkaline > Hypersaline > Sediment... | reverse complement strand
CTGCAGGAGGCCCGGGCGCTTGATCCGAGGGGGCCGCGGTTGGAGCAGCACCTCGGACGCCTTGAAAAGCGGATGGCGGAGATGCAGAAGCCGGTGCGGCTGACGATCGGATCGGACAACCAGACCCATGTCGATGTCTACCGGATCGGCCGGCTGGGTCGTTTTGTTGAAAAGGTGCTGGAGCTCAAACCCGGTGTCTATGTCGTCGTGGGGCATCGCGAAGGGTACCAGGATGTCAGGCACGAAATCACCATTCGGCCCGGTGAACCGGAGCAGCGGGTAACGGTTGTCTGCAGGGTGAAAGTGTGAGCCGGCAAGCGAATCAACGGAATTCCGGGGGGGAGCGCATCGAGCCGGTGCCATTCCGCCCGTCGCGCAGGGGTACCCCCTGGGACAGGAGGCGCTTTCGGTGGTTCTTCGGCACGGCATCCGTTCTGATTCTTTTTTTTCTCTGCGGCGGCGCATGGTTCGTTTTCACCGCCAGGCAGGTGCAGATCGAGATCGATCCATTGCCCGATCGAATGGCCATCGAAGGGGGCATCGCCGCCCCGCGGGTGGGTACCCGTTACCTCATGCGTCCGGGCGATTACACGCTGGTGGCCCGCAAAGCGTGCTATCGCGTCCTGACTCACCGTTTCACGGTAGGGCCGGCCAAATTTCAAAACGTACGGCTGGCGCTGACCCGGCTGCCCGGCAAACTCGAAGTAAACGCCCACCAGGCGGATCGGCCCGGGCGGGCCATCGTCGATGCCACCGTCCGGGTGGACGGAACCCGGATCGGCACGACACCGCTGCCGGCATTTGAAATCGATGCGGGCAGCCACCGCCTTGACGTGTCCGCGCCGAACTATAAACCCTATGCCCGGGATATTTCGATAGAAGGGTGCGGGAATCTGCAAACGCTCGATCTGGCGCTCGACCCGGGCTGGTCGAACCTGACGATCAGCTCTGCCCCTGCCGGAGCCACCGTCGTCATCGATGGCGAGATCAGAGGCAAAACGCCGGCCCGGATCGACCTGGCAGAGGGTGCTTATGAGATCAGACTGAAGGCGGCCGGATTTAAAGACTGGCGGCAAAAAATAGAGATCACCGCCGGCCAGCCGCTGAAACTGGAAGATGTCCGGCTGGAGCCGGCCGACGGCAGGCTAACGATCACCAGCGTTCCATCGGGGGCCCGCATTGAAATCGACGGCCGACCCATCGGTCGAACGCCGGTTACAACCGGCATCGCCCCCGGGCGGCAGCATCAGGTGGAAATCTTCAAACCGGGCTATGCGCCGGCACGCCGCACCGTTCAGTTGAAGCGCGCGGCGTCGGAAACACTGAACATTTCCCTTGAGCCACAGACCGGGACGGTCAGGCTTGAGATCGAACCGCCGGACGCCGAAATCTGGATAGACGGCGCCAGAAAAGAAATGCCCGGTCGGGCCATCGTCCTCAAAACAACCGAGCATGACCTCGAGGTCAGGAAGAAGGGATTTCTCAGCTACCGGAAAAAAATCCTGCCGCGGGCGGACGTGCCGCTGGATCTGAAAATTGTGCTGAAAGCCGAGCGCCGCGCCAGTGCCGATCGCATCAGTGCCCCGAACGGCTACCCGCTCAGGCTTGTCCCGCCCGGCGCATTTACGATGGGCTCGTCTCGCCGGGAACAGGGGCGACGCTCGAATGAAACCATCCGGTCCGTCCAGCTGACCCGGCCGTTCTACATCGGGGTGCGGGAAGTTACCAACAGCGAATTTCGCCAGTTTCAGCCCGGTCACCGCTCAGGCGAATACCGGGGGCAGTCGCTCGATGACGAGGCGAAACCGGTGGTGTCGGTCAGCTGGGAACAGGCAGCCCTGTTCTGCAACTGGCTGAGCAGAAAAGCGTCGCTGCCTCCGGTCTATGTCAAAAGGGAAGGGCGCATGGTGGCGGCGGATCCGGTCGGCCCCGGCTACAGATTGCCGACAGAAGCGGAATGGGCTTTCGCGGCCCGCCAGATCACAGCTTCGACAGCGCCAGGTGACAAGTTCCCCTGGGGAAAGGGCTACCCTCCCCCACCGGGATCGGGCAATTTCGCGGATGCCAGCGCCAAAACCGTGCTGGGCTCATATATGAAGCCCTACAACGATGGGTACCCCCTCACCGCACCGCCCGGCCAATTCAAACCGAATCGCCTGGGCTTGTATGATTTAAGCGGCAACGTGGCTGAATGGTGCCACGACTACTACCAGATTTACCGCTCCGGCCGGAAATTTGTCGATCCCACCGGGCCCGGGACCGGTCGACATCATGTGGTCCGGGGATCGAGCTGGAGACACGGCAGCATCAGCACTTTGCGAATCTCGTATCGTGATTACAGTGACAGCAAACGGCAGGATCTGGGCTTTCGCATTGCCCGGTATGCGGAATAAACCGGCACGGAGCATGGGGCATGGGCCATAAAATTCAAAGGAAAACAGGCCGCGCCGGGGTGATCGTCCACACATTGCTGGCGTGGTTGGTGTTGATGTCACCGTCAGGGGTGTCCGGCAGTTCCGCAACGCCCACCGGTCAACACAGGTCGAAAAATATACTGATCCAAAATGGGGGAATGCCCGCAGGGCTGTTAGCGGAGCGACAGGAGAAATCGCAGCCGGGCGGTGTTTCAGGGGCGGGCGAAAAGAAATCCGCCCTGGAGGGCCAGCCGGAAAACCAGTCGAAAAATGCGTCGGGCGCCGCAACTTCAAAAAAGCCGCTGAAGCCGTTCGGGCCGACGGAAAGAATCTCCGCCGACCAGGCGGTCGATTTCCCCAGTGACATCTAGTTTTCGGTTGCCCGTTGCGACCGGTTCACCCTGAACCGAAAACCTTGCCGGTGAGAGCTCAGCCTGCACGTAAAGCTCCGAACCGCGAACCAGAGGCGTATGCGCATGAAGAAGCCAATGGCCATCTCCGTCGAGTTCATCTACCAGGTATTTGCGCTGATCCTGATCATCATCTTCGTTCACGCCTGCTACGTTGGGATCATCCGACCGAAGGCAGACGAGATTCTCACCGAGCAGGCGGCCCTGGTGGCGGAAGACAAGGATGCCGTCACCGAGCGCAGCATCTATGTCATGATCCGGGATTACGAACAGGAATCCTGCTTTATCCTGATGCTCTGGGCGCTGGCGATCATGGCCTACAAGGCCGGCATGACCGTCCGGCACCGTCGCTTGCTGCAAATGAACCTGATTCCACTGGCGGAAGGGGTGCGCATCCTCCCTGAAGACACCCGCAATCTTTCCAGACAGATTCAGGCGCTGCCCGAAAAACAGCGGCGGGCATTGCTGCCAAGAGCCTTGCTGGCCGGTCTGCAGCGATTCAGCGCCACCCGCAATGTCCAGGACGTCTCGGAGGCCACCCGGAGCTATTGTGACGCAGAGGCCGAAAGACTGGAATCGGAGCTTAGCATGATCCGGTACATCGCCTGGGCCATTCCCTCTATCGGGTTCATCGGCACTGTGCGCGGCATCGGCGACGCCCTGGGGCAGGCCCACAAAGCGATAGAGGGGGAAATTTTCGGCGTCACCAAAAGCCTCGGGGTCGCCTTTAATTCAACCCTGATCGCCCTGCTGATCAGCATCGTGCTCATGTTCATGATGCACCAGCTCCAGTCCTACCAGGAGCGGTATGTCCTGGAGGCCGGCGATTACTGCGAGGAAAATTTGACCCAGCATCTGTACAATGGCTGAACATTTTTCGTTAAGATCATTGGGATCGTTGAATGGTTTCGGGCATTGTGCTGTGCGCCCTGCGCTTTGCGCTCTGCCGGATACCACATGCCACATGCGACATGCCACATGCCAAAGCAGGTGAAACCGCCTGGGGTTTGGAATTGTTGAAAAACCGGCAACTGGCCAACTTTTATTACAGAAAAGGACCCGCATGAGCCTTTTGGGAGTCGAACTATCGGATGCCGGCATACTGGTAGCAGGTGGCCGGCCGGCCCGCTTGCTGGAGACCGATCGAAATGCCTTCGCCAGTCCGGGGTACGCCCTGCCCCAAAAAAAGGCGGTGCTGACCGGCGGTGCCGCCCAAAAGCTGGCGCAACGGTTCCCCCAGCAGATGCTGGATCGTTTCTGGGATCAACTGAGCACCGAGCCCCTGGCGCGTCGGGCAAAGAGCGCCCGAAACCAGGCCGAAGTCGCCTTTGTTCACCTGAAACAGATCTGGGAACGGGTGAAGTCTTTCGGTGATTCAATGGTGATAGCGGTCCCCGACCATTACACCCGGACGCAGCTGGGCCTGCTGCTGGGAATGGCGCAGGAGTTGAAAATTCACGTCCACGGCTTTTACCCCCTCGCCGTTGCTGCCGTGTCTGAGCCCGAACCGGGCGAGACACTGCTCTACCTCGATATCCACCTGCACCGAATGGAGCTGACCTGTCTGCGGCAGGCCGAGCGGCTCCAGCACACCGATTCCATCACGCTGCCGGGCAAGGGATTGCTGCACTGGCACCGGCAGTGGGTCGAGACCATTGCCGCTGAATTTGTCCACACCACCCGATTCGACCCGCTGCACCGGGCTGAGAGCGAACAGGACCTCTACAACCGCCTTGCCGCCATCGCGGCGGATCTAAGAAGTCACGACAGCGCCCGGATCGAGTTGCCGGCCGGCCGGAATACCTACCGGTCGACGATTTCCACCGAAAAGCTGATCGGCAGAAACGCCGATGCCCTGAACGAAATTCGCCGCGCCATCCGGCGGATGCAGGAAAGGCGGGCGGAGACGCCGGATCGCCCCGCTACTCTGGTCCTCAGCCATCGGATCGCCTGCTTGCCGGGGGTTGCCGCCAGTCTGTCGGACAACGTCCATCTGCAGGTAAAGGAGCTGCCGGAAGGCGCCGCCGCACTCGGTCTTCTCGCGCTCTGGGAGAACACCGGCGAACGGCACCCGCATACCGAGGCCGTATTCCGTAAAAGCAGGCCCTGGTCGCGGCGGCCGGCCGAAAATGAACTGGCGGATAAAAACCAGGATTTCAAGCCGTCGCCCAACCATATTTTGAACGGAGCGGTGGCATATCCTTTGAAGGCCTGCCCGCTCATGATAACCCGCAACAGGCTTTCCGGCCGGATAGAAATTATGCTGCAATCGGACCCCTTCGGTGCCGGGGACGGCCACTGCATGATCCTGAAAAGGGGAGATCATTTTCATCTGGAAGCCGTCGACATGCCCGGGACAACCATCAACGGCCGGCCGGTTTCGGGGGATTCCCCCCTGAAAAGCGGAGACGAGATCGGTCTGGGAACTGATGACGGCCAGACTCTGAAAATCATTTCCTGCCTTGAACCCGGACCTGCCACGGACCGGGCTGAGACGTCATGATTCCTTGTGCCCGGTTCCACATATTCATGATATCCTCGGGTTAAACCGATGAGGCGCAAAGACCTGCAAACATTCAGTCTGTCTTTTCTGGACATTATTACCTGCGGGCTGGGGGCGGTCATCCTGCTGTTTGTCCTGATCAATGCCAAAAGCACTGCCCGGCAGCAGGAGGTGACTGCAGAGCTGCGTGCGGAAGTCGACCGGCTCGAATCAGAGGCCACCGCTGGAAGAAAAAACCTGGTGGAAGCGCGCAATACACTCGAAACCACGCAAGCCAGACTCGTTCGGACGCAGGGGTTGTCGAGAGAAATACAGCGGCTGTTGACACAGAAGCAAAAGGAGCTGACGGACCGGATGGAGGCATCCAGTGCCACCCGGCAGGACATCCGCAAGCTGATGGCCGATGTCAAAGTACTCGAGGAAGAACTGTCGCGACTCCGGGTGCTGGCGGCGGAAGAAAACGCGAAGGGGGCCAAATTGCGCCCCTTCCCCGGCCAGGGCGACCGCCAGTATCTGACCGGCTTGAAAATGGGGGGAAAGCGGATCCTGATCCTGGTGGATGCCTCGGCCAGCATGCTGGACGAAACAATTGTCGGCGTCATTCGCCGCCGGAATCAAAACCGGGCCGACAGGCTGCGGTCACCGAAATGGCGCCGGGCCGTGGCCACGGTGGAGTGGCTGACGGCCCAGATGCCGCCCGGAAGCCAATACCAGGTGTACACGTTCAACGAGACCGCTCGCGCCGTTATCCAGAAAACCGACGGTGCCTGGCTGGCGGCCTCGGATGCCGCCACATTGGATTCGGCGGTGGCGCGCATCCGGCAGGTCGTCCCCGAAAAGGGCACCAGTCTGCTGAACGCGTTCGAAATCGTCAAGCGCCTGCAGCCGCGGCCGGATAATATTTTCCTGCTGGTCGACAGCCTGCCCACCATGGGCAGGGACAGGCCCCGGCGAAAACGCGTGTCCGGCAGCAGGCGGCTGAGCCTGTTTAATGCCGCTGCCGGAGAGCTTGGGAAACAAATACCGGTCAACATTATCCTTTTCCCGATGGAAGGCGACCCGCTGGCGGCGGATGCCTACTGGCGCCTTGCCAAACAGTCGCGGGGATCCTTTTTCAGTCCTTCCAAAGACTGGCCGTAACCCATGGTTTCATGAATATTTCTTGAGATGAAATCAAAAAAACGAAATATCAACGTGTTCAGCCTGTCTTTTCTCGACTGCATTTGCTGCGGATTCGGCGCGATCATCTTGTTGTTTGTCCTGTCGCGGTTCAGCGAACCCAGCATCATCGAAGAAAAAAGCGAGGACCTCAGCGCACAGATTATCCAGCTGGAAAGCGAACTGGTGGACCTGCGCGGCGAAACGCTTGTTCTGAATCGGGAACTGACCCAAAAACGCGAACAACTGTCGGACGAAACCAGAAAACTGGCCCGCCTGCAGGGTGATCTGACCGAAATAGAGGGCCGCTTCAGCGGCTCCAGCGGCGACAGCGAGGTGCAGGATATCATTCGTGAACGTCTGTCCCGCGCCCGTCAGGAACTGAGCGAGGAGATGAAACGGCTGCTCGAAAAACAGCCGCCCCGCAGAGATGCCACTGTCGGGGGGATCCCGGCGGACAGCGAGTACATTATTTTTATCATCGACACCTCCGGCAGCATGCAGCGCAATGCCTGGCCGCTGGTCCTCAGGAAGCTCAGGGAGACACTCGATGTCTATCCGAAGGTCAAGGGCATTCAAGTCATGAACGACATGGGCACCTATATGTTTTCCCAGTACCAGGGCCGCTGGATACCGGACACTCCGGGACGACGACGCGCCATCATATCCATGCTGTCAACCTGGCGCCCTTTCAGCAACAGCAGCCCGGTGGAGGGCATCGACAGGGCCATACGCGATTTTTACGCAACCGACAAAAAAATCAGCCTGTATGTGTTCGGCGACGAATTCAGCGGCGGCGCCATTCAACCCGTCATCGACGCGGTGGACCGGATCAACAGGCCGGCCGAAGGAGGCCAGCGCCGGGTCCGCATCCATGCCGTCGGCTTTCCGGTGGTCATGGAAAAAACCGGGCAGCTGGGGAACACCGGGCAGCGGTTCGCCACCCTGATGCGAATTCTGTGTCAGCGAAATGGAGGAACTTTCGTCGGTTTGAACAGCACCCGCAAGTAGTTTTAAGTGACATGCTTTACGCATCTCACAAATTCGATGTCCCAAACACGAAATCCAGGACAAGCACGGATGGCGACATATCAAATCTTGGAATTCGTTTCCGATTTCGGTCTCGGATTTCGTGCTTCAAGTCTCCCGGGCCCCCTGTTGTGGCCCCACCGATACCCGGGTCAATTTAGTCCCGCAGGCCCCGCTCGGAGCCCCTGAATTGTCTTGACAAAAAGCCCCATAACTATTAATTAATCCCATTTTGCACACTGGAAGTTCGCTGGTTCAAGCGCTGAAACATAGAAAAAATCGAGGAAAGGAGAGACGAACGCATGGCACAATTGATTCCTCCGCATGGCGGAAAAGGGCTGACCTGCTGTCTGCTGGAAGGCGCCGAGCTCGAAGCAGAAAAGAAGAAAGCCGAAGGACTGAAGAAACTCGAGGTTTCCCCCCGTGAAAAGGGCGATCTGATCATGATGGGCATCGGCGGTTTCAGCCCGCTGACCGGCTTCATGACCAAAGCCGACTGGAAGGGGGTTTGCGAAAATTTTCTGATGGCAGACGGCACCTTCTGGCCGATCCCGGTGACGTTTTCGGTTTCGAAGGAAGACGCCGCTGACATCGGCGATGGCGACGAAGTCGCCCTGTGGGATCCGGAGAACAATGAAATCATGGCCACCATGAAGGTCACCGAAAAATACGAGATGACCGAGGCCGACAAAAAATTCGAGTGCGAAAAGGTTTACATGGGCGAGGGCACCCCTTCGGCCGATGAGTTCTGGAAAATCGCCAAAGACGATCATCCGGGCGTTCAGATGGTCATGAACCAGAAGGATGTCAACCTGGCCGGGCCGGTCAAGGTGCTCAGCGAGGGCGAATACCCGACCGAGTTCGCCGGAATTTACGTCCGGCCCGAAGAATCCCGCAAAATGTTCGAAGAGCGCGGGTGGAGCGACGTGGCGGCCCTGCAGCTGCGCAACCCCATGCACCGTTCCCACGAGTACCTGTGCAAGATCGCGGTGGAGGTTTGCGACGGGGTTTACATCCACTCACTGGTCGGCAACCTCAAACCGGGCGACATCCCGGCCGACGTTCGCGTGAAGTGCATCGACGCCCTCGTGAAAAATTATTTTGTGGAGCAGAATGTCATCCAGGGCGGGTATCCGCTGGATATGCGGTATGCCGGTCCCCGCGAAGGGCTGCTGCACGCCACCTTCCGTCAGAACTACGGCTGTTCCAAGATGATTATCGGCCGCGACCACGCCGGGGTGGGCGATTTTTACGGCATGTTCGAAGCCCAGACCATCTTCGACAAGATCCCGCAGCCTGAAGGCGAGGGGAAAGCCCTGCTGTGCCAGCCGCTGAAGATCGACTGGACCTTCTATTGCTACAAATGCGACGGCATGGCCTCCCTGCGGACCTGCCCGCATGACAAAGAAGACCGCGTGCTGCTCAGCGGCACCATGCTGCGCAAGCTGCTTTCAGAGGGCGGCGAGTTGCCGGATCACTTCGGCCGCGACGAGGTGGTTGCCATTCTGCGCAAGTACTATGAAGGCCTGACCGATAAGGTCGAGATCAAAATGCACGGTGCGGCCACCGGCGACGTGAAATAATAAAACCGCATAGCGCTGAGAGCCGGGCGCATCGCGTAAAAGCACCAAAAGGGAGGCGAACTTCGCCTCCCTTTTTTATTTTAGAGCCCTTGTCAAAATGATGTTCCGATTGGCGGATATCCGAATTCAGACCCGCAGGCCCCATCTAATTTTATTCCCGACGATAAGCACGAGAAATCACCTCTGCCGGCCCGACACCCGTCTTTCCCACATGCCACATGCGACAGGCCACATGCTACGAGTCAGCACTTTGAGTCACGGCATCCATCGAGTAGGGGGAGGCCTCGCGGCCCCCCTCTCTCACACCACCGGGCATACGGTTCACGTACCGCGGCGGTTCCTTATGTTAATACCGGTCCAAACCGCTGCAGCTTCTGAAGCATGCATATCAGCCCGAACTGATCAAAGTAGCGCTTGGGCAGTGCACGGTTCATGTGGGAGGCCCCCGCATTGAACCATGCCCCACGCTGGTTAAACGCCGATCGGGCTGACCTTTCTTCGGACAGTCCCAGCTTCATCAGCATCTGAAAGCGCTTCCAGGGCCGCTTCCACTGTCGCCACAAAATGCAGCGCAGGTGGCGGCGCAGCCACTGATCCAGTTGTTCGGCAAATCCCCGAAACTCCGACAGCCGGAAGTAGGTAATCCACCCCCGGATCACCGGATTGAGATCCTGCTCGATAAACTGTCCCAGGTTGCGCCCACACCCCTTTCGAAACAGCTCTTTCAGATTGCTTTTGAAGCGCTTAATCGACGCTTTGGCCACACGAATGCGAGCCAGGCGGTGAAAGCTGAACGTATACCCGAGAAACTTGCGCTGCCATGGCCTTGCCACCGCGCTCTTGTCCCGGTTGACCCTCAGCTTCAGCCGCTGTTCGACAAATCGCGTCACCGAAGCCATCACACGTTCACCGCTTCTGCGACTGCCGACGTAAATGTTGCAGTCGTCGGCATAACGGCAAAAGCAATGTCCGCGCCGCTCCAACTCCCTGTCCAGCTCATCGAGCACGATGTTCGACAGAAGCGGTGACAGTGGCCCGCCTTGCGGCGTGCCCTTTATTGGCACCGACACCACGCCCCCTGACAGCACACCGGCTCGCAGGTAACTTCGGATCAGCTTCTTTACCCGCCAATCGGTAACCTTGCGGCCCACTTTGACCATCAGCTTCTCGTGGTTGACTTCGTCGAAAAACTGCGCCAGGTCCATGTCCACAACCCAGCGCTTGCCACCGTGCTGGTACTGCTTTGCCTGCAATACCGCCTGATGGGCACTGCGCCCCGGACGAAATCCGAAGCTATGCTCGGAGAACTCCGGTTCGAATAGCGGACTTAAGACCTGATGCAGCGCCTGCTGGATCAGTCGGTCCAATACCGTTGGAATGCCCAGCGGCCGATGTCCCCCGGTTGCTTTGGGGATCTTAACCCGCCTGACCGGCTTCGGCTCGTAGCTGCCTTCACACAGCCGCTCTCTGATCTTGGGCCAGTGCGCCCGCAGAAAGCTCCCCAGTTGGCCGACACTCATGCCGTCCACTCCCGGGGCGCCTTTGTTGCGCTTCACGCGATTGTAGGCCCGTTGCATGTTCGAGCGCTCGACCACACGCTCCATCAACTGCATCTGCTCGGGGACAGGCTCACCTTTTGCCAATGGGGGCATTGTCATACTCATGCGGCCTCCCCCGGGTTCCGCCCGGTACCCTCCGCATCAGCGCCGCACATCTCAGTGCGCCTTTCTACGACTGCGACCTCCCGCACGGCAAAAGCTCCTGTCCTTAACACAAAGTTCGGCCCTT
>Ga0180435_10006859_pt1 | contig 10885 bp, 8 predicted proteins | sample SS_ome_3_FD_132467 | JGI IMG/M metagenome (GOLD analysis project Ga0180435, IMG submission 132467) | Hypersaline lake sediment archaeal communities from the Salton Sea, California, USA - SS_3_S_1 metaG | ecosystem: Environmental > Aquatic > Non-marine Saline and Alkaline > Hypersaline > Sediment... | reverse complement strand
GGAAGTTGCAGGTACCCACAGAGGAGGAAAAAGAAGCCCTGGATAAGTTGAAGTCCATAAAGGAGAGGGCCCGGGCCCTTAAAAAACGTCTGGCAGCTTCGGGGCTTGATGGGGCTACCGGGGAGCCACAGGTGCTGGAAAAAGAACTGGCACAACTGAAAATGGAATGGGATGAGTGGGACCAAAAAAGACAAAAAGCTTCGAAAGAAAGGATGATCTTGTTGGGGCATGAAAAGGAATGAAGATTTTACCTATATTGAATATTTGAAAAAAATTTAACTCTCCAATCCGCAACCCCCACTCAAAAATCGTCAGGGTCTTTCCCTTAATCCGACCTTCAGATTTAAGGCCCGCCCATTTCTTGATATTCTCATGGTGACAGTATCCCCAACCCTCAGTTTATCCATAAGCCGACCCAGTTCATGCATGTCCGTTATTTTATGCCCATCGATGACCGTGATAATATCACCCCCAAGGAGAAGTCTGAAACTGCCAATAATGACTTCCCTGTTACCTCCCCGCAGGCCGGCGTTAGCTGCCGGGCTGCCTCTGAATACCTTGACAACCAGCACCCCCTGCTCTACAGCAAGACCGAGTCCTTCGGCCAGACCGGGTGTTACGGATATACCGGTAATACCGAGCCACGGTCTGGCAACCCTGCCCAGCGTAATAAGCTGAGTCGCGACATACTTGGCCCGATTAATGGGTATGGCAAAGCCAATCCCCTGGTACCCTCCTGACAGACTAAAAATGGCCGTATTAATGCCGATAACCTCGCCATCGGAATTGAGAAGGGGACCCCCTGAATTTCCCGGGTTAATGGCCGCATCGGTCTGTATCAGGTCCTCCATATGACGGTCGTCCTGGGTTTTAATGCCCCGATGAAGGGCGCTAATGATACCTGTGGTAAGTGTATGGGAAAGGCCAAATGGATTTCCTATGGCGATGGCTTTTTGACCGACCCGGATTTTGTCCGAATCTCCAAGATGTGTGACAACATCCACTTGCCTAGCGGGGATTTTAATAACGGCCAGATCAGAAGGTGGATCCCGTCCCACAAGAGTCGCTGGGATCTTTCTGCCGTCAGCCATGGTTACTGTAATTTTCTGGGCTTTGGCGACCACATGGTTATTCGTCAAAATATGACCCTTTTTATCGATAATAAAACCCGATCCCTGTCCTTCCCTCGGCGTGACCTCAAGCCAAAAATTCATGCTGAGTGTCGTCGTTGCGATGTTCACAACTGCAGGATGGGTCTTTTCAAAGACGCTGATGTTGATCTTTTCATCGGCTGAAATGACCGCGGCTCTGAGGCCAAAATTATTCGAAGCAGAGTTAAAATCGAAGGAATGAGAACTCGGTCGGGGTTGAAGACGGGGAAAAACATCATTTGTGTTTAACAACAGAAAGATTGAAAGGATAACGAGCAGAGGCCATGGATAATTTGGTTTATTATTGGACATGCTAATATCTTTGAGGGGTCCTGCAGGGTATTAAAATAGCATTATAGGGTGTATTTGAAATTGGGCTTCGAGCGTTTGTTTGCAGTAGAGCTTAGTCTGTTGTAATCCATGTGTCAAGAAAGTGACGTGTTACCGATTATGAGGTGGCCTTATTTTAACCATAGCAATCCTGATGTGATGGGGCTAACTTTGCATTGACATCTAATTGGGCCTGTTTTAATTAATAGCGATCGAGGCATTTTCAAAACGCCCCCTTTTGCCCAATCTCTGCGTCAGACTCAAATTTTAGTCCTCGAAATATATAATGTATTCCTGTGGCTAAAATTTTCGTCTTCCCTGATCTTGAATCCCGCTGGTATCGGGAAACGCGATGAAACTGTCTCTGAAATTTGAAATAAAGCGAGGTTTAAAAATGAGATTTATAAATCCATTCGTCTCCATGTTTTTACTCGTTTCTTTATTACTGATGGTAGGGGTAAATTCAGTGTTTTCCCGGGAAAAGGGCCGTGTCTACACACTCCAGGAGAGCATTGATGAGGCATTTGCCAATAATTGGTCTCTAAAGGCTAACAAGGAACGGGTGGACCAGGCCATGCAGGTGAAAAAACAGGCAAGAGCTGAATTTTTACCAAAGTTTAGTGCAAGCTATGGCTACACTAGGCTAAATGAAGAATTATTCTTTAAATCTGCGCTTGGCTCGGATATTCAGATCACAACGAAAGACAATTTTAATTCGAGTTTAGCTGTAAAACAACCTCTTTTCACCGGATTTGCTCTCCTTAGCACTTATGAGCTGGCTAAGCTAGGCATAGATCAATCTGAGATGAATATTGAGCTGGAGAAACTAAACCTTGCCCTGAGCGTAAAACAGGCTTATTTCAATATACTCATAGCGGAAAAGGGCATTGAAGTGGCTCAAAGCGACGTTGAATTCCGGGAGTCTAACCTTAATGTGGCACGCAGTTTCTACAAAGTCGGGATGGTTCCCATCAATGATGTCTTGAGGGCAGAGGTGGAGTTGGCCAGCGCCCAGCAGAGTCTGGTTACGGCCCGGAATACAGCCCGGTTGGCTCGGTGTAACTTTAATACAGTTTTATCAAGGCCGATCCATGCACCCGTAGATGTTCAAGATATCCTGGAGTTTAAACCGGTAAAGGAGGCATTTGATGATTATGCTGAGCAGGCCCTTGAAAACCGCCCTGAAATGAAACTGGTCAACATCAATATCCTTCAGGTTGATCAGGAGACCCGACTGGTCAAAAGCAAGTATTACCCTGAAATTGGTCTGGGATGGGAGTATTTGAGGGAGGGTGAAGATTGGGATGTCTCGGGGGACGATTTTCATCAAGATCCCAGATGGGAGGCGACAGCCATGCTTTCCTGGACTTTTTGGGAATGGGGCAAAACCCGTTACGCGGTCAAAGAAAAGGAGGGTCTCAAAAGGGAGCTCCTGAAAACAAAATTGGCTTTGGAAGACAGCATACGGCTTGAAATAAAAGACGCTATTTTGAGATTGGAAAATGCGGAAGAGAATATTCCGACGACACAAAAGGCGATAAAACAGGGTGAGGAGAATTTGAGAGTGAATGAAGAAAGGTACAAAGCACAGGTAACCACGATTACCGAAGTGCTTGACGCACAAAGCCTCCTGACTCGGGCAAGAGAGAATTACTATATCGCACTTTATAATCATCATTTAGCCAAGGCCAGCCTGGAGCGTTCTCTGGGGAAATATTGAGGTCAAAGTGCCTAGAATTTATGAATAATTGATTTTTTTACCCTTACCTGACTTTAGACAACTTATCATATTAGGTTATGATCCAGCTTTTTCATCTTTTCAAAAATTTTGGTCCAAGTATCGCCCTGAGTGACCTGAATCTGAGAATCCACGAAGGAGAATTTGTTTTCGTCACAGGACCGAGCGGAGCGGGCAAAACAACATTGCTGAGGCTGATATTCGGGGCTGAAATACCAAGCAGCGGCAATATTTTAATTAATGGCGTCAACTTGAGTCGGATCAGCCGGTTAAAACTTGATTTGCTGCGTCGAAAGATAGGGTTTGTTTTTCAGGATTTCAAATTGTTGTCGAAAAAGACGGTTTTTGAAAATGTTGCCCTTGCCCTAGAGGTTACAGGCGAAAACCCTCCGGTTATCAGAAAAAAGACCCACCGGACACTGAAGTTGGTTGGCTTGGCCGAAAAAGAAAAGGCCTATCCCCTTCAACTATCCGGCGGAGAACAACAACGGGTTGCCATTGCCAGGGCTATCGTAAAAGATCCATTGATTCTTCTTGCCGATGAACCTACCGGTAATTTGGATTCCGAACTCACAAAAGACATCATGATCCTTTTTAGAAGTATTCACTTGAAAGGGACAACAGTCGTAATTGCCACGCACAGCCGGGAGTTATTGGAAGATACGGCGCAAAGGACCGTTTTTTTGCATAACGGCAGAGTTGTTGATGAAAAATGAGAACTCGACTTTTATCCTATCTGTTTAAACAGGCACTAAGCAACATTTTGAGCAATAGGGTCGTTCACGCTATCGGCTTGGGCACCATGGTGATATCTCTTTTGATATTTGGCGCTTTTCTACTCCTTTTCGTGAACCTCAATGCCTGGATCCAGGGATGGGGTCATTCGATGTCGATGTCTGTATATCTAAATGATGACATCAGTGAGGCCCAAAGAAACAGGATAGCCTCATTCATCGGTGATTTGGCAGAGGCAGAAATTAAGCGCTTTATCACCAAGGATGCGGCATTGAAGGATTTAAGGAATGCCATGGGTTCACAGGCTGGCGTCCTTGAGGGTCTGTCAAAAAATCCGCTACCTGCCTCTTTTGAGGTTGCTTTCACAGATATCGAAGGTCAAGGGACAGATCTCGAGGGAATAAAGCAGGCACTACAAGAGATGGATGGTGTGGAAGAGGTCCATTACAGTGAAGAATGGTTGCACAGGTTTGAGGGTTTGATGTCCATCATTAAGCTTGTTGGCTTTGTCATCGGGGGGTTGCTCTGTTTGGGGATTCTTTTTATAGTCACCAATACCATAAAATTGACGATCTATTCGCGAAGAGAAGAGATTGAAATACTGAAATTAGTGGGTGCCACCGACTGGTTCGTCAAGACCCCTTATCTGTTCGAGGGAATGATTCAGGGGATACTTAGCGGGATTTTTGCCCTTGCGATCCTCTATCTGGGGTATTTTCTCATTTCCACAAAGAAAATGTATTTTCTGGGGCTTGCGGGATTGGATTTTATCTTTATCCCTTACCCGTATACCCTTTTGATCATTTTAATAAGCGCTTCATTAGGTCTGTTAGGGTGCTTTATTGCCGTAGGCCGCTTTTTTGACATATGAGAAAAGGAATTTTTTACAGATTATCAAAGTGCCTGATTGTATCTGCCTTCCTCATTTTTGAGATTTTTCTGGTGCCACCTGAAATCATTTCCAGTCCAGTGTCCAAGGAAAAACAGGATCAAATCAAGGAAATTGAATCCAAACTTTCTCGGGAACAACAAAAGCTTAAGTCTTTCGATTTCCAGGAAAAAGATCTTTTGTTGCAGTTAGCTGATCTTGAGCAAAAGGTCAAGGATGCGAAAAGGTCTGTAAAGAAATTAGAAAATGCCGTTCGTCTAAACAAGATTGAAATGGAAAAGCTGCAAGAGCGTCTGACGAGTCTGGAGAAATCATCAGAAAATGCGGAGACCCATGTGGCAAAACGGCTTGTTGCTTTGTATAAATATGCCAGAAAGGGTTACATTAAGGTTCTTGCCAATGCTAAAGATTTGGATCAATTTTGGAAGAGGGCAACATATCTCAGGTCTATTATGGAAAAAGACCGAATCATGTTAGCGCAATTGAGGAAACAGAGGCAGTTGCAGGAATTAGAAATATCACGGATAGGGGAGAAACTGATTGCAAGGGAGGCAGAGCGTAATGAAAATCAAACCCGGTTATTATGGTTAAAAAAAGAACTTGAAAAGCAAGTCATTCGTCTTATGAATGTCCACAAAGAGAAGGAGTTTTACGAGACCGCAGTAAAGGAACTCCAACTTGCGGCACAGAACCTGAAACAAGCCCTCGTAAAGATTGAAAAAAAAGATACCCATAAGATGCTGCAGTCCTCTAGTTTTGCAAATTCAAAGGGTAAGTTGCCCTTTCCACTCAAGGGAAAGATAATTAAAGCGGATAAACTATCAGGAACGAATCACAAACAACTGAATAAAGGTATTTTTATTGCTGGCGTTTCTGACAGTAACGTAAAGGCGATTTTTCCGGGAAGGGTCGATTTTTCCGGGAAACTTAAAGGTTACGGAGAAGTTGTCATCATCAATCACGGTTCGCGGTTCTTTACCATCTCAGCACACATTTCGAGGCGAAAAAAGAAAGAGGGGGATGTTGTGGAAAAGGGGGAGATCATTGGTTTTTTAGAACACAGCGGGCCATCAAAGGAAGCCAGACTGTATTTCGAAATCAGAAAGGCAGGGAAAAGCTTAGATCCATTAAAGTGGCTAAAGGCCCATTAGCCCTGCGTCTCTGATGATACCATTGACCCTATCTTATTTTTTAGGTATCATTAATGTATAACCTGAATCTTGCACCAACTATCTACTATGGCTTGAAGCGCTTTGCCTTTAAAGCTCGTTTCATGATTTTGATCCTCACCATATAGTTTATATGCTTGCGGGTCAAAATCATTCCAACTTCGCTTTAAACACAATGCTTTCTGCACCTCGCGACGATACTTGGTGCAAAATTCAGGTATAAACATTTAAAGATTTTGAAATAAAAGGCGATTATTCAACATAGTGGATCAAACTTACAAATAGCGGTTTCACATAGATCGTAGAAGTGATTTATGTATTATGGCGATCCACGAATATTTAAGGAGTAAGAATATGTCGGTTACAAAAAAGAGGATTACCCTTAACATCGTCCTGATTTCCCTTTTTGTGGGCGGGGCTCTTTTTCTTAACGGAAGTGACGGTGAGGTCGGTGCAGATACCCAGGATGTTTATAAAAATATCGAGGTCTTTACAGAAGTGCTGAGACAGATAGAGAAGAGCTATGTGGAACCCCCAGATCCTCAGGAACTGATTTATGGGGCCATAAAGGGTATGGTTCATAACCTGGATCCTCATTCGTCCTTTATGACAAAAGAAGAGTACCGGGAATTGATGTTGGAGACAAAGGGCAGTTTTTCGGGAATTGGTGTCGAAATAACCGTTAAGGATAACGTCCTGACCGTTGTTTCCCCCATTGAGGGTACACCGGCCTACAAAGTGGGGATGAAGGCGGGGGACAAGATCATCAAAATTGAAAACACAAGAACGAAGGATATGACACTGATGGAGGCGGTGAAAAAGATCAGGGGACCGAAAGGAACAAAAGTTAATTTAACGATAATGCGAGAAGGTGAGGCAAAGCCATTGGAGTTTTCTATCACCCGAGAGGTTATCCCGTTAATAAGTGTAAGACATCACTTTCTGACTCCTGAAATCGGCTATGTGCGCATTTCCAATTTTCAGAGCAAAACCGTAAAAGACCTCTCCACGGCCCTTGAAAAAATGGAAAAGGAACACGAAATTAAGGGTCTGATTTTGGATCTCAGGAATAACCCGGGCGGGCTTTTGTCTCAAGCTATAGAAGTCTCAGATCTGTTCCTGAATTCGGGTTTAATCGTAAGCACTAAGGGCAGGATCAGCTCACAAAACATAACGGCAACAGCACATACAGACAAGAAGTCGCGAGTCTATCCCATTATTGTCCTGGTCAATAGCGGGAGCGCCAGTGCCGCAGAGATAGTGGCGGGGGCTTTGCAGGATAATAAAAGGGCCCTTGTCCTCGGAACAAGAAGCTTTGGAAAGGGGTCTGTTCAAACGATTTTGCCTTTGTCCGATGGCTCCGGTCTGCGTCTAACCACTGCACGGTATTATACCCCAAGCGGCAAATCCATCCAGCTGAGCGGTATTGTACCTGATATAGCGCTGGATTTTACGCCTCTGGATGATCAAGAAAAAAAAGATGTCGCCAAGTTCGTGAGGGAAGAGGACCTAGAGGGTCATATGGAGAATGAGGATGTGAAAGACACGCCTTCAGATGAAAATGATGATGAAATGGAAAAGGAGAATCGGGTCAAAATGCTCCTGGAACGAGATAATCAGGTCCGTCATGCTGTGGAACTGCTCAAAACCTGGTCCATTTTCTCACAGATCAAGACGACCCCCGTAGAATAATTAGTAATCCTCATCTTTTCATTAGGCATGAATGTTCAGGGTGGGGGAGAGCAGTTTTTTTAAGATACAGGCAGACGATTAATGACAACCCAGAAAAGGAAAGTAAGTGCGGAAAAGAAAAAACTACTGCCAATATGCTTCCTCCTTATTTTACTTACATTCCTGGCCGGTGCTGTTTTAATAACTGTTTACATCACCCTTCCAAAAAGCAGTATCGGACTCCCGAAACCTGCCTATGAAGAGATTTACACGACAACAGAAAATCTTCATAGGAAAATAAGAGATATTGACTATGCGATCTATGAATCCCTGTACCAAAGGGGTATTCAGGAAAAAGATATTTTTTTCCTGAATGTTCAGCCGAGAAATGAAAATGGTTCTTTTTGGGATTTTACCGAGCTTTTGATTAAGTGCCCTGATGCCAATTCAGCGAGCTTGCTTGAACGTCGTATGTCCCTTGACATCAGTGCATTAGGAGAAACGGTAAGTCTTCGGAATGAAAAGGGCCCTGACGGGAGAATGATCACGCATGTCTATACAGAAGGTTTTCACACCCACAAGGTCGATATCGTTTCTGACAGCCATCATGTCAAGTCTGATGATGTAAGACCTAAGGTAGCGATTATTATTGATGATCTGGGGTACGATTCAAAAATTGCATCTTCATTAATTCAGCTGGATTTCCCCCTCAGCTTTTCGGTCCTCCCTTGCGCCCCCTTTACCAAGCGTATCGCAGCGCAGGCAAACAGGGAGGGATGTGAGCTTATGCTCCATTTACCGATGGAGCCAAGGAATTTCCCATCTGTTAACCCGGGTCCCGGTGCGCTTTTTGTGTCCATGGAGGAGGATGAGATGATACGGATTCTGGATCAAGGCTTGCGGGAGATTCAGGGGGTCCAAGGCGTGAATAATCACATGGGATCATTATTTACAGAAGATGAGAGCAAAATGCTTATTATTTTAAAAGCGTTGAAAAGGCGGAACCTTTTTTTTGTTGATAGCCGAACGACCTCAGGGACAGTCGGATTCAAGCTGGCAAAAAAAATCGGGCTACCCACTGCTGGCAGGAGTGTATTTCTGGATAATGATCTGTCTCAGAAGGCCATAAAGATACAGATTGAGCGTCTTTGTAATATGGCAAGACATACAGGGTTTGCCATAGGAATCGGTCACCCCCACAAAGAGACTCTGGAGGTGCTGGAGGAATATTGCCCCAAGATAAAAGCCGAATTTTTTGTCGTCCCAGTCTCTGAACTGTTGAGTTAAAAGGGTAATGTAAAATTTGCCAAATTTTGGACGAGATCCGTACAGCGGTTTGATTTGTTGACGGTTTTTTAAAGCGCTAAACTGTTACACACTAAGAACACAAAGGAAAGAGGAGGATTGCATGAAAGTTCCATTGCTGGATTTGAAAAAACAGTATGCAAAAATCGAGGGAGAGGTAATATCCGCGGCCAAGGAGGTGTTTGAATCCCAGCAATTTATCCTGGGTCCGAAAGTGGAAGAGCTGGAGAAAAAAATATCTGATTACTGTCAGTGCAATTACGCAGTTGGGGTGTCCTCCGGTACGGATGCGCTGTTGATTGCGTTGATGACCGAGGGCGTTGGGGTTGGAGACTTGGTGGTAACGACCCCCTATAGCTTTTTTTCAACGGCTGGGGCAATTGTAAGGGTAGGTGCAAGACCGATATTTGTGGATATTGATAAACATACTTACAATATGGACCCTGTCAAACTTGACGCCACTGTTTCTGACTTAGATGAGGCGCAAAGATCAAAGATCAAGGCAATCCTGCCGGTTCATCTTTTTGGACAAAGCGCAGATATGGGGCCGATCCTGGATACGGCAGAGGCGTATGGCATTACAATCATTGAGGATGCAGCTCAGGCAATTGGTTCGGAGTATGAGTTTGCGGATGGCAAAGTGCGAAGGGCAGGGACAATCGGTCAATATGGATGTTTTTCGTTTTTCCCCTCAAAAAATCTGGGCGCATTTGGTGATGGCGGGATGGTCACAACCAATCAGGCTGAAATTTATGAGGGGTTGAAAATCATGCGTGTTCACGGGTCCAAACCAAAATATCACCATAGCATTATCGGGGGAAATTTTAGACTGGATGCCTTCCAGGCTGCTGTTTTGATTGTAAAGCTAAAGTATCTTGATGAGTGGACAGATAAAAGAATTCAAAACGCCAATCTTTACAGGAAGTTATTTGAAAATGGGGGCTTGGAAGAGGTCTCCCTTCCATTTAAAAAGGAAAAAAGGCATATTTATAACCAGTTTGTGATCAAAGTCAGGGATAAAAGAGATGAATTAAAAGCGTTTTTGAATGAGCATGATATAGGATGCGAAGTTTATTACCCAGTCCCTCTCCATATGCAGACCTGCTTTGAATACCTTGAATACAAAATTGAAGATTTTCCGGTATCCGTGGAGGCTGCAGAAAAATCATTGGCTTTGCCGATTTACCCTGATCTGACTGACGACCAGATTCGCTATGTGGTAGATATTATAAAGAAATTTTATAATAAACCTTAATTATATTTTTTTTGATAAAAGTGAAAAAAATACCTTGACAACCATTGGGTATACCCCTATAAATATCTACTTCTCACTTTGAGATTTTAAAAATAAATACCTTGACATCCAATTATGGATGTCTTAGGATTAATAAACAATTTGTTCTTTGAAAACTAAATAGTGATGTTGTGTAGGCCTCTGAGGAAAAAAAGGGTCAAAGAACCCTCATAAGTTTAAGTGGAGAGTTTGATCCTGGCTCAGAACGAACGCTGGCGGCGTGCCTAACACATGCAAGTCGAACGAGAAATCGGGCGCTCAGGCAACTGAGTGCCGGAGAGTAAAGTGGCGCACGGGTGAGTAACACGTGGGTAACCTACCCCGGAATCTGGGATAACCTCGCGAAAGCGTTGCTAATACCGGATAATGTCTTTTGGGTTGTGACCTTTGAGATGAAAGGCAACCTCTTCATGAAAGTTGTCGTTCAGGGATGGGCCCGCGCACCATTAGCTTGTTGGTGAGGTAACGGCTCACCAAGGCTACGATGGTTAGCTGGTCTGAGAGGATGATCAGCCACACTGGAACTGAAACACGGTCCAGACTCCTACGGGAGGCAGCAGTGAGGAATTTTGCGCAATGGGGGAAACCCTGACGCAGCAACGC
>Ga0180435_10006854_pt1 | contig 10889 bp, 8 predicted proteins | sample SS_ome_3_FD_132467 | JGI IMG/M metagenome (GOLD analysis project Ga0180435, IMG submission 132467) | Hypersaline lake sediment archaeal communities from the Salton Sea, California, USA - SS_3_S_1 metaG | ecosystem: Environmental > Aquatic > Non-marine Saline and Alkaline > Hypersaline > Sediment... | reverse complement strand
GGCGATCGCCAGGCGTTGCTTCTCGCCACCAGAGAGGGTTCGCGTGTCCCGGGAGGCGAGATGCTCGATGCCGACAACTCGCAGGGCCTGATCGACCCGGCGATCGATCTCGTTCACCGACAGACAGAGATTCTGCGGGCCAAACGCGACCTCCTGCCAGACCTGCAGCGTGCAAACTTGAGACTCGGGATCCTGCTGGACCAGCCCGATCGTTGCCGACAGGCCGGCAAGATCGGACGTCTGCACTTCCTGGGGCCCAATCCGAACCTCTCCGTCGACGCGAGCAGGAATCAAAGAAGGAATGAACCCGGCCAACGTTCGCGCCAGGGTGCTCTTCCCACATCCGGACGGTCCGGTCACGACGACGAGTTCGCCGGGATTGACCCCCTCGCTGACGGATCGAAGAGCGGGAGCCCGTCGGTCGGGGTAGTGGACCGAGAGATACCGGATATCGACGGCGCCCGAGGCGCCCACGTCAGTCGAGTTCGACACGCGTCACCCGCTTCACCCACTTCGATCCGTCGTGGTCGGCAGCAATCAGGCGCACCCGTTCTTCGCCCATCGTCAGCAGGATGCCGCGGTCCGACATCACGTCGGACAACGAGAAGCGCGCTTCATAGCCGTCGTCTGCAATGACGCGAACGGAGGATGCTTCGGCTGACGGAACGGCTAGTTCGATCACGTCCGACAGGGGCGCGCCAGTGTACTCGGTTGGCGGAACGTAGCTGACGGAGCCGCGAAGCTCCGCCGTGATCGTCGTCATCTCCCGTTCCCAAGACGCCAGCGAGAAGGTGTAGGGCGACTCGACCGCTCCGCCGATGCGGACCGAGTCCGGCCCCGTGAACGGATCATAGACCGTCACATAGTAGGCAACGGCTCCGCCCAGGAGACCGAGGACGGCGACGGCCGAGAGTACGTGACGCCGCCACCGAATCCGAGGCCGGGAAGGGACGTCCGGGCTTCTGCGAAGGAGTCCAGACGTGTCCAGGATCCGCCCCAGATCCCAGGCAAGGTAGCCGCCCAGAAAGGCGCCCGAAACGAGCGACAGACCGGTCATCACCAGGATGAAGGTGAACGGGACGCCCGACAGGTAGATGGCTTGGAAGACGAAGACATTGGAGGCGGAAGCGACCGCCCCGACGGCCATCGTCCATGCCAATCCCGGGCGATCGGAGGCACTCAGGCCCAGGTCGACCAGCAGTCCCTCCACGAAAGACACGAGGACGATGACGACACCGTGCGTCCCCCCGGCGAGGAACTCGACGAGCCCCTTCACCAGGCCCGTCAACGTTCCCGATCCGAACCGCCCGATGATCCGTCGCGCCAGAAGCGGCCACACGATGTGGAGGCCGGCAATCAGCTGTCCGGCGCCGAACGGCACACCGAACAGACGGTTGATCAGGTTTCCGAGATATCCGATGTAGGTGGAGAGCACGCCCCCAACCGCTGCGAGCAGCGCAACCAAGACCAGGTCGCGGATCGCCAAGCGTGGGCCGCGTGCCCCACCCGAATCCATCAGGCTACAGCTCCAGCCGAATCTCGACGAGAGACTTCACTGGGCGCAGTCGCAGATCCTCCGGTAGCTCGACCGAATCGTCGAATGTGAAGCGCATGAACCCGTCGGACGTTGGATCGAGGAAGACGTTGTCCTTCTTGAAGGCGACAATGAATCGATCGTCCCGCGCGATCAGATCGGATGTCACCGTCTGTTCGTAGCCGTCGGAGGCGATCAGCCGAATCGTGTACGCCATCTCGGCGAGAGCGTCGCTGAAGTCCTCGTCGTTGTAGTGAATCCCCTGCTCGGAGGCCGGGAAGACCTGGTCATCGACGTAGGCGACGAGCCGCCAGAGGGGCAGCCCGCTGTACTCATGCGTCTCGCCCTTGCTAGTGGCCGTGACGCTTGCCGTATGGCATGGACACCCGACGCCCGCTTCGAGTTCTTCGCGGATGAACTCTCGCTCGACTGCGCCGACCACGCGGAGCGTGTAGGCCTCATAGGTACCGAGAAGCTCAATCCGTTCGACCATTCGCGCTGAGAGCGCGCTGGTGAAGTGCGGCGTTTCCTCACCAATCCTGACGATTCGGAGCGGGCCGGGATCGTTCGGCATCCATTCGCCGTTCTCTTTGAAGGCGAGGACCCATGTTCCCTCGGTCGTGTCCGCGAGAAGGTCGACGGCGTAGTTCATTGAGTAGCCGTCCGAGGCCGTCACGAGCAACGTCCCGTCATCCGGAACGTTGCCGAGCAAGGTCATCAGCGGCACGCCCGTGTAGGTCGCCGTGTAGTCCGTGCCGGCCGAGTTGGTGAACGTGCCCGCCGCGGTGAGGGTCTCCAGCGCCTGCAGATCATCCAGTGTGTACTCGACGAACCAGCTGCCCTTGGTTAGCGTCAGCACAACGCCGTCAGCAGCCTGTCCCGTCGGCTCGGCCGATTCGAACGTTTCGGGAAGGATGGCCGTCCCATCGTAGTCGACGACGAGGTAGGCGACGTTCTTCACCATCAGGCCGGTCGTCGAGGGAGACTCTCCGAAGTAGTGCGAGAGGCCAGCCCCAAATGCGCTCAACATGTCCTCGTTCGAGAAGAGCTGATCCTCGGGAAGGAGGATCAGCATCGGTCCATCCTCCCAGGAGGATTCGCCGTCTCTCGAAGCCGCGAGAATCGCGCTGCCGGCCGCTGTCTCTCCGTAGACCACACCATGGGGGAGAATCTTGTACCAGCCGTCAACAGCAACCACGCCGAGGGTCTCTCCTTCGGCCAATCCCCCCGCCTGTTCGACGATGTCAAGCAGCGGGGCACCCGTGTATTCGTGTGACGCCTTCCAATTCGGATCCCCATCCGCCGACGGGCCCTCGTAGGCAACCGTTCCCGACTGCTCCGAGAAGGTGGACAGGTCGATTCTGGTCGCTTCCTCGCCTCGGATGAACCGAACCGTCGCACCGTACCCCGACAGGGCGATCGCCGAGAGAATCACCAGAAACACCGCGCCAAACCATCTTCGTCCGCCGAGCAAACGCATCAAGCCTCCTTTGTATTGACACCGGTTGAAATGGATGCAGCAGGGATCGAGGCAAACACGGTCGAACCGACATCGATTCCCAACGGCTCCATCGCCGTCTGCACGTGAAGCGCGTTCAGTTCATAGCCATCGCCCCGAAGAACCAGATGAACGACCTGTCCGATGGTCCGAATCTTGCGAACCGTCACCTGAAGGATCGTTCCGATCGACGACACGAGAGGATCGGGCTTCGCCTTGTGGATGAGGACGGCGTCGGGAGGGATCCGGATTCCCAAGCTGTCGTCGTGAGAGAATGAAAGCACGCTGAGCCGGTCGTCGCCCAATGCGACGGTGCAGAGCGCGCCGTCGCGAGAGAGAACGCGAACCCCAAACACATTCTTGGTGGCAAGCACCCGGCGATTCCTCCTGTAGGCGGGGTCCTCGATCGGCCTGGCGCTGTCGTGCAGACGCTCCGCCCAAATGAGGTTCTCCATGACTTCACGGGAGGTCCCGGCAGCCACAACGAGATCGGCCATGTCGAGATCGAGGACGTCCGCGAGCCGCCGAACGATCGCCAGCCCGGGCGCAGGGCGTGTGCCGTGCTCGATCTTGGCCAGACGGCTGTAGTCGATGCCGACACACTTGGCGAGACCACGCAGACTGAATCCTTTGAGCTCTCGCGCTTCTCGCACCATGGCCCCGAAGGAGCGCTTCACATTGCGTTGCCCACCGTCCATGAGGAGAAAGCTTAGCCTCACTGTTGACGATCGTCAACGCCTTGCCCACAGGCCACCCATCCACAAAGGGATACAGATTCCGACTTGGGATACAATTCGCCGCATGTCTGCGCGCTCTGCCCGCGACCTTTCCGAGCGACTCGTCAACGGCCCGATCGTCCCATCACTCCTGAGGCTTGCGTGGCCGGTCATGGCTTCGAACCTCTTCCAAACGCTCTACAACCTGGTTGACCGGTTCTGGCTGGCTCGCCACGGGTCGACGAGCCTGGCCGCCGTTGGGCTGACATGGCCGCTGATCTTCCTCGCCATGGCGGTTGGGAGCGGCGTGACGATTGCGGGAACAGCCCTTGTCTCGCAATACATGGGCGCGCAGCGCGAGGAAGACGCCAACATGGCTGCTGGTCAAGTGCTGGGGTTTACGACCCTGCTTTCGATCGTCCTCGCCGTCGGCGGCTTTGTTGCCGCACGTCCGATCCTTCTCCTGATGGGACCTGAGCCAGCGCTTGTCGACGCAGGGACAATCTACCTGCGAATCATCTACGCGGGCACACCATTGATGTTCTCGACGTTTATCGTTTCGGCCCTTCTGAATGGCGCCGGGGACACGATGACTCCGATGATTCTGATGGGAGCATCGGTCTTCCTGAACATCATCCTTGACCCTTTCTTTATCTTTGGTTGGGGCCCCTTCCCGGCGTGGGGCATTGCCGGCGCGGCCGCGGCAACCGTGATCGCCCGCGGCGCACTTGCGGTGGTTGGATTCGCGATGCTCTTCTCGGGGAGACTCGGGCTTCACATCCGTCCGCATCATCTGCGCCCCCATTGGGGAGAAATCCGGCGGATCATCTCGATAGGTGGGATGGCTTCTGTCGGCAACGCGGGGACCGCGCTTGGATTTACGGTAATGAACGGGGCACTGGCTCGCATTGGCACGGCGGCCATCAGCGCATTTGTGATCGGGAACTCGTTCATCGGCATCGTCCTCATGCCGGCGATGGGCCTCGGGCAGGCGACGGCAACGATGGTCGGCCAGAATCTGGGAGCCGATCAGCCAAGGCGGGCCAAGCACAGCGCGTGGGCCGGCATTTGGCTTTCCACAGCGATTCTCGCCGTCGCGGCTGTCTTCGTGATCCTCTTCCGAAACACGCTGACGCGCTTCTTCCTCGACGATCCGGAGGTTCTCCGGCTGGCGAGTGAGATGTTCATTCTCGTTGCGTTCGCGTTCCCGTTCATGGGCGTGATCCAAGTCGTCGCCGGCGTCTATCAGGGCTCGGGACACACGGTCTACTCGATGTTCTTCGGCCTTTTCCGTCTCTGGGCGCTCCGTGTGCCACTCGTCTACGTGCTCCCGTTCGTCCTCGGCATGGGCGCATCGGGCGTTTGGTGGGCGATGCTAATCTCGAACTTCGGTACGGCCGCGCTCTCGCTCGTCATCTTCATGACCGGAAACTGGATGCGTCGCGTCATCAAGGATGAGCCCGTGCCTGCAGCCTAGCCTTGCGGATCCCCCCGCCGGTTTCTACTCTCTCCCCCATCTGGAGAACGTCGGAGGAAAACGATGTCGACAATCACCATTGCCTCGGCGCGGGAGCACATCGACCAAGAAGTCACTGTGCGAGGCTGGCTCTACAACAAGCGGTCCAGCGGGAGAATCCAGTTCCTGCAGGTGCGGGACGGGACGGGCGTCATTCAAGCCGTGCTTTCCAAAGCAGACCATGAGACGCTGTTCAATCTCGCTGACGGGATCGCCCGGGAGTCGTCGATCGTCGTTTCCGGCCTTGTCTGCGAAGACAAACGAGCGCCGAGCGGCTGCGAACTCCAGCTTCGGGACCTCCAGGTTGTCAGCGAGGCTGTCCAAGACTTCCCAATCGAGCTGAAAGAGCAAACGCCGGGATTCTTGATGGACCATCGCCACCTGTGGATCCGCACAGGGCGCCAGGTCCCGGTCTTGCGGATTCGGGATGCCGTGTTCCGTGCCTTCCGCCGCTTCTTCGAGGAACGCGACTTCATCGCCACCGAAGCGCCGATTCTCACAGGCACATCGGTCGAGGGAACGACGACCCTGTTTGAGCTCGACTACTACGGCACGCCTGCCTTCCTTGGGCAGAGTGGCCAGCTCTACCTCGAGGCCACGTGCATGGCGCTTGGGAAGACCTACTGGATCGGTCCCGCCTTCCGTGCCGAAAAGTCGAAGACAAGAAAGCACGTTACGGAGTTCTGGATTGCCGAGGCGGAGGCTGCCTTCGTAGAGCACGCCGAGAATCTGCAACTACAAGAGGATCTCGTCCGCTTCATCGTAGAAGCCGTCGTCGCCGAGCGGGCAGATGAGCTGGCCCAGCTGGAGCGGGATGTCGACCTCTTGCGTCGCCAGGTCGCCGATCCGTTCCCCCGCGTGGACTACGCCGATGCGATTGCTCTTCTGAAAGGCAAGGGCTTCGATCTGGCGTTCGGCGATGATTTCGGCGCGCCGGAGGAGGAGGCCCTCGGCGAGGAGTACGGCAAGCCTGTCTTCATCGAGCGGATGCCTGCCTCGATGAAGCCGTTCTACATGAAGCGCGACCCGAGCGACCGGACGCGTGCGCTGGCCGCAGACCTAATCGCGCCTGAGGGTTTCGGCGAGATCATCGGCGGGAGCCAACGTGTGGACACGGTCGAAGAACTCGTGGCGCAGCTCGCGGAGTACAACTTGCCGGCCGAGCCGTATGAGTGGTACATCGATCTTCGCCGCTACGGATCGGTCCCTCACTCCGGCTTCGGCATGGGCCTCGCCCGTGTGATCCAGTGGGTCTGCGGTGTCCGGCACATCCGGGAAGTGATCCCCTTCCCACGTATGCTCAGTCGCCTCTATCCGTAGGCGCAAACGTGCCTCGCAACGACGGCAAGGCAGTGCACGCTGTCTGAGTCAGGTATCTAGGGGCGAAGCGTGATGAGGATGTCGACCGCGGCGAGCCTATCCGGCGTCGCGATAATCGGGTTGAGGTCAATCTCGGCGGCCTTGGGCAAAGCAAGACTCAGCTCTCCGAGCGATGCGAGGATCCGAGCCAGCTGATCGATGTCAACGGCAGGCTCCCCTCGGAAGGCCTCCAGCAGCGGCAAGGCCCGGATTGATCGGACCGTCCTGACCGCCTGATCGACTGTCACCGGCGACACAGCGAAGGCGACGTCTTTGAGCGCCTCCACGAGGGTGCCGCCAAGGCCGAACATGACGATAGGGCCGAACGACGGATCTCGATCCATCCCGAAGATCAGCTCGCGCCCGGCGAGCGTCTCCTGCAATAGGATCCGAGCCCGCTTCAGCCCGTTGACCTCGATGACGTCTCGCAGTCTCCGAAGCGCGTCCGCAAGTTTGGCCTCGTCGGAGATCCCCGTGATGACGGCGCCGAGCTCGAAGCGATGGTGCAGATCGGGCGCGTCGATCTTGGCGACGACGGGAAAGCCAACATCAGCCGCGAACGCCAGGGCTTGCCCATCGGACTCCGCATGCGCGTGCCGGCAGACAGGGATTCCGAATACGCCAAGAATCCGTGCGCCCTCATCAAACGTCAGGCCGCCGCGTCCCTCGGCCAGGGCACCCTCAATGATCTGCCGCGCGCCGTCGAGGTCACGTGGGACAGAGGCCTGCGACTCACGCCAGGGTTCGCGGAGATCCCGCACCCGATGGAAGAAGTGCAACGCGTCGACGGCCGTCTCCGGCATCGCGTAGACGGGGATCCCCGCCGACCGAAGCCGGCGAACGACCTCCGTCTCTTGTTCGCTCAGTGTGCAGACGAGAACCGGCTTCTCCGGAACCTCTGCACTCACGCGGACGATGCCTTCGGCCACGGCCTCGGGGCTGTCCGGGAGAACGAGTGGGGGACGGAAGATGACGATCGCCGCATCGGCTGCCCCGAGAGCTGTGCGCAGTCCGTTCTCATAGTCAGCTGCACCGGCGGTGGCAATCATGTCGACTGGATTCCCGAGCCCTGCCTCCGGAGGCAGGAACTCGGCCAGCTGCCCGCGCGTCTCCTCGTCCAGCGGTGGAACGTCAATCCCGACGCGCTCGCACGCGTCGGCGGCGATGATGCCCGCCCCACCCGCGTTGGTCAGGATGACGACGCGGTCACTCTTCGGCAGAACGCCCCGCTCCAGCGCGCGGAGGGCGGTGATCGTCTCCTCGATGGTGTTGACGCGAAGCGCGCCGCACTGGGCAAGGAACGCGTCGACAACCGCATCTGGGCTGGCCAAGGATCCGGTGTGCGAAGCAACGGCAGCCACACCGGCTTCGGTTCGTCCTGCCTTCAGCACGACAATCGGTTTCGTTCCGACAATCCGTTCGCAGAGAGCTCGGAACCCCTGCGGGTCTGCGAAACTCTCCAAGTAGAGGAAGATGGCGTGACAGGTCTCATCGTCTGCGAGATGGGCGAGGAAGTCGTTCTCGGTCAGTCCGGCCCGATTCCCCAGGTTGACAAACAGCGACACGCCGAGGCCGGCATCCTCGAAGCACTCCAGCAGCGTCTCGCCGAGAGAGCCGCTCTGAGACACGAAGGCAATCTGCCCCCCTTGGGGGAACCAACGCGAGAAGGAGGCGTTCATCCGCATTTCTTGCGTACTGGTGATCATCCCCATGCAGTTGGGGCCAACAAGATTCAGATCGAAGCGTGATACCAGCTTGCGCAGCTCGTCCTCGCGCGCGATGCCCTCTTCTCCGCTCTCCTTGAAGCCGGCTGTGATGATGATCTGGTTTCGGATGCCCCTCTCTCCGCAGGCAGCGACGGCAGGCAGCACGATGTCCCTGTTGATGGCAAGAACCGCCATATCGACATCGCTTGGCAGCGCAGCGATCGATGGATACGCCCGCAGATCGTCGATCGTCTCATGCTTCGGATTGACTGGGAGAAGCTCGCCTGAGAAGCCGCAACGCTTGAGATTGCGAAGGATCTCCCCAGCAACAGAGCCGGAGCGCGGGCTTGCGCCCACGACGGCAATCGAGCGCGGTGTGACCAGGCCGGACAGATCTCTCTTCATGAGCGCATTCCCCGAACGATCAACCAGGCAATCCCCACCATGATCAAGACATCTCCAATGCTGAGCGCCGTCGCTCCCGGGAACCAGCTGGGAAGATAGAGCCAGTCTCCGAGCACGTTCAGATGTGTGGAGTCGCTCATCAGGAGTACGTTGCCATGGTCCCCTGTGGAGGAGAGACGTTCCGCCGTCTCAATCCAACCGGCTCGCTCGAGCGCCGTCGCCGATGCGGGCATGCGACCGCCGTTGGCGAGTATCGCCGCCAGGTTCCCCGCGGCACCGGCGCCAATCAGAATCAGCGGCCGGATGCGCAGATTGAGCGCCAGGAAGAGGAAGACGAGCACGTAGGACAGGATGTGCAGCGCCTCCGTCGCAAAGGGGATGATCGGTTCCGATGTGAAGAGCGGGAAGATCAAGAGCTGAATGAGCAACGCCACCGGCAGGAGGAAGAGCCCGCGAAAGGGAAGCGACGCGAGCCGGCCAATGCGCCCGCCCAACGCGTAGCCCGATCCCACACCCAAGATGGCAGAGAGCAGAAAGATCATGACGTGCTGCTCTGCTCGGAAGACGTACGTCCCGGCGTGGCGAGCACGCGAAGGAGCGCGTCGGCGACCGCCGGATCAATGTCATGCCCACGCATGTCCCGGATCATCTTGATCGTCTCTCCGGGGCTGAAGGCCCCGCGGTACGGCCGATCGGTCGAGAGCGCGTTATGGATGTCCGCCGCGGCAATGATCCTCGAGATCTGCGGGATCTCCTCTCCGCGGAGACCGTCCGGGTAGCCCGTCCCATCCCAACGCTCATGTTCGTGCCGTACGGCGTCGGCAACCTGCTCGTAGATCTCGAGCCCAGCAATCAGATCCGCGCTAACGACAGGATGCCGCTTCATGACAGCCCACTCCTCATCGGTCAGAGGTCCCGGCTTGAGCAGGATGGCGTCCGGCACGGCCACCTTGCCGATGTCGTGAACACGTGCAGCAATCTCGACGCGCTCGACCTCCCCTTGAGAGAGGCGCATTTCTTCAGCAATCCGCACGGCCAGTTCTGCCACATCGGAGGAATGGACCGCTGTGTAATGATCCCGCTCGTCAAGCAGCTCCGAGATCTTCTCGAACGTCTTCCGGGCCTCCGTTCGCAGCCGCTGGTAGCTGCGGAAGGACAAGTGCACAAGGAAGAGGGGGATGATGGCGAGCAGCATGTGCCAGAACGACAACGTGTACAGAACCGCGAGCAGCAGCGCCAGGACAGCAAGGACGACGTACTGAACGCCGAAGTCCCTGGCGTAGGTCTGCAGGAAGTAGATGAAGCGCTTCTTCGCGGTCAGCGTGACCACCGTAGTCACCAATCCGACATTCAGTGCCGCGTAGCAGAGAAAGGCGAGCATGGCCCAGAGGTAGTTCTGACTCGCGGACAGCTCCAGTGGATGGCCTACGAGCCGGAAGAAGATCAGACCAGTGATCCCTACGGTCATGACCAGCTGGCTGACGTTGAAGGCAAGAACGAAGGAGTACCTCGCGGGGCTGGCTTTCAGTTGTTCCCATCGCATCATCAGCTCGGATGCAAGCGTCGTTGCAAGAACGAGAACGACAGCAAGGGCGGGACCGAGGATGAAGAGAGATGCCATGTAGATGGCGATGCTGCTGGAGACTTCACCACCGTAGGCGGGGATCCAGACGGCATAGATCTCGGAGAGGAACCCGAGAACGAGGAAAAGGAAGAAGGCGAGGAGCTGGTCCGTCGTTGGGACTTCGAGTCCGCGAGCGAAATAGGCAACAGCGGACAGGGCAAGAAGCCCGAGCAGAATCACATAGACCCTTGCCCTGATCGGAAGACTCAAACCGCGCTCCTCTGATTGGGATCAGCACCAAGACGGATCCCATCTTACCAGAGTCGCACCAACTACACTACGGTGGGCTCGGGTTGTCGAGGGTCGCGCTACCCTACCCGTGCCACTTCAGGCTCGCGCCGAGCAGCAGACCGAGCGACAGAATCGACAGCAGATACATGAACCCCTTGAACCTGAAGAGACGCCTCAGCATTCTCAACCCTTCCCCGGAGTACCCATTCCACTTCATCCCCGAACCTCCGTGTCCTTTGTCTAGCCGTGCCACTTCAAGCTCGCGCCAAGCAGCAGGCCGAGCGACAGAATCGACAGCAG
>Ga0180435_10006853_pt1 | contig 10893 bp, 7 predicted proteins | sample SS_ome_3_FD_132467 | JGI IMG/M metagenome (GOLD analysis project Ga0180435, IMG submission 132467) | Hypersaline lake sediment archaeal communities from the Salton Sea, California, USA - SS_3_S_1 metaG | ecosystem: Environmental > Aquatic > Non-marine Saline and Alkaline > Hypersaline > Sediment... | reverse complement strand
TCGGCCAGATCAGCATGCCGAGGTACACGTTGAAAGAGACGAGTTCACCCAATGTCAGCTGGCTGCGGAAAACAAGATAGGCGCCGTAGCCAAGACCGATTAAATAGCTGATCCCGACCAAAAACTTCACCGTCGGTTCGAACAGCGAATCGATCAAAGCGACTTTCATATTTTTCTTGTACACATCAGCCGTCATGCTGTTGAACCGGCTGACATCATTTTTCTCCTGTACATAGGCCCGGATCACCCTTACCCCTGACACGGACTCGAGCACTCGATCATTTAAAGCGCCAAACGCATCCTGCGCTTCCGTGAAACGCTCATGAATTTTTTTCCCGTAGATGCTGATGGCAGCCGCCATCAGCGGAAGGGGAATGATCGAAGCAAGCGTCAGCTTCCAGCTGATCAAAAAACCCATCGTCAAAAGAATCGTCAGCATATACATCGTCGAATCGACCAAGGTCAAAATGCCGAAGCCCGCCGTCATGGAAATCGCTTTTAAATCATTTGTCGCCCTCGCCATCAAATCCCCTGTACGGTTTTTCTCGTAAAAAGACGGGGTCATTTTCAGCAAATGGCCCATCAGCTTGGATCTGAGGATTTTTTCGACCAGGTTCGCTCCCCCAAACAGCTGATACATCCAATAATAGGACAAGATATAAACAACTGCGCCAAGCGCGAGAAATAAACCGATATAGCCGAGCATGCCGGCCTTTGAAAAAGTGCCTGCCTGCATGTCGTCAATCGCGTTGCCAAGCAGCTTCGGCGGAAACATTTCCAATACGTTTACAATAATCAATAGGACGACCGCTATCGTGTAGCGCCGCCAAGAGGCTTTAAAAAACCAGCCCAGCTTCCATAAAACAGAAAACATCTAATATCCTCTCCTTTTTTAGCCGCCTTCAAGTTTTTCCTTACAATCTTTGATTTCGTTTTTTCTGATACTCGGCATAAAAAATTCCTCCTTATGTGCGGTTTATTTATTAGAAAAACATGCTGCTCCGCATCGGGAACAGAATGTTTTTTCTCAGAAAAAAAGGCACACTGTGTACCAGCATGCCTTTTTTCATATAAAAAGGCGCATGTACGCTTGTTCACGCGACATGCGCCTTCCTTTTGAAAATTGTTAAAGTGAAACAGAGCCCTGATCGTAAGGAAGGTATAAAAATGTCACGTTAAGGTGCTTTTGTTGTTGAACTGATGCTTTGATATTTCTAAACATGACGATACCCTCCAATCTTATTAATATTTTCCATCTTATAGTACGGCCCTTTATTTGTCAATTTGTTTTTTTGGCGAATGGCGGGCTTTTGATTCATATTCTCATATTTCGTTAGATTTGTTGGGAAAACGGGTAATATAAAAGTAAATCCATTCTGAAAGGAATGATCAATTTGTTTAAAGCTGACCGGATCATTGTCGCGTTTGACGGAAAAGAGGAAAGCAAAAAAGCGCTGAAAAAAGCGATCGACCTCTCGAAAAGGCTCGGCTCGCAATTGACCGTCGCCCATGTCCATGAACCGAGGCAAGTGAGAACAGAGGCTGCGACTGAAAGACCCGCTGCCGGCGCGCCATACCTTTACAGCGGCTTCCCGGCCGCGCCCCGGGTCCCCCACGATTCAGACTTGGCCGGTGAACCCATGATCTATGAGGACAGCGCGGAAGAAGCGATTGCGGCAGCGAAAATCATATTGAGCGAAAACCAGTACGACGCGGAAATAGAGGTGTTGGAAGGCGACCCGGCCAACGCAGTTCTACAACATGCGGAAAATATCGGCGCTGACCTTGTCATCACGGGTACGCGCGACCAAAACCGCCTGAAAAAGCTCCTGTTTGGCAGTGTCAGTGACAAGATATCGACAAAATCGGAGATCCCTGTGCTAATTGTAAAATAACGATTTTAAAAGAGGCCGGTCAAATGTCCGGCCTCTCATCATGTTACGATCTTCTCCTGTTCATAATATAGATCATGCCCCACACAATGGATAGGAAGACTCCTAATACTATGACCGCATTTATTATTGAATCAATGCAATCTCTCCTTCTCTATGAAAACATACTTGTAGAAAGAACCTGTTTTTGCAGTCATACATAAGCATTTGCATCAGTATAAAACTGCAAGGGCACTGTTCCCGCGAATGATCCTCTACTGCTATATACAACGCCAATTGATTTTTTCCTGCTAAGCCGAATGGTTACCTTTATCCTCTAGGCTTTCTTCACTTTAGACGTTTCCCTTGAAATTTGACTTTCACTCCACATGACTTACAATTGATTTCTTTCTCCGCCTTGCCCCGCATTCTTGGTTTTACTTAGTGTCCCCCCTCTCTACAGTCCCAACGATCTTTATATCAATAAACTGCCGCAAAATAAAAGCCCCTCTCCAGCGAAATCCAATAACAGGAAAAATAGGCGTTCAAATTAGTAACAACCACCTAACAGACCTCATAATTTGATCTTGTGAGTACCCGGGGTATTTGACTTAATCTGACTTTGCTTATGTTTCATTCTTTTTTTATTGTGTTTTGGTCAAAAAATTTTACCGATGAGGGGGATATTAAAATGCAACCATTCCATGATGAACTGCAGTCGTTGGAGATGGATCAATTCCAGGCAGAAGATATGACGCATTGGGATGCGGACCGTCATCACGCCAATGTTAAACACTGCGCAAGCTGCTGGAGCTGCGGAAGCTGTGCCAGCTGTTGGAGCTGCATGGGTCACAGCTGTTGGAGCTGTGCGGGCCACAGCTGCTGGAGCTGTATGGGCCACAGCTGTTGGAGCTGCATGGGCCACAGTTGTTGGAGCTGCGCGGGCCATTGCTGTTGGAGCTGTTGGCGCGGAGGCATGTAGTTTTTTTATAAAAAAGAAGACTTCCCCTGCCTCTTTTGCCGCAGGGGTCTTCTATTGCATAAAGGACAAACAAAATTACATATAATGGTATGCCTTGTTTTTAAAACATTGAAGGAGGAAGAGCATGACACACCTGACTGCTTCCGCTCGCCTGAAAGTAAACCAGGATACATGGTTTCTTCCTGATCCGAACGGCGGCGCATACTTTAGAAATAATTCCGGGTCGTTTCGCATAAAAGGATCTTCGATTGCTCAATGGATCGAAAAACTTCTGCCGATGTTCAACGGGGAACATTCGCTTGAAGACTTGACAAAAGGGCTGCAGGCTCCGTACCGAAAGAGAGTATATGAAATCGGAGAAATGCTTTATAAAAACGGGTTCGTTCGCGACGTAAGCCGGGATCACCCACACAAACTGGAAAGCTCAGTGCTTCAAACGTTTGAAGCCCAAATCGAATTTATTGAGAGCTTTGCCGATTCCGGCGCTTACCGCTTTCAGCTGTCGCGTCAAACCAAAATATTGGCTATAGGGGCCGGCTCCTTTCTCACAAAATTGGTCCGGTCGCTGATCGATTCCGGTTTTTCAAGAATCCGTGCGATCGTGACGGATGCATCCGGGCGCGCTTTAGACGAACTGGCAGAAATATCAGGGCAAACCGAAAGCGGACTGGAGATTGGCTGCGCCGAAACGCAACACTGGCGGGAAGCGGTGCGATCTGCCGATTGGGTTCTGTATGTCTCTGACCGCGGCTTCACAGATGAGCTCCGCGATCTTCAAACGTTTTGCCTCGAAGAGAACAAAGGCTTCATACCCGGGATCTGCCTGAAACAAGTCGGACTGGCAGGCCCTGTCTTTCATCAACAAGGAGACGGCTGCCTGAAGGATGCCTGGAGGCGCCTCCATCGGTCTGCGCTCCATGAAGAACGGGCTCTTCGAACTTTTCCTTCGGCAGGGAAAGACATGCTGGCAAACGTTATTGTGTTCGAATTGATGAAAGCAACTGCTGAGATTGCACCATTATCTAAGAAGAATCAAGTGTATCTGATTGATTTGGCAACGCTCGAAGGCGGCTGGCATATGTTTCTTCCGCATCCGGACTTCGAATGCGGCAAGGATTCGCCTGAACTCATCTGCGACCTTGAAGCGAAACTTTCGGAGCGCCCCGGAAGAGAAGCAGAAAGCAGGTTATTTCAATGTTTCAGTGAACTGACCTCACCTGTAACGGGCATTTTTCATCTGTGGGAAGAGAAACATTTGCGGCAGCTTCCTTTAGCACAATGCTTTGTTCAGACAGCAGACCCGCTCTCTTCCGGACCTGCGGAGCTTTTGCCCGAGACGGTGTCGGTCGGTTTGACCCATCAAGAGGCGCGGCGGGAAGCCGGGCTGACGGGTATTGAAATGTATGCATCAAGGTTGAACCGTTCTTATCCGAATAACGGGGAGTTGTTCGCGATCGCCGCCGGGGAAACGCTGGCTGAAAGCGTATTAAGGGGATTGGAGAAATGCTTGGAACACCGGTTGCGAGAACGGATCAAAAGCGGAAAAGAAACGATTTCCCTCGTTCAGCTAGGCGGAATGGAAGACCGGCATACCGCATTTTATTTAAAAGCGCTGACAGTCTTGTACGGCAAACCGGAAATCGGTTTAGGAAAAAACATACAAGGCTTCCCTGTCGCATGGGCAGGAATTCGCGGCCGCTGGTACGGAAGTTCTGGACTCAACATCACATTCGCTCTCAGAAAAGCGCTCGAACGGGCGCTGACAGACAAAGACCCTGTGAAAGGCGCGGATGTTTTGCTGGAGTCTAGTGACCTTAAGCTTGCTACCCCCGTTTCCGCTGATTTGCAGCAAACACTGCTTTCCGCCTTGAAAAACAACTGCGACTTGCAGCTTTATGTCTATGAGCTGCCTGCTGAACCATTTTTCAAAGAAAAACTGGCAGGCATTTACTGCGTGCAGTTGCGAAAGGAGGAATCTTGATGAACCGCTGCATTTTGGTCATTGGCGAAGGATTGATGGCAGAAGACGCATCACAACAATTATCTGCTGAATATAACATTATCCGAAGGTCTGATTTTGAGAACAGCATACCGGAGGAGACTGCGTTCGCTCTTGTGCTGCATGATGCTTGGCGGCCTTTATTATACCGCGAGGCGGAAAAGGTGCTAAGGGCGGCAGGGATTCCGTGGCTTCGCGGGTTTGCATCTTTTGGCGAAGGGGTCATCGGACCGCTCGTTATTCCGTCAGCGTCAGGATGTTCCCAATGCGCCGATATGAGGCGGTATATCTCCGGCCCCGACAGCAGAGAGACCCTTGAACTGGAACAAAAAAGCAATGGCATAAGCCGCGATCCGTGGATTTCAAAGACCGGCTGCCGCCAAATGGTCAGCCTGATCTGCACAGAAGTCGACAACATCATGAACGGCGGGTGCGGCCGGTTGAAAAAAAACCTTTACATCGTCAATTTGAAAACGTTAGAAAGTTCGCTCCACGCTTTCATCCCGGAACCGACATGCCCTATATGCGGCAGTCTGCCTGAAGACGGAGCGGAATCCGCACGGATATCGCTTCGGCCCAGTTTGAAAACGAACCCGGACAGCTTTCGCGTGCGAAACACGGACGATTTAAAACAAACGCTCGCCAAAGACTATCTGGATCATAGAACGGGGATATTCAACGCCAAAATTTATGACGCGATTCTGCCGTTCGCCGATATGATCGTCAATATGCCTTTATGGACGGGAAATGAAGGTGTCGGAGGGCGGAGCCATTCGTATGAAGACAGTGAATTGACCGCCATTTTAGAGGGTTTGGAACGTTATTCCGGAATTGAACCGCGCGGCAAACGGACGGTCGTACATGACACCTATGAAAATGTAAAGGATCGTGCGCTCAACCCGGCAAAAGTCGGGCTCCATCAAGCGGAACAATACATGCATCCCGATTTTCCTTTTCAGCCATTTCACCCGGCCCGTCCTCTTCACTGGGTATGGGGCTATTCATTTTTGCAGAAACGGCCGATTCTCATTCCTGAATCGCTCGCCTATTACAGCCTGGGGCGCGAAGACAGCTTCGTCTATGAAACATCGAACGGCTGTGCACTTGGAGGGAGTTTGGAGGAAGCGATTTTCCATGCCATACTAGAAGCCGCTGAGCGCGATTCATTTTTGCTTGCCTGGTACGCCAGGCTCCCACTTCGGCAGCTGGATCTCGGCTCTTCAGAAGATCCGGAATTACGCCTCATGACAGAGAGGGTGCGAAGTGTGGCGGGATATGATCTGCATGTCTTTAATTCAACGATGGAATACGGCATTCCAAGCGTTTGGGCGATCGCCAAAAACAGAAAACGGGAAGGATTGAATCTGATTTGTTCCGCAGGGGCCCACCCCGATCCCGTAAAAGCGGTGAAAAGCGCCCTTCATGAGCTGGCAGGCATGATGTTGAAGCACGACCGCAAATTTGAATCTGAAAGGAGCAAATATCACCAGATGCTCCGCAATCCTGCTTTAGTGCAGGAAATGGAGGATCACAGCTTCATGTACGGACTGCCTGAAGCTGAAGAGCGACTCCGGTTTTTGCTGAATCAAAGCCGGCCTCTACAAACATTCGACGATGCCTTTAAAAAAAGAAAGAAACACCTTGATTTAACCGAAGATCTCTGCGACCTGCTTGAAGCTTTCCGGAGTCTCAATCTTGAAGTGATTGTCGTTGACCAGACTTCCCCTGTTATCAAACGGAACGGACTTTACTGTGTGAAAGTGCTTATCCCGGGCCTGATTCCGATGACATTCGGACAGCGCTTCATCCGCCTGGAAGGACTTGAGAGAATTTTCACGGTGCCGAAGGAGCTCGGCTTTGCAGAAGAGCCGTTAACACCAGAACAGCTGAACCTGCACCCGCACCCGTTCCCTTAAAATTTAAGAGAATGACTTTTTTTCCCGATTGTTCTGCTTTATGATCATAAAGCAGAACTTTTTAGGCGGTGGATAATATGAAACAGGAATACAAGCGGCCGCTTCTTTTCATTGCTTCCCTTTTCACGGCCTTTTGCACCGTTTATTTCGGCGGCAGACTGATCGGTTTCTATATGACGGAATACCCGAAATGGAACGGACAAAGCGCCGATGGAAATTGGGAGGCCGTGATCAAAAAGATAGAAGGCCGCACGCTATTTGGCGGAGACCTCTATTGGACAGGCGACCGCGGGGAGCTGGACGATATATATTTCGAAAAGTTGGTCGTAAAGTTTGGTGATGAAATCGTTTTGAACTCCCAAGTCGAGACGCCGATGAAAGATTACGCGGGAGGCGAATTCCCCGGCGGAGGGTCAAAAGAACAATCCGTTTCTTTTTTGGAAGAGCTTGAAGAAGCCGAATTCGCCGGCCGCAAGATCACGGTTCAATTGGATTGGAGAGAGGGCAAACAAGCGTCCCATACAGCTTTTACGCTTGATAAAAGCTCATGGTAAAAGGCGGAATATCGATTATATTCCGCCCACCTCAATTTTGCTTCGCATCGTCAGCTCTTCCTGCGGCCCTAAATCCCGAAATCCGGTCACATCCTTCGGAAGGTTGAGGTTCGGTGCATTCGTCATCCAAGTATATGGCTCTATACAAAGCAGGTCATCCTGATCAGATGTACCGTTAAACACAACCCAGTGCTTAAAATGACCGTCGCATTGGTAGCGGACGCGAATGCCGGCGAGGCTGTCCGCAATGACGGCCGCGCTGTTTCCTTCCTGGTCTTGTTCAGCTGCCAATATATCGTCAAGCCTTTCTCCCGCTGCCATTTTTCCCGCTTTGAACTCCTCTGTCACCCGATACTCGCCTGTCGGCAGCATGCGGTCTGTCAGCGTCCATCGCTTTGAGGCAGGAAGAGTAAACAGACACCTTTCTTTATCTCCTGCTTCGTTTAAAGGATAGCGGAAAGATGTGTGGTACCCCAATCCGATCGGCATCGGGTCTTGACCGCGATTGACAGCCGATGCATCGATTTTCAGATGCTGTCCTTCTAACGTGTAAGTGATGGTGATGGAAAACGAGTGCGGAAAGATCGCTTTAATATCGGGATGATCATCAGAGTCCAGCTTCGTCTGCACGATGATCATCTTTTCTGTTGCCTCCACTTTTTCGACCGTCCATTTTTTATCGTAAAGAAATCCGTGCAGGTGGTTTTCGAGCGGCTTTTCATTGATCGGCAGCTCGTACGTTCTTCCCGCATATGTAAATCTTCCGTGATCGATCCGGTTGGGAGGAAAAAGAACAGGAATTCCGAATAAAAACGGATTCGCGTTATATTCTTCCTTTGTTTCAGGCGTTTTCAACAATTTCAAACCGCTCGGCTTCCACTTCAGTGAAATTAAATTGCTTCCCCACCCGGGCACAAGTACAGCCTCTAAATCATCATTTTCCAACCAGATCGCTTCCTCATCTAAAAACCGGCTTTTCTGAACAGTGTAAGACATTCGCATTTCCCCCTATTTTGGCTAAAGGATCAGTGAAACGTGTATCAAGTACATGCCTATCTCCAATCTATTATATCTTAAAAAAGTCAGCGCTTTCAAAAGAGAATGGGCGAACCTTTGAAAAATGTTTGAAATATTTTAATTTAAGTATATAATCTATTTTTCTGTTATAATACGTTTATGCACAAAAGCATCAAAGTATTAAAGAGAGATATTTCTTCTAATGAGGTGTGTGACTTGTCAAACGAAAAACGTCTATCGTTTTCCATATCGGCTCTATTGTTTTTAGCCATATTGTTCATTATTTTCACCTGCTTATTCATATTTAAAGCAGAAGCGCACATACCGCTGTTGATTTGCGTTGGTTTTTTAGCTGCGGTCGGCGCGGTGAAAGGCCATTCCTGGAAAGACCTTGAAAGCGGCATTGTCTCAGGCATCCGGAATGGCGTTCAGCCGATTATCGTCCTTTGTTTAATCGGCATCTTAATCGGAGTCTGGGAGTACAGCGGCGCGATTCCGACGGTAACGGTTTACGCGTTGAATCTGATTGAACCGCAGCACCTGCTGCTCACCGCACTTTTCAGCTGTCTTGTGATCAGTTCATTGGTCGGCTCCAGCTTTACGACGGTCAGCACGATCGGCGTCGCCCTCATCGGCGTGGCCGCGGCGGCCGGCGTTCCACTGACATGGGCGGCGGGAGCTGTGATTTGCGGCGCCTGTTTCGGCGACAAAATGTCTCCGATGTCTGACACGACCAATTTTGCCGCAGGAGTCGGAGAGCTTCCCATTTTCAAGCATATTAGACATATGGCGGGAACGACGATCCCTGCTCTTTTGATCACGATTTTGCTTTTCTTTTTCATGGGTCGTTCTTTAACGGCGGCACCAGCTTCTACCGAAAACATTCAAGCGATCATAAACGGGATAGAAGGTACAGTCAACATCAGCGTCTGGGCGCTTCTGTCACCTCTTCTTGTGATTGTACTTGCTGTCAGACGAACGCCCGTCATTCCGTCGCTTGCAGCGGGGATCGTTTCCGCCGGAATTCTTGCCGCGTTGATACAGCCTGACGCCAGCATTTCATCGTTTTTGTCAGCGATGCAGAATGGTCCTGTTTTCTCAGCCGACACTGAAGCCGTTGAGAAAATTTTAAACCGCGGCGGCCTTCAATCGATGATGGGCTCTGTTTCCCTGATTATCATCGCATTCGCGCTCGGCGGTCTCATGGAAAAGATCGGCCTGATTACAAGCCTGCTTGAAGGTGTGATCAAGGGCATTCATACGAAAGGCCGGCTTGTGTTCTCAACCGTTTCATCAAGCATCGGCATGAACCTGGCGACAGGCGAACAGTATTTATCGATCTTGATTCCCGGACAGTCCTTTAAAAAGCTGTATGACAAGCTCGGAATCGACCGGAAACATTTGTCGAGATCGCTTGAAGACGGAGGGACATTAATCAATCCGATGATTCCTTGGGGAGTCAGCGGCGCGTTCATGTCCAGCGCGCTCGGCGTTCCCGTTATTGAATATTTGCCGTTTGTGTTTTTCCTATATTTATCGCCGCTCTTTTCAATTTTGTTCGGTTTCCGCAAGTAAAAAAACGCCGTTTCCCCTTGGAAGCGGCGTTTTTCTTTTGTTAAACCGGTTTGGCTGTCTCTGACAAAATACTGTTTTGCAATGCGGTCTGCACATTTTTGGTGAGCGGTCCGGGCGCTCCGGAGCCGATAGTTTGCCCATCAATCGATGTGACCGGAATGACTTCGGCTGTCGTTGACGTGATGAACACCTCATCTGCATTCAGCAATTCATCCTTTGTCACCGCTTTTTCTTCATAGTTCAAGCCGTGTTGCTCACACAGCTGAAGCACTTTCATCCGCGTGATGCCGTTTAAGATGAGCGTTGTCACAGGATGGGTGTAGATAACGTTTTTCTTGACGACGTAAACATTTGAGGACGTCCCTTCCGTCACCAACCCGTCGCGAATTAAGATCGCTTCGAATGAAGAAGCTTCATGCGCTTTTTGCTTGATCATTACATTGTACAACAGATTTAAACTCTTAATGTCGCATCTCAGCCAGCGCATGTCGTCCGCAGTAATAGCTGAAACGCCGTTTTGCTGTTCTTTTTCAGGCTTTTGAATAGGAAATGTATAAGCCGTCACCTGAGGCGTAAGCCCTGCCCCGTATTGGTGCTTTCTCGGGGCTTTTCCCCTTGTCACTTGAAGATACAGCCCGCCGTCCCGCATTTGATTGATGTCGACGAGCTCTTTCAGCTGGCTTTTCAGCTCGGCTTCTGAAAAAGACAAGTCGATTCCGATTTCGGTTGCGCTTTTATATAAGCGGGCAATGTGTTCATCAAGCGTGAACAAGATTCCATTGTAAATGCGGATGACTTCATAGACGCCGTCTCCAAATTGGTAGCCTCTGTCCTCAATATCAACCGCACACTCGCCCCGTTCCATCAGCCGGCCGTTAAAAAGAACTTTCATTTCTCCATCCCCTTGTTTTTTGTTGACTTCTGAATTTTCTCCATTCCATTCTAACACGACCCTGCCCTTCAAAATAGTGCAATATTT
>Ga0180435_10006852_pt1 | contig 10893 bp, 13 predicted proteins | sample SS_ome_3_FD_132467 | JGI IMG/M metagenome (GOLD analysis project Ga0180435, IMG submission 132467) | Hypersaline lake sediment archaeal communities from the Salton Sea, California, USA - SS_3_S_1 metaG | ecosystem: Environmental > Aquatic > Non-marine Saline and Alkaline > Hypersaline >... | reverse complement strand
TCCAGCGTCCCAGGCGTCACCCAGGTCCTCCGGGTTCAGCAAGCGAATGAGGTCTCCGCCCACCCTTTGCAGCGTCGAACGGCTGACCTCCGCGAACTCCACGTGGAGGAGAACCTGTTCCGGTGCCGGGGCGTCCACGTTGTTTACGACAGGGATGCCCTGGTTCTCGGCCAGTTCCAGGGCCTTTTGGACGACCGAAGCGTCTCGGACTTCCCCGGAGAGCACAACCGAGGTTCCGGTACTGGAAACGCGGAGTCCGGCCCCGGGGAATAGTTCGTCGATCTGGCGTTGGAGTGAGGCCACGTCGGCGGTAACCTCAATGGTATACAGGCTTGGAGCGCCTCCACGGCCGCTGATGATCAGGGTCGTCGAACCGATACCTTTGGCATAGATCACCACCTGATTCGGTGGTCGGGGATTCACGTCCGCGACCCCGGTGTCGTTGATGTCGATCAGCGTGATGCTATCGGGCTGCGTGAGCAGCGCGGACGAACCCCTGGATAGGGTGATGGTCCGCTCCGAGTCCGTGACGACCGAGACCTGGCCTTCAAGGTCACCTGGCCCGGCCGACAAACACCCTGCCAGCACAGTAGCTCCCAGCACCAACCGGAGGCCACGACCCTTCCAAACACTCCAGGAATCTCCGAGTCCGTTGGCCATTCGACGGCTTTGTTGCCTTCCAAGGAGGAATTTCATCGCACTAGTACCTGATCAAGGTTTGGACCCCGCCCCGAATGATCGCGACGATGCTTTCTCGGGTGCTGGGAGAAGTGGTCCCGACTCGGGTGGCAGGCCGGGATAGAGGCCCTGGAGCTCCTGAAAACAACCTGGAGGCCCGTTGGCCCTGCGTCTCCACCGCCTGCAGGTCCAGGGCATGCCGAAGGGCGAGACGAATCACTCCCTCATTCGATGCAAGAGCCAACGTCTCGGCTTCCTCAGGCGTCACAGCGACCGTCACGACGGGGACAGTGACAGGGGTCCCGTCCTCGGTTTCCCGGATTTCCTCACCTGCCGCCAAGGCCCGGATGTTCTGGAGGATGATCTTGCTGACCGCGTCCTCACTCCCCTGAGGTTCCATGATGAGGATGACGTCCACTCTGGTTTGCGGAGTTACGAATCCAGCGACGCCGATCACCTGGTCGACAGCGATGCTCATGGCCCTCATTCCCTCGGGAATCAGGGGAATGATGCCTCGAAGACCGCCTTCCTCCAGCTTCGAAGTAAGGATCGGCTCATTCATGGCTACATTCGCAATGAGGCTCTGTCCGACCAGTTGATCCCTGGTAGTCGCGTAGCCGGCAGGAACGGCGTTCGTCGGCCATTCCACCAGCTGCAGGTCCTCATCCTCCACCACGGTCCCCAGGACCAGGTCCCTAGCTGCCAGGACAACGGGAACGGTTCCTCCTTCTGTTTCCGCAGCCTGAACAACCTCTGGTCGGCTATTCAGATAGCGGAGGGCCGAATATCCAGCCGCCACTCCCGAAAGAATGGCTATGGCAAGGATGAGCAACACGCGTGTGTTCATTCTTCTAACCCCAATTCATCGATCCGCCTGGAAACACCTTCGTTTCATGGATGCCGTCCCGCTTCAGATCCTGCGTACCTCCTCCGGCGATCTCTACAGCAATCCGCCCAAGGAGAAGGGGAAAAACCAGGCCAGTAGCCCTCCCGCTGCTATGGCCAAGCCATAGGGAATCGTGTGGGCCTCTTCCGCCTGAAGGTCGAGCCGTTTCCCGATCCGTCCCCCTGTGAACCAATGGAGGAGAAGGTCGAGAGTGTTTCTCAGGAGACTGAGAAGAGCACCTCGCCTGACCGCGCTCGCCAACGCCAGGACTCCTCCGGCCAAACCACCGTAGATCAGGACAGAGAAGAGCCCCCCTGGCCCGACGAACGCGCCTACGGCCATAAAAAGCTTCACATCCCCTGCTCCGAGGCCACCCAGTGCGAAGAGGGGGAATCCAACAAGCAGAGCCAAACCGGCACCAAGAAGTGCCGATGTTGGAACTCCCCCCTGCATCAGGGCTCCAAGCACGAGCCCAGCCAGAAGGCCTGGAATCGTGATGGCATTCGGAATTGTTCGGCTCCGCAGGTCCGAGGCGACCGCCAGGGATAGGAGGCCCGCCAGGAACAGGAACTGAACGAAGGAAAGGGGATTGATCATAGATACTGGGTCACCGTTGAAGGGTGTTCACCAGGGCCAGAACCGGCCGGGGCACCTTCGTACCCCGACCGGTCTGCTCGATCCCCCCTGAACCGGAGGCATCGGCCCTGGTGGAGGGTTTCTTAACCTCCGCCACCGGCAGCCCCGTTGAGAATGCCCGTGATCGCATTGAACACGTTGATGATCGACTGCCTGAAGGCCGTGATGGCCGTCACGAGCACCACTGCGATCAGGGCGATCAAAAGTGCATACTCTCCGAGACCCTGCCCGGACTCATCTGTCCAGAACGACTTGAACAGGTCCATCATGGAAGAACTCCTCCCGGCCTATGGCCGATTCGTTGTGATTGAAGCAACCCCCCTGGGTGCCTCCGTGAACCTGGCCAGCAGTGTGGCTGGCCTGGAATTCCACAGGTATGGGAATCCCCTTGAGCAGCCTGGGAAAAGGCAAGTCACGGGCCAGACGGACCCTATTGCCTTAAGTTCTTTTTTTTGAGGAGGTTACAACGATTGAAGTACTCAGAATGGGAAGACGAGATGTAAACGACCGTTCCAGTTCCCCCGTAAAGAGGATTTACAGGTCATCAAGGAACGACCAGGTCATGATCCCTTATCATGCGGTTGAGGGTGGGGCGGGAGACCTTGAGAATCCGGGCCGCGGCGCTCTTATTCCCCTTGGTCATGGCCAACACCCGCTGAACGTGGCGTCGTTCGACGGCGGCCAAAGTGTCGACCTCTTCGAAGGATTCACCCTTGTCATTCTGATCGGGACCAATTTCGAACGTGGACCGATGATCGGTTGGGGAGCCCCAATGATCCCCCTGGAGATCGTGGATGGAAAGGCTTGTTCCTCGCGACATCACCAGGGCTCGTGTCAGCATGTTTTCCAGTTCCCGAACGTTCCCCGGCCAGTCCTGGGTGAGAAGATGCGCCATGACCTCTCGGGACACCCCGGGAGTCTGACGACCCAACTCGATGGCTGCCTTGGCCAGAATATGTCGCACCAGAAGTGGGATGTCCGACGCACGATCTCGGAGAGGCGGGACCCGAATCTCGATGACCTTCAGCCGGAAAAGCAGGTCGCTGCGGAATTCCCCTTCCTGGACCAGCCGCTCCAGATCCTGATTGGTGGCCGCGATGATCCTGGCCTGAGTGAGTCGGGGCAGCTCGCTCCCCACCGGATAGAACTCCCCCTGTTCGAGCACACGCAGAAGCTTGGCCTGGAGAGCCAGGCTGGTATCGCCGATCTCGTCCAGGAATACCGTGCCCCGCCCGGCCATATCGAAGGGCCCCTTCCGATCGGAGGAGGCACCGGTGAAGGACCCCCTCAGATGGCCAAAGAGGGTCGATTCCTGAAGAGATTCCGGAATGGCCGCGCAGTTGATGGCAATGAAGGGTTGGGTCGAATCGGGAGAGTTGTCATGGATGGTCCTCGCGATGAGCTCTTTTCCCGTCCCTGTCTCCCCACTCAGAAGAACCGGGGCCCTGGTAGCTGACACGGCCCCTACAGTCTTGTAGACAGCCAACATGGAAGGGTGTTTTCCCACCAATCCACCAGGGGCGGGAGCCACGTCATCGGTGCCTGCAGGGTTATCCCCCTGACGCGGCTGCCGGTCTTTCATACACCGATCGAGGACCCCTTCGATCTCATCGAGGTCCAGAGGCTTCAGCAAGTAGTCACTTGCACCGTCCCGAATGGCATCGATGGCCCCCTGTACCCCACCGTATCCGGTGATGATGACGATGTCCACCTCCGGATTCGTTTCTCGCAGGCGGGCAAGGAGTTCGAATCCATCCATCCCAGGCATCTGCACATCGGTGAACACGATATCCGGCTGAAAGGCCAGAAACTGGTCGAGAGCCTTTTCTGCGGACTCCGCCGTAGCAACGTCGTGCCCCAGGTCCTCGAGATGGGGCCCCAGGGTCAAACGGAGATTCTTGTCGTCGTCCACCAGCAGGATGCGGGCTGGTCTCAAAGGATGTCCTCCGGATTCACCGCGGTGGGGGATGTCACGGGCTCCCGGCCACCGGAAACATGGAAGTCCGGGGAAGCATCCCCCATCGGCTTCGCCGTGTCAACACCTGGATCATAGCTGACCGGGATGGAGCGTGGATGGGCCGTCGAATAGCGCGAACCTGCGGAACATGGATACGAGAAAGTGGAGTCGGTGGAAGCAAGAGGGAGAACCACTACGAATTCGGCTCCCGCCTGTGGGGGAAGGGACGGCATCAGAAGGAGCTGACCCCCACTGTCCTCCACAGCCTGTTTGGCCATGGCCAGGCCGATTCCCGATCCCCCGTTTTTCGTGGTGAAGAAGGGCTCAAAGATGCGATCTCGCACGTGGGGAGGGACACCCGGACCTTGATCCCGGAAGTGGATAGCAATGGCCGGACCCGCAAAATCCGGACTGCTGACCAGAGCCGTCTCTATCGCCAGGTGTCCTCCTCCCGGCTGGGCCTCCAAGGCATTCATAATGAGGTTCAAGGTCACACTCTTGAGCTGCCCTGGTCGCGCCAGAATGAGGTCTGCATCGGCGTCGAGGTCCAGCGTCAGATCGACGCCTTGCCTTCTGAACCGGGAGGACAACAACTCCGTGGCTTCATCCAGCACTTCGTGAAGCTCCACGATTTCCTTTGGCCCCTCCCCGGCCCCACTCAACTGAAGGACCCCTGAAACCGAGTTGTTCAACCTCTCGACCTCCTTGAGGCTGATCTCCAGGGGCTCTCTGCAGTACTCCGGAAGCTGGCCTGACCGGGTCCATCGAAGAAGCCGCTGAAGGTTCATCTTGATGGAGCTCAGCGGATTCCGGATCTCATGGGCGAGATAGGCTGACATCTGACCGATTACGGCCAGCCGTCCGCTCTGTCCAACCTGCATCATCATCTCACGAATCCGGCCCAGCATCCTGCTGAAGGCCAGCGTGAGCTGACCTACTTCCCCGGAGTTCGCCAATGGAAGCCACGGATCAAGCTCCCCCAATCCGATCTCTTCAGCGGCTCGTGAGAGGTGCGTGAGAGACCTGGTGAATCGCCCAAGCATCAAGGAAAACACCAGAGCGGTGGAGAAACTCAGTATCAAGACGAAAGCCCAGTATACGACAGTGATTTGCCTGAGTGGCCCCATCGCCTCTGTGGTGGACGTGTAGGCGGTCACACTCCATCCCAACCCCTCGACCGTCGCCGTGGATCGTTCCCAATCCCCCTCCTTTGTGGACTCATCCCAGGGTGGTCGCTCCGATGGGAGCGGTAGTCCGACTTCGGATTCCGGGGACCCCAGGCTTCGTGCAGGAGAAAGGTCCGATTCACATCCCGGCCCGAGAAGATCCGAGCCATCCCGATCCATGACTTGAATCGGAGGCATCTCCGGGCCAGGATGCAAAGACAGCACGAGATCAGACACCCAGAATCCAGCCTCGACGACGAAATCGGGGTCGGTCCGCACAGGTTCGGAGAACGACACCAGATGGGTTTCGATGCCATCAACACAGCGGCTTTGGACCTCGGGAACGGATCCAAGAACGGGATCGAGGTTCCCATCGGAACCTCTGAAACCGACAAAAGCGGCGGATGCAAGGGGAGAGTCTACGGAAAACCCAGGCGCGGTTCCATTCGAGGTATTGATGGGCAAAGAGGAATGAGTCTCCCGGGCGAGAACCTTCAGGTTCGATTGAATGATACTGCGCTGCACGGCAAGATCCGCTGCCACGGAAAGGGCCGTTGCTGCCGCCTGGTCGTTGGCCAAACTCGAAACAAGATTCCTGGCCTGCCAGGAGCTCACGCTAGCCAGCACCAGAAGTGGCACGACCGCAAAGAGGCCGAAAAGGATGATGATTTTCTGTCTGAGTGACATTCAGTAGCGCATCCATTGGCGGCGTACGCGCCGCAACGTCAGACCATCTCGGCCGAGCAAAGAAGGAACGACGAGACTGGTCCTCGAATCCGAACCATGTGACTACCGTTTTTGCCTATGTCTTTCCCATCCTCCGTCTCTGTCGCATTTTTTGACATCGTCGCCCGGACCGGGCGGATGCCTCGCCGTTCAAGCCGAGTTCAGCACCAGGAACCAACAATGACGCCATCGTCGTTCCCTCGCGGATCAAGCCATCTCGCTCAGAAGCCCATCAGCGTTCGACTGAAAGGCGGGGGATCCCTGGAAGGCCTGATCCACATTCCGGACGGACTGTCCCTGCTCCATTTCATGGGGACCAAGAAGAAATTCCTGAACCTCACATCAGTCCGGCCTTCGGATGTCTCCAGGGGTCAGGATCCCATCGGTCACCTCAGCCTCAGGTTGACCAACATCGTCTGGATCGTTCCTCTGGACGGGACCCTTCACATCTCAACCGCTTCCATCACTGCGGATGCGAAACGGAGCGTAGAAATCGAACTCGTCGATGGAATCAAGCTCCAGGTAGACCTACACATCGCCGAAGAGCAGCGCATGTCGGACTATCTGGATGGCGATTGGTCGTTTCTCCCCCTTTGGTCGGCCCTTGACCTGGAGACTTCCCAGATCTTCGAGCGCATAGCCGTCAACCACGATACCATTCTCTCGATCAGGGAGATCGTCGACCTGGACTAGGCCTCCCGACCTCCCCTTACCCGATGGCCCCATTCCCCTCAGGTCACCTCACCAATCCTGGAATGCTGCCTTTGATGCCGTATTCTCCTCCCCCTCCACGATTCGGCTCGGGGCTCACGAGGCCGCAAATCACCTGCCCCGTGATCTGTTTGTTGGGGGACTCAGCCGACGGGGGTCCTCTGACATCCGTGATGATCACCGGCGCGAACCCGACCACCACCTCACTCTGATTCGGATTGCTGCAATCATCCCTGTCGTAGACCGGGACCACGACTTCCCATTTGTGGTAATGACGGAGGGTCCCGTCCGGATATTCCCCCTGTTCCGGATCGCCCTGGTTGTTGATTTCCATCCATGCCACTCGGTCGGGGTGGGTCAACACCTCCTGGGCGTCCACACACCCGTCGAACGTAGGACCCAGATCATCGAGGTAGTTTCGATCGGCGGTGGCGTCGGTGGCGCAACCGTTCCGCTGGAACATGGACAGCATCTCCGGAAACACGCTCGTGAGCGTGCCGCCGATCATGACGATGGGATTGTCATAATCGTAGACGGTGATGGCCGGCGCGGTCAGGATCTCGTCCAGGTAGTCCTCGAGAACGGGATTGTTGGCCGGGGAAGAATAGAAGGTCGTCCACCCTCCGCAGGACTGGGGATCGTTCGTCGGATAGAAGCGGATATAGTCGTTGCAGGCGTTGTTCTCGAAGAACCACTTCGAGAGGGTGACCGGAATGTTCAGATCACCGTCTAACACGGTGCCCTGGCCCGTCAGTGCGGCGACCGCGATGGCACTGATCGATCCACTGTCGATTCCCAACACCTTCCCGAAGAAGGTAGTCACTGGGGCATTGGCGTTTTCGTCACGCCGGGCCAGAACCTGAACGGCGTCTGGCTGATCCAGTGTCTCAGTGAAGGCATCTCCGTCCCACTGGCCGATGAGGATGTCTGATTCCAGGAGGGAAATGGATCCCACCTCTCCGGCCGCGTTGTCCCCCGCCACAGTCTGAGCAGCGGTTCGGATCTGGTTTATGCAACTCTCGTCACAGACGTAGCTCTGCTGCTCTGCCGAGGTCAGTCCCTGGTAGATGTTGCCCAGGACCCGGGCGCCGGCCAAAGCCGTTCCATCGCTGATGTTCTGAAGCTGGTTCCTCGTGACAAAGAAGAACCCCAGGTCCGTCACGAGAGCGGTCGATCCCACCAGAACCGCCAGAAGCACCATGACGACAGCCAGTGTCCCGCCCCGTTCGGAGTTGAGAAGCTTTGAAGCCCGTGCAGAGGAAGCCATGATGCCCATCCCCTCATTCGTACTTCATGGTCGTCTCGGCCCTGAGATCCGTTCCCCCGATCAGTGAGCCGACGAAGCCAGGAAGCACGAGAAAGTCATAGTGGAACGTTACAGTGACCGTCAGATCTTCCCCAAAGGACGCCGTGAGACTATGGGGATTGACAGCAGTGGCCGGGGTCTCACTCCCGAACGTGATCATATTGCTGGAGCAGTAGTCGTTGACGACCTGCGTGATCTCGGCAACGCTCCTCCGTTCCGGAACGCGGGAGACGATCCCGTATCTCGCTCCCTCACGTGAAGCATTGGTGATCACCTGCTGATTGTAGAAAAGCAGCCCGAATTCGATGACGCCGAAAATCAACAGAACCAGAAGAGGGAGAATCAGAGCGAACTCGACCAGAGCCGCGCCGTCCTCCCTCCTCCACAGCGTTTTGCGTCGCATTTTCACTCCGACAAAGCCGGGATGTTGCACGTCTTCCCCTTTCTCAACTGGACCACTCGAAAAGAGAAGAAGTCACATTCCGAACCTGGCGTTCTCGGGCCGCCTGGTTCGGGGCATCAGATGTTCATAGATCCGTTGTCCGCAACGGGAGATTGCAAGGGGGATGCCAGTGCCTCTTGCTGACTGCTTGGGCTGTTGCCGCCAGGAAAGGAAAAACCGGCCATCCAGCCGGGTCCCGAACCACATAGCTCCAGAGGGCTTGCCGAAACCCAGCCCCACGCCCGTCCCGGTGCCTCGTTACGCAGGAACCCACTTGCGAGCATGAACCAGCCACATGAAAACCAAACAGGAGTTGATGCGCGGACACAACAATGCGGTAGCTTTTGAACAACAAAACCATCGACAGTGCGCTGGAGGCCAAGAAGGTTCTGGTGAGCGAGATGGGCGGGACGCTTCTCACCATCGCAAAGGATGTGAAGCTCCAAGTCCAGTTCAACCCCACCAAGGTGGTAACCTACCGCCTCATCGGATACGAGAACCGTCTTCTGGCAGCCGAGGATTCCGAAGACGACACGAAGGATGCCGGCGAGCTTCCAGGGAATCCAGACGGGCCTGGAGGGCCCTGAGTTGAGCCAGGATCGTATCGAGAACTTCCTGCTGTTGTTGAGCTTGCTGGCGGGGCCGCTCTTGTCGGTCCCGTTGCTGGGCCTCAAGAATCGTGGGAACACCGAGATGGAAGACCAGCAGAGCGCCAGCCGATAGGTCTCGGAATCTTTTCACCATCTCACCACACTCATTGCCTGTTATCCAGAACGCTTGCCGGATCCTTGACTACAGGACCGGATCTCTCACCGTTGGCTTGTCAGGATTGGATCAGGTGAGAGGAGGTGCTCGGGCGAGCTTGGTGAGCTTGAGGGGAATCGAAACAAGGGTCCGGGAGGCTTCGGGCGCCGGGGGAGTGAACGCGACCAGGGCCGCCGCGGGCAAGTCTGGGACGCTGGGAGAAAAAGCGCCCAAAGCGGCGGAACAGATGAAACAGACCGACGAGATAACGGGGCCGGGGTCATCCCCGGCCGGAATTCCGTAAACCTCGGTGGAAAAATCGGAGGCGCGGCGTTCGACGTCGACGTACGACACCCAGGTGGCGAGGAGCGAGTGGAGAACAGCCACACCGAGCGGTATGACTCAAATCCGTTCCCGTCCACCCGCAAACCTGCTCGGGAACAAAAACATTTAACTCGATAAGGCATTTCGCTAGAGGGTAGCCGGAGGCTTTACCCCCCCCTTTTCTACCCAGAAAACCTGAGGGCTTTTCGGTCCCGGCACGATTCCAACATCACACCGAGGGCCCACCTGCAGACGCTCGCTGATTTGACAATCCAGGCATCTCGAAGGAAAACTGCAGAGGCTGGATACAGGAACGACTTGCCGGTCGAATATTGTGTGCGTATGGTGTGAGATTCGGTGTTCTGGATCCTCCGCCAGCCCAGGAGGTAGCGTCCGTGACCGGCATCGAAAAGGTTCCTCGTCCTCTTTCCATATTGCTCTTCCCTGTCCTCCCAATGCTCCTTTGCGGCGTGCTTGCTTGCGACGAGCTCGGACTCGTCGATGAGGAAATGGAAGACACCTTCGACAGTATGACCCTGAAGGTAAGAACGTGGGCACGTCTGGGAATGGATGAAGTGTCCCTGACGGATGCCACAGTGACCGTCGCGGCCGTCAGCTATTCAGGTGGGATCGAAACTGATTCGAAGACTCTTTCGGCCCTTACCAACCAAAATGGAGAGTGCTCCATATTCGTGAGCCTACGAACCGAAATAGCCGGGATGAAGTCCAATCCCTATTACCACGAAGAAATGGGGCAGTTCGTCAGTATGACCGTTTCGGCCAATTGGGAAAACGGAGTGACAGCTCCGCACAAGGGCTCTCACAAACTCACCTTCGACCCTCCCTACCCTGAAGAGTGGACCCTCTGGATGTGGCTGCAACAGGACGACCCGACAAAAGGTTCCTTGGACTTTCCCTGACACCAGCGATTCACTAGCGATGCCCGGGAAGTGGGCCGGACGCGCTTCTACTCCCAGATTTCGTCCAAATCAGTAGGGTTCCCGATCCCGTCCGCGATCCACCAGACTCCATGGGCACACTCATGGCCCGGGTGGGAGTCACCCTGTTCTCCTCCTTCCAGGTCCGGGGCCCTCGACAGTCTAACGGTAAGGAGCGACCACGTTTGTGACTCGCCAGGAAAAGCCCTACCTGCATCACACACCAAGCGCTTCAACAGACCTTGGGAGATTCCTTGGATCAAGGCAAGGGAGGGCCCTAGGCGACTCCCCACTCCTCCAGCTTCTCCATCAGCTCATCTCGGCGCCCGGGATCGGTCCGGGTGTGGTCACCCATGTGCTCGGGCTGCAGTGCTCGATC
>Ga0180435_10006850_pt1 | contig 10893 bp, 6 predicted proteins | sample SS_ome_3_FD_132467 | JGI IMG/M metagenome (GOLD analysis project Ga0180435, IMG submission 132467) | Hypersaline lake sediment archaeal communities from the Salton Sea, California, USA - SS_3_S_1 metaG | ecosystem: Environmental > Aquatic > Non-marine Saline and Alkaline > Hypersaline > Sediment... | reverse complement strand
TGTTCACCAACAACTTGGTCTGGCTGTTGTACACCCTCCTGGTGGTTCCTGCCTACCTCATTATGCTAGTGCTGGCCCAAGTCAACCGGGATCAGCCTCTACGCGAGCTTTCCAAGGAGTCCTTTTTCCCATTTTTAGCCAATCTCTTGCGCATTTCCATCCCCCCTCTCGCTGGTCTTCTTTTGGGATTGGGCCTCAGCTCCATCTTCTGGATTCCGATGGCGACCGAATTCAAATACGTGCGTGTGGACCAGTGGTATGCGGGGCGTTACGACTACCGCGACGACTTTGTCTACTTTTTCCAGCTCTTCTCCCCCACCTGGGGCTTTGGGGCCAGCGGGCCGGGCCCAGGCGACACGGTTAGCTTCCAATTGGGGGCCGTGCCTTTTGTCCTCTCGGTCCTGTCCCTGGCCGTTCTGAAGCAGGCCAAAGACTGGGCTCTGCGGCGCCAAATTCTCTTTTTCCAGGCTGTCACCCTGGTCGCCATCTTCCTCCTTTTGCCCGCTGCGGCCACAGCCTGGGAACTCTTGAGCCCGGTGCGCTTTGCCCAGTTCCCTTGGCGATACCTGACCTTCACCGTCCTTTCCACGGCCGTGTTGGCGGGCTCCATAATCCATGAAAATTCCAAATCCCAAGTCCCAATCTCCAATCTCCAATCTCCTATCTCCTATTCCTTGCTCATCCTGGTAACTCTGGTCATCCTGGGCAGCTATCCCTATCTCCAAGTGGAGATCACTGAGCCGGCCGAGGGACCGGTCTCGCTGGCGGGGCTGATGCGTTTCCAGCAGAGCGCTGACGAAATGACTGGCTCGACGGCGTGGGTGAAGGAGATACCAGAGTGGTCGCCCATGGCCGACAACTACATAGCTGGGCTGCCGGTGGAATCCAAACTGGACCAGAGCACCGTACCCGAAGGAGCCGCAGCAGCGGCCAGAGACTGGAGTACGATTCACGAATTCGTGCAATACAAAGCTCCTATCCGCGACGAGAAGCATTTTATTCGGCTTACCTTCAATCTGTTCTATTACCCTGGCTGGCGGGCCTACTTGATGCAGAAGCACGATCGGGGCCTGGGCATTGTCGGCGAGGTGGAGCTCGAACCTGAGGATGGTCCCTTGGGGCGAATCACCGTCGAGGTACCAGGAAACCGGCGTTATCTCCTCCTGCGCTTTGAAGACACGCCGGTGCGCATCTGGGGCAAGTACATTTCCCTTGTCAGTGTAGCTATCGTGTTGCTGGCTTTTGCAGGGCGGGTTTATCTAAGGAGGCGCTATGGGACGTCTTAGACGTCTGGTCAGGCGCTGGCTTCGTGCCAAAGGTGACGCTAACGTGATCTTGGTGGTCGCTTTCACACTCTTCGCCTGGGCGCCACTCTTCACACCGGTTTACTTCCTCAAGGCCCATGACGCTGCCCACAGCGTCTTCTTCCTGACCGAGTTTCATCAAGGCATACAAGACGGCTACCTCTACCCGCGCTGGGGTCCCGACCACGGCCTTGGCTACGGGTATCCCACTTTTATTTTCTACGCCCCCCTGGCCTACTACGTGGCCGAGGTCTTTCACTTGCTGGGAGCCGGTCCCACCGCCGCGATCAAGATCACCTATGCCCTGGCTTTTATCTTCTCAGGCCTGACCATGTACGCTTTTGTCAAACGCCTTTGGGGACCTAGGGCCGGGCTGGTGTCGGCGATAGTCTATACCTACGTGCCCTATCGTTTGGTGGACATTTACGTCCGCTGCGCTTTCACCGAGTTTTGCGCCTTCGTCTTTTTTCCCCTGATCTTGTTGCTCTTCTTGGAATTGGTGGAGACCGGTCAATTGCGCTACCTGGCTCTGGCTGGCTTGGTCTACGCTGGCCTGATTCTGACCCACATCGTGACCGCTTTCCTCTTCACTCCTCTCTTGATGGCCTATGTGCTCTGGCTGGTGCTGCGCCAACCTGGGCCAAGTCTGCAGCAATGGCTCCGCCTGAGTAGTCTCTCCTTGGCTGCGGCTGTCCTGGCCCTGGGCCTCAGCGCCGTTTTCCTGCTGCCTATCCCGGTTGAGAGAGGCTACATTGCCCAGGGACAATGGACCAGGGCAACCTATAGCTATGAACAGCATTTCATCTATCCTTTTCAATTGCTCTCAGCCTTCTGGGACTATGGCTATGCCGTTGAGGGCCCTGAAGACACCATGTCTCTACAATTGGGCTTGGCGGCTGTTGTTCTGCCCCTGGTAGTTGCTGTTCTGGCTCTCCAGCGGCGGACATCTGGACGAGGGACGATTCTGTTTTTCCTGGGCCTCACTCTGGTCATCATCTTGGCCATGCTGCCCCTCTCCCTCCCATTGTGGCGGCTTCTGTCTGTGGCTGCTCTGGTGCAGTTTCCCTGGCGGCTGCTGGCCCTGACGGCCTTCACTCTCTCCGTGCCGGCCGGAGCCGTAGTACTTGAAGCAGAAGGGGAGGGAGAGGGTGACTCGGTCACAAATCCCGGCCTATACGTCTTGCTCCTGGTGATCGTGTTGGCCAGCTTTGGCTACACCCTCCCAGAGTACACAGAGCTATCGCCTCGCTTGGAGACGCCAGCGGCTCCCCTGGACTTTGAACTGGCCCATCCGGATATGGTCAGTATGGTCGCCTACACTCAGGAGCAGCCCCGCAGTACGCCGCTGGTGGCCCAGTACCTAGCCGGTGAGCCGTTGGTGAAGGCCCACGCCCTTACCGAAGGAGCGACGGTGGAGATGGTCCGCCACGGCGGAGGCTCAGAGGAGATCATTGTGCGCTCATCCCAGGGGGCGACAATACAGTTCTATACTTATTATTTCCCTGGCTGGCGAGGCTATGTGGATGGCCAGGAAGTGCCCATCCGCCCGGAGGAACCCTATGGCTTGATCACCCTGGATGTGCCTGCTGGGGAGCACCAAGTCAAAATCCGTTTCGGAGATACCCCTATTCGGATGGTGGGCAAGGTGATCTCGATGCTGAGCTTGGGGCTCAGCCTCTTTCTGCTAAGGGCATCGTCGCCTGGGAAAAGCAGCACTATTGTGCCACAGGGGGAGGGCTCGGAGTGAGCAAGGAGGAGCGTAAGGTTCCACGCCCGAACTTATCTGAGCTACCCACCGTTCCTCTGGTGATCGCCCTGGTGGTCATTGCGGCCCTGGTCGCCCTGGGGGTGACCAGACCCTGGCAGCATCAAAAGGTAGCCGCCGTCCCCCCTCCAGTTACGGATGCACCGACGCTTACCCCGACGTCTACGGCCACACCAACGAGTACGGCTCCCCCCACCTCCACTCCCACCGCCACCCCCACCTCTACCCCCACGCCGACACCTGTCATCTATGTCGTGCAATCCGGCGATACTTTGCTCTCTATTGCCATCGAGTATGACACCACAGTCGATGCCCTTTTGCGAGCCAACGATCTTGACGAACGGGAGATGATCTACTCGGGCCAGGAGTTGGTCCTCGTCGCCCCTGGGCCGACCGTTGAGACTCCACCCACTCCCACCCCTGAGCCGACCCGGTTTCTGACTCACATCGTGAAAGCTGGTGAAAACCTGATCTCTATCGCCACCGACTATGGTACCACAGTGGAGGCTATCATAGAAGTCAACTCCATCGAGGACGCGCGCTCATTACGCACCGGCCAAGAGTTGATCATCCCCCTGGTGGGCTCGGTGGGTGGCCCTACGCCTGCGCCCGGTGCTCCCACTGCGCCACCCCGCGGAACAGAGGTGGTCATCCATGTGGTTCAATCTGGCGAGAGCCTGCTTGGCATCGCTCTTCAGTACGATACCTCGGTGGAGGTCATCATGGCTGCTAACAACATCACCGACGCCCAGTGGATCTTTGCTGGTCAGGAGTTGCTCATCCCTCTGGGCACCCCTACCCCCGTCCCCACGCCGACACCTCGTCCCACGCCTACCCCTACCCCCGGCCCGCCGTATGAGGCCCCGGATCTGCTCGACCCGGCCGAAGGAGAGATCTTTCGAGGCGAAGAGGCGGACATTATGCTGAATTGGGCCTCGGTGGGCATCCTGGCCGAGGATGAGTGGTATATCCTACGCCTGCGCCTGATGGCTGAACCGATCTATCAGCATCCCAGCGTCTGGACCAAGACCACCAGTTGGCGGGTGCCAGCCTCGTTACACCCTTCGGCCCTTCTTAAGACGGACCTTTCATTGGGGGCTGAATCATACCTGTTTCGCTGGGATGTGACCGTGGTGCGCCATACAGGCACCAGGCCTGATGGAAAGCCAGACGGCATCGCCATCAGCCCCATGAGCGTCACTCAAAGTTTCTTCTGGTATTGAAGCCAGGACTTGTTGTCTCAAAATTGGGTTAGCAGAGGCCGTATCTTTTCACTGCTTTGGGCGGTATACATTATGAAATAGGAGCCATCTCCTTCTCCGAGGTTTGATAGGGCCCTTGTTGAGAAGAGTGGCTCCTGTTTTTAGTTACAGAGAAAAGGGAAATACCCCTAGGCTCACCGTGTTTACTTCAAGGCCGCCAGACTGGAGTCTGGTCATTGGTCTCGTTGTCGGTCAGGTTGACGATCTCACCCCCCGCATCGTTCATAGCGTAGATGTCCCAATCCCCATCGCGAATAGAGTAGAAAACAATTCTGCTCCCATCGGGTGACCAACTAGGCCCATGGTCATCAGCCATGGGCTCGTTGCTCAGATTCCTCAACTGCTCTCCGTTGCGATCCATGACGTAGATCTCTGAATTTCCATCGCGGGTCGATTCAAAGGCTATCCATTGTCCGTCGGATGACCAGGTGGGAGCAATGTCGTTCTCTGGATGCTCGGTCAGCCTGATGGGCAGGGAACCATTGCTGTCCATAACGTATATCTCCCAGTTGCCATCCCGCGTGGAGCAGAAAGCTATCTCTGCCGCATCGGGTGACCAAGAGGGGGTCCAATCGTCGGTTTCATCCTCGGTCAGCCTGGTCACATTTAAACCATCAGCTCCCATAACGTATATCTCCCAGTTGCCGTCGCGGTACGAGACGAAGGCGATCCGTTCCCCATCGGGTGACCAGGAGGGCATCCAGTCGTCGGCTGGATGGCTGGTCAGGTTGACCTGATTGCGGCCGTCAGCGTCCATGACGTAAATCTCGCGGTTCCCATCGCGGGTGGAGACGAAAACGATGTGCTCTCCATCAGGGGACCAGGCTGGGGTTGTGTCGTCTGCCTCGCTGTCGGTCAAGGCGCTGATGTTAGCGCCATCGGCGTCCATGATGCAGATTTGCCAAGGATCAACTCCCTTCTCTTTGCACATGTAGGCGATGGCTGGTATGGTGCGGACGATGACGATGGGGCGCGTGGGAGTAGGGGCGAAGGTTGGGGTAAAGGTGGGACGCATCTTCTGGCTGACGGCTGTGGCTGTCAAGCTGGTTGGTGTGGGACCCCCCTCAATGAGTTCCCTGCTGGCAAGCCAGGAGGACACCGCTAATGAGCCTAACAACACTGCGGCCAAGGCCAGCATGACGATGATCCAGCGGATCCACCAGGGGTGGGTTTCTGCCCTGGTCAGAGGCTGTACCCCGCTCGGTTGTACGCCAGTTGGCCGCTCGGATTCGGAGGGTTTAGCTTTGACGGGCCATCGTATTTCTCGGTAGACCTCATCAAGCCTTTGGCTCCTGCCTAGCCAGATTCGCAACAGGTCTACGTTGAATCTATAACTGAAGGCTCCCAGGCGCTCCAAAATATCACGTGCCGCCAACGCATTCAACGCCTCGGCTACCTCGTTCTGGTCTGCCCGTATTCCTTGCCGGGAAAGGGCGCTGCTCACGTCTTGTCGGATAGCAATCCCGTGTCCCCCGCGCAAAGCCCCCAAAGTAGCCAGGATGATCTTTTCCTGAGGCGAGGATGCCTCCCAGAGTTCGTGAAAGTCAGGTATGCCCAACTCTAGCAGTTCGTCTACAACAGCGTCAACGTTCGACAGGGTTGCCCGTCCGTTTCTGGCGCAGCGGTTGAAGAGGGTGTAACACAAAAGCTGGATGAAGTAGGGATGGTTCGAGGTCAGCTCTATGATCCGCCTGGTCACACCCACGTCGTAGTCCAGCATACCGCTCGCTGGTTCCCGGATGAGCCTGGCGGCTTCTGTGCTGGTCAAGGAGCCGAGTTTACGATAGGCGGCTGTGGCGAAGAGGTGGGGATGTTCTCCCTCAAAGTCCTCTGGATGTCGGAGGGCCAAGATCAGTCTGATCCAAGACTCATCTTTCAGTACATCGGCCAGATAGGAAAGAAAGGCATGGGCTAACTCCACCCCCCAGGTGTCAGCCAGAGCCTCTAGGTTGTCGGCCATTAACACCAGTTGCCTGTCGCCGAGGCTCTCTCGGACTTGGGGGAGGAAGTGGTCAGTCAGGTATGAAGTGTCTTTCTGCACATCATCCGGGGCTGGTTCGGCCAAGGTCAGGTCGTGCGCTTGGCGCAACATGGAGACCATCTCAACGGTCACCTTCCATAGCAGGCCAGACAGGTCTTTTTGTCTCGTATTGCGCAGGTCTAGGAAGATAGGGACGTAGTCTGGAGGGAGGTGGTGGATGAGGTGCCTCAGTAGCGAGGTCTTGCCGATGCGCCGTGGCCCGTGCAGTACAATGACGCGCCGGTTGCCGATCAGGTTTTCCCTGACCCAGGCTAGGATGTCATCCCGACCGAAGAACATCTTCTCCTCGCTCACCGGACGGCTAGTATCGTAAGGGTTGACCAGTTCAACCATGCTTTATCATTCCTCTACTCGTTATAGTAGTGGTCACAATGCGCAATTACTTCCCTTCATCCTCACAGTCCGTATTGTACTCGATAAGGCGCAATCATGCAAGCGAGGGACATCATGACCACTACAGCCCCACATTCCCATACTCCACCCTTAGGGACTTTCCAAAGCAATGAGGCTAACAACCGATGGTGACTGACCATTTTGCACTGTGGGCGAGCCCTAAATTTTAAGCTAAATCAGTTGACAAAGATGTGGTGGTATGGTATAATGGGGTGGAATGTAGTATTTTAAATATTACATTCCACAGAGATTCACTCGACGGCTATTGGCATCAATTCCCCTGAAATGGAGGATAAGGAAAGTGTTGATGTCGCCGGTAGGTAACGTGTCTACAAGCAGAGCCCGGGCTGTCCTTCACACATTTGTCTGGTTGAAGGGTAAGTTTGGGCTCTTTGAGTTCAAATCACGTCAGATAGACTCTCCGCTTCTGTTACCCGTAGGTCGTATAATCGTGTGATACCCTAACCAACCTATTTGGGAGGATCCCGCAATGGGCGAAGTTACCTTTCCTCAGATTGATCACACAGCCCTCAGTGAAAAGGTTTACCTCATTCTCAGAACAAAGATACTCAAGCGTGAACTAAAGTTTGGTCAAAAGCTCTTGATTAATGAAATAGCCCGCCAACTCGGCGTGAGCCGCACTCCAGTGAAAGATGCTGCGAATCGCCTGGCCCTGGAAGGACTGGTAGAAAAAGTGCCTCGCCGGGGCACGTTCGTCACCACATTGACCTCCCAAGATGTGGCTGAACTTCTTGACTTGCGGTTGCTCCTGGAGTTATATGCTGCCGAAAAGGTTCTGGAAAAGGGCAGAGTGGAGTTGCTCTTGGCCGAAATGGAAAAGTGCATGGCTAACCTAGACAGGGTTGTCAACGGTGATGATCTTGATCGTGAAGCTTGGATGTCATGGAACCGTGATCTGCATTTGTCTCTCATTAGACTAGCGGACAACAGCCATCTGTTACAGACGTATGAGGGTTTGAACATAGATCTCCGGCTCGGGCAGGTTCTTCTCTACTCGCGTGGCGTCGAGTATCTGGTGCAAACGCAGCAGGAGCACCAGGCAATCTACGAGGCCTTCAACAATGGCAATTGGGAGCAGGTTGAGAAAGCGATATCAACCCATATCAACACCACAAAGAAGGAAGCCCTCAAAGCCTTAGAGGCGCAGTTAGGACCTTCATAGTGCATCGGTAGTGAGTAAGTGATTCAATCTGATTATCTTGGAAAGGAGAGCGAAGAGCTAGAATGAAAGTCGTTACCAAGCTAGTGAAAATGGATTTTGAGGTGGGTTCCATAAGACGAGATGGGGATCGGATCGTAATAAGCAGTGATCCCGCGCAATCCATGCCAGCGGAAGTGTATATGACCCCAAAGGATGTGGTTGGTATGATTAAAGCTTCTCTGAACTTCTCAGTGATTTGGTACGCGCTTCTTTTCCCGTTTCTCTATATCAAACACCTTAAGGGTGATTCCGGTTAGGGTATGACAAGTTCATTCCATTGCGGTGGTAGTGACCCATCATTGTAACTTAACCCCAAATTCAATTGCATTAACAAAAGGATTGAAAGGAGAATTTCAAGGATGGCAGATTACGATGTAATCATGGCGGGTGGAGGGCACAACGGCCTGGCCTGTGGCGCTGTTTTGGCCAGAGCTGGGCTGAAGGTCCTGGTAGTGGAGAGGAACCCATGGCTTGGCGGAGGTGTTGTCACCCGGGAAGTGACCCTGCCAGGGTTCAAGCACGATATGTATGGCTCCTCGCACGTTTGGATCCATGCCAACGCCGAGTTTGTCAAACTGTTACCGGAGCTTGAGCAACACGGCCTCAAGTATGTATACGCCAAGGACCACATCACCGGGCATCCCTACCACGAGGGCCCAGGCATCATTGTCTATCATGATATAGACAAGACATGTGCTACCATTGCCCAATACTCGGAGAAGGACGCCAAGCGGTATCGAGAAATCTATGACGGCTTTGTAGACATCAAGGATGGGTTTGTCACCCAGATGTTCTCTCCTCCTACTCCTCCAGGCCTTTTGGAAGGGGCTATGGCCACCACTGAGGCTGGGCTGGAGATGTTGCGGAATTACCAAATGAGCCCGTTGGATTTCACACTCGAAAACTTTGAGAACCCTTACGTGCGATCATTCATACTCGGCTGGGCCACAGCGCCCGGTATTTCGCCTGACCAGGAAGGGCGGGGACAACTGTTCTATATCATGATTCCCGCTATTCACGTATACGGCGAGTCCATCCCGGTGGGGGGAACCGCTGAGCTTCCCTACGCTCTAGCCAGACTGATCGAGGCCCGTGATGGGAAGGTGATGACCAGTTCCCCCGTGGCCAAGTTTGTGGTGGAAAACGGGGAAGCGAAGGGCATTGAACTCGAGGATGGGCAAAAGTTCATGGCCAGCAAGGCTGTGGTCAGCAATATTGATCCCACGCACACTTTCTTGGACATGGTTGAAGAGGGTATCTTGCAAGAAAAGTTCTTGCGCAAGGTCAGGAATTTCAATTGGGGTAGTTTCACCATTGTTCGAGCCCACTATGCCCTCAACGAGCCGCCCAAGTATCGTTGTAGCGAGGAAATGAATCACACTCCTTTCCAGAGGATATTTGGCTCAGTGGAAGATATCAAAAAACAGTGGGCCGAGATTTCCATGGGCCTCCCGCCAAGCAATCCGTTTCTATGGGTTGCCTGCTGGACGAAAGTGGATCCGACACGGGCGCCGGAGGGCAAACACACCCTGATTATGGATACCTTTGTTCCTATGAAGCTGGCCAGTGGAGAGAGTTGGGATGACCTCGCGGAAGATTATATCAACAACGTTGAGTTGCCAAAGCTCCGAGAATACACGACCAACATGACGGACGATAATATTCTGGCCGCCTACATTGATACCGGGCCGGGCATAGAAAGAGATAACCCTTGCTTCGTCAATGGCTCAACTACGGGAGGGGCAATGAAACTGTACCAGTCAGGCTATCTTAGGCCCTTCCCTGGCTGGTCGCAGTACAAGACGCCTGTCAAGAAGCTGTATATGACTGGCCCTCACTGCCACCCTGGAGGCGCTATAGCTGGTGCAGGGACGATTACGGCTGGAGTAATCTTGGAGGATCTCGGCCTGAAAAAGAAAAGCCGCGTGTAGGGCCCTGTGGCAGACAGCGGTTGAGCAACCTGGCCCCCTGAGCCAGTCCCCAGGGGGCCAGGGATTCCAGTTTCTCAAATGGGCAGCCGACTGCTCCATATCAACAAGTTGTATCTTAGGAGAATAGCATGAGAAAGAAAGTAGAGAAATATACAGCATTAGTGGCCCAGCCAGAAGTCACCGTGGCTAGGACCCGGGATGATATCTACAAGAACCTGGATCGTTACTGCAACCTGATCGACTTTGGCGTGGGTTATTTCTACGAGTTGCCTGTCCGACTGGTCGTTTTCCCCGAATACTTCATGCAGGGTGTGACCACGCCTGGTAAGGGTGAAGATAGTCTTGAAGAATTCATGAAAAAGGCCATCACCATTCCTGGCCCCGAAACCGATGTCCTGGCTGAGAAAGCCAGAGAATACGGCCTTTTCATCGCCGGTGGCGGGGTTGTCGAAAAGGTGCCTGAATTCCCTGACCGCTGGTTCAACACGGCCTTTATCATCGGTCCAACCGGAGAGGTCATTCTGAAGTACCATAAGTGGCACATTCCGGCCACCATCGGTCTGGGCACGAGCCCACACGACATGATGGAAGATTACTCCAAGGTTTTTGGTGACGATATCAAGACCCGCTTCCCCGTAGTAGATACCGAAATCGGCAAGCTGGGCACGATGACTTGCCACGATGGTGCCACCCCCGAGGTGTCCAGGGCATTGGGTTTCAATGGCTGTGAGGTGATTTGCCACCCGGTGGCTCTGCAGGAGGTCGAAGGCGTCAGTAAACCATGGGACTTTTGGACGTTTACCCGCCGCACCCGTGCACACGACAACATGTGCTACATCCTGGGCTCTAATTGGGGAATCGTGAACTATGACTACTATCCCAAAGCCTTCTGCCCTGGCCATTCACTGATCATAGACTACACCGGGATGATCCTGCGCCAGGTCTCTTACCCGGCTGAACAGATCCTCGCAGCGA
>Ga0180435_10006848_pt1 | contig 10894 bp, 11 predicted proteins | sample SS_ome_3_FD_132467 | JGI IMG/M metagenome (GOLD analysis project Ga0180435, IMG submission 132467) | Hypersaline lake sediment archaeal communities from the Salton Sea, California, USA - SS_3_S_1 metaG | ecosystem: Environmental > Aquatic > Non-marine Saline and Alkaline > Hypersaline >... | reverse complement strand
CCGATCTTGATATTTGCAATGAGTGAGGGATTATTGGGGGCCCTAAATCGGGAAATCATTGCCCGTGCCGTAGGATGCAAAGCCCTCCGATACGGCCCAGCGGATCTTTTCTGCGGTTTGGGGACCGATGCCGGCCACTCTCCTCAGTTCGCTTTCACCGGCTGTAACCACCGCTGCCACACTCCCGAATTCCGCCAATAGGCGCCGGGCCAGTTCCGGTCCGATTCCCGGAAGCCCTTGGAGGATGTACCCTTGGCGGCCCTTTCTGGTTTTCGGGCGGTATCCGGACCGCTTTCCCATGCCCCGGGCGGCCGCCGCCATCTGCCGGGCGGCGTAAACCATCAGCCGCGCCGTTTCATCCGGATCCCGGGCACGCAGCACCGGTATGCCCAGGATCAGGCTGATGGTGATCAAGGCGCCCTGCAGGGCCTGGCGGCGGATATTGACCTGTGCGAGGTCCCGGGCGGTACCCTCCAGAATCAAAACTCCTTTTTTACTCGATGCGGCCAGGGCGATCATCTGCCGGAACAGGCGGCCGTCAATAATGGACTGGGCAAAATCAGGCAGCGTCTTCCGTTCGAAGCCCAGGATCCCATCCACAATATAATCACCCACGGTGAGCCTTTGAATCCGGATTTCAATCTCTTCCATGGCTTCCAGTATCGGGATTACGCCTGCGGATGCTTCACGATCATCGGCCACAATCTCAACGGCGGGATGGCGGCAATCGGTTTCCATGATCTTATGTATATCCGATAATTTCGGCAGGTACCAGTCTCCAAATTGATGTTCCACGGGAACCTTTTGGGGCCTGGTTTGTATTATCGAGTATAGGCACGATACAGTTGGCGGACCCCTATGATGGTGATGGCTGGCAGGGAACTGAATTGAGCGGCCCCATGGATTTTGAAATTAAAGTGATCAAACGGGTACAGGCTGGCGACAACCAGGCCTTTGCCTATCTGGTCAAACGCTATGAGCGGCCCTTGTTTGTCTTTGCCGGGAATTTGCTGCGCCGTTCCCATCGGGTGGAAGATTTAGTCCAGGAAACCTTTTTAGCCGCCTTTGAACATATCCGTAGGTATGACTCCCGGCGAGGCCGCTTCTCCAGTTGGCTTTATCGTATCGCCCGCAATAAATGCCTGAATGAAATTAAGAAAAAGCGGGAGCAGCTTAACCCAGATATTGCCGAGTCCGCTGCTGGAACTGATGTGGAGCGGGATGTGCTGCATAGGGAGATGTTTCGACGGCTGGATGAAACGCTGGATCAGCTTCCCTTTGAACAACGGGTGGTGTTTGTGCTGGCTGAAATCCAGGGTTTGCCATACGGGGAAATCGGACGGATCGAAGGCATTCCCATGGGAACGGTGAAGTCACGGCTCTCCCGCGCACGCAAAAAGATTATGCGGATTTTAGGTGATTTTGAGGTGTAATATGAAAACTGAGGATAGTTACCAATGCTGGAAAGCTGAACGCTGCAAGATTCCTGTGCCGGACGGTTTTGCGGAACGGGTAATGGCGGTGGTGCAGGGTCGCTCCCTGGGCGGTAAATCGGGAATCCATAAAGAGTGGCGGGACGACTTATGGCTGCCCGGACGCCGGTCCGCCCGGGCAGCCCTATTGGGCGGTTTGGTCACCCTGGGGCTGTTTCGGTTTGTTTTCATCGCTGCGAAGTTGGCATTACCCTAAAGGAGATTAATATGACTGCGACGACCCACCCCATTGAACGTGGCCGCAACGCCTGGCTGGCCATGGCCTTAACCCTGGCCGCCACGGGTCTGGGCCATATTTACTGCGGCCGGCTGGCCAAGGGTTTGATCCTCTTTTTCGCCGGATTTACCTTTGCACCGATCATTGTGCTCGGCATGCAGGAGATGGATTCCGGATTGGCCATGGCCGCTGCCATCATTTCAATTCTTCTATTGGTGGCATTGTTTTTCTATGCATTGTTCGACGCCTATGGCACGGCCCGCAGCATGGATGATGATTACCGGCCCAAGGAGTACAACCGCTGGTACATCTATCTGATGTTTATCGTGGTTTCCCTGACTTACCCCACCAACCTCAGCCAGAGTATTCGCACCCATCTGCTCCAGGCATTCAAAATACCCACCACCAGCATGGCGCCCAATATCCGTAAAGGGGATTACCTGTTGCTCAATAAGGCCATTTATCAGCAGCAGGCGCCCCGCCGGGGGGATGTGGTCATTTTTATCCCTCCCAACCAACGCCACCGGCACTATATCAAGCGGGTGGTGGCCCTGCCCGGGGATACCATCGCCGTCAGGGACCAAAGGGTTTGGATAAATGACCGGCCGCTTTCCCCTGAAAATACAGCGGAGCAAGTTCCTTCACCATCCCCTGGCGGTACAGCAGCGCACGAAGTGATTGAGAAGAACAGTGAGCGTGCCTACACGATAAGGGTTGCTCCGGATTCGATCCAGGGTGCGGATTTTCCCCGGACCAGGGTGCCCAACGGCCGTTGCTTTGTACTGGGCGACAACCGCCCGGTCTCCCAGGACAGCCGCCATTTTGGCCCGGTCCCTCTGGCGGACGTTCTGGGCCGGGTGGATTTCGTTTACTGGCCGGCGGAAACCTGGACCCGGTTTGGCCGATTCACTGATTGAAGAGAGTAAAATGGTTGCCCTGACTGCTGCCGCATTGACTTGCTATCGATTTATCCCGTATATTCGTTTACCCTATGCATGTAAAAGTATCGAATATCAGCAAGACACTGTTTTTGCATTATTATCCTGCCTGGATTGCCTGGAGTGCAGTTTACTGTTTTGTTTTTTCCTCATTTAACTGGCATCCGCGACTTACCTTCACCAGCCTTTTCTTTAAAGCCCAGCTGCAGGTCCTGTTTGTGTATATCGTGATCATCGGGTCACTCTATCTCTTGAAGCCACCCAACAGTCATCGCCGGCTGGTTGTCATATTTTCTGCCATGATCAGCGCGGTTATCGTCTGGGAGGCGGGGTCATTCGCAGAGGTCGATGGATAATTCGTGACTGAACGAAAACCGGTAACCGGGCCAAAGGAATTGCCATCCTGATAGTGATGGATGCCGGTATCCCCGCGGTACCGGGTCGAAACCCGTTGCACCTAATTCCAACGGTTCCGGTGCATCATGCAGTACGGCAGGATTTAATAAAGTGCTCAAACAGGGGCAGCATGCGCTCCAGCATCCGTTCCGGATGAAACTGCACGCCCAGGCAACGGCCATCGCTGTTTTCAATGGCTTCAATCACACCATCCGGGGCCCTGGCCGTGATGCGCAAACCTTGGCCCACTTTATCCACGGCCTGCATGTGCATTGTGTTAACTTCCACCCTGTCAAAACCCAGAATATCATATAACTTGCTTTGGCGGCTGATGGTTATCTGATGCGCGCCGGCCCCGCGGGAGTGGCTGTGCCGCAGAGCCCCGGCCAACTGGTTCTGGACATCGGCGTAGATGGTTCCACCCGCAAGGACATTGAGCATCTGCATGCCGTAACAGATACCCAAAAACGGCCTGTCCAGGCCAAGGAACGCCTGTAGCATCAGCTCATCGCATTTTATGCGCAGCGGATCAGTGAGATTCAGATCATCCGGCAATTCACCAACCAACCCTTTGGTGATGGCCGGACCGCCCACCATCACCAATCCATCCAGATCCCTGACCAGGCTCCGCATGGCCTCCTCTGATGTCAGCATGGGCAGGATCAGCGGCATTCCGCCGGCAGCTTCCACGGCCCGGATATAATTGGCTTCCAGGATCTGTTCGTCCTTTTTATAGGCGGTGGTGATGCCGATGCGCGGCGCCCTGTCCCATGGGTGCGGATTCATGGTTTTTTCCTCTGTCCCGTGCATGCCCATATTCTCTCCTGAAAGCCGGCGATTTTGCCGGTTTGAAGCGATGGCCCGGGGTAAGGCCTGAATATTGACCTGTTGACTGCAACGCTTTATAATCGCTTTCCTTGAATTGATCAATGCACTTGGATTTGTGGAGAGATTATGGCGCTCATATGGAGAAATTCCTGTTCACCGAGAATTATTGGCATTGTGATTTCAGCCGTACTATTGCTCCTCAGTTCTTCCATCAGCGCAGCCGATAGTAAGCCCCAAAGTAAAAGTCTTGAGGCCTGGTGGGAAAAACTTGCCTTTGGTGCCGCGGCCGTGGGCAAAACATCCGACCAATCCACCGCACCGGCCGAAGATCTTATCCCCTACGACTGGCTCAAGCAGCAGGCCAGCCAGCAGATTGTCAAACCCCTGCAGGATACGTTTGACGGTAAAACCGCCCACCCCGGCTCCCAGTTTGAACACTATTACTACAACAAATCCGACCAGCTTCGTCAGGCCGACCGCAACACCACCGGCTACTCCCTTCAAAGGCATCGCCGCAACACCTATTCGGACATCGCAAACGCTCCCAACAGCAATGTGCCCATCGGCGGATCGGACGTAGCTCCCGCCGGCAACTACAAACCCATCACTCCCCCCCGCCAAGCCAGTTTCACCGAAATTGCCACCCCCATTTTAAAACAACACTTTGATGCCGGCGCCCATACCGGAAAACTTAAAATTCTCAGAACTGTTAGTGATATACAGCACCTCATCGACTGCCAGCGAGCGGGCAAAAGCGCCCGGGAGTGCGCCAAGACCTACGCCCTTAATTTTGCAAACTCCAAAGCCATCACCGAGGCTTTATCCATCGTTGGCAGCAATGCCGGCTACTATCTAGCCAATAATCCCCGGGCCGGCCAGGCTCTGGCCGGCGGCGCAGTCACCTTTGCCTACCTGGCCTACGCCGACATCAAGGCCATCGAGAACATTCAGAAACTGATCAAGGTGCGCAGCGAAAAATGGAGTGATGACCAGAGGAACCAGCTCCAGGCCGAGCTCAATGAGCTGACCGACCAGGGTTCCTGGAGCGGTAATCTGGCCGGGCTGCGGTTGCGTATGGACGCGTTCAAGCACCAGTTCGACCAGCAGATGTCCGCCGCCGGCCGCCAGCTGTTTGAAGCCTGGCGGCAGATGGATACGTGTATCGGCCCCACCCGGGAAATGAAGCGGGACCTGGACCGCGAGTTGAACCGGCTCCCCTCTGCCGATACCAATATCCAACGCATCCAGCAGGCCTGCCGGGATGCCGTGGATGCCGAGCTGGAAGTAAAAATTGGCGGCGTTCAGAGCCGGCTGGCCAAAACCATCGGCGTTTATGTGGAAACAGCGGAACAAGCCGCCGGCCTGGCTGACACTTGTACGACTGACGAACAGGCGGAGCGCATAATCCGCCTGCATGCAAGCCTGGTGCAGATGGAAAAGGATGTAGGGGCGGATAACCGGGACCTAGCGCAATTGGCCCGGCAAAAGGCCAAAACCAAAGCGGAAGCCGGGAAAGCTGAGCGGGGGCGGATTGAGCAGGAGCTGGCCGAGGCCGGAAGAGTCAAGGAGGCTCACGGCATATTCAAATCCGCTTATGACAGCTGCCTTGAATCCGCGGCGCTCGCCCGGTCCGCCTACGAAAACTACCAAGAGCTTGGGGCCGCCCACCGGGCCCGCTGGCGCAACTTCACCCTGTTTTTAGAATCCCGGGCCAGGGACATGCTTACCGAAGGGGATGCGCAGCAGGCCGCAGAGATGATTGCCGTATTGGACCGCTATATCAAGGATTACCAGCCCGACCGGCTACCCTTCGATACAGTGGGCGAATACAAGGCGGAAATCCAGGATGCGGCCGCCGATCTGAAATATATGGCCGGAATCGAAAAGAAAATTGTGGAAAAATTAACCAAATGCCTGACCGATTTGCGGGCAGCAGATGCAGCCTGCCCCGATGAAGAAGGCGAGAGTGCCCGACAGGTCTTGCTGCGGGAATATCAAACCCATAAGCAAAATACCGCTAAATTACCCTTGCTGGCCAAATCCTGTACGGAAATCACGGTCCCGTCGCTCAAGGGGATGACCGAGCGGCAGGCGCTGAAAGAACTTCACTCCCTGGATCTTACGGAACGGATCTTGACCCACGACCAGGTCACCCGGGAACCCGGCCAGGCCGGCCGGGTGGCCCGGCAGTTTCCCCCGAATGGGAAAACCCTGCCCCGCAAGGGCAAGGTGGAGATCTACCTGTGGAAGCCTTACAGCCAGGCAGATTTGTGCTCCGATCTGCGCAATGATTTCAACGGAGCGATCCATGATAGAAATCTGAAACAGGCGCGAACGCTGCTTGCCAAGCTGGAATCACTTAACTGCAGCAATCTTTCCGGGGCGCGCGCTGATTTAAGCGTGGCCGAGGGACTGAACCGCAGGGCCGAGAAGGTACGTGTGCCCGAGGTTGTCGGGCGGCCCCTGGACAGGGCCTTGGAACTACTGGCGGAAGCGGGGTTCGAGACCGATCCCATCTTTTCCGTCAAGAGAGTGAAAACAGCACGGCCGGAACTGGATAACAGAGTCAAAACCCAGGATCCGCCGGGTAAGGGGTATCAGCCTGTCGGCGCGACCGTGAAACTGGAGTGCTGGGATTTCGATCCGCAAAAGGCCGCAGCCGCGACCGACTGCAGCCGGCTGGAGGGCAGCATCGCGGTTTGGGATGCCAATGCCGGCCAGGCCCGGTGTGTCTGTCCCCGGGGCAGGGTTGAAATTACCTCAAAGAAGCGGGGGACCTTTTGTGCCGACTGTGATCTGCTGAAATCCTATTTTGACCGCGAGATCGCCAGGGGCCATGAAACCCGGGCCCGGAAAATCCTGGACAAGGTGGCCGGTCATTGCATCTGGCACAGCGAGGGGATGGACCGGGTGGCCGGTCTAGCGCATGGGGCGGCTGCTGAAAAGGATTGCCAGAAGCAAAGATCCGGCAGTTTCCCGGTTTTCGACAACTCCGGCGGATACACCTGCCAGTGCCCCCAGGGCACCGTCGAGGCCAAAACCAGGAGCCGCGGCCTGACCTGCTTGGACTGCGATACGATGATGGGCTTCTTTAGCGCAGCCTTGGAAAAGCAGGATGACGCCAGGGCCCAGAAGATCCTGGAGCGTTCCCGCGTTTGCCCCTGGTTCGATGAAGGCTGGCGTGTGCTCAACGAGTTCAACAACCGGCCCAGCCCCAGGGAAGAAGCGGCCGCCTGGTGCCGGGAGAATATGCCCGGCAGCGTCCCGGTGTTTGTCAGCGATGTGAAATACCGCTGCGACTGCGGGGAGAAGATCGCCATGAACACAACTTCCGGTTCGGTTTGCAGGTCCTGTGCCGAGGTCGCCGACATGGTCAATGCCGCCGGGGCGCGCAACGACCTGGCCGCCATCCGGCGGTTGTTGCAGATATCCCGGAAATGTCCCTGGCATGACCAAGTCGCCCACCGGCTGGAGCAGGCTGAACAAACCCAGCGGGCGGCCCAGCAAGCGCCAGCTTTGAATCAACCCCAACATCAGAATCCTTTGAGCGGTACCTGGTCATTCGCAACATCCGGGATAAAGCCTATTAAGTATGAGGGCCATAATTTAGACGGTAGCAGTTTCAGCCATGACATTACGCCCGGGGATATTCGCTGTACACTCCATCTAGGGCAGTCAGGGGAGCGCATAAACGGTCAAATGGTATGCCCCGACAACGTTCGGGTGCAGGTTGATGGCAGTGTTAACGACAATGCGGTCAGCATTTGTACATTGACGGAAGATGGCAGGGAATGCATGCCGGGACGAATCGATTACCAGAGGATGGCGATGCATGGCAAATTTGTGAAAGGGAACGCAACCTGGAGTGCCGTGAAACAGCGTTGATTGGGATAAGTTGAAATAGGATTCAGCATAATCCATTGCCGCCGGCGGGGGCGGTTCCTGGCATGGAGGCCGGTAAGTAACCACTTCTAAGACGGCTGATGTCTGAATCGGGAAAACGTCTCTCAGCTAGTCAAGAATCAATTCATCGGTTTCATCGACAGCAGGGGGGGGTCAGAATGCGAGGGCGGTATGTTACTGGCCTGGTCTCCTTCCCGGCCTACATCAACAGCTTGCACAATATGCCAAACAGCTTGATCGTTTCTGCATCCGCTAATAAGAAATTTTTGACTTTCACCGCCAATGGTGGCGGTGATTTTTCCTGGACGGCAGGGCTGATTGGGTTGCTGATTGGGATTTTGGCTTTCGTAGACTGCCGGGAAGACAGTTATGCTGAATTTGTTGCTGCCTTCTTCAAAGTTGTGAACAATGTTGGATTTCGACTTTTCGAAAACCCTATTGATTATTGTCCGCCCCTGATTACCCATATTATTTTTCACGATAAAAATGAGTCTGCTGTTATTTTGCTCATCTGGCATAATTTCTACCTGCTGAGCGATTGAAGTCCGCACAAACAAAGATACTGCTGCAAAAAAGACAGTGACTAGAACTTTCCTTGAGTTGGCCATGAGTGTTTGCCTCATTGGAGAATGGGTTGCTATCCAAGATACTGATTTGAAGAGCGATTAGTCGGCATTTTCGCTTGTTTTTAGGGTGGTGGAAGTAAATAATTCCCCAAAGATTGCGCCGGATCCCCAATCGAGTTGAGGACAAGCTTTGGTTCAGCTCTCGCTGGTCTCCTCGCGGTAGATTTTCAGGCCGCGGTCCAGATAGTTTTTCAGCGCCCGGGGATGGTCCAGGGTGCATGTGTGGACCCAGACCCGCTGCGTGCCTGCCCACTGCCAGGCCGACCGGATGGCTTGGGAAAGCAGATAACCGCCGAATCCGAGCCCAATGAATCCAGGGACTAATCCGAAGTAGGCGATCTCCACATCCCCCACCGGCAGCTGCTGGAGTTCGTAATATCCCGCCGGAGATCCCTGGCTGTAGGCCACCCAGGTGCGCAGATTGTCATTTTCCGCGAAGGCTTGCCACTGCTCGTCCGACCAGGTCAGCTTATCCGTCCAGGCCCAGTCGTTGCCCACCAGCTCGTACAAAAAGCGATTGAATTGGAACTGTTTGATCTTAGCTTCCAGAATTAACAGCCCGCGGGCATCCTTTTTGGCGTTCAGCTCCGTCGGGGATTTCATTTCCAGGTAATAGGTGGTGACTTTTTTCATGCTGTTCCCTGCCGGAGTGGATTCTCGACTATCAGATTCCCGCGGGCATTTTAAACATACGTCTTTTAAAGTTCAAGCTCCATCCGACAGGTTTCCGGAGTTGATTGGCCGGGCTGCTCCCGGAAACCCAGGGCCCGGTAGAGTTTTAAGGCCGCCGGGTTGTCACGGTACACATGGAGACTGATGACACGGCAGGGTGTGCGGCGGGCAAGCTGAATCAACTCCCGGCAGAGCCTGGGGCCATAGCCGCATCCCCTTAAGTGTGGGGCCACAATAATCCTGGCCAGGTGACATCGGCCGCTTCCTTTTTTCACCAGTTGGCCGAATGCGGCCAGGGATGCCCCGGCCATCAAGCAGTAGGAGTGGCCGTGGTGGAAGTTGATATCCCTGGCAAGTGTTTCCAGGCTAAACGGAAACCAAACCAGAGGGCCAGCCCACAACCGGCATGCTTCAGCGTCGGGTATCCAGGACGCCACCTGCTCCAAATCCGCTGAATGGGCCTTGCGCAGCTTCATGGCCAATCTTTACTTAATCCCGTCCGGGGGCGGCGGCAGGACCGGGTTGCGACCGGCCAGGATATTGCTCATACGCATTTTTATCAGTGATTTTTCATCCGGGTGGGTGAAAATAAAGAATTGCTTCTTCGCAATGGCCTGAAACACCAATTGCGCCACTTCCGGCGGCGGCATGCCGGCTGCTACCATTTGACGAAACATTTCCTCCATGGGGTCTGCGGGGCCGGCAGTGCGGGAGGATTCGTTGGCATAGGCCGCGGGCCGATTGCGTTCGGCATCCATGATGCGCGTGTTGACAAAGCCCGGGCAAAGCACAGAGACTCCGATTTTGGCGCCCCTTAGCGCAAGATCATGGTAAAGCTGTTCCGACAGGGCGACAATGCCGTGCTTGGTCAGGTGATACAGGGACGAAGGATGGTAGGTGGAGAGGCCGGCTATGGAGGAGGTGTTGACAATGTGAGCGGGTGTTTCCTGTTCGAGCATCAAGGGAATGAATTCCCGCAGGCAGTGGATCATCCCCCAAAGATTGACGTCGATCACCCACCGGCAGTCATTGAGGCTGCTTTCCCACAATGCGGGTCCCGCAGCCACACCCGCGTTGTTAAACAGGAGATCGACCTGGCGGTAGGTTTTCAGGGTTGTTTTGGCCAGGTTCCGGATATCCTCCCGGCTGGCTACGTCGGTGACCACCGCCATGACATCTGCACCAGCTTTGCGTAGCTCAGATTCGGCTCTGGCCAGAGCAGTTTCTTCGATATCGGCCAACACGACCTTGATCCCTTTCTCAACGCAAAGCTCGGCCAAAGCGAAACCAATGCCGCTGGCGGCTCCGGTGATCACGGCGACTTTGTTGCTAAACCCTTTCATGAGAGACCTCGTTTTGGGGTACGGCCAGCACCTGGGTGCCCAGGGGCAGACCCGCATGGGCGGCAATCACGTGGCATTTAGCCTTAAAGAGAAAGAAGATATTGCCCTGTTCCCGGCTCAGGCTTTCAAAATTGCCCTGTCCTTTGGCAATAACCAGATCGGCGCTTTCGAAATGGTTCCGGAAGCTTTCACTGCAGTCTGCCAGCAGGGTGCCCGGTGCATCGGACCCGTTGTCGATCAGTTCAACCAGCTGATCGAGACCGGCATCCCTGGCATCGCTGATGGTGGCATCGTTGAGAATGGGCGCGCCGCGCACCGCAACGGTTACACGCCGGGGGGCCAGCTGTTCGATGAGCAGGCGATCAAAGACGATTTCCCCGGCATTGTCCGCAAGATAGAGAATATGGCGGGCTGCGGACAGCGTCTGTTTAAATTGTGCCAGGGGTCCGACCAGGGGTTCTGTCAAGGCTTGATTGAT
>Ga0180435_10006847_pt1 | contig 10895 bp, 11 predicted proteins | sample SS_ome_3_FD_132467 | JGI IMG/M metagenome (GOLD analysis project Ga0180435, IMG submission 132467) | Hypersaline lake sediment archaeal communities from the Salton Sea, California, USA - SS_3_S_1 metaG | ecosystem: Environmental > Aquatic > Non-marine Saline and Alkaline > Hypersaline >... | reverse complement strand
GCGAGAGCTTCCAGGCGAGCCTCGCGCTGGCGCTCGGCCTGTCCGAGGCGGCGGAGCGCACGAGCGGCGCCGTCGAGCTCGGCGCGCTGTTCATCGACGAGGGCTTCGGCAGCCTCGACGCCCACACGCTGGACGGCGTGGTGCGGATCCTGCGGGAGCTGCCCCTCACGCAGCGGCGCATGGTGGGCGTGATCACCCACGTCGACGAACTCAAGCGGCGCATCGAGGCGCAGCTGCTGGTGACGCGGGACGCGCTCGGGAGCCGCGTCGAGGTCCGTCAGGCGTGAGCCGGCGGCTCGAGGTTGACCTGCGTTCCCACGCGCGCGAAGCCCAACTGGAGGTAGAGCTCCAGCGCCCCCTCGGCCGCCGAGAGCCAGGCCAGCGCGACCCCGCGCGCGAAGGCGCCGACGAGCAGCGCGTGGCAGGCCTGCCGCGCCAGCCCGCGTCGCCGGAAGTCGGGGTGCGTCCAGACGCCGGCCAGTTCGCCGGCGTCGCCGCCCAGTTGCACGACCGCCCCGGCACGCGGCACGCCCGCGACGTCCACGGCGCCCGCCAACAGCGCCCCCTGCCGCAACCCGCGAACGAGCTGCGGCGCCCACGCGAGCGCGGCGGGGTCTTCCGCCGCACCGCCGTAGGCGAGGTGCGAGCCCCGCAGCGTCGCCTCGAGCCGCCCGACGTCGTCGGGCACGAGCCACGCGAACGCGCCGCCGGCCGGCGGCCTCGGCGCCAGGTGCTCGGGCGACAGCGTGAGGACGGGCGCCGTCATCGCCCGCCGCCAGCCGCCGGCGTCGGCCGCCCGCAGGAGTCCGGGATGCAGCTCCGCGAACGCCTCGATCCGCGGGCTGCGGCCGCGCGCGGCGAAGGCGGCGGGCAGCGCCGCCAGCGCGGGCCCCCAGTCGTCGCGCTCGGCCTCGGCGGGGATGGCGAGGCTCATGTGCGGGTGGTCGCCGTCGGGCGACAGGTAGAGGGCGAAGCCATCCACGTCGACGACGTCGCGCGTCGCCGCGGCGGCCGCGCGCAGGCTGACGGCGAGGCGGCGCAGGACCTCCAGGTCGACCGCCGGCGTCGGCACGCTAGCGGCCGCCGCGGACGAACTCGGATCGTCGGAAGCGCAGCGCCGACCAGTCGGCGTCGATCGCCACCTGGCGGACGGGCTCGAAGCCGGCCGCGCGCAACACCTCCCAGCCGCGGTCGCGGTCGAAGTCCGCCTTGTAACGCTTCGACGTCCGCTTGGGGTAGGCGAACCACAGGACGGCATCGCCCTCCGCCCTGGCGGCCAACGCCCCCGCGACCGCGTCGAGCTCGGCCTTCATGTAGCTGAAGGCGAGCGCGAAGCGCACGCCGTCGACGTCGGCGAGGTCCCGGACCACCCTGCGGTCCGCCAGCCACGCCAGCTCCGGCTCGAACGACAGCGGCGCGTTGAGCACGACGACCTCGTCCTGGTCCTTGAGGTTGAGCTTGTCGAAGACGTGGGCCACCCACGGCCTCCTCGGGTTGGGGTGATGCGAGGTTAGCGCAGGCGGCCCTGAGGCACCAGCGGCGCAGGCGGCCGACGGCCGCCGGCGGCACAGGCGAGTAGCTACCGCCTGCGGTACCGGCGACCGGGCCACACCGCGAGGCGGCTCATGGCCTGTCGTGCGGGTACCGCACACCGATCTGGCGCCGCGCCTCGTCGAAGAGGCGCATGGTCGCCAGGGTGTCGTCGAGTGGCATGGTCGGGCTCTCCGTCAGCTCCTGCTGCACGCAGCGCGTGACCTCGCGCAGCATGTGGGCATGGGGTGCTTCGCCGGCGTCGGCATGCACATCGCGGGAACCGCTCGGCTGGTCGAGGGTGAACCCGCCGGGGCTCGTCAGCGGCGCCCACGTTCGCAGCGTCCCTTTGCTGCCGGACATCGTTGCCGTGCGCGTGGCGTGCGACACCAGCGTCATCGTGAGCTGCGCGAAGCGGTCGCCCTCGTAGTGGAGCGTCAGGGCGCTGAGGTCATCGACGCCCAGTTCGTTCACGCGCCCGTGAGCCGTCACGGCCCGCGGTCGACCCAACCCCGCGAGCGCCCATGCGTACGCGTAGACGCCGAGATCGAGGAGCGCACCACCCCCGTCGTCGGGCGCCCACATCCGCGAGCGCGGATCGAACGGCGCCGCGAACCCGAGGTCCGCCTGCACCCACTCCACTCGGCCGAGCTTCCCGTCCGCGATGGCATCGCACGCGGCCTGGTAGACGGGGAGGAAGCGCGTCCACACCGCCTCCATCAGGAACAGCCCCCGGCGCCGGGCCAGGCGGACGAGGTCCTCCGCCTCGTCTCCGGTGACCGTGAACGCCTTCTCCACGAGCACGTGCTTGCCGGCGGCCAGCAACGCGTGGGTGACCCCGTGGTGCTGGCCGTGCGGGGTGGCGACGTAGACCACGTCGATGGCCGGGTCCGCTGCCAAACGCACGTAGCCCGGCTCGTCTCCCTCGTCTCCGTAGGCTTCGTGGGCGCCGAACTCGTCGGCGAAGGCTCGCGCGCGGGCCGTCTCCCGCGAACTCACCGCCTGAAGGAGGGCGTCCTCGAGCCGGTTCAGCTGTGGCGTCACGCGCCGGGCGATCAACCCCGTGCCCACGACCCCCCATCGCAGCGGGCGGCCGGTGGCGGGCAGCGGGCCAGGACCCCCGGCACGAGCCCACGGGGGCCGTCGGACGTGACGGATGGTCATGCCCGATGATGGCACGCGGCTCCGCGGTTGACCCGCCCCCCACTGGCTTGTAGGATGACAGACAACCGATCGACGTGATGGGAGGGGCTCGTGCTCGCCGAGCTTCAGCGCCAGCCGACCCACGGGGCCGTCCAGGAGCGCGTCATGGCGTACATCCTGGAGGAGGGGCTCAAGCCTGGTGATGCCTTGCCGTCGGAGAACCACCTCGCCAAGAGCCTCGGCGTCAGTCGCACAGCCGTCCGCGAAGCGATGCGGGGGCTCGAGGCCACGGGCATCATCGAGACCCGCCACGGCGTCGGTCGCCGGGTCAAGTCCTTCGCTTTCGGCCACATCGCGGACCATCTCGCGTACGCCCTGACCGTCGATATCGGCAGCATCCTCGACCTGCTCGACGTCCGGCGGGCTCTGGAGGTGGCGTTCCTACCCGCGGCCGTCGAGGTGGTCACGGCCGAGCAGCTCGCGGCGCTGGACCGGGCGGTGGCCGACATGCGCGCTCGAGTTGCCACGGGGGAACCGTTCGGAGCGGTCGACATGGATTTCCACCGCGAGCTATTCCGCGGCGTCGAGAACCGAGTGCTGCAGGAGCTCCTGACGACCTTCTGGCGCCTGTTCCTGGGTGTGGAGGAGAAGGGCGGGCTGCCGCCTGGCGACCAGGTTCACACCACCGAACTCCACGCGGCCATCGTTGACGCCGTCCGAGCGCGCGATGTCGCCAGGGCGAGGGAGGTGATGGACGAGCACTTCCGCGACGTCGAGCGGCGCCTGGGCCACACCCGGCGCTGACGACCCACGCCTGCATCCCGCCAACGACGGGGAGACACCATCCATGGCAAACCCGCATCGCTTCCGCACCATCCTCGCCACCGCGTTCGCGCTGCTCATCGGCTTCGCGGCAGCCCAGACCACGATCACCTACTGGCTCTGGCTCGACGACACCACCGACCCCGTGTGGCCGGAACTCGTCGAGGAGTTCCACGCGACCCATCCCGACATCACCGTCGAGTACGAGATGATCCCGCTCGGACAGTTCTACGACCGCCTCCTGGTGGCCGCGAGCTCTGACAGTGCCCCCGACGCCTCCCGCTTCAAGGAGTGGTGGCTGGGCGATTTCGTCGAGAACGACCTGCTGGCGTCGCTCGATGACTTCATCGCCGCCTGGCCGGGTGCCGACGACGTCATCGCCAACCTGTACAACACCGGTCGTACGCGCGCGAATGGACCGGTCTTCATGCTGCCGCACCAGTACATCACCTTCTACCTGTACTACCGGGCCGACAGGCTCGCCGAGCTGGGGGTCGACCCGCCGACCACCACCGAGGAGTTCATCGAGATCTCCAAGCAGCTCACGGACCCGGCCAACCAGCGCTACGGCTTCGGGCTTCGCGGCGGCGGCGGCGGCCAGGACCAGTGGCTGGCGTACATGCTCGCCGGCGGCTGCGACCTGGTGGACGACGATGGCGCCGTGGTGGCCGACAGCCAGGCGTGCATCGACGCCAACCAGGCCTACATCGACCTCTACCGCGTGCACGAGATCGCGCCGCCGAGTGCCCCCACGGACGGGTTCGCGCAGGTCATCGGCTCCTTCGAGGCAGGCATCACCTCGTTCGTGGCGCACCACGTCGGTAGCTCGCTGCGCCTGACGAACGTCCACGGCGATGCCCTCGGCGTCATGGACATCCCGGTCGCCGACCCGAGCAAGCCCGCGACGATGGCCGCCATGGCGGGCAACGTGGTCTTCGCCGACAGCGAGAAGCAGGCGGCTGCATGGGAGTTCTTGGCATTCCTGACCGAGCACGAGCAGATGGACAAGATGAGCCGCTCGGTCAACGGGCAGCTCCCCGTGCTCTCCTCGGTGGCGGCCCTCGACCACTACCAGAGCAACCGCTTCTTCGCCCTCTCGCTGGCTCAGGCCGACTACGCGACCGCCTGGCCGCCGTTGCCCGGCGTCGGCTACATCTCCTCGCAGCTCTGGCAGTCGAGCATGCAGCAGGCGCTGCTGGGCGACATCACCAGCGAGCAGATGATGCGCGGCATCGCCGAAGCGCTGCGCGGCAACTACTGAGCCCGGCGCGGCAGGGGGCTTGATGACCCTTGGCCTCAACAGGATGAAGCGGCACCTCGTGCCGCTCATCCTGTTGGCCCCAGCCCTGATCACCATCGTGGTGGTGATCGCCTTCCCGATCGGCCGAGCGGTCTGGCTGACGTTCCAGGACTACAACGTCCTGCGTCCGGACCGGACGACGTTCGAGGGCTTCGACAACTACCTCGCGACCTTCCGCGATCCAGTGTTCTGGACCGCGTTGCGGAACTCCCTCACGTGGGTGGGCGGCGCGGTCTCCCTTCAGATCCTCTTCGGCTTCGCCGGGGCGCTGTTGCTCAACCAGCGCTTCACCGGGCGCTATGTCGTCCGCGGCCTGCTGCTGATTCCCTGGGCCACGCCCAGCGTGCTGGTCGCGCTGATGTGGATGTGGATGCTCGACGGCAATTACGGCGTGATCAACGACCTGTTGCGCAACGCCGGCCTGATCGAGCGCTATGTCCCGTGGGTGGCCCAGCCCGCCACCGCGCTCGCGACGCTCATCGTCATCGACGTGTGGCAGGGCGTTCCGTTCTTTGCCGTCATGATCCTGGCGGCGCTCCAGGCGTTCCCCAAGGAACTCGAGGACGCCGCCGTCGTCGACGGTGCCAACGTCGTCCAGCAGTTGTGGTTCATCAAGATCCCGTTCATCCTGCCCACGTTGCTCATCACCACGGTGCTCAGGATCATCTGGACCGCCAACTACATGGATCTCATGTTCATCATCACCAACGGCGGCCCCGGCTTCCACACGACCACACTTCCGTTTCTCGCGTACACGACCTCCTACCGCCGGCTCGACTTCGGCCAGGGTGCCACGGTCGCCCTGCTCCAGGCCCTACTGCTGGGTTTGGTGATCGTGCTCTACATCCGCCTCCTGCGACGTAGGGAGGTGGTCTGACGTGACCGCCGCACACGCTCAGCGTCGTCGCCGCGCGCACCGTGTCGCCAACGCGGGCCGCAGCCTTGGCGTCCACGTCGCCGTCGGCCTCTGGCTGCTCGTCGCGCTCGGGCCCTACGTCTGGATGTTCCTGACCAGCGTGAAGCCATCGCTCGAGTTGTACGTGTTCCCTGTCCGCTATCTGCCCAGCGTCGTAGGGTTCGAGGCCTACGAGCAGCTGTTCACCACGACGCCCTTCCTGCGCTTCTTCCGCAACAGCGCGGTCGTCGCGATGTCGACGGTCGCGTTCACCACCGTGACCGCCACCCTGGCGGCCTACGCGCTGTCACGCTTCCGGATCCCCGGCAAGCCCATCATCCTCATCATCCTGCTCGTCACCCAACTCATGCCGGCCGTGCTGCTCGTGATCCCCCTGTTCATCTCGCTGCGCAGCTTCGGGCTGCTCAACTCGGCCTGGGGACTCACCCTGGTGCACAGCGCCTTCGCCCTGCCGTTCACGACCTACCTCATCACCGGCTTCCTCGACGGCATCCCGAAGGAGCTCGACGAAGCGGCCAAGATCGACGGGTGCAGCGACCTCGGCGCCTTCCGCTGGGTCGTGCTGCCGCTACTGGCGCCGAGCCTGGCCGCAGCGTCCACCTACGTCTTCATCTACTCCTGGAACGAGTTCATCTACGCCTTGACCTTCATGACCCGCGAAACCTCACGTACGCTTCCCGTGGGCCTGCACGGTTTCATCGGCGAGTTCCTCATCCGCTGGGACCTCCTGACCGCCGGCGGCGTCATCGCCACCCTACCGACCGTGCTCTTCTTCTTGCTGGTGCAACGCCGGCTGATCGCCGGCCTCACCGCGGGGGCAGTCAAGGGATGACGCCCGCGAAACCACGTCCACGGAAGCAGGAAGCCACCGATGATGACCCGCCCTGACCTCGACGCCCTCTCCGACCTCGCGACGCAGATCCGCCGCGACGCCGTGCGCATGATCGCCGCCAACGCCTCCGGCCACGTCGGCGGCGCGCTCGGTGCTGCCGAGATCCTCGCCGCCCTCTATGGCGCCGTCATGCGCTTCGACCCCGCCGATCCCGATCGCGACCGCTTCGTGCTGAGCAACGGACACGTATGCGCGGCCTTCTACGCCGCCCTCGCGCGCGTCGGTCACCTGGAGCCCGACGAGCTCGCCACCTTCCGCCAGATCGACGGGCGCCTGCAGGGCCACCCCGCTCGCGTCGACCTCCCTCAACTCGTCGAGACCTCGACGGGGCCGCTGGGACAGGGGTTCTCCGTCGCCAACGGTCTGGCGCTCGCGGCCAAGCTCGACGGTCGACCCAGTCACGTGTTCTGCCTGGTCGGCGACGGCGAGATGCAGGAAGGTCAGGTGTGGGAGGCGCTCATGACGGCCAAGCAGCACCACCTGGCCAACGTCACCCTCGTCATCAGCTACAACGGCCTGCAGATCGACGGTGCGGTGGAGGACATCAAGTCGTTGGCGCCGCTGGTCGACCGCCTTGCGGCCTTCGGTTGGCGCGCCGTGGAGGTCGACGGGCAAGACCTCGGGGCGCTGGTGGACGCCCTCCAGACGTCGCGCGCGAGCGACCGGCCCACGGCCCTGATCGCCCGAACCGTCATGGGCAAGGGGGTGGGTTTCATGGAGGACCTGGCGATGTGGCACGGCAAGGCGCCATCGCTGGAGCAGGCGCGCCAGGCGCTCGCCGAGATCGGTCCCAGCCGGGGCTTCCGCGACTTCGTCGTGCCGGGTGGCGCCCTGTGAGCGGCGCAACGCGCGTCCCGATCCGAGACGCGTTCGGCCGCGCTCTCGTGGAGCTCGGGGCGCGGAACCCTGACGTCGTCGTTCTCACCGCCGACTTGGCCGAGGCCGTCAAGGTCCACTGGTTCGCCGAGGCCCACCCGCGGCGCTTCTTCCAGATGGGCATCGCTGAGAGCGACATGATCGGCACGGCCGCCGGTCTGGCCCTGGCGGGCAAGGTACCGTTCGCCACCACCTTCGCGGTGTTCGCGGCCAGCCTGGCGAACCAGGCGGTGCGCCTGTCGGTGGCCTACAACCGGGCCAACGTCAAGATCGCCGTCAGTCATGGCGGCCTGACCGTCGGCGAGGACGGCGCGACCCACCAGGCGATCGAGGACCTGGCGCTGATGCGGGTACTCCCGGGCATGACCGTGGTCTCGCCCTGCGATGCCGTCGCCGCGCGCAAGGCGGTGTTCGCCGTCGCGGCGCATCAGGGTCCGGTCTACCTGCGCCTGGGACGCGTGCCGAGCCCGATCCTCAGCGACGACGACACGCCCTTCGAGTTGGGTCGCGCCAACGTCATGCGCGATGGCGACGACGTCGCCATCGTCAGCATCGGCGCCGTGCTCGACCTGGCGCTGCGGGCCGCGGACGAACTCGCGCGCGCGGGCGTTTCGGCGCGCGTGATCGACATGCATACGCTCAAGCCCCTCGACACCTCGGCGCTCGACGACGCTGCCGCCACCTGCGGGGCGATCGTCACCGTCGAGGAACACACCATCCTCGGTGGGCTCGGCGGCGCCGTGGCCGAACACCTGGCCCGGACTCGGCCGACGCGGGTGGAGATGGTGGGGATCCACGACACGTTCGGCGAGTCGGGGCCCCCCGACCGGCTGCTTCAGAAGTATGGCATCACGGTCGAAGCCGTCGTCGAGGCGGCGCTTCGCGCAGGTGCGTCACGGTCCGCGCCAGCCTGAGCCCCGTGTCATGACGGCAACGGGCCGTCGCCCAGGAGGGATCGCGGTCCTCCCACGGTCCCACCTCAGGGAGGTTCATCATGGCGACCATGCGGGCCGCACGACTGGTCGAGCCGCGGCGCTTCGAGATCGTTGAGGTGCCGCGCCCGCGGCCAGGCCCGGACGAGGTCCTGCTGCGCGTGTCGGCCTGCGGCGTGTGCACCTCCGACACGTACGCGTGGAACGGCGACACCGCCACGCCGCCGCTCGAGCCCGGCGCACCGGGCCACGAGGTCTGTGGCGAGGTCGCGGCGCTGGGCACACGCGTGGACGGGATGGAGATCGGGGCCACCGCCACGGCGATCGCCTCCCCCGGGCACGGCTACGCCGAGTACGCCGTCGTGCCGGCGGCACAGACGGCGACGCTTCCCACGGCTTTCCAGGGCAGCGTCGTCCTCGGCGAACCGCTCGCCTGCGCCATGAACGCGCTGCGCCGCTCCGGCGTGCTGCCGGGAGACGCCGTCCTGTTGATCGGCGCCGGCTTCATGGGCGTGCTCGTCCTGACCCTGCTGCGCCACATGGGCGCCGCGCCGATCGTCGCAGCCGACGTCAGCGAGGCCGGGCGCGCGTGGGCCACCCGCTACGGGGCCGACTGGGTGCTCGACCCCGCCGCCCCCGACTTCGATCAGCGCGTGGCCGCGGCCACTGCCGGAGTGGGCTTCGACGTGGTCATCGAGGCCGCCGGGACGGCCTCGGCCCTCGACCTGGTCGCGGGCGCCACCCGCATCGGTGGCACCGTGGTCATCGTCGGCTACCACGTGGGTGGACCGCGCACGATCGACCTTCAGACCTGGAACTGGAAGGGCCTGACGGTCGTCAACGGCCACGAGCGCGACCACGGCATCGTCACCACCGGGATGCGCAAGTCACTCGCGCTGCTGGCGCACGACCGCATCGGTTTCGACTTCGTCACGCACAGGCTCGCCCTCGACCACATCGGCGCCGCCTTCGATCTCCTCCACGACCGACCACCCGGCTACCTGAAGGCGGTGATCGACCCGCGGATGGTGGCCACGCACGGGGTGCCGGCTGGTTGAGGGCGTCGCTCCGCGACGCCCCGCTACACGACCACGATGCGTTCGATCCCCTCGCCCCGCAGCACCTCGGCGTACCCCGCCATCGCCTCCGACGTCGGCTCCGGCACGTCCCGCGCGACCGGGCGGACGCCGTGGCAGCGGAAGCCGATGAGCTTGACGCGCATGCCGGGGTCGACGCCGCGCAGCCAGGCCGCCGCGCGCGCGATCTGGTCGGGGGCGTCGTTGATCCCCGGGAGCAGCAGCAGCCGCACCTCGTGCAGCTTGCCGCGCGCCGCGAGCCGCCCGATCGAGCGCAGCACGGCCGCGTTGGGCTGCCCGGTCATCCGCCGGTGCACGTCCTCGTCGAAGGCCTTGAGGTCGATCATGGCGCCGTCCATGACGGGATCGAGGTCGTCCCACACCTCGTCGGGCGCGCCGCCGTTGCTGTCGACGAAGCGGGTGAGCCGGCCGAGCCGCGGGTCGGCCGCCAGCGCCGCGAAGAAGTCGCGCACGAAGGCCGACTGCAGCGTCGCCTCGCCGCCCGAGACGGTGACGCCGGAGAGGAAGGGCGCCGGCCCACGCACGAGGTCGACCAGCTCGTCGACGGTGCGCCAGCTCGCCTTGGGGGTGCTGTCGAAGCGGCAGGCGCGGACGCAGGCGTCGCCGCCGGTGCAGGCGTCCTCGTTCCAGCGGACCTCGGCGCCGTCATAGCTCAAGGCGCCGCTGGGGCACGCCTCGACGCACTCGCCGCAGTGGTGGCACGCGTGGATCGTGTAGGGGTTGTGGCAGGCGATGCAGTCGAAGTCGCAGCCCTGCAAGAACGCGACGAAGCGGTTGCCGGGGCCATCGACCGACGAGAACGGGATCGTGCCCGCTACCAGGCCGCGGGCGGCGCCGGGCCGCGAGCCGCGGACGGCGCCTGCGGGAGCCCCCTCGATCACGCGTCCGGGCGCCCCTCCGCCCCCGCGAGCCGCTCGTGCGCGACGACGCGCTTGGTCGCGCGCTGGGTGCAGTGGGCCTCCGCCTCGCTGCCGGCGCCGAGGAAGGTGCTGCCGTGGCGGGCGCCCTCGTCGATGCGCGCCAGGTCGCTCTTGCGCACCAGGTAGCCGGTGATGCGGATGAAGTCGTTCGAGTCGAGGTTGAAGGTGAAGTCGCGCATGCCCTCGGCGAACGCGCCGCGGATGACGTCGACGACCGCCTCGGGGTTGCGCCTGGCGGTCTCGTCGAAGTGCAGGATGTCGGAGACGCCGGAGGCGAACAGCGCGTGGTGCGGCGCCACGGCGCGCAGGTGTTGGTAGAGGCCGGGCTCGCTGCCGATCGGGACGCGCGTGCCGGCGGTCACGCCGACGTCGCTGTCGATGCCCGACTGCGCGTGCAGCAGGGCGCGCCCGCCGAAGCCGTCGCAGTGCGGCAACGGCCGCTCGGCGACCTGTGCCGCGACGGCGCG
>Ga0180435_10006846_pt1 | contig 10895 bp, 9 predicted proteins | sample SS_ome_3_FD_132467 | JGI IMG/M metagenome (GOLD analysis project Ga0180435, IMG submission 132467) | Hypersaline lake sediment archaeal communities from the Salton Sea, California, USA - SS_3_S_1 metaG | ecosystem: Environmental > Aquatic > Non-marine Saline and Alkaline > Hypersaline > Sediment... | reverse complement strand
GGGTGGTAGCGCAGCAGATGGTTCAGATTCTCCAGAACGTGCACCGCGACATCGTCGTTGTCCGCGTCACGAAGAATCTCGGCGATCCGTGCGCCCTCGGATGCAGGGACCTGCAGGTCCTTCTCCCCGTTGATGGTGAGAACGGGAACCGTGAGCGCAGCAAGAGCGCCTCTCGTATCCGCCGTGTAGTGCTCTCTGAGCCAGCCAAGACCCAGCGGCGTCGCTCGGAGCTGCTCGGCAGCCACGTCGGAGAGCCACGTCATCTCTGCCTGAAGATCCTCGTTGGTGTAGTCCGACCACTCACCGATGGAGTTCTCGACGAAGGCGAAGTACTCGTTCTGCTGAACACGAGCGGCCTCGATCTGGGCGATCTCCGCGCCCGATTGACGGAGAAGGGTCTCAATCTGCCACCAGGTGATCTCATCGAGAGGCCGGGCTGCGCCTGCAAGGAGAGCCGCTCCCGCAGCGTCTGATGTCTGAGCAATCAAGGGAATCAAGTAGGCCCCTTCGCTGTGACCGACGAGGAAGAGCGCACCCGCATCGACGCCATCCTGACCGGAGAGGAACTCCAGGGCAGCAGCGCCATCGGCCGCAAGATCAGACATCGAGGCCGTCGCGGCGTCTCCAGTGCTTGCTCCGATTCCTCGTTTGTCATATCGAAGAGACACAATGCCGTTCTCAGCGAGCGCGTGTGCCAGCTGTCGGTAGGCATCCATCTGCATGCCTGGCGCGTTGCCATCGCGGTCGACGGGGCCCGATCCATGGAGGAAGAGCACCGCCGGATGCGGTCCGTCGGTCTTGGGGAGAGCGATCGTTCCTTCCAGCATCACGCCGTCCCCGTCGAAGGCGACCTCCCGTTCTTCGATCGTTTCCGGAGGGGCAGCACCCTGATCGAGTTCAGGCAGGCTCACGCCATCGGGGAAGAGGTTGATGTCGTAGCCGTACGTTCCCTGCGAGACATTGGCGAGGACGGCAAGTCGTCCCTCGGCCTGAACGAGAATGATCTGTGTGTCGCCCAGAAAGACGTCGTAACGAAGACCGGTCAGCTCCTGCCCTGGCGCAGCGAGAAGCACCTCGCTCGGCCCCTCGTACCTCGCTGGCAGCGACAGGAGAGACTGGGGGATGGCCGCGGTGAAGCTCGGCTCGATCGCCCCCGCCTCAATCGCGTGGAGGAGGATCGCGTAGTGCGAGATGAGATTGTTGTCGAGCAGAGCGACGTTGCGGGCATCGGGGATGACGGCGTCTCGGGCCGACGAGCCGACACGAACAGCCATCGTCAGCCCCTCCAGGCCCAACTGCGCAGAGATGATCTGGGAGCCAGACGGCGTCTCAGCAGCCAGCTGGTAGAAGACGGGAAGGTAGTCCCGATCGAACTGACTCTGCTGTGCAAGGCCGATGGTGACATCTCCAGCGGCCAGCTCGCTCTGAGAAAGGAGCATGTGTCCTGTGTCCGGAAGAAAGATGATGGTGTAGGCCTCTTCAAGCAGGGTGCGTCCGTTCTGCTCCAGCAGGAACCGGCCGGCGGCTGAGAGCTCTCCGATCGGCTCCGATAGCTCCGACTCGGCCGCATCCTCCGGTTCAACGACGACCGGCTCGGTCTCCGCCTGTGTTTCTTCTTCCGCGGGCACGTCGGCTGTCGATGCCGGAACGGCTTCCTCGGAAGGTGCCCCGTCTCGATCGCCAATTAGTCCCCCGGCGAATACGAGGAACAGCAGCCCGGCGACCACCGCGAGGCCGATCAATACTTTCGTGTTCATGACATCCCCCTCTGCATCCATTCGCCCGTACACGAGCGTCGGACCGTCGCGAGTGTAGCACAGCGATCGTTCAGCTCCATGTTTGCGCCTACAGGATCAGGCCAGAAGCCCCATCTCATCCGCGAGCTTGCGGAGCACGGAATGGGCGGCCCTGGGTTCATCCACATCGGCAACCGCCTGTTCGAAGGGACACGGCTTCCCCGGATCCCGACCTGTGATGTGGGTTGCACGCTCCTCCCGGTAGACCGGCACGCCGAACCGTCGGCAAACATCCATCGCGTTGTCGCTCACAACGATTGCGGCCACCGCTCCCGCACTGGCATGGACCATCAGAAAGGCAGCCGCCCGCCCGACAACGCGATCAACGAACGTCGCTCCATGCAGGGATTCCGGGGCGACGGAATCCGAGACCTTGAGCAGCGGCCGAATCCCTCTGCCTTCGCTCCGGAAGACAATCTCCTCACCCCGCATCACGAGCAATCGAGCCTTCTCTTCCCGCAGCCTCTGTAGATGGCTCGCTCCATCCCAGACGTTCTGTATCACAGCCGCATCCTTTCCTTCATCCCTTGCCCCCGTTGGCGCCAGAGACCTACTTCCAGCGCGTCAGGATCTGCTCGCGCTTGAACAGGCGAATGGCGATCCACAGCACGACGGCGCCAGCGATGATGAGAACGCCTCCCTCCAACACGACGAGGCGCAGATCGACCAGCGTCTTCATGCTGCTGTAGATGATGAGGGGGATCAGGCCGGGCAAGATGGCCAAACTGGAGAACTGGTAAGCGGCGCGCGCATCGGAGGCCCGCGACGAAACGATCATCGTCACGCCGACGGCGAAGGCAGCCAGCAGCGGCGACAGGCCGAAGATGGAGGCGAGCCAGGGCACCGTGATGGTCTGAACGAGGAACTCGCCCGTGAGGATGCGCATCACAGCCAGGAAGAGTCCGAAGGCGATCCAGTTGATGAGGACTGCCGGGATCACGCTGGCCAGCGCCTTGCCGAGGAAAAGCTCCCAGTCCGTGATGGGCGTCGCCAGCAGCGGCTCGAGCGTCGTCTGCTCCTTCTCGCCGACGATCGAGTAGACGGCAATGGCCAGCGGAATAATCGCAGGAAGAACCATGAAGTAGAGGAGACTGGTGTTGAACAGGACGATCTGCGCCGTGGGATCCTCCTGTGCCTCTCCCGTCGTCAGCATGGCGATCGATGCGCCGACCATCACCAGCGGGAGGAAGATCACACCGAACAGAACCATCTTGTTGCGCATCGACTCGCGCCATTCCTTGAGCAGCAGGGTTCTAAGCCGCGTCATCGTCGCCCTCCATCAAGTCAAGGTACATGTCCTCGAGTGAGACTCGGAGCTCATTCACATACTGGATTTCCGCTCCCAGCTCAACGAGGCGGCGGATGAGAATCGGATTGTCTGCGCCAGGCTCATCCAGAGAGACGATCAGTTTGCCGTCCAGCACCTCGATCCCACGCACGAATGGCAATCGGATGCGATCCTCTATCCCCGGCTCGTAGTTGGCCAGATGAACGACCGTACGCCGCCCGTACATCTCGTCTCGCAGGGCGGAGGGTTCGCCCACTTTGACCAGGCGGGACTTGAACAAGGCGACGCGGTCGCAGAGGCGGTCGGCCTCATCCAAGTTGTGCGTACAGAGGAAGATGGTGCGCTCGCTCGATCGAAGCGACTCGATCAAGTCGCGGACCGTCTTCGCCGCTTCAGGATCCAGTCCAGCCGTCGGCTCGTCGAGGAAGAGGACCGCCGGCTCGTGGAGGAGCGCCCGAGCGATGGCCAACTTCTGTCTCATCCCTTTGGAGAAGGTGCCGGCCAGGTCGTCGCGGCGATCCCACAACTCGAACAGTTTCAGGTACTTCTCGACAGCAGCATGAACACCCTTGACGCCCTGCAGGCGCCCGAAGAAAGCCAGGTTGTCGAACGCCGACAGCCGCTTGTAGAGGCCCGGCGTCTCCGTCAACACGCCGACACGTGAGCGAAGGCGGTCGTTCTCCCAGCCCAGGTGACAGCCGGCGACGGTCGCCTCGCCAGCATCCGGCGCGATCAGTGCGGCCAGCATCCGAACCGTCGTCGTTTTGCCGGCGCCGTTCGGTCCCAAGAAGCCGAATACCTCTCCCTGCTCCACATCAAGGTCCAGGTCGTTGACCGCGACCAGATCGCCGAATCGTCTTGTCAGTCCGCGCGCAGTGATCATCCGTCGATCCTTCCTGCTTCATTGCCTGCGTCGTACGCCGTTGGCTCGATCCCTGTCACGGCAGCCAGGACGGCGGCCAACCGCTTGGGACGATCCGATCCGATCAGCGCCGAACGCTTGCGCCCCCTGCCGATATCCACGCCTCTGGATCCCGACAAGAAGAAGCCGACCGTCGAGCCGGAGAGCCGAATGCCGTACCCGCCGAACTCACGCAGTGCGGCGAACTCCCTAAGCCGCAACGACTCGATCTCTCCCGTTTGGCACCGGAAGATGCGAATCCCGAGGAGACCGTAGCGCACCGTCACTTCTTCGTTCGTGACCCTCGTCCTCAGCCCCCCGTAGAAGCAGAGCATCGAAGCCCCACAGAGGACCAAGATGATTCCCGGCCAGAGAATCTGCCCCATTGCGAATCCTGCGCCGATCCAGAGAATCACGGGGAGTCCAAGGGACAGAACCGTGACGTACCGAGGGTTCTGGATGTCCCAGTAGACGACTCGCTCTCCTCGTGCAACGCGCTCTTGGATCGCGCGAGCAAACGCTTCGGGCTGCGTTTCCACCGGCAGGCTCGGCCCGGGGACGAAAGAACGCTGCGATTCCAGAGCCGCCGCGCCCCCAGCCAAGATCGTCGCCCCCAACAAGGCGGCTCCCCACGGATACGGGATCGTCGACGCGCCCTGGGAGATGGAGGCGACCATGGCCAGCTGGGTTCCGCCAAGCCATCCGATGAGCGCCTCATCGAGAAGGGCGAAAACATTGAACCGCTTCCGCCCCTCCTGCCGCGCCCACATCTCGTCCATGATCGTAGAGACGGACATGAACGCGAGGCCGAGGCCCACAACGATCGCAAACCCGATCCAGGGCGAACCCCACATGTTCGGCTCACCCCGCCAGGTCGTACTCAAAGGCATTCGAGCCGGCCACGAACGAACCCCACTCAGTGAGTAGATGACGAATCCCATGAGCCCTAGGGCTGCCGGCAGGTGTCCCCACCAGGGATGCACGATCTTCTGAAGCATCTAGCCCTCCTTTGCCTGCCTGTTCTTCCTACCCATCGCGTCCATGCGCCGGGCTGCCAGCTCGTCGATCTGACGATCGAGCAGGTCGCGGACCTGCTCCGGCGAGCCGCCGTGGAGCAAGGCATCGACGACGACATCGCGCAGTCTCTCGGCAATCGCCTCGGGGGCCGGCTCGCTTGAGCCCTCTCCCTCCTGTGGCGCAACCCGGGCCCGCTTCCCGAGACGGATTCTCAACAGCCCATCGTCGCTCAGCGTCTGGTAGGCACTCCTTGCCGTATGCAGACTGATTCCCAGCGCATCGCCAAGTTCGCGAACCGAGGGGAGTTCGTCCCCACCGGCCAGTTCGCCTGCGAGGATCTGCTCCTTGATTTGGCGCACGATCTGCAGATAGATCGGCAGCGGGTCGTTCTCGTTCAGCGATATGAGCATACCACTCCATGACGCCTGTTATAGAACAACCATAACAGTCACGACTCGATTCGCAAGTCGGGTTGCCGCAGAAAAGAGAGACTCAGGGCATCCCTTGTACGGCCGAGAGGGTGGATGAGAGGCGGGGCGGGACGTGAGCGGGGAACCCCGCCCAGGCGCAGACGGCCTAGGTCACCAAGCGGCTTCCGAGGTCTCGCGCCTCCTTCATGACGTCCGCCCGATTTCCGATCGCTCCGCGTCTTCCCGATGCACTCGGGAGAAGGGTGCCTCGGTGGTCCATCCCCAGGTAGGCGGCAACCTCTTCCAGGATTCCCACCGTGTGCTGGGCATTGGCCGGTCCGCCACGGGACGGAATGGCAAAGGCCACGCGCCGCCCGCCGAAGATATCGCGTCGCTGGTCGAGCAGATACCAGCGATCGAGAAACGCCTTGAACTGGGCCGTCGGCCCCCACCAATAGACGGGCAATCCGAGAACCCAGGAGCCATGAAGCCGCATGCGCTCCGTCAGCGCCTGCATGTCGTCATCGATCACGCAGTGGCCTGATGCGTGACAGGCATCGCACGCCCTGCAAGGCTGGACCAGTAGATCGCGAAGCGCGACGAACTCGATCTCCTCGTCCACCTCTTGCGCCGGCCAGGATCTCCTGGACGAGCACTTCGGTGTTCCCATTGGCTCGCGGGCTCCCCGCGATGCCAAGAACGCTCACATGACCGTTCACGGCTCGCCCCTTCGTCGTCGCCTTCCGGCGGACCGCGCCTACTTGTCTTCCAAGCGCGATTGCTCAATGGACCGGCGCAGTCGCTCCTCTCGATCGACGCTCGGGCGATCCGAATCCGCATGGACTACGTCTTCGCCCAGCGTTTCGGTCGACGGGGCATTGATCCAGCCAAGCTTCTTGGCGATGAACTTGAAGTTGATCGACCACCCGAGCATCCGGGGAACGAATAGCCGATCCTCGTCACTCCAGAAGCTGAAGCTCACGATACGCTCCCTGGCTCTTCACCTCGGCGCCACTCCGATTCGAGCACGGACATCACGACGTGATCGTGGTACTCCCCTCGGCGGTAGTACGCCTCTCGCAAGACGCCTTCGTGCGTGAACCCCGCCTTCTCATAGGCCCGGATGGCGTGCTGGTTGAACGAGAACGCCCACAGCCAGACGCGATGCAGTCCGAGTTCCTCGAAGCCGTAGGCAAGAATCAGACGAGCCGCTTCAGGCCCGTAGCCCTGTCCCCAGGTATCCCGCTCGGCCAGAAGAATCCCGAACTCGGCTGCCCGATTGACGTAGTCGATTGCGTTGAATCCGCAGTTGCCGACATGCCGATCACCGTCTTTGAGCACGATGGCGAGGTTGATGTGGTCCTCGCTCTTGTACTGGCGCTCGAACCACTCCTGCTCCAGCTTCTTGCTCATCGGATGACGGCGGCCGATGCGAGCCTGTAGCTCGGGGTCATTGATCCAATCGAGGCAGCGATCGAGATCCGTCTCCACGTCGAGCGGGCGCAGATAGAGACGATCTCCAACCAGGAACGGTCTGTGCACGGGGTTCCTCCTTCTGGATCCTCAAAGGAAGCGGGCGGAGCGGCTCTCGCCGCTCCGCACGCAGGGTACTCCAGTTGATCGTCTCTTGCCTACAAGAAGAGCGGCGACAGCGGGAAGAGCGACGCAAACACCAGCGCGATAACGCTCATCAGCTTGATGAGGATATCGAGCGACGGCCCGACCGTGTCCTTCAGCGGATCCCCGACGGTATCGCCTGTGACGGCGGCCGCGTGCGCTTCGGAGTTCTTGCCTCCGAAGTTGCCCTCTTCGATGTGCTTCTTGGCGTTGTCCATCGCTCCGCCCGAGTTGGCGCAGTAGATGGCAAGCTGGATCGAGGAGAGCAGGGCCCCGATGAGGAACCCGCCCAGGGCGAAGCGCCCGAAGATCAGACCGAAGATGATCGGTGTCGCCACGGCAATCATGGCAGGCAGGAACATCTTGTTCAGCCCGCCGTGTGCCGTGATGGTGATGCAGCGGTTGTAGTCGGGCTTGCCCTCGCCGGTGAGGATTCCCGGAATCTCCTTGAACTGGCGGCGTACCTCTTGAACCAGGATGTCGGCCGTCCGGCTGACACCGCGGATCAAGAGCGCGCTGAAGACGTAGGGCACCATCGCACCCAACATCAGTCCGGCAATGACGAAGGCGAAGACGGGCTCCGTCTCCACGCCCCGCTGCAGCACACCGTCGACCATCTTAACCACGGGGATGGTGGCATCGCCGACGATCGGCAGCTGCGGGAGGACAACCTGGTACGCTTCACTGGCGGCAGACCACATGTACGCCGCGATCAGACCGAGAGACGCGAAGGCCGCTGAACCGATGGCAAACCCTTTGCCGATGGCGGCTGTCGTGTTGCCGATCGAGTCAAGGCGGTCGGTGCGGTCTCGCACTTCGGGATCCAGCTCGGCCATCGAGGCAATCCCGCCTGCGTTGTCAGCGATCGGACCGTACGTATCGACGGCCACGGTCATCGCGACGAATGACAGCATCCCCATCGCCGTGAACGCGACGCCGATCAATCCACCCATCTGGTAGGAGATGATGCTCGCGGCGGCAATGATCAGCACCGGCAGAAAAGTCGACGCCATACCCAGCGCCATGCCTTCGGTCACACCGACGGCAGGCCCGGACTGGTTCATCTTCGAAAGCTCTTGGGTCGGGCGGTAGCTCGCCGAGGTGAAATACTCGGACGAGAATCCGATTCCCACGCCGGCCAACAGTCCCATCGTCACCTGGACGGCAACGAGAACGGAGAGCGGCGAGACGAGGACGATCCCGAACGTTGTCACGGCCGTGAGGAATGCAGCAAGCCTGGTTCCATTCATCAGCACGGCTTGCATGCCCTCTTGGCGCCGGCTGAAGCGGATGAACAGGATCGCCAATAGGCTGGCGATGATGCCCCCGGCTACGATCAACAGCGGGGCGATCAGCACCCACCAGTAGTTCTCCGGCGTTAGCCCGGAAGCCAAACCCAGCTTCGCCACCAATCCGGCCAGTCCTTCGTCCACGTTGATCCCTGCGGGGAGTTTCGCCACGCCGACGTAGACGTACATCACCATAACCATGACCGAGATGATGGCTCCGACGAAGGATTCGAGAAGGTCGGCGCCGAGTCCGCCCACGTCGCCGACGTTGTCGCCGACGTTGTCCGCAATGGTGGCCGGATTCCGCGGGTCATCCTCCGGGATCCCCATCTCGACCTTGCCCACCATGTCCGCGGCCATGTCCGCCGCCTTGGTGTAGATGCCGCCGCCGACGCGGTCGAACAACGCCACGAGAGACGCGCCCATGGAGTAGGCAGAGACAATGAGCGCGCCGCGGATAACGCTGACGCTCAGGAGGTTGTCCGTCGTAATCGCAAGCTCTCCAGGCATGAACCACTTCTTGAAAACGAAGACGACGATGACCAGGCCGACCAGCGCAAGTCCAGCGACGGAGAGCCCCATGACGCTGCCGCCCGAAAACGCGACGTTGAGCGCGTTCTTGAACGACTTCTGCGCCGCGCTGGCGGTGCGGGCATTGGCGTGCGTCGCCGCGTTCATGCCGATGAAACCGGCGGCAAGCGAGAGCAGCGCGCCAATCCAGAAGGCGATCGCAACCTGCCAGTAGAAAAGAACCCAAAGGATGACCCCGATCACGGCCATCGTGATCAGCATGACCTTGGCTTCGGAGATCATGAAGGTGAAGGCGCCGGAGCGGATGTAGCCCTGCAGCTCCTTCATCCGTTCGTTTCCCTGCGCCTGTCGGACGACCGATCGGTTAAACAGGAATGCGCTAAGAAGCGCCAGAACCGAGACGACCGCCGGAATGGCAATCAGCATGTACTCGCTCATCGTGAGACTCGTACCCCCTCGCTCTGTAGGACTTGGGCGTGCTCCATAGTCTGCGTTCGATGTATCAAGGCACACCCTCCGAGCGTCGCGGATTGTAATGCCCGATACTTCAGACTGCAAACGGGTTGCAGGATCCTCCAGCCGTTTCTCCCCCCTTCCAGGAGGGCCGCACAGAGGCGCGAAATACAAGTTGCATCCTACTTCGGCGCCGCCCTGCCCGGACAGTTGTCCGAGGGGCGCCTGACAAAGGGACGGACGTCGTGCGGCACCGGTCCCCACGGGCGAATCGCCCAAAGCCTACTCTCAAGCCGAATCTTCGGATCACGAAGGAGGAAGAAGATGAAGAGAGTGCTTTCCGTCGCAGCGGTTGCTGCATTGTCTCTCCTCTTCTCCCTGTTTGCTTACGCACAGGAAGAGGGGGCACTGACGGTTCCTGAGTTGCTTGAGCAGGAACTCGCCACCATGGAGGCCGCTTTCGGCAGCCTCGAGGACTTCATGGCCGAGCTGATCGGCGAGGTCAAAGGGAACATGGGGGACATCGACACATTCGACGCCAAGCTCGAGGACTATCGAGACATCGTCGAGGCCGTGTCGGTGGAGATCAAGAATGCCGAAGGCAAGATCATCGGCCTTCGCACGGACGTCACCGCACTTGGCGAGACACAGCAGGAGCTGCTCGTTCGCGTTGTCGCACTGGAGGCGGGTCTCGCCGACCTTGATGCCTTCTGCTCCGACCTGAGAGCGCGCCTGGATGTCGCCGTGGCTGACCTGGACACGCTCGAGGACGCCTTCGACGCACTCGTTGCCGACTACAACGCGTTCAAGGCGGGCCACGAAGCCTTCAAGATGGCCATCACCGGCGATCTCGACGCGCTGCGCGAAGCGGTCTACGCAGACATGAATGCGCTCAGCGACGCCCTTTACGCGGAGCTCGGACTCCTGCATGACAATGTGTACGCCGATCTGTTCAGTCTCGAAGAGACGTTCACGGCGAACCTGACTTTCCTCGGCGCGCAGGTCGACGACCTCAGCGCGCGCGTCTTCGCGCTGGAAGAGGAAGATGTCGGCACGTTCAAGAAGAAGGTGATCGAACTCGAACGATCAATGGCCGCTCTCTCGATCCGCGTGGACAACAACCGCGCCAAGCTCGAAGGGTTCGACTACGCGATCGCGACGGTCTCCGAAGAAATGGCCGCACTGCGCGAAGGGATCCTCGAGTCGAATGACACGCTCCTGAGCGAAGTCGACGCGCGACTCCTGGCGCTGGAAGAGGGCTCGAACATGCAGGAGCAGATCGACACCCTCTTCTTCATCTCGATCATCGCCCTGCTTTCGGGCGTCGGCGCCCTCATCTGGGGGTTCCTGGGCAACTGATGATCGACCGAGTCACCGTGTGAAGGAAAGCGATCTCACGAGAGGGGCGCCCAGCGCCCCTCTCTTCCATTTGGGCTCAGTGATTGCGTGAGAGGATCGGAGAGTGGCGCGTGCGCCCCTCTCTTCTCTTTTGCATCGAGATGTAACAGAAGTTATATTGGTAATCTGTCCGGGGGGACTGAAGATGAGGGAACTTGGAGAACGCCTTCGAGGCTACCGCCTCGAACGGGGGTG
>Ga0180435_10006844_pt1 | contig 10895 bp, 8 predicted proteins | sample SS_ome_3_FD_132467 | JGI IMG/M metagenome (GOLD analysis project Ga0180435, IMG submission 132467) | Hypersaline lake sediment archaeal communities from the Salton Sea, California, USA - SS_3_S_1 metaG | ecosystem: Environmental > Aquatic > Non-marine Saline and Alkaline > Hypersaline > Sediment... | reverse complement strand
GGCTTCCTTCAGACCCCACCTCGCGGTGGCAGCCCTTGCCGTCCAGCTAATGGTTCCCGCTGTTGGGCCCATAGAGGACTTACACCTCCAAGCAGGTGTGCCCTGCCGGGCACACATAAAAAAGCCCGCCATTGCTGACGGGCATTTGTAGGGAGAACTACGCTGGTTAGATGGGGATGTCGTCTGACTCTTCGGTGCTACAGGCGACCAGAGCCTGCAGGACGACGGCCAGTAGATTACCCAAAGACGCCTGGGTATAGGAGTCTGAGTTCTTCCACTGCCCGGTGTCATCCCTGTAGCTGCGCTGAAAGGTGATGTTCTGCACCGTTTTCGGTCCACTGTCTGTCTGGATGGTGTTTTCCCAGACGGCGGCCGATACGAGGCCGGATTTGAATTTCCTGACGGGTCTGGATTTTTTGTCTTGATCGTTCATACCTGGGTTCCTTTCAAAGAATGGGGTTAACTGTTTGTTCCAGCCACGCGATATCTTCGGTGCCTGGAAATCCGGTAAACATGAGTTGGTTGCCGTTGGTGCTGATTTCAATGACTTCTTTATCCTGCCAGGGCAGAAAACGTTCCAGATCGGCGGTGAGAAAATGCACGGTCTGGTTGCGGCTGGCCTGCCAGAGTCTGCTTTCACAGGCCTGCTCTCGGAGATACGGCCCGGCGACCAGCAGATCGATCTGGCTCAGAAAGTGCTGGATATGGGCATCGCGCCAGGTGATCAACTGCTCATAGGCAAATCCCGAGAAGACCATGACGGTCTTGCCCTGCTTCTTGACGGTCTCGGCCAGGATCCCGCAGGCCCGGGCCTGTTCGAAGGGCTCGCCGCCGGAGAGGGTAATGCCATTGATGTCAGGTTCCTGACAAAGCTGTTGGGCCAGAGTTACCGGTTCGACTAACTTGACGGCGCGAAACGCCTGCATGTGGGGATTGATGCAACCGGGGCATTGCCGGCGGCAGCCCTGCACCCAGACGACAGAACGGGTTGCGGGACCATTGACCTCGGAATGTCGGCAGATGCCGGCGACGTTGAGCATGACTCCCGTTTTCATAAGGCGGACTCCTTGATTTCAAAGTGGACCTGATCGTTATCTAAAGAGGCCTGGATGGTGCGTCCTTTCCGCAGTTGATGGGTGTGATCGAAGACGAAACTGGAGAGGGGATTGATCAAAAGCCGCTCCATGGAATTGAGGATGCCTCGGCCGCCGTCGCGACTCTTGGAGCTGTTGACGAAACGTTCTTGAAGCTGGGCGGAGATGACCAAGTCAACGCCGAACCGCTCCCTTAAATAGCGGTGCAGCGGCGCCATCTTTTTTTGCGCAATGGCCTGGCGGAAGCCAATGTCGGAGATTTTGTTAAAGGCGACGACATTGTCGCCCAACCGATTCAAGAGTTCCGGCCGGTTGAGCTGATGGACAAAATGATCTTCCACGGCGTTGAGGAAATGCTGCTTGATCAGATCCTTGTCATCGGTATCCGGCACGGTCGAGGCGCCGATATTACTGGTGAAGATGATCACGCATTCGGAGAAGAACACCGTTTCGCCGCGGCTGTCGGTCAGTCTGCCGTCTTCGAGAATCTGCAGGAATTTATCCAGGATGCGACCGTGGGCCTTTTCGATTTCGTCGAACAGGATGACGCTGAAAGGCTGACTGCGGACGGCGTTGGTCAACTGACCGCCCTGTTCAAAGCCGACGTAGCCGGGCGGGGCGCCAATGAGTTTCTGATCGGAATGTTCATGGTTGTACTCGCTCATATCGAAGCGGATGAAGGCGGATTCATCGCCGAACATGAATTCGGCAATGGCCTTGGCCAGTTCGGTCTTGCCGACGCCGCTGGGCCCGACGAAAAACAGGGTTCCCTTGGGCTTGCTGCGTTTGTCGGAATGCTGCAGGCCGGCCAGCCCCAGGTGCGCGCGTTTCATCATGGTTGCGGCATGTGCGACCGCTTCATCCTGGCCGATGACTCGTTTTTTCAGAAGTTCGTTGACCTGACGGAGTTTTTCCTGGCTCAGTTCCTCCCAGGGCGAGCGTTGGTCCCCCAGTTTGTAGAGGTTGACCAGCTTTTCCGGCGGCAGGGGCTCCGGCGTCAACAGGGACAGAGCCAGTAGCTGCGTTAGGTCAATCATCTGGAACTGGTCCGTGAGGTCCCCGAGGATCTCCGTTAGCTCATGGGGATCGGCAATCACACCCTGGTCCACCGCCCGGCTGGATTTGGGGCGCTGGCAACGAAGATCGTCCATATGCCGCAAGAAGAAATCTGCGCGCTCCAGGCGGCTGGGACGGGGGATGGTGATCAATTGCACCCGGGGGTCGGCTTGATAAAGCGAAGGGGGGATGCAGCCCAGGTTGGTGGTAATCAGAATAAACAACCCGGCGTTGTTACGGAGCGTATCACTGTTGATGGTAATAAGGGCGTCCGCCACAATAGTTTTTTTCAACTGCAGAATCCAGGCCCGTTCCTGCGGATCGGGGTGGTCGGGCTGGGTGACCAGATATTGGGTATGATTCAGGATAAACACCCAGCGCTCCTTGGTCATGACCGTTCGAGCGGCTGCCAGCAGATCCGCCGGCTCCGGGTAGAGTCGGTCAGGACCCGGGGGTGCGGCCGGCGCGGCCAGGTCATAAGCCTGTTTTGGGGCAGCAGGAGGGGCCGGACCCTGCAGGGATTGTAGGAAGCGATCACGCATCGCCGCATCCTGGAACCGCAGACCGTCCACCTGATCCCATAAACCTGCCCGTGCAAAGGAGAGAGAGTCGCAGCGGGCGATCATGCGTCGCAGCGACTCGGGCAGCGCCGTGTACTGGCGTTGCTCGGCATCGTAGAAGATATCGTTGACATTGCCTTCCAGGAGGATCAATCGTCTGATGGCGGCCTCCCGCACGAAGTTCTGCTGCCATTGCGGTGGGTGGGTGGCGTTACTGTGCATGGCGGCGCCTCCTTAACGAAGAGGGTTGTTACGGTTGGCATTGGGCAGGTTCAGGGCGCCCTTGGCAATTTTATCCGGGTTCTTCCAGGTAATCTGGTTTTCACTGAGCTGAATGGAAAACTGCTCGTGGAGCATCGTGTCGATCTTTTCCAACTCCTGGGCGCAGGCCCGGCCCTGGAACCCTTCAAAATCAAAATCCATGCGGCCGTCCAGGTGCACCGTGAACGCGGCCATCTTGCCGGACGGTAGTTTGCCCAAAAGGCGAACGGTTTGGCTGGCCTTTTCTTGCCCATCCAGATAAGGCGGCTGAACCACAAAGCCCCTTTGCGTGAGGGTTGTCAGCAGACCTTGGACGATTTCTTTGCGGACGGTTTCATCAAAATCCTTCTGTGCCGCCTGCCCTAGCCGATTCTGCGCCTGCCGGCAGGATTCTTTCAGGGCCTTGAATTGCCCTTGGCGGTATTGATCTTCGCCGGTATCGATCAGCGTTTGGACCTGCTGGAGGATTTGGCTGGCTGCGTCGGTGGAGTCTTCAAAGACGGCTTCCAATTGCTGTTTGACCTCTTCCAGTGCGGCATGGGCGTCCGCTTGGGCGGCCGCATCTTTTTGCAGTTGTTTCTGCGTCTGATCCAGGAGCTTATTAAACTGTTTTTGCAGGGCTTTGCTTTGCGCGGCCGCCTTTTGGGGGTCTTCTTGGACAAGCTCGGCGATTCTCTGGAGCTCGGGTTGTAGTTGGCGGATCTCCGGGCCGATCAACTGCTGCAGCGCTGGGTCATGAATCTGCCGGAGCAGCGCGGCGGTATCATTTAGAGAAGCACCGGCCTGTTCTTTCAGTTGTTCAAGTTGGATCTGCTGGGCACGCACCTCGGCTTGGGCGAGGGCGGCGTTGACCTGCTGCTGGAGCGATTCGGCGGAGTACAGAGCCGAATCCGGCGACGTGTCGAGCATTTTCTGGATGCGGTCGATGTCGGTCTCAAAGGTGTGGCGCTGTCTCTCCAGGAGCTGCTGCAGGAGGGGATCTTTGGCCGAGCTCAGCTTTTTCTGAGAGGCCTTGAGCAATCCACGGGCCTTTCGTTGCTTTTGCTGCCGTTGCAGACGATACAGGGCTTCGTCGGCTAATTGTGCGGCGCGATATCCAAGGGAACTCATAACGATCTCCTTTGCCAATAGGGGTTAATAAAGGGTTAATTCATTCATGAAGCTTAACACTATGTCTGCTTTTAAGAACGATGGGACGATGATTTCTGTCTGCTTTCCTGCTGATGTCGTCAGGGAAAGCCTTTCCAGAGCAATTCCCCATTGGCGATCAGCGAGGAGCAATGCTTTTTCTAACAGAGGATGACCTTGCTGTAAGGCGACCTTGGCAAGCTGTTCCTGCGAGATACCCGGGATCTGATTTAAGACAGACGGGCCGCCGAAAACGACTCTTTTGTGGCAGGGCGTTTGCAGCACGGCGGTTCGCACTGATTCGATGCCCAGCCAGAAGCCGTGAATACACAGGGTGTCTTGGGCGGACCGAATACCCTCTATCATCTGCCTTGTCAGCCGGCCCGGAGCGATCAGTTGCTTGACATGGCTTTTCCAGGTCTTGAAGGGTGAGACCTCTGCGTGTAGGGGAAAGGGGTTCTGGTCAAGAGCCGGGATTCGCAGCTGCGAAAAGAAGAGAGGTTTCAAGTCCTGCTGATCGATCCATTCCTGCTGCAACGGGGTGCCGCTCTCGAGTTGACAGCTCAGATGCCCTGGCCCTTCGATGGTTAGAGCGACCGGCATGTTTTGCCAGACATATCTTCCTCGCTCCGGCAGAAGCACCATATCTGCTATATGGCCGGATTCCGTCAGGAAAGGTTCATCCTGATCAAAGGTCCACTGTCGCGCCTTGTCCAGGCCCAGATGCTGCCGCTGGGCAGGCAACTGGGATGGGGGAATAAGGGGTTGCACGGGCTTTTCTTTCGGCTCAAAGGGCAGGAAGGGGATATGTTCCAAGGTAATGGCGTCCACACAGAACCGCACTCCGTGCTTTTCCAGAGCGCCGGTGTTGGGACTGTTCTCTGACTGGCCAGCGGTGATACGGCAATGGGCAAAGTCGAGGGGATCGTTCGCCTCCTTTTCCAGGAGGCCTTTTTCGATCATCTGCTGGAGGGTTTTTGCTATAAAGGCCGGCTCCATGATCCCCAGCTGCCGGGCGGCTTCTTCCGGCGTGGGCAGGTCTTCTTTGAAGACCTGCAGAATCTCCAGGAGTATCCGCTCCAGAGGGTTGGTGTTCTTGTCCGGCAGAACATGGGCTTCGGCGTAAAGCAGCTCATACGGCCAGTCGATGGTGGTTTTCAGCCAGTCGAGGCTCAAATCGGTTAATGAGTTGGCGGGCATAACGTCGTCCTCCCTTTTGGGTGATGAGTTGATAGATGATTTCATAGACGGCGATTTCTTTGATTTCACCGCTATCCATCTCCGGCAGGTCGATCATGGCCGGCCTAAACGTGGCGGCAGCCCCAATAATGATCAGGAGTTTCTGCGCCCGGGAAAGAGCGACATTGATCCGGCGGTATTCCTTGACGAACTGACCGAGGTGGTTATGCCGGGGGGCCCGGACCATGCTGACGATGACCAGCGGCACCTCCATGCCCTGGAATTTATCCACGGTATTGGTCTTGATGTCCAGGCAATCCAGGGCATCCGCCCTTGGGCCGCGCAGTTGTTTTATACTCTGACGTATCCGACCGAGCTGAGCGCCGTAAAAGGTGATTACACCGACCGGCATCCGTGTATCGACAGAGACCTTATCCCTCTTTTTGAGAAGGGTCTCGGCGGTGGCCGTGCGGCTGTTGACCTGAAATTTTCCCCGCTTGAGGATCTCGGCAAGGGTCTCCGGACAGGCGTGGGACAGTTTTTGCTTAAGCCATTCTTTGAGCGGCAGGCCGTTTTCATACGCCGACACCTGGGCGGCCAGCGGCGCCTGATAGCCGCGTTGCCTGACGGCCTGGTTGAGCAGTTCCAAATTGGCCATCACCAGGCTAACCTCCAGCAGGTTGACCTTGGAACTGCCCAACTGTTTTTCGAAAAAGGGCCTGCCGTTGGGCGCCTTGGAGGAGTCTAGCCACAAGACATGTTGGTGCGGTTCCAGGTATTTGCCGCCGAATCGATCATAGAGGGTCAGGTGATGCTGCTTGGTCCGGTTGAAGGCCTCCACATCCTCCGGACAGGACAGCCGACCGTTGTAGAAAGGATTATCGATACTCATGATATCGTTGTGAGAGCGGTACTGGATGCCCAGCCACTGCTTGATAGAAGCAGGGGCACGGGTATAGAGCTGTTCAAAATAGCTGCTGGTAATCAGTTCCTGGAAGCGCTGAAAGTCCTCCGGCTGGATGGCGCCCTCCGCCAGGGCTTCGGTGTAACTGTTTTCCCGTTCTTTATGCATGGGAGGCAGCTGACGGTGATCCCCGACGAGGATGACTCGTTGGCCCAGCATCATAGCCATGAGAAGCTCAATCGGGGTGGCTTTGGAGACCTCATCCACAATGACTACCTCAAAAGGTTGAAACTCCTTGCTGCCATAAAAGGACCGCTGACCGGTTTCCAGACAGGTCGCACCGACCACATTGGCCAAAGAGACATACATCTCTAGGAGCTGGGCATTTCCCGCCGCGGCCGGCTGGGTCAGGATGCTTTGCCATTTTTGGCGGATAACCTCCCATTGCTGCTGCCGCTGGATCCGGGGCTCTGTTTCCTCGAGCCACTCCTGGAGCTGTTGGCGACGCTGCTGGAGTGCTGTTTGCGCGATCGACGGCGCTGATTCCGGGGTATCCTGATCCGCACAGGCGGTCGGCCAGACCTGCCGCCATTTCTGTCGGCACTCTTCCAACTGCTGCCCCCAGGCGGCCAGCTCCTCTGCCGCAGCGATTTGAGTCGTGTCCATACGGTCTTTTTCTGTCAATGAATCCTGCAGTTGTTGGTGATCCCGGGCATACGCTGCCTCATTTTCCGCTAGCAGGACGCCTATGTGGTTGCCGATTTGTTCACATCCGCGGCGGAGCAATTGCCGGATGGGTCCTGCCGCAATTTGACAGAAGGTCTTCAGCTCCGAGAGACGCTCAAGCCCTTGGGACGAGGGGTGTAACGAGGCGATCAGTTCCTCCAACGGACTGACAGAGGCGGTTTCAAACGCGCCAATCAACGCCAATTGCAGCTGCCGACAGAGCTGTCCCCACGCGTCATCGGAGGCGGAATGGGGCCTTTGGCACAGTCCGATCATCGTATCGGCCAAGCGTTCTATCGGACCCAGGTGGTCCAGAGCTTGGCGCAGCGACTGCAAGAAACTCCAGGAATTGCGACAAGGTTCTGTCCATCCGGGAACAGAGAGCTTCGATTGAATGGCCAAGACCTTTTGGATGTCCAGAACGAGTTGGTCTACCTGTTGCGAGAGAGTTTCATCGCCCACTAATTCCATGGACCCCGGACGGTTATCATGGCCGCTGATCCAATCCTTGAGCGCCTTTAAGGCCTGCCGGCGCCGCTCGCCTAGATCGATGCGCTCCTGAACCACATTGGCTTCTTGGGCAAGGCTCTCTTGCGACCGCCGCAGCTCTTGTAGACGGGATTGACAGGTCTCCATCTGACCGCTGGCGCGAGCGGCCTGTTGCTCGAGGGACGTCAATTGCCCGAGTGCCTCCTGTGCCTGCTGCAGTTTAAGGCTGAGCTGGCGGTTTTGCTGTGTCCTCTGGGCACAGGATTCGCGTAGGGAGCCCAGCCAACCCTGCAGAACATTTTCCTGCAGAAAACACTGCGCCTCCGGTTCGAGCCGATCGGGATTTCCGTAACGAAGGGGACGAATGTAGGAATCCTGCATAAGTTGCGATAGAGCATTATCGACAGCCGTGTTGGCTTGACTGACTAGAAGAACCCGATTCCCCTGCCGACACTGCCGGCTGCAGATTTCCGCAATAGTCGCCGTCTTCCCGGTACCGGGTGGCCCAAGGATGAGCATGACATCGATGGTCGCCAGCGCCTTTTGGACGGCCGCTTTCTGCTGCCGGTTCAGCGGCGCGCCGGGTTGTTCATCACGATAAATCGCCTGGGTCTGCCCGGGCGCCGCCGCATTGTGAATGTCAAAAAGCCAGTAGGGTAAGAACCAGTTATGCCCCTGGCCTTTCATGAACCGCTGAATCGCTTGCCGCATACTGTGGATCGGTTTTAGGTCGCCTCCCACCGAGGTGAGCAGGAAGCCTTCCTCCGGTATATCTTCGGGGAGTAGTCCCCCTTCCGGCCGGATAACAACCATCGCCGACTTCCGGTCCGGAAGCCCTTGGCCGTGATCGACCTCAAAGGGCAGCTTGTCAGGATCGATCCACTGGATCTTTTCCAGTAGCCCGATTCGCTGGAGCGATACCCGAACACCCTCCACCGGCTGCCAGGAATCCGGACTCTGGGAATCGGTCAGGGAGGCCACCATCATAAAGAGGCTGCGCTTTTGTTGCACTCTTTGCCGAGCTTGCTGGTCTTGGACTAAAAAAAGGATCCGGCCGTCATCGCCGACCATGACTTTTTCATAGCGAAGATCCTGCTGGCGAATGAATGTCAGTTTTTCCTGCCAATCCAGACATTCCAGCCAGAGCTGCAGGTGCTGCCTGACTTTGTCATGGATGCGGGGCAACTGGGCCAAGGCATCAAAATCCGTCTGCTGCATGCGTTGGCCATTCATGACAGTGAAAATCTGACCGGAAACATAGCGTTCAAAGGGCCGCGGCGGAAGGGGAGTGGTTAGAATACATCGGTCAATGACCAGCGTTCCCTGTTTGCGATAGGCCCCAAAGAGGGGAACTCGTCCGTCGGCGGCAAAACCGTCCGCTAGCGGACCGTCCACCGGGGGCCGAAAGATGTACCGGTCATAGTCATCGAAGGAGGCATGCGCCGTAATCATCGAGCCGGGCAGATCATGCGGCCAGACCTTTTCAATATAGGCTTCCAGCACATCTTCGGCATGATCCAGCTGCAGAACGGTTCGGTTCTTCTTTAAGAAAGGGATGATCTGGTTTTCATAGTCAGAGCGTCTGGACCAGAAATCCAGGCAAAGTAGACTGGCCGTGACCACCGGCAGGGGCTCGCTGGGTGTGGTTTCCGCCATGAGAGTTCTCCTTTCTGCGACATCAGCGTCTTTTGATCCATTTGACGATGCTCAGCGCCGTGACGCAGACCACACCCAACGCCCCCAAGAAGACGTAGCGGTTCATCCGGGTCACTCCCAGCAGCGCCGCGAGGTCACTAAACGCAAATCCGACCTTCAGGCCGCTGATAAACCAAAGGAACAACGCGACGGTGAGGGGGACTCCCACATACAGGTCCCACCGGAAGCTGTTTTGGGGTTCCTGATTTTCCGGCTGGGGTGGCTGAGGCGGTTGATTTGGCTGAAACGGATCTGGTCGCTGCATGGCACACATGATCATGTCTCCTTAAAAAAGGGGTTTCTTTTTACTCTAACCGGCCAAGGCGCACTGCGGCTGCTTTGCAATAAATGCAGTAATGCGATGTGGATTACAAAACGATGACGCGACCTATCAAAGGCGTTTTCCCGAGCCGAATATGCTTGCTATAGGCAAGATCATTCGTCCCGGTTGTTGCGCCTCAGACGGTGCAGCCCCCAGAGGAACAAGGCCAGCATCACCAGCCCGCCCACTTCGTAGGGCAGGTCGATCCTGCCGCCGGAACAGAACGGCAGCACTCGTGAGAGATGAAATATCTCGCCGTCGGTAATGAATAGAAAGACGGAGGTGGCCATCAAGAGAATCAGGGTTAGTCGAATCAATCTCATGGTTCATTTCCTTTGGGCATATAGGGTTCAATGGTTTCGTACGTAATCTTCAGGCTCGCGGTCAAGTGGACCATGCTTTCGGTTACCAAGGCCTTGATCGTTTTGAGTTCCTTGGCGGTGCCGGCCACGATCACCAGTTTCCGGATATCCGGGCATTGTGAACACAGTTCTATATAAGATAGCACCTCTGCATACGAGGTGACGCATATTTCATAGACGAGGTACTCTCCTTGGGAAGATACCGCGACATCGACCGGATGATGCGTGGTGGGCACCATCCACTCCAGAAAAGCCTCCAATCCCTGCTGTTCATAATAGGCCTTGATCCATTGGGCATAATGACGGTGGGTGATGCCGCCGCGGCCTCGGTTGCCGCTCGGAGGGGTCACTTTGAGCATTTCGTATCCCTGGGGCGCGGGTTCCATTAGCAGACTGCTGCGCCGTCCGATACGAGGTTCTTCGAACTTGGCCCATTTTTGTTTTTCCAAGTAATCGCGTATTCTCTGCTGGATGCGATAGTGAATCTTTCCCCTCTGCTGGAAAATGAGAGATAACGGAGTATAAGGTGCCTGTAGCCAGCGCTGCAGAATATCCAGTCCGTATTGCTGGATTTGTTCGTCCTTGTTGGATGGGAGCTGTTCCTTGGAATTGGTTTGTTTGGACTGGGCTTTCTCAATAAAGGCCCGGACGGCGGGGATCTGAAAAATCGATTGGGCCGGGACAAAAGGATGCCTGTCGTACTTACGGTCAGGCAGATCTTCGTGAGGAACGTAAAACACCTTACCTTTGACCGCGTGGGGCCAGGGACCAATCTGCTTGACCAGGCACTCACCTGGTGCCAGATGTTTGAGCGTCAGTTCGCCGTAGGGAGGCAAAGACAAATTCTGTGCCGCTTCACAGGCGGCTTTCTCATCCTCGGTATGAAATACCAGGTGCATGGTGGCGTTCTCACGAATAATGCGCGACACGCTGATCAATGACGAGGTGACCACCACGGCCCCCAGGCCCAGCTCCCGGCCTCTCTTGAACAGCTCAGATTCGGGGCACATCAGACCGCCGAAGAGTTTTTCCACCTCGGCATTGACGTCGTCGTCCGCCTCATCGATCACAAAGATGATTTCAATCGAATCGGACCGATAGAATCGTGCCTGGCGGATT
>Ga0180435_10006842_pt1 | contig 10898 bp, 9 predicted proteins | sample SS_ome_3_FD_132467 | JGI IMG/M metagenome (GOLD analysis project Ga0180435, IMG submission 132467) | Hypersaline lake sediment archaeal communities from the Salton Sea, California, USA - SS_3_S_1 metaG | ecosystem: Environmental > Aquatic > Non-marine Saline and Alkaline > Hypersaline > Sediment... | reverse complement strand
TACCGCTTTTTATTGGGTGTTTTCAGGCGGGAGGTTTTGTGGTAAAATCCTTTCAGGATAAAATTTTTAAAGTTGATTAAATTTGGCGGGTTTTGAGATGGGTCTGAAGGCAGAGCAGAGGCAGAAAATGATACTCGAGCTGGTTCAGCAGAGGGGCAAGGTCGAGGTGAATGATCTGGCGGCGGAACTGGAGGTTACTGACGTTACAATTCGGCGAGATCTGGCAAGGATGTCGCGGGAGAAGCTGATAAAGAAAACCTATGGAGGGGCGGTTTTGAATAGTACCCCGGAACTGACGATATCGGTACGGTATCGGCAAATCAGGAATATTACCGCTAAAAAGATGATAGGCAAACTTGCCGCGGGCCTTATTGATGATGGGGATATTATTTTCCTCGAGGCAGGCTCGACCTGTTATGAGATCATTCCCTACCTGGCGGACAAAAAGGATCTGACGGTGATCGTTAATTCGCTTTATCTGATGAGCCGGCTTGCGACGATGCCCCAGCATAAGGTGATCCTGACCGGCGGCCAGTACAGGCCCCGCAGGATGGATATGGTCGGGCCAACTGCCGTCGGGGCGATTGCCCAACTCAGCGGCTTTAAGGCTTTCACCGGTGCGGATGATATTTCCAGAACGGCCGGGATAAGCGGTGCTGATGTCGTTACTGTTACCTTTGCCAAGCTGATATGCAAGCGGGCTTCGGAGGTCATTTTTGTAGGCGATCACAGCAAGTTTGACAACCCCGCACTTTATAAGATCGCTGATCTTAACCAGCTCGACTGGATAGTTACCGACAAAAGGCCTTCAAAACAGTGGCTTGTCGCGGCTAAGGAAAACGGGGTAAAGATCGTTTGTCCGAAGAGCTGAAAAGGAGATTACTTTTCCTGAGGTCCTGACGGCTGAATTTTGCCGGGCGCTGTGGAAGAGGGCTTTTCAAAGAGTTTTTTCCAAAGCTCTAATTGCCCCTGCCATAAAGGCCTTGGCAAATCTTCTGATATTTCTATCGACTCAATAGCTTTAAAGATTTTTTCGCTGTTGGGGTCATTTGGTCTCGTTAGATAAATGTTGAGCGATTTTGTTATCGGTTCGTCTGTGGAGAGGTCTCGCTGGAGCAGTGTATTTGCGATAAGTTGCTTTGCCGGCTCGATTTTGCCCGAGGCGAGATTGACTTCGAGCAGGTTTTTTGTGATCTGGTCCCGCTGGTTTGGATCGGAAGCGCCCTGCAGTAATATGCCGAGATATTTTGCTGCCAAATCATAGTTGTTATCCTCTTTATATTGCCGGGCCATGGTCTCTCTGACAGCCTTGAGGAGCTGCTGGTTTTTTTCGGCCATCGCCTTTTTTTCGGCAAGTTCGAGCATGGCAGCTGCTTTGTTTGAGGCCAGTTCGTCTTTATTCGTATTGGGCATATTTAAAAACCATTTTGCGTAAGTAAGTACTGTCTCGGCGCCGCAGCGATGGGAAATGTTCATTATTGCATCAGCGGCGAGCCTTTTATGGTCGCCCGGATTTGCACCCTCAACGATATTTGCCAGCCATGCCAGGTCGCTTTCTGTTCCTATCGCAGAGGCTGTTTCTATCAGCTGCTGCTGAATCTTCTGGCTGGGGTGATTTGTGAACCCTTTTTGTTTGAGCAGTTCAAAGGCGGTTTGCGGGTCGATCCTGATGAGCCCGGTAACGGCAGGTTCTGCAATGAGGGCAGCTTTGCTTTCTATTTCTTTTGTGAATATATCGCCGAAGGTTGCCGCGGCAATGTCTTTGAAAAAGCTGTCTGCGGCGCAGAGTCTTGTCATCTCGTTTATCAGCATTGGACGTATTTCGGAATTTTCCGGTTGTTTCGCGTAAGCCTCGGCAATGAGCTTGAAGTAGTTTTGTGCCTGCGCAGGTTCTATGCCGTTTTGCAGAATAAGGTTTCTTATGGCTTCGGCGCCGATGAGGGGGTCGCTGTTCTGGATGAACTTAGCAGCCTCGGCAAGTGCTTTTTGTCTTATTGCCGTTTCGATCTTTATCTCTGATCCCGGTGAAAGCGCGTAATTGCATACCCTTGCAAGCGATGTTAACTGCCGGCTCTTTATATCGGGATTTTCTTCGAGAGCTAACTGGTCGAGCAGGGCTTTTGCGGAGTTTACATTTGTTAACTGCCCCAGCAGGTCAGCGGTTGCCGTTCTTACCGCTTCGGAGCCATCTGCCACCAGTGCGATCAGTGGTTTTTCGAGCGAATCCAGGGGCAGCGGGTTGCCGCTTTTTCTCCACATGTTTATTTTTTCAATAGACCATATTCTTATGGCGCTGTTTTCGGAGACGAGGTTTTCTGCGATGAGTTTTGCGCGGTCGTTTTCATTTGTTGTTTTGAGATAAATCCTGTCGAGAGAATCGATGTATATCTTTTGCCACTGACCGATCTGCTCGGTGAGCAGGTTTATTCTTTCGCTCTGCTGGCGAATTTTGTCCTGCTGTGCCAGGAGTCTTTCTCTCAGGATTTCCGATCGGCTTTTCTTTTCAAGGTCCTTCAAGACGTTTAGCCAGAGACTTCTGTCATTTCCGACCGGCAGCCATTCCTGCAGGGCGTCGCCGGCGGCCGAGGCGATCGTTTTGTCTTTGCTGTCGAGTAAGTCTATGAGTTTTGAGACGGCTTCTTTGTCGGGCCTGATCTGCAGGGCGTAAATTACGTTTAATTTTGCCTGTTGCGGGCTCTCTGGTGAGTCCATTAACCTGTCGAGCTGTTTTTCGACCTGCTTAAATGAGAATATCAAACTGGCCTGGGCGGCCAGATCGGCGGTTTCCGGGGGTTGGTTCTTCAGTATTTCCATCAGCGGTTTGATGAAATCTTCGCTGTCAGGTATGAGTTTTGCCCAACTTCTGGACTGGCTAATGGCATGGCAGACAGAGGTCTGGGCGATGGGGTTTTCGCTGCTGGCCAGGGCCTGGAGAAGGATAGCCCGGGCCTCGGCTGAGGAGCTTTTCAAAAGTTCTGAGGCCGTATCGATCCGAATTTGCTGGTCGGTGGAATTGAAAAGAGTCCAGTAATTTATTTTCATCTGCCCGGCCAGATGAGCAAACGAAGAACCATTATCGGAAGCTGCCTGCAACGAAACAGGCCCAAAAGCCTGAAAAGCCAGGCATAAAGCGATGATAAAAAATTTCCGGATACTTTGCTTCATAATCTAAAATCGGCGTTTAATTCTATATACTTTAAAAGTATATGGCTTTGCTGATGTTACAAATACTTACGCAAAAACATTATAAAGGTTCAACGAGAAATTTGCTATGATAATATTTGGTTGACGATCTCGGCAGCAGCGTTTTTGGTTGTGTTTTTCAAGAGGTTTGTCTTCATGGCCCGCAGTTTTTCGCCTGAGCCCATCAGCTCTGACAGTTCAGGCCATAGCAGTTGAGCGGTTCTTTGGGTGTCGCAGAGGTCGGGTACTATTTTGCAACAGCCTTTTCGTTCAAGTTGCTCAGCATTGATCCTCTGGTGATTGTCGCGGTGATATGGGTATGGCAGGCAGATGGCAGGGGTCGCCGAAGCAGCGAACTCGGCAAGGCTCATTGCCCCTGCTCTTGCGATAACCAGGTCAGCGGCAGCAAGGAGGTGGGGCATGTCGTCATAAAAATCGAGTATGACATTGCTGATCTTCGCGGATTTATAGAGGGTTTTTGTGGCCTGGCAGCCGGCTACACCGGCGATGTGAACGACCTGCCAGTTCGGAGCGAAGGACTCGAGCCTGTCGAGCAAAAGCGCGATGGTATTGTTTATATTTGTTGAACCTGCCGAGGCGCCGGTGATTAGAAGAGTTTTCTTTTTGGCGTTTAGCGACAGCGCCTCAACGGCTATTGTTTTGGCGGCATCGTAAAATTCTTCTCGCAGGGGTGCCCCTGTCAATATTGCTTTTTTGCGGAAGTATTTTTTTGTTATCTCGAACTGGACGAAGACTTTTTTAGCGTAGCGGGCGAGAAATTTATTCGCTTTGCCGGCAACAGCGTCTATGTTCAGCATGAATACGGGAATATCCAGTTCTTTTGCGGCCAGAACAGCACCTGCCGAGACAAACCCTCCGATGCTTATCATTACCGCATTTGGGTTTTGGCTGATTTTGTTTTTTACTAATTGTTTTGCCTGTTTTAGTGCTTTGAAGAATCGCCAAAGCTGAAGCGGTTTTTTGCCAAACGGTTTGGCGGGGAGTTTTGTAAAGGAAAAATCGGTGTTTGACAATATCCGCGAATCTATCGGCCTTTCGCTGCAGAAAAAGTGTAATCGAGCATCGGGGATTGTTTTGCGAATGTGTTGCGCCAGTGCGATGGCAGGGTAAATATGGCCTCCGGTGCCTCCGCCGGCAAAGTAGAATGTTTTTGTGTCGGTATTTTGATTAATGCTGTTCATTTCTTTTTTTGCTTGTCGGCTTTAATCGGTACGGTATTTTTTGCGATGTTCATCAGTAATCCCCCTGCCGCGGCGGTTAGCAGCAGATGGCTTCCTCCGGCACTTATAAAAGGCAGGGCGATGCCTTTGGTGGGGAGCAGTTTTGTTGCCACGCCGAGATTTATTGCCGCCTGGGCGGAAATAGCAAGGACGATTCCAAAAGCCATAAGCCTTCCGAAGTCATTGTCGCTTCTTCGAATGACCTTTATGCCCAGAAATATGAATACCAGGAACATCGCGATAATAGCGATAACGCCGATAAAGCCAAGCTCTTCGGCAATTATCGCGAAAATAAAATCGGTGGTATCTTCGGGAAGGTGTCCGTATTTGCTGATCCCTCGGCCGAGACCCTTACCGAAAATTCTGCCGGTAGCGATGGCGGTTAATGATTGCTGTACCTGGTAGTTGACTGTCTGGGCAGAGTCTGCGGCCGGGGTGAAGAAAGCTTTTAGTCTTTCAATGCGTTCGGGTGATTTTAATATCGCCATTGCGAAAACGCCGACCATCGCAGGCAGTGGCGTCAAAAAGTGCCACCATTTCGCCCCTGCGACAAACAGGACTGTCAGGGAGACCGCCGCAACAAAAAACGCGGTTCCAAAATCCTCTATGACTATCAGTCCTGTAATGACCGCCAATACCGAAACGGCCGGGACGAAGCTCTGCCAGAAGAGGTTTATCTTTTCACCCTGTTTGATGGCGATAGCGGGGATCAATAATACCATCGTCCATTTTGCCAGCTCCGAAGGCTGAAAGTTTATGGCTGCCGGGCCTATCGGTATCCGCAGCCACCTTCTGGCGTAGTTTACCTCTGTCCCGATGCCGGGGATAAGAACCGCAACCAAAAGGCCGATGTTGAGTATTAGCAGGTATGTAAGGGGGTTTTTCAGCCAGGATTTAAGGCCGTCACCTGCGAATGCGAGCCAGTTATAGTTAAAACTGCTGGCAATAAACATTATGACAACCGCTAAAATGCAGAAGAGCAGCTGCCGAAACTCGAGGTAGTCGTAAAATTTCGGCCAGTTATAATCTGATGTTACGCGAGCACTTGCGCTGAATACAAAAACCGCTCCCAAGGCTGTCAGCGTTATCGCAACAGCAGCGATGGAGTTTGCTAATTTGTAATTTTTTAATCCCGTCTTCACGAAGGTTATTATTAGCGAAACAGCGGGAATAATCAAATTTTAAATGTATTTCAGGGATTATAATATTTCAAGTGTGACCATGGATATGTCGTCGGTTTCTTCGATGGAGTCTTTTTTCATCGCGGCATATTTTTCAAAATCGCCGGCCAGCGTTTTAGCGTCTTTGTTAGCCATTTGCACAAACTCATCGCTGGGCTGGAAAACAAAGTTGTCTTCATCACAGGGCTTTTCGATCAGTGGGTCGGCACCGTCAGAATAAAGGATAATTTTTTTCCCAGGCTCAAGCTGAACGGTTATTTCGTCAAACTCTGCGTTTTCAAAGACGCCCAGCAGTGCTCCACGGCTCTGAAGTTGGGTGATGCTGCCCTGGCGATCGACCAGAAGGGGGTAAGGATGGCCTGCCCTGCAAAATCTCATTTCAAGAGTTTCAGTATTCAAAAGGCAGTAACAGCATGTGGCAAATTGGCATCCGCTCAATTGCTGCTCGGCCATGCGTTTGTTGAGATTTCTTATCACCTCAAGCGGAGAAAATATCTTGTATTGGTTGCCGATAGTCTCACGCATCTGAATCGACTGTTTTATGAAAATGGTCAAAAGTGCCGCCGGGATGGAGTGCCCCACAGCATCAGCAAGGTAAAATCCGATATGATTTTCATCAAGCCTGGCGACATCATAAATATCGCCTGAAACCCAGTCTGCGGGCATAAAAACGGCCGAGAAGCTAAGTTTTTCAGAGTCCGGCAATCTTCTGGGCAGGAAATCTCTCTGCACGGCTCCTGCCATCTTCAACTGGCTCTCAATCTGCTCCACGTGCTGCATTTGAGCGGTTATCTGCGATTTTTTTGTCCTTGTCAGTAACATCATCAGTAACTTAATCGGCAGTTTTTTTTGGTAACTTAGGCAGTTTTTGCGACATTGCCCATAAAAAAACCGCGATTCCACTCCGCAACGGCACATCAATATGAAGCGAGTTTCCCCAAAACCTTTGGTGTTAAGCACCTATCCTGGAATCGGTGTTTGCGGCAATGCTTTAGCGCCATAAAAGGCTTTTCTTCGAGATTTTAAAATCAGCCCTGAAATATAATTGACAAAATTAATCAGTGTCTTAGAATCTTATCGGTCCCTAAGACCAAAGGCCCTGGTTAAATTCGCTTCATAGCTATGGGTCGGTTATACAGTCGCAGCGTTTTTTTGGCCGATAATATAACATTATTTTTTAGGAGAAAGCCATGCATAGTCCCCCAGCTCAGTTTAACGCGGTTTTTGGTGTATTGCTGTTTTCAGTAATCGCGATTTTTGTCTTGTTAACGGTGATTTTGCAGATTTTTTTGTGGTGGCGGGTGTTTTCCAAGGCCGGTTACAGCGGGGCGATGGGGTTGATCATCCTGGTGCCTTTTGGGATATTAATAATGCTGTGTATTCTGGCTTTTTCGAATTGGCCAGTGCTGAGAGTCGCCGCCGAAAGAGAATCTAACTGCGATCAACTCGAACAGGTTTAGCTGAATATCGCAGAGCCTATACGAATCATTGTTGCGCCTTCTTCGATGGCGATTTGGTAGTCATGGCTCATGCCCATGCTGAGGTGTCTGAATTCGGGCCCGCAGAAGCTCTCCTTGCGTATGTCTTCAAAAATCTCGCGGGCCCGTGCAAAGCAGGTCCTGATGGCGTCCTGATCGTCCGTTAGAGGCCCCATGGTCATCAGGCCTGATAGGCGTAAATTCGGCATTTCTGTGATCTGCTCGGCCAGATGAACCGCAGCGCCGACCGGGGCGCCATATTTTTGGGGTTCCAGGGAGCAGTTTACCTGCAGCAGAACACTGGGCGTTGCCTGTGTTTTCACCGCGGCTTTGCTAATTTCCTCGGCGAGTCGCAAGGTATCTACCGAGTGAATAAAATTGCTGAGCTTCAGCAGCTGCCTGCATTTATTTCTTTGCAAATGGCCGATCATATGCCATTTTATGTCTTCCGGGCCGATACCCGGCTGAGGCTGGCAGGTGAGAAATTGTGTGATTTCGTCATGAACGAGCTTGAGGTGCTGAACGCGATTTTCGCCCAGCTCGCAGCACTGGTGAGTTACAACTTCTTTGATGGCCTCGATGTTTGCCTTTTTTGTCACGACGATAAGCCTGACATCCGAAGGGTTTCGCCTGCTTTTGGCGCAGGCATCTGCGATGTTGGTTTTGACTCTATCGAGGTTCTCGGCTATCTTACTCATCGCTCTTATGTTAATACCATCCTTTAGCTCAGGGCAAAAACTTGCCGTTGTTTTTCAGCTTTTCCGGCATATAGTTTTTCACGACAAAATCCAGCCCATGCTTTGCAAAAGCCTGCTGCTCAACACGGACGCCCATCTTGAGCATCTGGTTTATTGCCGCTTGCCAGGGCTTGTGATGTTTGACAAAGGGATCGTTTTTCAATGCGTCTTTTGCCCTTTTTATATCGACTTCCTTCAAAGGGTGCGTGGGCAGTTTGTAATCAATTACATCCTGAGGGGTAACACCAAGAAACCGGGCTTTTGGAACGCAAAAAAATTCATTCAGATGCGCCGCGTTTCCAGAGCCCACCTTCAAAGTTCTGTAAATATTGAAATATCCGTAGGGGTCGCCGTCGACAAAGGCGTAAACCGGAATCTTCAACTCGTCCGAGAGCCTGCGTATGAACCGCCTGCATGCTCGAGTGGGAACACCTCCCATACTGATCAAAATGCAATTATTAATGTCCCAGTAATTATATTTTACCAGGCGTTGAAACATGCCTGCCGTTTCGATTGCGAGGATAAATTTTGCTTTGCTGGAAAACTCCAGCCCCTCAACATCGCTGGGGATCGAGTACGCCCCTGAACCAAATTTTGTGCAGTCGATTTTGAGCCGTTTACCCTGTGAATCACGGTCGATTACCATGAGCCTGCCGGCGATATCCCCGCCTTTTTCCTCCGGAACAAATTTAAGCTGCTCACGGTTGACGCCGAACATCGCCTCGACATCGTCCATAATAGTATCGGATTCCGGCTGCTCTGAGAACCCTGCTTTGCCCCAGTTTTTGGATATATAATAGGCCTCTCTTTTTGTAGCCATGTCATCCGTTTCGATTAATTCTTTGGAGAGGGACATCATTTTCAGCGTCTGGGCGAAGGTCTTGACTGTGCTGACGGTGAGGGTTCTTATCTTGTTTTTGCCCTTCATTTGAAAATAACCCTTGTTCGCATGGTAGGCTACATTGCTCAAGGAACGCACGGGGGTGCTCATTGTGGGTTTCTGCTTTTTTAGTATCTTCTTCTGTATAATTTTTGCGGTATCGCTGATTTTATCGGCCACTGCCGGGGCGGTCTGTCTTGCCATGGGCTTAATACTCCATCCCTTAATTTAAAAAAGAGAGTTTTTCTAATGATTTCGCTGCCAATTTATGGTAAAAAGGGGATTAATTCAAGTTTAAACTTTTTACAAAATTTATGAAAAAACATCTTGACAATTCAGCTGTTTTTTGGTTTCATCAAAAACTCGATTTTTTTATTGACTTGATTATTTGAAACAGCTATAATCATTCTTTGAGCTTTATGTCGAAATTAAATCAATCTGCTTTACAGCAGTTAATGAACCTCGGCGAGGCAGAGTCAATACGTGGTTTCCCCCCCAACCACTTTGGCCGTCTCGCCCTTTTTATGCGCAGCGCCGGCCTTTTTCTGGTAAGATGAAAGCATGGATTCAACTAAAAGCCGACAGCAGTAAAGACGAACAAAAACGGATTGGGTATTAGTGTGTTTAGGAAATGCTTGACCCGGCTGCTATTAGAGAAAAGGGTTGACAATTGCCATAGGAACTCGTTACACTGCAACGACTTAAAACTTAAGCGCCCGTAGCTCAGTTGGATAGAGCAACGGATTTCTAATCCGTAGGCCGCAGGTTCGAATCCTGCCGGGCGTGTTTTTGTAACTCTTTTGGCTGTCAAACACTTGTATTGGAAGCACTTTTTTGTTTTTTGCTTCAAAAGGCATTTGCAACAGAAATCGACTTTCCGCCTTCTGTACCTGCTTGCCTGGCAAGGCCTAACATGTCGTTCCGGATCACCAGATAGAAGCTCCTTGCTGTTTCAAAGTTTGAAGGTCCCGCCGTCTTCATAACGTCAAATCCTCTAAGGCCAGGGACTAACCGGTTACTCATACATGTTCGCCTTAAATTATGGAATTCACCATCTGCGATTCTTGCCTTTGCTAAAATAAATGCCTGAAAAACAACTCAATTTATCTCTATTCAAAAATATATGTACTAACCCTAAAGAGGTAGCATTATCGGCCCTTTCGATTCGTAATCCCTTTTAAAAGCAAAACTTACCCGACAACAGAACCTCACGCAATCCATGCCGAAAATCATAACTCTTCTTTAAAAAAGAACTTAAGGCCTATTGCAGGCATGCCAGCCTAAAAACCATATGAAAAACCATAAATAACTTGACAAAAAATGGATTATCTGATATCTTAAGTGTACATATGTAATATAGGGAGGATAGGGAAACAGGGATGTTTGCGAAAAGCCTCAGGAGTCGTTTTGCATTTTCAGGGCAGGCCTGGGGGAGAATGATGTTTGGAAGGAGATAAAATTATGAAACGTTTAATTGTATTAGCCTTAGTGTTTTCGTTCGCAGCATCTGGTCTGTATGCCGCGCCAGTGGCTTTCAACGACCCAAATTTAGAAATTGCAGTAGAAAATGAACTCGGCGTCACTGACCCAAATACAACTGACATGCTTTCGCTGATATTCCTTGATGCCAGGCACCTCGGAATTACGGACATTACCGGACTTGAGACAGCGACTAACCTGAAATACCTCTACATTGCTGACAATAGCATCAGCAGCCTCACCCCGCTTTTCGGGCTGACGCAGCTAAAAACTCTCGAAGCCGGCTACAACAACATTACCAGCATAGCTCCGCTGACCGGCAAAACTGCAATGAAGCTTCTCTACCTCTACGAAAATGCAATTACAGATTTAAGCCCGGTCTTAACTCTCTCAAATCTTATAGAACTCGATGTCAGCGATAATCTGATAACTGATTTCTCGCCTGTCTCCGGGCTGACAAACCTGACGTTACTCGATTTGAGCTACAACGACTCCAACGATACCAGCGTACTGGCAGGGCTTACAGGCCTTACCGACCTTGGTTTTGGCGGAAACGACCTCAAAGATATCGGCTTCATATCCGGCCTACCTCAACTGCAGGCCTTGTTCCTTTCTGACAACCTGATTATTGAAGATATTTCTAATGTCAACGATCTTAGCGGAACACTCACAGAGCTTTACCTGGCTTCAAATAATTTAGATGATGCCGACCTGGACAT
>Ga0180435_10006841_pt1 | contig 10899 bp, 12 predicted proteins | sample SS_ome_3_FD_132467 | JGI IMG/M metagenome (GOLD analysis project Ga0180435, IMG submission 132467) | Hypersaline lake sediment archaeal communities from the Salton Sea, California, USA - SS_3_S_1 metaG | ecosystem: Environmental > Aquatic > Non-marine Saline and Alkaline > Hypersaline >... | reverse complement strand
TACAACGTTGCCGCCAACCAACTCGGGAGGGCGGGGTTCTCTCTCCCTGCCGCCGATCGGTACGTTTCGATGATCTCGAACCGGACGACCTTCGTCGAGGTCTGGGATGGAGACTGGAGGGTCGGTCTCTTCCGCGTCGTCAAGGTCACCGGGGTCGACAACCGGTCGCGGACCGCCGTTCACTACGACTGCGAAGACGCTCTCGGGACGCTTAACGACGACGAGGTTCGAGGAGCGCAGTCGACCGGACCGGGGACCGAGACGTCGATCAACTTCGTCCTCGGGTTCCAACAGACCGCACACTGGGAGCTCGGAGATCTCGACTTCGACCGGAACTTCCTTCATAGCTGGGTCAACAATCCGACGATCCTCGAGGCGCTCCTTTCCATCTGCTCTCGCTGGGTCGACGAGTACATGGTCGAGACCGATACGACCTCCTACCCGTGGACGATCTCGATTGTCGAGCCGCCGACCGACTTCGCCGGGTTCCTTCATCGCGACTCGAACACGCAGGAGATCCAACGCATCGCAGAGGCAACCGGGATCGTCACCCGGATCTACCCTTACGGCGCAGGAGCGGGAACCGATCAACTGACGATCGCCTCCGAGAACATCACCGGACAGGAGTCGACGCTCGCGAGCGAAGCTGCTGCGGGACAGAAGGACGTCGAGGTACAGGTAGGAGACGGCGCTGGATTCTCTGCCGGCGACGAGATCTACATCGAAGACGGCGACGACTGGGAAGTCAACGAGGTTGCGTCGGTCGCTTCCGATACGATCACCTGCGTCTCGAATCTCTTGCACACCTACGCAGAGGACGCGACGATTCACGTCTGCGAGACGTTCGTTCAGAACGACACGGAATGGAACGCGGGGACGAAGGTCGTCCGGACGTGGGTCGATCAGCGATACGAGATCGCAGCGAACCTCCTCGCAGCGGCAGAGGAGAAGCTCGAACAACTCTCGACCGAGAAGGTCACCCTCATCGGAGAGGCGGCAGACATCTTCCGGAGGACGGGAGCGGATCGCTTCGAGCTCGGGAAGCTTGTCCGTGTGTGGAACGATCCTCTCGGAATCATCGACGACGTTCGAGTGATGCAGATGCGCAAGCCCGACGTCGACGGTCGTCCGGGGGAGCTTGAACTCGTTCTCGCGAATCGTCTCGACATCTTCCCCGCGTTCGGGGACGCCGCGTTTGCGGACACCGGAGACGACATCTCGGAGGGCGTTGTCTTCGGACGAGTCCTCTCGACGGTGATCGAGAACGGCAAGATCATCATCACCGAGACCGTCGGAGACCTTGATTTCGAGAACGTCGTCAACGCAGGAGACCTCTACGCGATGTCCCGGACCCCGGGCGTGTCCAGCTTGTACCTGGGAGCAACATACATGGGGTTCTACAACGGCGCGGAGTGGCGGGCGTACATCAAGGGCGACGGGACGTTCAAGTTCTACATCGGACCGACTGACTACATCGAGGGGTCTGGCGGCGTCGTCACCGTTCGCGGATCACTTCACGCCGACGATCTCTACGCAGGGACGATCGACTTCTCCGCGATCGGCCGGACTGGTCTCTCCGTCATTCAAGCGGAGATCGGGAACCAAGCCGTCGGGTACTCACAACTCGATCTAGGGGCCGTTCGGGTAGAAAACATCACGATCAACCAGACCCTATCGATGAATGGATACTGGATGCAGAACATCGGGGGCGTCTACGGGTACGCAACCGGAAGCGGATCCGGGACCGACAAGTGTGTGATCGATGTTCGGAATCACCAGTGGGATGGGTACTACGCGAGCGGGTCCTCGTACTCGCGGCTCTACGTCGGGCAGCACGCAAGTCTCCGAGGAGCGGCGTCGCTCACTCTCGAGGCGCTCTCCGGGGACCTCGTCCTCAAGGCAGGGGATGACATCTGGTTCCAGGTCGGAGGAGGCGACATCGCGAAGCTCGAAGAGATCGTCGCCAACGACTCTATCTCCTTCGACCTCGGACACGAGGGGTACATGAAGTTCGACGTCGACGGGAACACAAGGTACCTCGACTTCCGCACGACATAGGAGGAACACGTGAAGCGACCTCTAAGCTCTGATGACTACTGGATGATTCGAGCGACGACGGCGGAGACGCAGCTTGCGATCGAGCGGGGGAAGCGAGCGGGGATCGTACGGAACACGATCGTCTTCGCGACGAAGACACTCGCTGCGGTTGAGATCCTCGCCGCCGAAGCACAGAAGGATGTCGAAGGATCAATCGCGATGGCCGAGGCGATCCTTCGCGACAAGACACACGAGATCGGAGAACGGCTTGGATTCACCGGAGATCCTGACACATGGTCTATCGAACTCCGGGGACCGGCTGACTCGTTCATTCGGACGAAGGAAGAAGATCGAGAGGAGTGATCTTGGCACATGGAGACGGGGTCGGTTCCGCGCCTCCCCCGGACTGGTGGGAGAAGTTGACGGAACTGAGGGAGCGACAGGCGGGATGCTCCGCATCGACGGTAGCAGCGATCGACGAGCTTCGTCGCTGGAAGAAGGAGCAGAACGGCGACATCAAGTCGACGAAGGAAGAGATCGGACGCGTCCGGAAGTTGATGACGGGTCTCCTCATCTCGGTCATCCTTCTCCTCGCCGGCGTTCTCGTCAACGTCCTCGTCGAACGCTCCGCCCCGAGCATCTCCGAAGTCGTTCGGACGGAAGTCGAGACGCAGCTCGTCCCGATTGTCGAGACCGTCGTCGAGAACGTCCTTCACCGAGTTCCTTGACCGGATCACATGGAAGGTCTAGTCTCAGAAGAAGGGAGGTGAGAGCATGGAAGTTACCGAGATGCTCTACACGTTGCTCGTTTCGGGTCTGCTCGTTCCGGTTCTCCAGTTCGTGCAGAAGGTCTTCAAGCTGAAGGGTGTAGCGATGCTCTGGGCTTCGGTCCTCGCGTCGCTTGTCGTCTCGATCGCAATCTCCATCTTCACGAAGGACGGAGGGTTCGCGTACATCCTCGCGAATCCGGTCTCGCTCCTGACGGGGACGGGGACGGTCTTCGCGACGGCGAATGTCCTCTACCGTACGCTCCGTGACAAGCTGGACCTCAAGCACGGAGCGGAAGCACTGATCGAAGGGGGGTCGTAGCGATGGAAAACGGCTCCATTCTAGCGTTGCTCGTCGTCGGCCTCGTCGGAGCGTTCGCGCTTCTTCGAGTCTTCTCACGGAAGAAGCCGACCCCTGGACCGACTCCCGGACCTGGACCGACCCCGGGACCTGATCTTCCGGCTCCGGTCGCCTACCCTCCGTTCCTCGTTGGAGGACTCGACTGGATGGGAAAGGTGCTTCTCGACTTCCGCTATCGGGAGCACGGTTGCGACTCTTCGACCGGGGAGCCGACCCTCATCTCTGGAGCGTACGATCCTTCCGGCGGGGAGCTCGAACACCTGATCGAGGTGACCGGACCGAACAAGTCGGGATCGAAGCGTGTCTCGTATGCGGTCTTCGGTCGCGTCGTCGGCTCGGGAAACGACACGATCCGGATCGACGGCCGCTGGGTCCGGTTCCCGGTGCAGACGAATCCGAGCGGGCGCACCGAGAACGACGCGCTCGCGATCACCGTGATCGGCAACGAGAAGGACGATCCGGGAGTCCCGGTCTTCATCCGCTCTTCGGGTGGATGCGGTCCGACGCCTCCGGTGCCGACTCCCGATCCGGATCCGCTGGGTCCGATGGAGATCCGGTACAAGGTCCGCAATGCGGCGGGAAAGGTCTCCGAGGGGATCGCTCGGGTAACAGTGACAGCGGGAGGGTGTTCCTAGTTCTCACCTTCCGATAGCTACCTCCCGGGGTAGCGACTCCGCAACACTGGGGAGGGGGAAACCCCTCCCCGTTCTCTTGTCGTCTACGTTGCAGCGATCGGGACATTTGTCCCCTCCCCGTAGACAGATATATATATATCGAGTACGATGCTCTCATCTCAAAGGACTAGGAGGTCCGAGATGGAGAGGCAGGATACGAGGAGAGCGGTCGAACTCGGGGACGAGGTCATCGTCCAAGATCTCGATCTGTTCGGAGATGCTACGCTCTGGAGCGGACGCGTCGTTCGCTTCTCTGAACCGTACGAAGGCGCAAGCTATCTCGTCCGCAACGCCGAGGACGGGTCTTGCGAGTGGATCGACGACACGCAGGTCGTTTGCTTCGCGGAGGACGCTCGGGAGCTTCTCGACGTCCGCTTCGAGGTCGTGCGATGAGCCCGATTCACATCGGAGCAAAGGTTCCGATCGAGCAGGAGTTCGAGATTCTCGAAGCGATCCGGACGGATCTTCTTCGAGCGAAGGCGCGTCTCGGGGTTCTCTACGGGGACCCCGAAGACGAGGACCCGAAGATCCACGTCTTCATCGCGATCGAAAACGCTGAGTCTTGGGTCGAAGAGTTCCTCAGGGAAGTTGAGAGGGGCATCCTCAACTCTCCATACGATCTGAAGATAGCGGAGCTCGCGCTCAGGATCTACATCAGACGATCGAAGGGGGGTGAGTAGGTGGCAGGAGAACCCGAAGTTCGTGTGAGTCCGTTCTTCCTCCCTCCAGACGGAAGGGAAGCACGGATGCTTGATGAGTGGCGAGAGGCAGGAGGCAAGCTCAAGGACCTCTTCCGTCTCGCTCTCGCTTGGTACGACAAGTCCGGGAAGTTCCTTCGAGCAATCGAGGAACTCCGGACGGAGGAGGAGACACAGGATGACGAAGACGAAGCGTAAGGTCCGACCCTCATCGGTCGATCGGATCGCACTATGTGGAGCGTCTGCTCACACCGAGAACGACGAGATCGTGATCGATCACGAGCCGGTCGAGAGAGGACGTGTCGGGACCGCCGCTCATGCGGTCCTCAAGGACTACGTCGAGAAGGGTCTCTCGGACATCCCCGACCTCGATCCGTACGCGATCGATGCAGGATGCACCGACCAAATGACAGACCTTCGGATCATGGCGTACTCCGGACGGCGTTTCCTCCGGGAGAAGGGATTCCGAGCGTTCCTTTCCGAGACCCCGGTTCTCGAAGAGCGGATCGAAGTCGACGGTCCGTTCGTTGGCGGCGAGGACCCGACGTACTACTTCTCGATGCAGCCGGACGTCCTCGACTATGTCCTCGGGGAAGACGATGTCGGTCGTCTCTACGTCTACGATTACAAGACCGGGGAGGAGAAGCCGGCGAGGTTCGTTCTCGGACAGCTCAAGTCCTACGCGTACGGCGGTCTCCGATGGGCGGAGGAGCGTGGGTACCGGGTCGACGAGCTCGTCGTCGTCATCGCGTGGCTCCGGACCGGGAACGAGGTCGTCCGGAAGTTCTCTCCGGGAGAGATCCTCTTGTTCGCAGAGGAGCTTCCGGAGATCTTCGAGTGGGACGGAAAGACGTACACGCCCGGAAGTGCGTGTCGGTTCTGTCCTCGGGTCGCCGTCTGTCCGGAGAAGCGGACGATGCTGGCGATCGGTGTCGAGACGCTCACCGACGGACCGACGAACGCGATCGTCCCGTACAAGCCAGGGGAGATCGCAGACCCGGCGAAGTTTGCGCGGGCAATCCAGCAAGCGAAGTTCCTCAAGGACCTGATCGACGGGTTCCTCACGGACTCGGTGATTGCACTCCGAACCCACGGAGGAGAGATCGCCCTTCCAGGAGGTGGACGGATTCATCTCAAGGAACAGAAGGGAAGCTCGAAGCTCGCCGGACAGCGTCTTCTCGACGCGCTCAACGCGTACGCGGAGGAGCACGGACACGAGCCTCTCACGCCGGCGGGCGTCATCGCACTCTCGAAGTTCTCGAAGGACAAGGTCGGGAAGTACCTCGCAGCACTCGCTCCGCAGGGAGACAAGACGAAGGAGAAGGAAGCGTTCTTCGAGCGGATCGAAGAGGAGGGGATCCTCACCCGAGGACGTCCCCGAGCATGGGTCGAAGTCCAAGGAGGCACGAAGTGAAGGTCGCTCGTCTCGAAGTCGAAAACGTGAAGCGGATCGTCGCCGTCGACATCACTCCCGAGGGAGAACTCGTCGTCGTCGGGGGTCAGAACGGAGCGGGAAAGACCTCGCTCCTCGATGCGATCGCCTATGCGATCGGCGGGAAGAAGCTCGTCCCTGCGAAGCCGCTCCGGGAGGGAGCGAAGAAGGGATCGGTCAAGGTCACGCTCGATAGCGGTCTCATCGTCGAGCGGAAGTTCCGGAAGAACGCGGCGTCCGGAGCGATCGAGTCGGAGATCGTCGTCACCGATGCGGAAGGGACTCCGCAGAAGTCACCGCAAGCTCTCCTTGACTCGCTCTTCGGGAGTCTCTCGTTCGATCCGTTGGCGTTCTCGCGGATGTCGCCGGCAGAGCAGCGGGACATCTCCCGGGAGGTCGTCGGTCTCGACACTGGGGAACTCGACGCGAAGATCGAGAAGGTCTTCGAGGAACGTCGAGACCTCGGTCGGGATCTCCGAACGGCGGAGGCGCATCTGAAGCAGCTTCCGCACTTCCCCGATGCGCCGGAGGAGGAGGTCGTCGTCTCGAAGCTCATCAAGGAACGAGACAGAATCGTTCGTGCGAACGAGTGGCTCGCGAGTCGGAAGCGTGAATTAGGGAACCTCTCCGCAGTTATCCAAGCGGACGAGGAGGAGATTGAGCGACTCACGAAACAGGTCGAGGCGAACCGGACCGAGATCGATGGGATCGCGTCAGCGATCAAGGGAAAGAAGGAGGAGTCGACCGACGAGCTCGACGCGTCGATCGCGGGAGCGGAGAAGACGAACTCGCAGGTCAGAGCGAACGCAACCTACGCGGAAGCGGAGGAGCGGTTCCGGGAGGTCACCGACCTGCACAACGCGAAGGAGGAGCAACTCGAGGCGCTCCGAGAGGAGAAGACGGAACTCGTCGCGAAGACCGAGTTCCCGATCGAGGGGATCGAGGTCGGAGACGCGGGGGTTCTCTTCAACGGTTTCCCGTTCGAGCAAGCGTCGGCAGCGGAGCAACTCCGGATGTCGGTTGCGATGGGGTTCGCAATGCATCCCGAGCTCAAGGTCCTCCTCATCCGAGACGGCTCGCTTCTCGACGACGCGAACCTCGCACTCGTCGCGGAGATGGCGGCGGCGGAAGACGCGCAGGTCTGGATCGAGCGCGTCGGAGAGGGAAAGGAAGTCTCGATCGTCATCGAAGACGGATCGGTGAAGGAGGTCGACGGTGGCTCAGAGTAACCCGAACGCTCCCGCTCTCGTCGAATCGAGGAAGAACCTCGGCGAGCACCTCAAGAAGTGGAAGGGGCGGATCGCTCAGATCTACGGAGACGACGCACAGACCGGACGGCTCTTCGCAGTCGCGGATGCATGTATGCGTCGGAACCCCGACCTCGGCGGATGTACCCTCGACTCCTTCCGGACCGCTCTCGAAGACGCGGCCGCGCTCGGGCTCCTTCCGACCGGTTTGATGAACCTCGGACACATCGTTCCCTTCCGGAACCGGAGGGGATCGAAGGACGCAGTCTTCATCGCTGGGTATCGAGGGCTCCTCGACATCTGCTACCGCTCGAAGAAGGTCGCCGGATACGAGATCGGACTCGTCCACATTCACGACGACTTCGAGTACGTCCGAGGACTTCAACCGGTTCTCCGACACGATCCGGAGTTCGAGGGCGTGTACACCTTCGACAACCGACAGGAGCTTCGTTGCGGATACGCGATCTGGTGGGACGTGATCGACGGACAGCCGGTCGCGCAGCGTCACATCGTCTTGACCTTCGACGAGCTCGAACGGCTTCGTCTCAAGTCGAAGAAGCCGGACTCCGGTCCGTGGAAGTCGGACTACCACGCGATGATTCAGAAGACGATCGTCCGAGCGTCGACGAAGCTCATGCCGCTCACGCCGGCAGAAGACGTACTCCTCGCGAGGACGTTCGATCGAGAGGACGAGAAGATCGGTCTACGGGATCCCGTGATCGACATCGAACCCGACGCTCCGCAGGCTCCGGAGGAGACCCCGAAGGATCCGTCCGATGAGGACGACGAATAGAAGGGAGGCGCGTTGTCGAAGGACAAAGTCCTCGGGGCGGCTCTCTTCTACGCTCGGCTCGGGTGGAGGGTCTTCCCCCTTCACTCGATCCGGGACGGGGTCTGTAGCTGTCCTCGAGGCGAGGAGTGCGAGAGTCCGGGGAAGCATCCTCGAACCGTCCACGGCCTCAAGGACGCGACGACGGACGAGGTTCGAGTTCGGGACTGGTGGAAGGAGTGGCCTGACGCAAACATCGGAATCGTAACGGGGGTCGAGTCGGGGATCTTCGTGATCGACGTTGACCCGAAGAACGACGGGGAGACCGGGTTCGATCTCTTGCACGAGGACCGGGAGTTCCCGGAGACGCCGCTCGTCTTCACCGGAGGCGGAGGCCGTCACTACTTCTTCCGGTACCCGTACGCGCCGAGCGACGGCCAGGAGGTTCGGAATCGCACCGGGGTACGTCAGGGAGTTGACATCCGGGGGGAGGGCGGCTACGTCGTCGCACCTCCCTCCGATCACGTTTCGGGCAGTCTGTACCTCTGGGAGGAGTCTGCGAACCCTCGAACGATCGAGCCCCCTCTACCTCCGGAATGGCTGATCGAGGAGCTTTCTGCTCCTGCTACGTACTCCCCAGGTACAAGCTCGGGGCGTGTACGCCCGGAGGAGATCCTCGCGGGGGTTCCGGAGGGGACGAGAGACACGACGCTCTTCCGCTACGCCTGCTCGCTACGGGATGCCGGAGTCCGGTACACGGAAGCGATCGAGCTCGTCAAGCTCGCGGCCTCACGATGCGATCCTCCGTTCCCGGAGGAACTGGCCGTCGAGAAGGTCGAGCGAGTATGGAAGACGTACGCGCCGAAGGACTTGAAGCACATGGCGCTCGATTCTCCGGAACCCACCATCGAAGGGAACGACCGGACACTTCGAGTCGAGTGGCGAGACCGGCAGGTCTTCGCCGGGATCACGAGTCTCCGAGACAACTCGAAGGGCGACGTCACCGGCTATCTCCGCATCGGTACCTACATCTTCGGACAGCCGAAGACGGTCACGGAGGGGAAGTACAACTTCGCGACGGTACAAACGCGGAAGCAATGGTCGAACCTACTGACCGAGCGATGTCCGGGCTTCGACTGGTTCGCCATCCTCGAGAAGCTCTGCGAGCTCGTCATCGCACACGTGCATCGGGGAGAGCCGACGGTCGACCTCGACATTGCAGACGACTCCGTCGAACGGATCACCTACGCGCTTCGTCCGTTCGTGGTCCGTGGACAGCCGAACGTGATCTTCGGAGATCGGTCCTCGGGGAAGTCCTACCTCGGAGTCCTCGTCGCGTACCTCGTCGCGCTCGGTCGGGAGGGGGGGATCCTTGGCTTCGATGCAGAGGATCCGCTCTACCGTCCGTACATCCTCGATTGGGAGGGGGACGCGGACACGATGAAGTACCGCCTCCGTTGTCTCTCGAAGGGACTCGGTCTTCCGCCGAAGGTGATTCCATACCGTCGGTGTGACCGTCCGCTCTTCGACGACGTCGACCGGATTCGTGAGGAGCTTCTCGATCGGAAGGTGGACTTCGTCCTCATCGACTCCCTCGGGCCTGCGTGTGGGGGAGACCTCAACGCTCCGCAGCCGGCGATCGAGTTCTTTCGGGCTCTCCGGAGTCTCGGAATCTCGTCCTTGATCGTTGCTCACAACGCGAAAGGGAAGGGACCGAAGAGCGTGTTCGGGAGTTCGTTCTTTGAGAACCTCGCACGGTCGATCTGGGAGATCCGGACGGACAACGACGACGAGAAGATCGCGAGGATGGGAGCGATCCATCGGAAGGCGAACTTCTCGGGACTGAACCCACCTCTCGGGTTCGAGTTCCGATTCGACGATGTCCACGGAGAGACGACGATTCGCCGGACGGACGTTCGAGAGCTCGTCCACGCGCAGGGAGCCCTTCATCTGACGACGCGGATCCTCGACCTACTCTCGGATGCTGGAAAGATGAAGTCTCCGGAGATCGCTCACGAGCTCGGAGAGGATCCGAACAAGGTCCGAGCGACGTTGAACCACATGAAGCGACAGGACCGCGTCGGGAAGGAAGTGAAGGGAGGACGTTGGTTCCTGATCGCGGAGGAGCCTACGTACGGGATTCCGGAGGAGAAGGAGGAGCGATTGGTATGACGACGAACGGTAAAGACTCGGCAGACGGAGGCTATCTCATCCCGGGGGTCTTCACGGACTTGGTTCCTGTCTTCAACAACTGGTTCGGGAGAATCCTGATGCGATGGCTCGGAATCGGTCGTCGGGAGGAAGTCGACTTGTGGGGTCTCATAACGCAAGCGGTTCGGGATGCGGAGGTGCGGAATGACTAATCGGGCAGAGATTGAACCTAGGCACAAACCAACTCCCTGTCAGGACCATCTATCGCGATATCAGCGAGCAAAGCTTGGCTTGCGCCGAGATCTGTTCCTTTGCCCCGGTCTGCGCACCTGGGACGAGGACGCGGGCTGCTACGTTTGCGATGTCTGCGGTGCGCATACGATAGACGGGCCTAGCGGGAGGGTAGAGGATCGCCAGGAGGTGCGGAATGACTGACTTCGCGCGGGAAGCAGCAATCGAACTGTATGATCGCGGCTACATCGTGAAGAGGCTAGCGGTACCTAGCAACTTGGAGTGCGTGGAAGAGATCCTTCGTCGACTCCTGGCCAAGCACGCCTCGCCTGACCTCGACACGCTGGCGCGAGAGCTCGCGGCCGAGATCATCGGCCCTGCTTGGACGCCTGAAGACGCATCGCACATCGCGGTCATGATGAACGAAGCCCTCGCCCCCTACTTCGCGGCCCGAGACGAGCGGGCGGCGGCCAGCATTGACGGGGTCGTTGTCTTCATGAGAAGTGAGAGCGAAGGCGGCGATCGCTGCATC
>Ga0180435_10006840_pt1 | contig 10900 bp, 10 predicted proteins | sample SS_ome_3_FD_132467 | JGI IMG/M metagenome (GOLD analysis project Ga0180435, IMG submission 132467) | Hypersaline lake sediment archaeal communities from the Salton Sea, California, USA - SS_3_S_1 metaG | ecosystem: Environmental > Aquatic > Non-marine Saline and Alkaline > Hypersaline >... | reverse complement strand
CGACTATGCGCACACCCGCTATCTGCTGAGTATTGGATCTAATCCGAAAATATCTCATGCAAGCTTTGTGCATATGACCAACCCGATGGCCGCACTGCGCGATATTGTTTCACGTGGAGGTGTTGTGAAACATATCAATCCACGTCGCATTGAATCGGCGACACCGGCAACAGGCGATGTTCTGCAGATAAAGCCAGATACCGACGTCTACTTCCTTGCCGCGTTGATCCACGAAATACACGCGGCTGGACTGGTTGACCTGGCGCAGCTGGAAAAACAATCAGACCACGCTGATGAACTCTGGGATTTTGTCGCACCTTACAGCGCCGATACAACCGCATCTGTTGTAGGTGTTAAGGCATCTGAGATTCGTAAGATAGCTTTAGATTTCGCCCGCGCGGACGGGGCTTCGGTGCATATGTCCACCGGTGCAAATATGGGTCGTCAGGGCACCTTTGCCTACTGGTTAGTGCAGATGTTGAGTCTGATTACGGGCAATCTCGGCGCGCGAGGGGGTAACATTTACTCGCCAGGTTATTTCCCTGCGGCCACTGTTGGCAAACCGAAAACAGACGATCCATTCTTTGAAACTGAATTTGGCGAGCTGCGACGCATTGCCGGCAGTCTGCCGGGTAACCTGCTGGTTGAGCACATTGAATCCGGCCTGATTAAAGGTCTGATCTGTATGTCCGGTAACCCAATTCTCTCCATGGGCGGTGAAAACAGGCTGAAAGCAGCCCTGGCCAAACTGGAACTGCTGGTTGTCATCGATATTTACAGTAATGCTACGGCAGCCTTTGCGGATTATGTGCTGCCCGCAACTGATTGGCTTGAACGCAGCGATGTGAATTCACTTTCGCTGGGCTTTCAACCGGAACCCTACGTGCAGTACACCGATGCAGTTGTCACACCAAGATACGAACGCCGCTCCGAATGGTGGATATTTGCTCGCCTGATGCAGTCTCTTGGACTTCCGTCATTACTTGACCAGGACAACGCCAACCCTATGGCAAAGATTGATCGGCAACTGGAAAACAGTGATTTAGGTCTGGCGCAGCTTCAATCGCAGCCCAGCAACACTGTTGTACTACCCCTGCCCTCTCCGGATCTGCTGTTTGAAATCGGCGTGCAACGCCCTGATGCAAAAGTGGATTGCTTTCCAAAGCTTATCGAACGTGGCGTAGCAACATGCAGCAGCATTTTCAACGAACTGCAGAGCGAGCAGGACGATGTGTTGAAGCTGATCACGCTCCGCACAAACTACATGGTGAACAGCTGGATGCACAATCTGACTGCCTTAAAGCGCGATATTGCGCTGGACAACCCACTGCACATGCATCCCACGGATACCAAGCGTTTGAATCTGGAAGATGGCGCGGAGGTGCGCGTTGCGTCCGCTCACGGAGATATCATCGCGACGATTGTTGCGGACAATGATTTACGCCCCGGAGTGGTCGCGATGACTCATGGCTGGGGACATGCCGGTAACAAGCGCCTGAGCATTGCCAGCAATCACCCGGGCACAAATGTAAACGCCATTTTGCCGACCGGGCCCGGTAGCTACGATCCGTTGAGTAACATGAGCTTCATGACTGGAATTCCAGTCACTGTAGCCCACGCTTAGTTTTTCAGCGCCGTGGCAAGTCCAGAGTACTTCGGCTGATCAATTGCCACTTGATTGGCTACGGTATTGCGCAGGTGATCAGCAAGTCCTGGCGTATCCAGGGCGATTTCGCCCTGGCGTAAGCCGTTAACCAGTTGCCAGCGCAGCGTATGCAGGTCTCCTTTACCAAAAAGTTTCTGCAGACGTTGCAGCTCAGCTTGACGGCTGGGCTCACCGAGTTCGGTATCACGCAGAACAATATCTAACGAATTGCCGGCCACCCGGGATAAGAAATTCGTTCGCCCGCTTGTTTCTGCCATAACATCGTTACGTAAAAAATCTCTGACACTGATTAACAGCTCGTCCACACGCGGCATATCAGTTTCGTTTTCAGCATCCTGTGGGGTAACCTGTGCAACCGGCCCAGGGATCAGTAGATTGACACAGTCTATCTGGCACTCCGACGAGCGCCGCCCGATTGCCGGTCGCTCTACGGTTTTATCAGGTCCTGTGCGGAAGTGTTCTGCCATACCAAGGCAGCCAATCGCCCACCAGAACGAACCGAATACCTCCCAGAATTTGACCTGTTCAGGATCGACTTCGATACCGCTGACGCTTTTATATCCGGCAAACAGATCGGCATAAGTCCCAAAACCACCCACCGGAAGATCAGATCGACCAAAGCGCCAGGAATTAGTACATATCCAACCTAAATCGCGCATGGGGTCGCCGATATGCGCTACTTCCCAATCGAGCACTGCAACAATGCCATTTGCATCAAACATGATGTTGCCATTTCGAAAATCATTGTGCACAAGTTTGGGCGTGAAATTTTCCGGCAGGTTATCCATTAACCATCGGCCGGTATAGTCGATCATAGGCACGGGCGTGTTGAACGCTCGATAGCGTTCCCAGGTTTGTTCGACATACTGTCCAGGTTCGATCAGGGACAGTTTTTTGTCCAGACCCGTCGCAACAAGATCAATGTCGTGAATACGGGCCAGCGCTTCACCACACAGGTAAGCGAGCCGTGGACGGATTTCATCCAGTTCCTCGGAGCGCAGTACGCGTGCACCCAGGGCAATGCCTTCAAGCCACTGCATGAGAAATCCGTCACCAAGATCATCCTGGTCATCAAAGACATGAAAGACCTCAGGTTCCGGCACACCGACACCCCGAGCGCTGGACATCAGCAATGCTTCAACATCCAGGCCCGGATGTCCTGCTACCGGCTCGACTTTCACACCACCGGGTGCCCGACGCATGGCCAGAAGCTGATTGCCATTGCTGGTCTGAATTTCCAGCCGGTAGGTTTCCTGGCTGGCGCCACCAGAGAGTCGTTCAACCTTTGCAAGGCTGCGAAAATCCGGCAGCGCGCGTTCCAGCATGGCGCGAACTTTGTCTTCAAACTCCGCCATGATGCGTTAGTCCTCTTTAACCCCTTTAGGCGCCCGTTGGCTCATGAAACCAAACATATAGCCAGCCACTCGACGCATCTGAATTTCTTCTGCGCCTTCGGTTATACGATATCGACGATGATGACGATAAATGTGCTCAAAAGGCTTGTGACGCGAATAACCTAACCCGCCATGCACCTGCATAGCACGATCGGCTGCATCACAACAGAGACGGTTTGACCAGTAATTACACATGGACACTTTATCGGACACGGAAAATGCACCGTATTTATCCATTTGCCAGGCTGTCTTGTGAATCAGTGCGCGCAACATTTCACATTGCGTCTGTAGTTCTACCAGAGGGAATTGAATACCCTGATTGCTGGATAACGGCTTGCCAAAGGGTTTGCGTTCCCCGGCATACTTAACGGATTCGTTGATACAGAATTGCGCAGCCCCCAGTGACGAAGCGGCCTGGCGAATGCGGTTTTCGTTAAAGAAATGCTGCACTACCTGTAACCCCCGGCCCTCACCGCCAAAAATAGCGTCATTCGGTACACGGACATCCTTTAAGGAAATGCGGCCATGATCCGTAGGCATGTTAAATGTCCACAGCATCTCTTCGATTTTCAGGCCCTCGCTCTCCATGGGTGTGAGGAACGCGGTAATACCTTCTCCATCGCCTTGCTTGCCACTGGTGCGGGCAAAGATCAGATCGTATTTGGCTTTGTGAATACCTGTGTTCCAGGTTTTGGAGCCATTGATGACCCATTCATCGCCGTCACGCACTGCGTTGGTTTCCATGTGGGTGGCATCAGAGCCGTGATCCGGCTCAGTAATGCCAAATGCAAAACCGCGCCTGCCCTCCGCCAGATCATCAATCCATTCCGCCTTCTGCTCTTCTGTGCCATACCGAATCATTAACAGCAGGCCAACGTTGTTGCCAACAATCGAATGTTCATTCTGCAGGTCATTATGCAGACCTAAACCTTTGGCAGCCAGATGCTCCCGGATAATCGCCATGCCAAGGTTGGTACCTTCCTTGCCACCATATTCTTTGGCCAGCGGATAGCGATAGTGGCCAGCGGCGTCGGCGCGGCGTTTGGCTTCGTGCAGCAGCTGTTCCCATTCTTCATTGGGTAAACCACCCCGTTCCCAGTCGGTACGCGCATCTTCCCGACGATGATCAAAAAAACGGTTGTTATCATTTTCCATCTGCAATGGTGTGATTTCTTTATCGATGAAATCATCCAGTTCCTGAAGGTAATCCTGCATCTCCTGGGGAATATCAAAATCCATAACCTGCCTCTCCATCTGTTTGAATTCTGGTGACGATGCACAAACATCAGCATGAGCCGCGCGTCTGTTAATCGCCTGTTCGTAATCAGCCGAGCCTTAGATCATAACCAATCCAGCCACAGTTGACCTAATTGTTGTTTAAATCCGAGCAAGGTTCTGCCTCAGGTTGATTCATCTCTGCGGGCAAGCCAAAGAACAACAAAAATAAACAACAGCCAGAAGGATACCAGCAGACCCACGAAGTTGTCGTAACTGCTGACCAGTACTTCAAAAGGATTGTGAATGTCGCGCACGGTGACTTCCTTGAAAAGTCGAATCGCAAAGACCCAGGCGGCATGCAGGCCGATGCACCACCACAATCCGGCATATTCCCTGATCCAGCAGAAGAAAATGCCTAGCAGAAACAAAGCAATAAACGCGTCCCAGTAGCCTGCGGGAGACGCCAGACCGGAAAATGCAGCCCAGACATGGGCATAGCCGGAGTACCATTGAATCTGCAGACCATCAATTGCCTCCGCATCAAGAAAATGGACACAACTGTAAAGAACGCCCACCACACAGGCGGAAAAAATGAAGCCAAGTGACCTTCTCAATACGGTGAACAGGACACCACGAAACAGCGTTTCTTCGAATAGGCCAACCAGAAGTCCCGAGAGCAGCGCTGTCAGAACAAACAACCAGATATCGATGTCTGCGTAAACGACCCGATCATCAACAACCCTGAAACCTGAGACCATAAAAAATAATATCAACGGCGCAACAATGGCCAGGCCCAGAGGATACGCTTTAAAAAGCTGAGACTGATTGATGGGTCGCAACTGCAGATCTGCAGCGGTCAGACCCGCAATGCGCCAGAGAGGAATCAGACCTAAAGCTGCCCATAAAAGAATGCCTCGAGACAGGATCTTGATGTACTCAAAATCCAACACCCCATGCAGTAGCCACGCCAGAATCGAGCCCAGCGTTGTTGCGGTAATCAGATAGCCTGCGATCAGTCCAAGAGCTGAAGAGGTGGCGCGTAACATATCCTGCAGAAACTAGCTTACTTGCAACAAAACAGCAGGATTATCCATCAAAACTTGACCGCGCCCTGTAAAGAGCAAACATGGGCAGGCAAAACACCAATCCAGCTATGCAGGCGCCCAACCAGCCGGCACCATTGGCATTAACAAGGTTCCAAACAAACATCGCAATGACAACCTGTGCCGCGTAAACCGCTGCCCAGGGCCACATCCAACGCGACATTTTCCAGAACCCATACGCGCCGGCACCATATATCAGCCAATGCAGCGGCGCGGTTGCTTTGGCCCACCAACCTGTCAGCGAAAAACCAAACCATATCTCGTGATCGTCGGCCACGGGCTTATAAAAAATATCAAACGGCATGTAAATGAAGGTCATATACAGACAGAAGTAGAAGATGAAGTTCATCCACCAGGGGCGTCGCTGCCAGTCTGCAAGTACTGCCTGAATCACGGTTTGACCTCGTCTGGCAATGCCTGTCCGGCAGCAAATGCTTCAATATTGCGAAGCGCTCGCATACCCATCGCTTCACGGGTTTGTTGCGTACCACTGCCCATATGAGGCAGCAGAACCACCTGCTCCAGGGCCTCCAACCCTGGCTGTAGCTGTGGCTCGTGCTCATATACATCGAGCCCGGCCCCTGCAATCTGCCCGTTGCGCAGGGCTGCAAGCAATGCAGCTTCGTCAACTATATCGCCTCTGGCTGTATTAATGAGAAAGGCATGGGATTGCATCAGCGCAAGCGTCTCCGGGTTGATAAGGTGCCGTGTTTCAGGGGTTGCGGGACAATGCAGGCTGATAAAGTCCGCAGCACCAAGCAGTTCGGCCAGCGGTAATCGGGTTGCGCTGAGTTCCCGCGCTACGGATTCGGCGAGCGGGGACCTGGAGGTATACATGATCTGCATCCCTAGACCATGAAACGCCATGCGCGCAACTGCCTGTCCGATGCGGCCCATGCCCACTATCCCTAAAACGCCACCGCTGACCTGTGTAGAGAGCATGTGGGTTGGCGACCAGCCCTGCCATTGTCCACCACGCACGTGCCGCTCACCTTCAGCAGCCCTGCGAGCCGTCATCAATATCAACGTAAGGGCTATTTCAGCCGTTGCCGCAGTGAGAACCCCCGGGGTGTTGCTGACTGCAATCCCCAGGCGCCGGGTTGCAGACAGGTCAATATGATTAAAACCCACGCCGAAGTTGGCGAGCAGGCGTGTGCGGATACCTTCTGCCTGGAAAACGTCAGCATCAAACCTGTCAGTGACCGTCGGGCAGATGACATCATAGTCTGTCAGCGCCTGGCTTAACTCGGCCTGGGAGAGCGCTTGATCCGCTTCATTGAGGGTGACCTCACCCAGCGCACGCAGCTTGGTTTCCACAGCTTCCGGCCAACGCCTTGAAACCAATATTTTGAGCGGGTTCGACATAATGAAAGCAAGTTTAGCTAAACATGAACGGATACAATAACAAGCTATCCAATGAATATTGGCTGCGCATTTAAATCTGTAGAGACAGGGCATAAACTGTAGCCACCAACATCAACAAAGTTAGGCAATGCAGGACAGCTATGCAAGCTTCTTAAAGCACGCTTGTCCCGCACAAACGCTATGCAATTTGCTATAACCGAAGAACAGCAGGCCATTGTAGATATGGCCCGGCGATTCACTGCAGACGAAATTACTCCGCACGCTGCGCACTGGGACGAACATCATGTTTTCCCCCTGGAAACCTTGCACAAAGCTGCAGCGCTGGGCTTTGGCGGCATTTATGTTAACGATGAGCATGGCGGCAGTGGCCTGACCCGGGTTGAGGCCGCCCTGATCATGGAGGCAATGGCGTACGGTTGTGCCAGTACGTCTGCTTTTATCTCCATCCACAATATGGCGTCCTGGATGATTGATGCGTTTGGACACGACGAGTTACGGGCTAAATATCTGCCCGGGCTGACGCAGATGAATCTCATCGCCAGCTATTGCCTGACCGAACCAGGCGCTGGCAGCGATGCAGCCTCGCTGAAAACGTCAGCCACACCGGATGGCGATCATTACGTGATAAATGGCGGCAAAGCATTTATCTCCGGTGGCGGCGTCAACGATATTTATCTGGTCATGGCCAGCACCGATCCGTCTAAAAAAGCGCGCGGTATTTCCTGCTTCGTAGTTGAAAAAGACACGCCTGGGCTGAGCTTCGGCAAACCTGAAAAGAAGCTGGGCTGGCATTCGCAACCTACCGCTGCAGTGTTGTTTGACGACGTCAGGGTGCCAGCCCAGAACATGGTGGGGAACCTGGGCGACGGGTTCAAAATTGCGATGCAGGGCCTGGATGGCGGACGCATCAACATTGGCGCCTGCTCACTTGGCGGTGCTCAGCGCTGTCTAGATGATGCCGTGGAATATGTCAAAGCACGTAACCAGTTCGGGCAACGTATTGCGGACTTCCAGAATACACAGTTCATGCTGGCGGATATGCGCACCCAACTGGAGGCTGCAAGAGCATTGTTATACATCGGCGCAACCAAGGTTTCGGCAAACGCTGCGGATAAAACTCAGTGGGCCGCAATGGCTAAACTGATGGCCACAGAAACCGGCTCCAAGGTTGTAAATGACGCGCTGCAACTGCACGGTGGTTATGGCTTTTTGATGGACTTCCCGGCTGAACGTTTTCTGCGCGATCTGCGCGTACATGAAATCCTCGAAGGAACCAGCCAGATCATGCGCCATGTCATCGGACGGGATCTGGTCAGCGACTGATTATCGATACCACCCGCGCGCTAGACCAGGCCTCTTACAGGCAGCAGTGCGCCATGTACAGCACGCGCCTGATCTGACAACAGAAAGCAGATAACCGCGGCCAGATCTTGCGGAGAGACCCAGGTGGCATGATCAGCATCAGGCATATCCTCACGATTGCGCGGTGTATCAATCAGACTCGGCAAAACGGCATTGACGTTGATCCCATCGCCTTTCACCTCTTCACTCAGAGCCTCAGTAAGACGCATCACCGTCGACTTCGCAGCGGTGTAAGCACCCATATTGCCCAGACCCTGCAACGCACCATAGGCGCCTATATTGACCACGCTACCCGCTCCTCTGGCCACCAGTCGGGGTATCGCATGCGTCAGCATGGTCCGCAACGTTGTCACGTTGATCATCTGCATCTGGTCCCAGAGATCATTGGAAGTCTCAAAAACCGAGGGACCCATCGCAAACCCGCCCGCAACATTGGCAAGCCCGTCAAAGTCTCCTATATCATCCAGAACGCCAGCAACCGCTTCCGAATCAGTCAGATCAACCGTATAGCAGCGCCCCAGTTCTGAATCAAAGCCAGGCACAACATCCAGCAACGCCACATCAGCCCCTTGCCTGCGGGCTTCCTGCGCGACGCCATGGCCCAGAATACCGGCGCCTCCGGTGACTATGATTGTTTTTCCGTCGAGCTGCATACCTACCCCGTCAGTTGATGTACTGCACACACTTTAGGCTGAGCCAAATTCAACGGCAACCATTGTGAAGTTGTCTTACACCTTGGAAAGGGTGAAATGGGGAACGGATCTTGTACTAAGCCTGCGCCTCAGGTACCTGTATCACAACGCCGAACAGCTGTTCCTGCAGCACGATCTGGCAGGATAAACGGCTGTTGGGCGCAACCTCGTGGGCATATACAAGCAGGTCCAGTTCATCCTGATGCGGCGCAGGCAATTGCTCAAACCAGGGTTGCCTGACATAGACATGACAGGTGCAACAGGTGCATCCGCCACCACACTGGCCAATAATCCCGGGAACCAGGTTGTCCAGCGCAGCATCAAGTACCGTTTCACCCGCAGTTGCATGACAGATTTGCCGACTGCCATCTGCCAGGACAAACACAACTTCAATGGGTTCGGCAGTTTTCGACAATGTTTGAGTGGGCATAAAATTGCGACCAACTACGGTGGACACAGGGCTGTCGAGGCACACTCGACGGAACCCGCGATTGAAGTTGACGGCTATATTACCCGCTTCCTCTGACAACCGATATCGACATGCGCATTGGGCTGAAACTCAGCCCCCCACTCTGTTAATATTGGCGGCTGCCTTAGATATAACGGACAAACATTGATCATAGGAATAACCGGCGGAATCGCGTCAGGCAAATCTACCGCTGCGCAGACGCTAGGCGAATGGGGTGCACACGTCATCGATGCTGACAAATTGGGTCACCGCGCCTACCTGGCTGGCACTCAGGCTTTTGACCAGGTAGTCGCCACCTTCGGGCAGGACACCGTGGGTGAAGACGGCGAAATCGACCGGCGAGTGCTCGGCAGCAAAGTCTTCGGCCAGGCTGACAGGCTCAAGGCGCTTACGGATATTGTCTGGCCGGCGATCAGAAACATGGCTGCAGAAGAGATCAGCCAGGTGCAGCAGAAAAAGCCGCAGCAGCCCATTGTCCTGGAAGCTGCCGTATTAATCGAAGCCGGCTGGCAGGATCTGGTAGATACCTTATGGGTATGTGTCGTTGACCGCGAAATCGCGGTCGCCCGGGCTTGCGCCCGCGATGGCTTCGAGCCCAGTGCGGTTGAAGCCCGGATCGATGCTCAGCTGACAAATGAAGAGCGTATTGCCGCAGCCGATGCAGTGATTGATAACTCTGGAAACCCTGAGCACATGGTCAACCAACTGAAACAGCTTTGGCAACAAACAGGAGCGGACACACAATGATTCTGGATCTACATGCCCATTCAATCAAGTCCGATGATGGCCGAGCCAAAGTGCAGAATTATTGCCAGTGGATAAAAACCCGCAACATCCCGATTGACGGATTTGTTCTCACTGAGCACCGTCAATTTGATAACGAGTCTGACTACAGTGATCTGGCAGCCAAACATGGTATTACCATTTTAAAAGGTAGTGAGGTCGAAACTGAATATGGTCACGTGCTGGTTTTCGGCGTCTCTAAGGCACTGCAGGACGCGTTCGATTTTACCAATATCCATCTGGCGTTAGCCGATGTAATAGCCGCATGTGATGCGCACGGCGCTGTTGCAGTGCCTTGTCATCCTGGACGCAAACGTGTCGGGATGGCCGCCCACCTTGAAGAGCATGGTGTGCCGGCTGGCGTTAATATTGTAGAAGTTTACAACGGCGGCTCGCGCGGCGAAGAAGATCAGGTAGCTCAGGATATGGCCAACGAACAGAACTATTTAGGTATCGGCGGCAGCGATGCACACATCGTCAGTCACATAGGCCGGTGTGCAACCAGGTTCGAGGACACGATCCACAATGAACAGGAACTGGTCGACGCGTTGAAAGCAGGCCGTTTCGAAGCCATCAAACTGCAACAGGAAGCCTCATGACCGACGTCAATGCCCCCCTGGACGTGGAGTCCCTGCGAGAGCAGTTCTTAAATGTGGTATTCGACGAATACACGCTCACCCTTGATGCTCAATCGCTTGCAGATTACGCCATCGCCTGTGGTGAAACAGCAGCAAAGTTCACCAATCCTGAAGACCCTGATTTTCAGGCACCGCCAACCATTGCATCCAGCTTTCAGCAACGTAAACGTTACCCTGACGGTTTCCCTACGTTTAAAGGTTTAGGTATGG
>Ga0180435_10006839_pt1 | contig 10901 bp, 7 predicted proteins | sample SS_ome_3_FD_132467 | JGI IMG/M metagenome (GOLD analysis project Ga0180435, IMG submission 132467) | Hypersaline lake sediment archaeal communities from the Salton Sea, California, USA - SS_3_S_1 metaG | ecosystem: Environmental > Aquatic > Non-marine Saline and Alkaline > Hypersaline > Sediment... | reverse complement strand
TGCTGAAGGCCTCTCCGTTACGCTTGTTGATACCCGCGATACCACCGAGGAACTGTCGCCGGCCAACCAGCGGGACCAGGATCAGGTTGCCTGCTTCGCTCTCCCAGCGGTTCTTTTCATCCTCGGCCAGTTCTGACAGCACGCCCTGCCACCAGGGACGTTTATGCTTCCACACCCAGCCACAGACACCGTAATCCAGTGGAAAGCTCTCACCGACGATCTCTTCGCTGTTGGTGCCGGCACCGCCACGGTAGCTATAGGTCTCGGCATTCTCATCCAGCAACGGGATGAGCAGGGTTTCTGCATCGATGAGTTCACGTGCGCGGGTGGAGACGAGGGAGAAAACTTTGTCGAGATCCAGTTCACTGCCGACCGAGGTAAAAGTCTGCTGCAACAGCTCGATCTCCGTCATTTTTTCCGACAGAGTTTGACTGAGATCGTAGATCTTGGAGTTGTTGTTGTCCTTAGCCATTAAAGCACCAACAGGTTGGGTCATTCCATTTAAATCAATTATTTATGCGAAGTATAATACAAGCACATTATTCCGTCCGTTAATTACATGTAATTATGGCAGATAATTCGGGATAGTGGCGGGTTATGGCACTATTACCTTGGGAAGGAAGCGAGAGCAAATCTGGTCATTTTTTAACCATATAAATATCCGGGCAGGTCTTACTGATCAGCCCGGGCAAATAACCCGGGCAAATAACCCGGGCGATCAACCCAGGTGATCAATCCTGGCGATGCCTGTTTTTCAGCTCGGCATAATGCCGGGCAGAGTACTCCAGGAAGGCTTTTTCCCTGTCGGTCAGCTCCCTCGCCTGGCGTGCCGGACTGCCCAGCCACATATAACCACCTTCGATCACCTTGTTGGGAGACACCAGGCTGCCGGCGCCGACCATAGCGCCGGACTGGATCACGGCACCATCGAGGACGGTCGAGCCCATACCGATCAGGCACAGGTCTTCAACCGTACAGGCATGCAGGGTCACGTTGTGGCCGACAGTGACATCGTCACCGACATAGAGCCCGTTACCGCCAGGCGCGAATTCGCTGTCGTGGGTGACATGTAATACGCTGCCGTCCTGGATATTGCTACGGACTCCGATCCGGATCTCGTGGATGTCGCCGCGTACGGAACAACAGGGCCAGACCGAGCTGTGCGCACCGATGACGACATTGCCCGTGACCACGGCACTGTCATCGACGAACGCGGTATCATCGATCTGAGGCGTGAATTCTTCAAATGAACGGATATTACTCATGATGCAGACCTTGTTATCGAACCCCTACTTTAACCGATAACCTGCAGGATGCAGAACCAGCACCCGGGAATCAGGTAAAATCGCCGGTCATGACGCAGCAATCATTCGCCAGCCAGCTAGGCTCCCTACTGAGCAGACTGTTCAATACCGCAAGCGCCTGGACCAGGGCTGCTGCCCGTATCAGTGCCGACGTCACTGTCGCGGTCATGGGCTTCCTGCGTATTGCAGTCGGTGAGCTGCTGGCTTTCAGCAGCCTGATATCCCGGCTCACCAGTGGCACCTGGCGACACCTGGATAATGCCATGACACGCATTGCACAACATCCACTGTTCGACAGGATAGAAGCGAACTGGCGCGCCGGCGTGCTTGCAACCGGGGTGGCGAAGGCGCGCCTGCAGCAACATCCCGCCGCTATCAGGCTGGGTTACTACATCCGCCTGGTCCGTCTCGATAAACCCATCGGCGTCCTGCTGCTGCTATGGCCTACGCTCGTCGCCCTGTGGCTGGCAGCCGATGGCTTACCCGATCCCCTGGTACTTACCGTGTTCGTACTCGGTGTCATCCTGATGCGCTCGGCCGGCTGCGCCATCAATGACTACGCAGACCGTGACATCGACAACAAGGTCAAACGGACCACGCAGCGCCCGCTGACCAGCGGCAAGATCAGCGAGAAGGAAGCACTGGCAGTGTTCGCGGTGCTGGGCATCATCGCTTTCGCGCTGGTCCTGCTGATGAACCGGCTGACCATCATGCTGTCCTTCGTCGGCATCGCACTGGCCGCCAGCTACCCGTTCATGAAGCGATACCATTATCTGCCCCAGATCCATCTCGGTGCCGCCTTCGGATGGGCGGCCCCTATGGCCTATGCCGCACAATCGGGTGAGACCAACGAGATCACCTGGCTGATCTTCCTCGCCACGATACTGTGGGCCACGGCCTACGACACCATGTATGCGATGGTGGATTATGATGACGATATCAAGATCGGCGTGAAGTCGACCGCCGTGCTGTTCGGCAACCAGGACAAACTGATCATCGGCATCATCCAGGCGCTGCTCATCCTCAACCTGATCATGATAGGACAGCGTGCCGAACTCACCGGCTTCTACTACCTGGGCGTCACCGGAGCTGCGCTACTGGCCGCCTGGCAACAATACCTGATCCGGCACCGTGAACGGGAAGCGTGCTTCAGGGCGTTCCTGAATAACAACTGGTTCGGCTTCATCTGGTTCCTGGGCCTGGTACTGGATATCCATTTCGGCGCCCTGCATTAACCGACACTGCCATCAGACAATCGCTCCTTTCTCTCTATGGCTCTCTGGCTCAGGCTTTGTGCGGTGCTCGCGCCAGCGACAACACGCCGACCCTGCTAACACCGGAAGATTTCAGCAGCTTCGCCAGCTCATTGACCGTCGACCCGGTTGTCACCACATCATCGATAATCAGTACATGCGATGCATCCAGCGGAGTCTTCAAGCCGAACGCACCGCGGATATTCCTGCGCCTGGCATCGACCCGGTTACCGACCTGGGGGGCTGTATGACGACACCTGACGACCCGGCCAAAGGACAGCGGCAGACCGGTCAGCCTGGCTAATGGCCGGGCCAGTTCGATGGACTGATTGTATCCACGTTCACGTAAGCGACGCGTATGTAACGGTACGGGCAACAGGCAATCAGGCAAGTCCATGTCTTTTGCCAGATATACATCCGCCATCTGCTGCGCCAGTGTTGGCGCAAAACTGATCTTGCCGGAGAATTTCAGCTGCTGCACCAGTGGCACCACGGTACCCTCGTAGCGGAAGGCGCTGACAGCATAGTCAAAAGCCGGCGCCTGCTTCAGGCACCGTCCGCATAGCGCTGTGCTGCCGCTGTCTTCAGGTAATGGTAATGCGCACCGCTGGCAGGCTGTGCGGTTGAAAGGCAGTTGTTCGGCACAATCGCAACAGATCGCAGCGCAGATCACCGAACATGGATCAGTAGCGTCGGCAGACGTGCCCTTGTGACAGATTATGCAGCGCTGCGGGAACAACAGCTGCAACAGATTTTGAAGTAGTATCCCTGCTTTTGGCATCCCCTGCTTATCCTCCGGCCTCTTCCTGACCCTCTTCCTGACCCTCGCCCTGAACCTCTCCCTGGCCCTGTATAGCTATCCCGGTGCCATCTGGCCCACACGCCAGTGTGCGTACCAGTATGCGTATAAGTGTCGCAGCATCGGTGGTAGAATCACTTCGATTATATCGAGTAGCTGCTACTATGTCCCAGAAAGATTTACCACCACGTAACGACTGGTCAAAAGACGAAATACAGTCTCTGTTCGATCTGTCTTTCAACGACCTGCTTTACCAGGCACAGACCGTACACCGCGCCAACTTCGACGCCAACCAGGTACAGGTCAGCACGCTGCTGAGCATCAAGACAGGCGCCTGCCCCGAAGATTGCGGTTATTGCTCACAGAGTGCGCGCAACGATGCCGCGGTCGAACGTGAACGGCTACTGCCCCTGGAAGAAGTTATCGAGAAGGCGACCATGGCCAAACAGAACGGCGCCGGTCGCTTCTGCATGGGCGCGGCCTGGCGCAACCCGACTGACAAGAACCTGGACAAGGTCATCGACATGATCGTCGAGGTCAAGAAGCTCGGCCTGGAGACCTGCGTCACCCTCGGCATGCTCACCGAGCAGCAGACCAGGCGCCTGAAGGATGCCGGACTCGATTACTACAATCACAATCTCGACACTTCACCCGAGCACTACGGCAATATCATCACCACGCGCACCTACCAGGACCGCCTCGACACCCTGGAACACGTGCGCAACGCGGATATCAATGTCTGCAGTGGCGGTATCCTCGGCATGGGTGAACAACGTGCAGACCGGGTCTCCATGCTGCAGCAACTGGCCAACCTGCCGAAACACCCCGAGAGCGTGCCCATCAATATGCTGGTACAGGTGGAAGGCACGCCGTTACACGGTGTCGACAAGCTCGATCCGATCGAGTTCGTACGCACGATAGCGATTGCGCGCATCCTGATGCCGGCATCGTATGTCCGCCTGTCAGCCGGGCGCACCGAGATGTCTGACGAGACCCAGGCACTGTGTTTCCTCGCCGGCGCCAACTCGATCTTCTATGGCGACCGCCTGCTTACCACGGACAACCCTGACGAGAACCACGATCAGCGGTTATTCGACAAGCTGGGAATCAACACGCAACACGCAGACATCGAGGACAACCCTTGTGCTGATTTCGCCGAAACCCGCACCGGCAATATGCCAACTGAAGTCGCACACTCCTGAGAGGCTCTGAATTACCTGTCATTTCGACCAAAGGGAAGAAATCTTATGTACCATAACTCATCAGTTCTCAGGAAGGTTTAAGATCTCTCCCTTCGGTCGAGATGACAATCATTGATTCAAGCAATATTTCCCTAAATCGCTCATTGTCAAAACTCGATAACAAACTCAGCCAGGCTCTCAACCAGCGCAAGCAACAACACCGCTATCGCAGTCGTCGCATCACCAGCAGTCCACAGGGCGTCGAATGTATCGTCGACGGCAAAGCCGTCATCAGCTTTTGCAGCAATGACTATCTCGGTTTCGCCAACCACCCGAAAGTACGTGAAGCTGCAGAATCCGGCCTGAAGAAGTATGGTGTCGGCAGCGGCGCCGCGCATCTGATCAATGGCCACACCGAAGCTCACCACCTGCTCGAAGAAGAACTCGCCGGGTTCACCGGCTATCCGCGTACATTACTTTTCTCAACCGGCTACATGGCAAATATCGGCCTGTGCCAGGCACTGCTTGATAACAATGGTTTCGTATTCGAAGACAAGCTCAACCATGCCTCATTGATCGATGGCGGTCTGATAAGCGGCGCACGATTTCAACGCTACCTGCATAATGATATCGATAGCCTGGTCAAGAAACTATCACGCACAGACAACGATGCGATGAAGCTGGTACTCAGTGACGCCGTGTTCAGCATGGACGGCGATATCGCCGATGCCCCTGCCCTGGCTGCTGTATGCAAGCAACACGACAGCGTGCTGATGCTGGACGATGCACACGGCTTCGGCGTGTTGGGACAAGACGGTAAAGGCACTCTACAACATTTCGATATGTCGCTGGATGATGTACCCGTTTACATGGCGACACTGGGCAAGGCCATGGGCACCGCCGGCGCATTCATCGCCGGTAGTGAAGCGCTCATCGAGACACTGATACAGCAGGCCCGTAGCTATATCTACACCACGGCCATGCCGGCAGCGATCGCTGAAGCGACCCGAGCAAGCCTGCGATTATTGCAGGACGAACCTGAACATCGCTCGCAGCTGGAAGGCAACATCGGTTATTTCAGGCAATGCTGTGAGCAGAACGCCACCCCGGTACAGCATAGCGAGACAGCGATACAACCCGTGATCATCGGAGAAGATGCCAGTGCCCTTGCTCTCAGCAACAAGCTGTTTGATGCCGGCATCCTGGTCACCGCCATCCGTCCGCCGACAGTTCCTGAAGGGACATCACGCCTGCGTATAACACTATGCGCAACACACACCAGAGAGCATATCGACAAACTGGTCGACGCTATACAAGATCATAATCCGAATTAACAATATCGAAACGGGATTCGACTTTCGGGCAGAATCAGGCGCTCAGCACAAACAAAAAAGACTTCCTGGCTTCAGGCGAATTCTGCTGGATATGGAAAGTGCGTGATCGGAAATGAGCCTGGGTGTGCTGAGTTACAACTTGAAAAGAATGATGAGTCAACAAGGTGTTCCATCATTGCTGGCGACAATGAGATAATCGTTTTGCCTTCCATAAAATATCAGAAAACAAAAGCCCCACTCTGACGAACGGGGCTTTTAGATATGATTTAACACAGTCTCTGAAGGAGCCGTATTTTTGCTATGCCCGAAAAAGGCTTTATTTTCTTCTTCTGGCAACTCCAGCAAGACCAATCAGACCGGAAGCGAATAACCAGACAGCAGCAGGAACGGGAACAGCTGTTTGTTCAACAAATCCTGTCATACCAACACTTGTCTGGTCCGTGAGACCAAAAGCAACAGTAACACTCATCAGGTCATATGGACCACCTGAGGAGATAAAGCCTGATGCATTCTCAAAATTTAACACCGTACCCTTACTATTCGTAGACAGGCCGGCACCGATATCTACACCTTTGTCTACCGAAAGGTATGGGTTGATAACGATATCTTGTGAATCGACAATGTTTCCACCACCCAATGTCGCAAACACACTTCCACCATTGTCTGTTAACGCTGTAAGCGTGGTGCCCATTTCAGCATAGGTCGAAATCGGAACCGGCAGACCGCCCATCGGCAAGCTGAATGCAAAAGAAAAAGTTTTCGCTACACCAGATGTATTAGAAGCGCTCAGACTAAAACCGAGAATCGGATCGATGTTGCCATTCATTTCTTCAAGGCTGACAGTGAATCCACTGCCCGACACTACGACTGGATCCGCAAGGATGATGTCGCCTGTATCAGGATCAGCCATGTACATACCTGACATCATCGAGTTGCCATCGACAGATATCTCCCAGGTACATGTCTCTGGCGTACAGCCTGTTACCAGGCCAGCCCATGCTGCACGGAATGGAATTACTGCTACGATCAGTGATAGCGCTAACAGATTGATACACTTCAGCGCGCGTGTTCTTTTAATCATTTCCCCAAGCCCTTTGGAATATATTAATAATATGTATAAAACAATTAGTTACAATATCAACCAGCTTATAGTCATAAGTGAAATAAGCTTGAATCTTACTGGAGTAAAATCTATCACATCGATGCGACCGGAAATAATACTATTGCGTTACATTTGAGTTAAAAACATGTAACAGAACACCACGATATATGATCCGTTGTGAATACTCGAAAGTGACCAGTTATTAATATAACAGCAGCAAAAATCATGCCGCATTAAGAAAGTGACTACATAACAACAAGTTAATTAAATATTAGTAATTTATTGATTGTTAACGTGTAAAGAATACTGGACAGTTCAGAGGTATTCATGCGGTATGACGTCAGGAATTCCGACAATTGAACGTCAATTTTGCATCGGTAGCGATTCCAGGATCAGGAACCGTCGAAATTTCAGCCAAACGGATGGCTACAGCCAGAAGCGGTTGCCTGAAAGTGCGTCCTGGAATCCTCTAGAGCGGCTTTAGCCGCGAACACTACCATCAGGCCAAACCTTCATTCGCGGCTAAAGCCGCTCCTACAGAATCATTGAATTTATCCATTGTCAGTGTGAAATACCTGGCATCCGTTTTACGTCGTAATCTGGCGCTCACTTTTCGATTAAGCCTACTATTTACCGATGATGTAACGCTCATCTTCAAAGGTGATGACCCACGAAGGCTTGTATACCACAAAGATACTGATCAGCATGCCGGTAATAAACGCCTCCGGAAACATGAACAGTGGCATCATCAGTAGCGACTGGCTGATCAATGTGTCATTGGGGTAGGCACCGGCCAGCCAGAATACAAGTATAGCGACCAGTCTGCTGGCGGCGACGGCGATACCGGCACCGAAGAAGGCGACCACGAAGATATAGATAAAGAAATTATCCGGCAGTCTGCGCTGGGTGAATTTCAGCACCACCCAACTCGCCCATACCGGAACGACGATACTGAGTAAGCCGTTCACACCCAGGGTCGTCAACTGCAGCAGCATCTCGTCCAGGGGCAGGAACCCGGCGCTGCCGTTCTGTAATACCAGTGACAGTAACAACACCGCTCCCAGGCCGAAGATCGCCAGCGACCAGCCGAACATCAGGGTGAATATCGTCGCGCCGAGGTGATGGAAGCCCAGCCCGGGAGTGACCCCGGCCTTGATGCCCCACATCAGTAGCAGCACCACCATGGCACCGAAGTACACGTGCTGGCTGGGCTGATTTTGTAACAGCATACGAACCGGCGCCTGCCTGCCCGCGAACACGATCACGCCCAGGAAGATGATATTGGCGAGCCACATCAGCCATGAAGGCAGCAATGAAGGCGGGATATGCAGGCCGATCAGCCAGCTGGACTCAAATAACATGTTGGTACTACCCGGTGTCTGTGGAATGCGTACATTATATAAAACACGCGATAGCGGATATGACCAATATCAGTTTGCATCGATCATAATTCACCAGGATTTATTATTTTAAAGCTTCACCGCAGATTAGGGCAGGACGCCCATAATTAGAGCAACGCAGGACGCCTACAGGGATGTAGGTGGTAGAACGACTCAGGAGACAAAGTCGAGCAGTTGCCGGGACGCGGAGGCGCAGAGAGACAGAATGTTGGTAACGAATATGTAGGAGCGTCCATGTTTATAAATATTTGACCGCGAACATGGCTAACATATGAAATCGTGATTCGCGGTTGAAACCGCTCCTACAAGTTCATAACGGCCCTTATATTCTCCGCGCCTCCGCGTCTCTGCGGTGAATCTTCTTTATTTTCATACAATAAAAAAAGCCGACCCGGATGAGTCGGCTTTCTTATATAACAAAGCGTAACGCTTACGATTTGGCCGCTTCGCGCTCCTGAGCTTCCTTGATGACCTCGTCCGAGACGTTCTTCGGACATGGCAGGTAGTGCAGGAACTCCATGGAGAACTGACCACGACCTGAAGTCATGGTGCGCAGGGAACCGATGTAGCCGAACATCTCGCTCAGCGGACACTCCGCCTTGATGCGTACACCGGTCGGACCCGCTTCCTGGGACTTGATCATGCCACGGCGACGGTTGAGGTCACCGATGACATCACCGACGTGATCTTCCGGTGTAAACACGTCGACTTTCATGATCGGCTCCATCAACTGCGGGCCGGCTTTCGGCATGGTCTGACGGTAAGCTGCCATCGCTGCCAGCTCATAGGCGACAGCAGAGGAGTCAACCGCATGGAAGCCACCATCTTTCAGGGTCACCTTGAAGTCCAGACATGGATAACCGGCAAGTACACCCCTGTCCATCATCTTCTCGAAACCTTTCTCGACCGCAGGCCAGAACTCACGCGGCACGTTACCACCGGTCACGACAGACTCGAACACGTAACCTGAACCCGGCTCGCCCGGTTCGATCGAGTAATCGATCTTCGCGAACTGACCCGAACCACCGGTCTGTTTCTTGTGCGTGTAGCTGTCATCGACATGCTGGGTGATGGTCTCGCGATAAGCCACCTGTGGTTTACCGACGGTGACGTCGATACCGTGGGTACGCTTGAGGATGTCGACCTTGATGTCGAGGTGCAGCTCACCCATACCTTTCAGGATGGTCTCGCCTGAATCTTCGTCGGTCTCGACGCGGAACGATGGATCCTCTTTGATCATCTTGCCCAGTGCGATACCCAGCTTCTCAGAAGCGCCTTTATCGTTCGGCGATACAGCGATCGAGATAACCGGATCCGGGAACACCATCGGTTCCAGGGTCGCAGGCTTGTCAGGATCACACAGGGTGTGACCGGTCTGCACATTCTTCATACCGACCACGGCGATGATGTCACCCGCCTGCGCATGGTCGAGCTCGATACGCTCGTCTGCATGCATCTCCACCATACGGCCAATACGTTCAGTCTTGCCGGTCGCAGTATTCAGCACAGTCATACCTTTCTCGATACGGCCGGAATAGATGCGGATGAAGGTCAGGGCACCGAAGCGGTCGTCCATGATCTTGAATGCCAGCGCACGCAACGGCTTGTTCGGATCAACGGTTGCGACTTCACCGGTCTCGTTACCTTCCAGGTCAACTTCCGGCTGCGGTTCGACTTCGGTCGGATCAGGCAGGTATGCAACGGCTGCGTCAAGCACCAGCTGCACACCCTTGTCCTTGAACGCAGAACCGCAGTAGGTCGGGAAGAAGTCCATGGTCAGTGTACCTTTACGGATACATTTATGGATCTCTTCCGGGGTCGGCTCTTCACCTTCCAGGTAGCGCTCCATGACATCATCATCCATCTCGACAGCAGACTCGATCAGCTTCTCGCGCCATTCCTCGATCTGGTCAGCCATGTCTGCAGGCGGCTCTTCGATACGGTACTGGGTAGAGTCTTTCTCATCGTCCCAGATCCATGCCTTGCGGGTCAGCAGGTCGACACAGCCCTTGAACTCGTCCTCGATGCCGATAGGCAGAACCATGACCAGCGGGTGTGCGCCCAGCACGTCTTCGACCTGTTTCACAACACGGTAGAAGTCAGCACCGATACGGTCCAGCTTGTTGACGAAGATCACGCGTGATACTTCGGATTCGTTGGCATAACGCCAGTTGGTCTCTGACTGCGGCTCAACACCACCGGAACCACAGAATACACCGATGCCGCCATCGAGTACTTTCAGGGAACGATATACTTCGATGGTGAAGTCGACGTGTCCCGGTGTGTCGATGATGTTCAGGCGGTGGCCATTCCACTCACAACTGGTCGCTGCTGACTGGATGGTGATACCACGCTCCTGTTCCTGCTCCATGAAGTCGGTGGTCGCTTCACCGTCATGTACCTCACCGGTCTTATGGATCTTACCGGTCAGCTTCAGGATACGCTCGGTAGTCGTGGTCTTGCCCGCATCTACGTGGGCGAAGATACCGATGTTTCTGTATTTGCTTAAATCTGCGTCTGCCATGGCT
>Ga0180435_10006838_pt1 | contig 10902 bp, 7 predicted proteins | sample SS_ome_3_FD_132467 | JGI IMG/M metagenome (GOLD analysis project Ga0180435, IMG submission 132467) | Hypersaline lake sediment archaeal communities from the Salton Sea, California, USA - SS_3_S_1 metaG | ecosystem: Environmental > Aquatic > Non-marine Saline and Alkaline > Hypersaline > Sediment... | reverse complement strand
TTGGGGGGAATCATCGGCCATCGCTCCTCATCGGACGACGAATTGACGGCGAGCTTCCATGCCCAGCACAATGCCAGCCCATTCGACCAGACGGGGGTGTTCTTTCGCATCCCGGTCGCAGGAAGGGCCGCATCGTCGTACGAGTTGCTCATCACGGCCCTGCGACGCATCATCAACCAAGGATGGATCGCCTCGAAACGTTTGGATGGCGGCGGACGGATTCTGGAATGCCGCCACCCCAACTGTGGCGGGTTCACGCTGGAGGCGGAATTGGGAGTCCGTCCCAACTCACTCGCCGCGCCAGACTACGAGGGATGGGAGGTGAAGCAGTATGGCGTTCGCAATCTCGAACGACCCGGCAGGCAACCAATCACCCTGATGACGCCGGAACCTGATGGCGGGTTGGTTGTTGGACCGACCGTCTTCCTGTTCTTCCTTGGACGCTGGGGTTGGCAGGATGCAAGAGAGCGGGGATTGAACAAGATGCCCGCAGCTCCTACCGCAGCACTCGTAGTCTTTCTTGTGCCGATTGGGCTGGGCGTTTGGATCCCAATGAGGCCAAAGGCATCCACCTCCAACCGCACCCCCTTCCGCCCGATCCCCGAGCCGCCCAATGCCGGTCCGGTCGCGGCCAACCCGAAAAAGAAGCAATTCCCTGTCAATTGAATTAGGGTTTTCCTTTCCGCCCAAACCAGCCATCCTCCCAGCCATCCCGTCATGAAAGAAACCGCACCCACCATCCGCCGTCACTTCCTCAAGACCTCCCTCTTCACCGCCGGATCGGTGGTGGCCGCGCCCCAGATCCTGCGCGCCCAGTCACGCGGCGCGAATGATCGCATCGGCATGGGCTTCATCGGCATGGGCCTCATCTCCGGAGGCCACCTGAAGACCTTCGCCGGCATGAAGGAGGTGCAGCCGATCGCGGTCTGCGATGTCAAGAAGTGGCAGCTCGACAAGGCCGCCGGCGAACTGAAGAAGCGAGGCTTCAACGACGTCCAGGCCACCGCCAGGTTCGAGGAGGTCATCTCGAATCCCGCCATCGACGCGGTCTGCGTCACCACCCCGGACCACTGGCACGCCGCCATCGCCATTGCCGCCATGAAGGCGGGCAAGGACGTCTACGTCGAGAAGCCGATGACCCTCACCATCGAGGAGGGCAAGGCCATGGTGGCCGCGGAGAAGAAATACGGCCGCATCGTGCAGGTCGGCACCCAGCAGCGGTCCTCGGTCCACTTCCGGATCGCCGTCAACCTGGTCCGCAATGGAATGATCGGCGACATCAAGGAAATCTACGCCCGGCTGGGCCAATTCCCGCAGCCGCCCGACAAGGAAAAGGTCGTCGCCGTGCCCGATGGCTTCGACTACGACCGCTGGATCGGACCGACCCCGTTCTACGAGTACTCTGAGAATCGCGTGAAGGGCAACTACGGCGGTGGCTGGCGCTGCTACTGGGAGTACGGCAGCCGCAAGTTCGGCGACTGGGGCGCACACCACTTCGACATCATCCAGTGGGCGCTGGACCGTGATGAAACCGGCCCGGTCGAGTTCATCCCGAAGGGCCACGACGGCGCGGAGCATCACTCCTATCGCTACGCCGATGGCGTCACCGTGTGGCGGGACAAGAAGCCCGACGCCGGCCACATGATCCGCTTCATCGGCACCAAGGGCGAGGTGCATGTCAGCCGCGGCAAGGTCGCCAGCAGTCCCAAGGAGTTGATCCGCCACAAGTTCACCGACAAGGACGTCCAGGTCTACGAGTCCACCAACCACCGCCAGAACTTCATCGACTCGATCAAGTCCCGCAAACCGGCCATCTGCCCGGCCACGGTCGGCCACCGCACCGCGACGATCTGCCAGCTCGCCGGCATCGCCGAGCGCCTCGTCGAGCCGGTCAAGTGGGACCCCAAGACCGAGAAGGTCGTCGGCAACGCGAAGGCCGCCGCCATGCAGGACCGCGAACGCCGCAAGGGCTACGAGCTCCCAACGGTCTGATCGCCGCGCAGCTGGTCTCTGTCCGGCACCTCGCAAACACCGCACCCCCTCCCGCCCGATCCCGGAGCCGCCCAATGACGGTCCGGTCGCGGCCAACCCGAAGCTTCTATCACCCCATCCACACCTCCAGATCCGCCATCGCTGCTCTCACGTTCCCGTTGGCGTTCTCGATGTCGGTGAACATGCGGCGCTTGCGACGGCCATCGAGGAAGTAGGAGATCGTGTAGCGCGTCTTGCCGTGCACCTTGCCGGCGTAGATGGGAACGCTGGCGGACTGGTGGCGGACCACGCAGTGCGGCCGGCCTCCCGGTTCCCCCTTTCTGACACGGGTGTCAGAAATCTCGTCCGGGGCGGTCTTCGGAAGTGTCAGAAATGTGTCAGACATTGCTCTGAGAGGGGCGTCAACCTGCTCAGGCAATCAGGATCTGGGCGCACGTAACCCGTTGAGGGTGAGGTGGTGCGCACGAGAGGACTCGAACCTCCACGACCGCAGTGGTCACTAGATCCTGAATCTAGCGCGTCTACCAATTCCGCCACGTGCGCAGGGGATCGGGAAGCGGGGCGGCAGGGAAGCATTCCGGGGGGCGAAATGCAATGACTTTCGCGCGTGCGGGCGGGGTCGCCGCGGCATCGCCGCCAAGGGCCCGCCTTCGCCGGAGGCTTCCCTCCGTGTCATCCCTGAAAGCCGTGGTTTCGAGACGAAACACCCGGAAAAACGCGTGGCGGCGAATTGCCGGTTGCCAACCGGGGCGAAAGGGTCGAGATGCTCCCAATGCAGAGTCATCGTTTCCTTGCGGGGTCCCTCCTCATCGCCGCCGGGTCCGGGGTGTGTCTTTTGGCGGAGGCGGATTCGGCGCAACCCGTCCCATGGCCGCACGAGTCGAGCGACGTGGCGGTGGACCCGGCGGTGCTGTTTGGGGCCCTCGGCAATGGGATGCGTTTCGCGGTCCTGAAGAACGACGAGCCGCCGGGCCGGGTCTCGCTGCGGCTGCACATCGACGCCGGGTCGCTGCACGAGGCGGACGACCAGCGCGGGCTGGCGCACTTCCTCGAGCACATGGTGTTCAACGGGAGCCGGCACTTCCCGAACGTCGAGGAGCTGATTCCGAAGATGCAGCGGCTCGGGATCGCCTTCGGGGCCCATGCGAACGCTTACACGTCGTTCGACGAGACGGTCTACATGCTGGACCTGCCGAATCTCGAGGCGGACACGCTGGAACTGGCTTTGACCGTGATGCGGGATTTCGCGGACGGGGCGCTCCTTGAAGCGGAGGAGATCGAGAAGGAGCGCGGGGTGATCCTCGCCGAGAAGCGCGCCCGGGACTCGGTGGAGCGGCGGTTGATGGAGAAGCAGTTTGAGTTCCTGATCCCGGATTCGCTCATCGCGCATCGTTTTCCGATCGGGATCGAGGAGGTGATCAAAGACGCCCCCCGGGAGCGCTTCGTCGATTACTATTCGAGATACTACATACCCCGCAGAATGACCTTCCTGGCGGTGGGCGACATCGATCCGGCGGGTTTCGAGAAGCGCATCCGGGGGAATTTCGGCTCGATGAAGAATCCCGAGAAGCCGGGGCCGCCCCCCGAACTCGGAACGATCCGGAGCGGCTACGGGTTCCAGGCGGCGGCGTTCGCCGACAAGGAGGTCAAGGAAGACGAACTGGCGCTGGTGAAAGTGCGCCGCTACACGCGCGAACCGGACACCGTCGCCAACCGCCTGAAGCGGATCCCGCTGAAGATCGCGCACGCCATCATGGGGCGGCGCTTCGACATCCTCGCCAAGAAGGAAGGCGCCCCCATCTCCGGCGGCACGGCGGGCCGCTACGTCTGGTTCAACGAACTCGAGTTCGGATCGATCGACGTCACCCCCGAAGAGGGACGGTGGCGGGAGGCGGTGGCGGTTCTCGAACAGGAAACCCGGCGGGCCCTCGAATACGGCTTCTCGGAGGGCGAACTGCAGGAGATGAAGGCCCAAATGCTGAACAAGGCGGAACAGGAAGCGAACCGCGCCCCCACGCGCCGGTCGCCGGAGATCGCGATGGAGATGGTGCGCAGCATCGGCGACGAGCGCGTGATCACCCACCCGCGGGAAGCACTGCGCATCAAGCGCAAGGGCCTCGAATCGCTCACCACCGGGGAGGTCCACCAGGCCTTCCGCACGTTCTGGAGGGACCGCGACCTGAGTCTCATCCTCACGACGCGCGAGGCGCCCGGGAAGGCGGACGAGGAACTCGATGGACTCTTCAAGACGAGCCGCTCCGAACCCGTCGCGCCGCCCGGGAAGAAGGAAGCCCTGACCTTCGCATACACCGGCTTCGGGGCGCCCGGGGAGGTGACCATGAAGCGGCGCGTCGAAGGCCTTGATTTCGTGCAACTCGCCCTTGACAACAACGTCCGCGTCAACCTCAAGCAGACCCCGTTCGAAAAGGACACGATCCACGTCCTGGCCCGCTTCGGCAACGGCCGGCTCACCCAGCCGAACGACCAGACCGGCCTCGACATCTTCGCGCGCGTGATCGTGAACGCGGGCGGCCTCGGCAAACACAGCGCGGATGATCTCCGCCGCATCCTCGCGGGCCGCAACGTCGAAGCGGCGTTCGGCATCGAGGAGGGCGCCTTCACCCTCGGGGGCAAGACCACCCCCAAGGACCTCGAACTGCAACTGCAGTTGATGTGCGCCCACCTTGCCGACCCGGGATTCCGCCCCGAGGCAGTGCGGCAGTTCCGCAAGATGGTCCCGTCCATCGCGCAGCAACTGAGGTTCACGATCGAGGGCGCCCAAGCCGGCGTGCGGGAGTGGGCCCGCGGCGGCGACGGACGCTTCGCGAAACCCGATGCCGGCGCCCTCCTCGGATACGACGCGGAAGACGTCCGCTCGTGGCTCAAACCCGAACTCGAAGAATCATACCTTGAACTCAGCCTGGTGGGCGATTTCCCCCCTGAGTCCGCCATCCCGCTCATCCGGAAATCCTTTGGCGCGCTTCCGGTGCGCCTCGGATCGAAGCCACCCCTGACCGCCGAGCGGCAGTTGAACCTCCCCGGGCTCCCCGCCGAAAAACAGTTCACCTACACCTCCAGCATCGAGAAAGCGGAAGCCATGGTGAGTTGGCGGCTCCCGCGGGCCGGCAAGAAGATCAACGACACGCGCCGCCTGAACCTGCTGGGATCGATTCTCGACGACCGCCTCCGTGAGAAACTCCGCGAGGAGCTCGGCGCCACCTACAGCCCGCAAACCTACGTCCACCAGAGCTTCGAGTTCGAGATCGGATCGCTGGTGGCCAGATCTCTCGGCAAGCCCGCCGAGGCCGAAAGCGTCTCCCGCCTGATTCTCGACATGGGCCGCGAACTGGCCGGGCAAGGCGCGACCGCCGACGAACTGGAACGGGCCCGCAAACCCGTCCTCTCCCAGTTGGAGGCCAGCCTTCGCGACAACAGATACTGGCTCGAGACCGTCATGGCGCAATCCCAGCAAGAACCGTGGCGGCTCGACTGGGCCCGCGAACGCGACGAGGACTACGCCGCCGCCACCCTCGAAGAGATCAACGCCCTCGCCGGAAAATACCTCCGCCCGAAGAACGCCGCCCGCATTACCATCGTGCCGAAGGCGCCGCCCGAGTGAGCGCTCGACCCAACGCCGCCGGGGACGGCGGCGTCCTCCAGCCTTCCCTCCAGGCCGCCGGGCCGCCGGAGCTCTGAACGTCCGGCGGCCTTGGGACACTCATCCGTGATGCCTGTCACCCGGGCGAAATGGCGCGGAGCGGCGGTTTGGCTTGGCGTGACGGGACTTGCGTTCGCATCCTTCGCTCCGTTCTTCGGGGCGCACTCATGGTTCCTCCACACTTCCAACCTGCTGCAGGATGAAATCCTGCGCACCTTGATCAAAGATCCTTGTCGGTCACGGCGCCCTCGCTGGCGGAGGTGACGTGCGCGGCATACTTTGCGAGCACGCCGCGACGGTAACGCGGCTCGGGGCGCCTCCATGCGGACCGGCGTTGCGCCAGTTCTTCCTCGGACAGGTTCACCTCGATCCTGTTCCCTACGGCATCGACCGTAATCTGGTCGCCTTCGAGCAGGAGGCCGATCGGGCCGCCTTCGAACGCCTCGGGAGTGACATGGCCCACGACGAACCCGTGGCTTCCACCGGAGAACCGGCCGTCGGTGATCAGGGCCACCTGGTCGCCGAGTCCCCGGCCCATCACGGCCGAGGTCGGTCCCAGCATCTCGCGCATGCCCGGCCCGCCGCGGGGGCCCTCGAGCCGGATCACGATCACGTCGCCGGGTGCGATCTTTCCTCCGAGGATGGCCCTCATTGCCTCCTCCTCGGATTCAAAGACCCGCGCCCGCCCGGTGAACGATTCGCCCTCCTTGCCGGTGATTTTCGCCACCGCTCCTCCGGGGGCGAGATTCCCGTAGAGGATCCGCAGATGCCCGTCGGGTTTGATGGGATTGTCGAGCGGGCGCACGATCTCCTGCCCCTCCGGGTAGACCAAGGGAGAGTTCGCAAGGTTCTCCGCCACCGTGCGGCCCGTCACCGTCAGGCAGTCCCCGTGCAGCAGCCCCGCTTCCAACAGCATCTTCATCAGCGGCACCGTCCCACCAATCGCCACCAGATGGGCCATCTCGTGCTTCCCGCTCGGCTTCAAGTCCGCGAGAACCGGGACCCGCTTCCCGATCCGCCCGAAGTCGTCGATCGACAACCCGGCCTCCGCCGCGTGCGCCATCGCGAGCAAGTGCAGAACGGCATTGGTCGACCCGCCCAGCGCGGTCACCATCGTGACGGCATTCTCGAACGCCTTGAGGGTCATTATGTGTCGCGGGGTGATGCCCTCCTTCAACATGTGCAGAACGGCCGCGCCGGCGTCGAAGCAGTCCTTCTTCTTGTCGTCGCCGGCTGCCGTCTGGGCCGAGCTGTTGGGAAGGCTCATGCCGAGGGCCTCGATGGCGCTGGCCATGGTGTTGGCGGTGTACATCCCGCCGCAGGCCCCCTCCCCGGGGATGGCATGCTCCTCGACCGCCTGCAGTTCCTCGTCGCCGTACTCGCCGGCGGCATGCTTCCCGACCGCCTCGAATACCGACACGATATCGAGCGATTTCTCTTCGCCCTTGATGGTGGCGCAACCGGGAAGGATCGTGCCGCCGTAAACGAAGACCGCCGGCCGGTTCAGACGCGCCATCGCCATCAGGCAGCCGGGCATGTTCTTGTCGCACCCCCCGATCGCCACGAATCCGTCGAAACCCTCGCAGCCCACCACCGCCTCGATCGAGTCCGCGATCACTTCCCGGCTCACAAGGGAGTACTTCATGCCCTCCGTCCCCATCGAGATCCCGTCCGAGATCGTGATGGTGTTGAAGATGGTCGCCTTTCCCCCCGCCGCATTCACGCCGCCCGCCGCATCCCGCGCCAGCCGGTCGATGTGCATGTTGCAGGGCGTCACGTCGCTCCACGTCGAAGCCACCCCGACCTGCGGCTTGCCGAAATCCTCCCGCTTGAAGCCCACCGGGTACAACATGGCGCGGCTCGGCGCCCGGTCCGGTCCGTCAAGCACCGGCGAGGAATACTTGCGCATCTCATGGTCGCTGTTCATCCCCGGACTGTGGTGGCGGCAGGCAGGGCCGTCAAGCTGCCTCCGGAGTCCTGGATCAACCCCGCCGGGGACGGCGGCGTCCACCGGGCGAAAGCCCGGCTCAACCGGAAGCCCCCTCCACCAATTCTTGCAAACCGTCCATCCCTGTCCTAAGTCCGAGTTGCAGCGCCATGGCCAATTACCGCGTCCTCATTTCCGACCCCATCAGCGAGCACGGTGTCGAACTCCTCAATGCCCACCCCGAGATCTCGGCGGACTTCCGGACCGGGCTCGCGCCGGAGGAACTGATCCGGGTCATCGGTGACTACGACGCCCTGGTGGTCCGCTCCCAGACGAAGGTGACGGCCGAGGTCTTTGCGGCCGCGGGCAGACTGAAAGCGGTCGGCCGCGCCGGGGTCGGAGTCGACAACATCGACCGCGAAGCCGCCAATGCCCACGGCGTGATCGTGATGAACACCCCCGCGGGCAACACCACTTCCACCGCCGAACATGCCTTCACGCTCATGTTGTCCGCGGCACGCAACATCGCCACCGCCCACGCCGCGGTCCTGCAAGGGGAATTCAAGGAGGCCCGCAAGTCCTGCCGCGGCATCGAACTCATGGGCAAACGACTCGCCGTCATCGGCATGGGCCGGATCGGGACGGAGTTCGCAAGGCGGGCCCGCGCCTTCCACATGAAGATCGTCGCCTACGACCCCTTCCTCACCCAGGGCCGCGCCGATGAACTGAAAGTCGAGCTGGCCAAGTCCCTCGAGGACGCGCTGAGGGGCGCCGACGTCGCGACCCTCCACATCCCGCTGACCGACGAGACCCGGCACCTCCTCAACGCCGAGCGTCTCGGCTTGATGAACCGGGGCGCGCTCGTCATCAACTGCGCGCGGGGCGGGTTGGTCGACGAGTCCGCCCTCGAGGCCGCCATCGAATCCGGCCACATCGCGGGGTGTGCCCTCGACGTCTACGAAGCGGAACCCCCGCCCGCGGGGCACCCTCTCTTCGGCCTGACCAAACACGTGGCCTTCACCCCCCATCTCGGCGCCTCCACCGTCGAGGCCCAGGAAAACGTCGGCACCCAGGTCGCGGAGCAGATCCGGGACTTCCTCACCACCGGCGAGATCCGCAACGCCATCAACATGCCCTCCCTCGACGCCGCCACCCTCGCCGAGATCGGCGCCTACCTGCGCCTTGCGGCCGCCTTGGGAAGGATCCTCGAGAAGCTGGGTCCCGACAACCCCGACGCCCTCCGCGTCTCCTACCACGGGGCGCTTGCTTCCCGCAACACCGCCCTCGTGGCCCGCTCCGCCCTCGCCGGATTCCTCGAAGCAGCCCGCCACGAAGGCCAGGTCAACCTCGTCAACGCCCCCGCCGTCGCCTCCCAACTCGGCCTCGACCTCGTCGAGTCAACCATCAATGCCAAGACCGAGTTCGCGGAACTCCTTGTGGCCGAACTGCGCAAGGGAGATCACCGCTTCCGCGTCGCGGGCACCATCATCGGCCGGTCCCCGCGCATCGTCGAAATCGACAAGCTCTTCGTCGACACCAATATCGAGGGCCATCTCCTCATCGTGCGCAACGACGACCGGCCCGGAATCGTCGGAGCGCTCGGCACCCTCCTCGGCGACTCCGAAACCAATATCGCCAACATGTCCCTCGCCCGAAACAAGAAAAAGGGAAACGCCCTCACCGTCATCGAAATCGACCAACCCGTCCCGCCTCCCGTCATGGATCAGATCCGCACCGTCCCCGGCGTCCTCTCCGCCACGGGCGTGACTCTGTAAGGGCGCCGACGAAACACCCGCGGGCTGAACGACCCATGACGAAACACCAATGACTGATGCGTTGCCGGCCGCCTCCGCATCGCGGCGCCCTTCCGTGCATCATTCATCCACAAAACCCACTCTCTGAAGCCCGACCTTCTGCAGCGTATTCATCACGTCCACCACGCGCTGATGTCTTGCTTCGTCTTCGACCCGCACCACCACCGGCGGCTCCTCCCGCTGCCCCGTCATCACGATCTTCAAGTGGTCTTCGAGCTTCGGAAGCTCGTGTTCCGCGGGATCGACCGACACCGGGATCTCCCACTTCCCGGGGTTCAACACAATCTCCCCTTCGCCGCGAATCCCGATGAAGATCGGTAGCCGAACCTCCGACGACGGTTCTCGATCACCGCCCTCGATCGTCACGTCGGTCTCCTTAAGCTTGATGGTGGTCGTTGCCACAAAGAAGATCAGGAGGAGAAAACACACATCAATCAGCGGCGCCACCGACAACCGCGGCTCGTCCAACGCCCCCGCCAGCCGCCCCTCGATCTCGCGTCCCCGTCTCATGACACTCATCAGCGAGAACGCCGGGGAGCGTCGTTCTCTTAGCATGAATCGGGCCGCACCCCGCGCCACACGCCCCGACGCACAATACGCACCCCGCATCACGGCAGGCACAACACGCATCCCGCATCCGCCGTCGCCAAGGCTATGGCGGACAAGCCACGCACAACACGCACCACGCACCACGCAAATGGGCGCCCCACCCTACTGGTCCGTCAAGATTGATCTGACGAACCACTACGCTTCCTCCCACTCGACGATCTTGGCGTCTCCCCAGAGGTCTTCGAGGCCGTAGTGCTCACGGAGTTCGCCGTGCATGATGTGAACCATGACATCGACGTAATCGAGGACGATCCAACGGCTGTCGACGTTCCCCTCGGCATGGAGCGGGCGCGTTCCGGTCCACTCGCGGACGTTCTTGTCGACTTCGCGAAGGATGGCGCGCAGGTGCGGCAGCGAGTTCCCGGAACACACGATCATGAAATCGGTCAACGAGGAAATCCCGCGCAAGTCGAGAACCCGGATGTCTTCCGCCTGGATCTCCACCGCGGCGCGCGCACACGCTATCGCAAGTTCGCGCCCCTCGGCGGTCTTCGTTTCCGTGGAATTGCTTTCTCCCTTCTTCATTCAAATCGCCCCGCCCGTTGGCGCGGCCCTCTGGCTGGCCTGCCCGGGCGTAGTTCGGAGCGCTGCTCGCGGGCGCCCGCAGAACCCGGTCCGGCTTCACGGAGCGACAACGGGGCAGGCTTCCTTCTGCGCTGCGTTTTGAGCGAAGCCTGGAGCATAGCGGAGTCGAACCGCTGACCTCTTCAATGCCATTGAAGCGCTCTACCAGCTGAGCTAATGCCCCATGGTTCGTCTTCGGGGCGCGAGAGATACGACGCCTTCCCCGCGCCATCAAGGCCTTTTTCCGGTTTTCACGGGCCCGCGACGGGCATTTCCGGTTCCCACTCCCGTCTCGCCAAACCACCCCCGAAAACGTATCCTGCCTCCGCCCACTGGAC
>Ga0180435_10006837_pt1 | contig 10902 bp, 12 predicted proteins | sample SS_ome_3_FD_132467 | JGI IMG/M metagenome (GOLD analysis project Ga0180435, IMG submission 132467) | Hypersaline lake sediment archaeal communities from the Salton Sea, California, USA - SS_3_S_1 metaG | ecosystem: Environmental > Aquatic > Non-marine Saline and Alkaline > Hypersaline >... | reverse complement strand
GGACACCCGCTCGCGGAGCATGTCGCGCGCACAAATCCGCGACAACATCATGCGCCGGCTGAGCATCAACGGGGTGCGTGATCTGCCGAAAGAAGAGATCGAATTCGAACGCAGCCGCCAAGGCCTCGAGGTCAACATCGACTACGAGGTCCGAAAGCCGATAGCGGGCAATGTCTCGGTGGTCATGGCCTTCAAAGAATCCGTTGTTATCCCCCGTAATGATTGAGCGCCTGCAACGGCGCCTCGGCTACCAGTTCAGCGATCCGCAGCTTCTGATGACCGCACTGAGGCATCGCAGCGCGGGTCCCGATCACAATGAGCGCCTGGAGTTCCTGGGCGATGCCATCCTGGGGTTCGAAACCGCGGATCTGCTGTTCCACGACGACAGCCTGGCAGACGAGGGCCAGCTCAGCCGCGTGCGGGCGCACCTGGTAAAGCGTGAAACCCTGGCCGGGATCGCGCGCGAACTGGAGCTCGGTCAGATACTTCAGCTGGGCCCCGGGGAGTTGCGCAGCGGCGGACAGAACCGGGATTCGATCCTGGCGGATGCCATCGAGGCCATCATTGCGGCGGTGTACCTCGACGGTGGAATCGAGCAGGCGCGCGCGCTGGTGCGCCATCTGCTCGGAGACCGACTGGCGGATCCCGGACAGAAATTGCACCGCAAGGATGCCAAGACCCGTCTCCAGGAGTACCTGCAGGCGCAGAAACTTCCGCTCCCGGTGTACCAGGTGGAACAGGTCGACGGCGAGCAGCATCGCCAGGAGTTCACCGTCAGCTGCCAGGTGGAGCCGCTCGAGCTGCGCGTCGAGGGGCATGGCAGCAGTCGTCGCCGGGCAGAGCAGAATGCCGCCAGGACGATGCTGCAGACCCTGGCTGAATCCGGCCCGGGCGGGGACTGAAGCATGCATGCCGGCTATGTCGCACTGATCGGCAGGCCCAATGTGGGCAAGTCGACCCTGCTGAATCGCCTGCTCGGACAGAAGATGGCGATCACCTCGCACAAACCACAGACCACCCGCCACCGCATCCTCGGTGTGCTGACCGATGCAAACGGCCAGATCGTCTACATCGATACGCCGGGTATTCATCAGCGCGGCGAGCAGGCGATGAATCGTTATCTCAACCGGACCGCACATACCACCCTGCTGGATGTCGACCTCGCGCTGTTCGTTTGCCAGGCGATGGCATGGCAGCCAGAGGACGACAAGGTGCTGAAAGCGATCCGCCAGGCGGGCGTGCCGGCGATTGCCGCGGTCAACAAGGTCGATACGGTACAGCCGCGCGAGCGCCTGCTGCCATACCTCGCACAGCTCGCACAACGACACGACTTTCTCGAGATCGTGCCGATCTCGGCGAAAGACGGCACCCAGGTGGATGACCTCAACCGCTTGGTGCTCGGGCATCTGCCGCAAGGTGAAATGATCTTTCCCGAGGACCAGATCACCGACCGCCCGGAGCGCTTCTTCGCGTCCGAGATCCTGCGCGAACAGATCATTCGGCGCTACCATCGCGAGTTGCCTTATGCGGTCACGGTCGAGATCGAACGTTTCGAGGAACAGCCCGACCGCTATGTGATCGGCGCCGTGATCTGGGTCGAGCGTGAAGGGCAGCGCGCGATCCTGCTTGGCCGGGAGGGCAAGGCGATGAAAGAGGCGGCCACCGCGGCGCGCATCAACATGGCCGAGTTTTTCGACAGGCGGGTTCATCTCGACGTCTGGATCAAGGTCAAGAAGAGCTGGTCGAGCGACGAGGCCAGCCTGGCGCAACTCGGCTATTCCGAGTAATCCGGAACCCGCCATGCAGGAGCACACGCTGCAACCGGCTTACGTGTTGCATGTCCGCCGTTTCCGTGAGACCAGCCTCGTGATCGAGCTGCTGACTGCGCGCCAGGGGCGCTGCGCGGCGCTGGCCAAGGGGGCATTGGGATCGCGGCGCGCCCTGGGCAATCAGCTGCAGCCCTTTACCCCTTTGCTGGTGGCCTGGCGGGGTCGCGGTGAGCTGCCGCTGCTGACCGCTTGTGAAACCGCAGCGCCGGCGCTTCAGCTCAGCGAGCGGGCGCTCTATTGCGGTCTGTATGTCAACGAGCTGATCCTGCGGCTGTGCGAGCGCGATGATCCGCACAGTGGCCTGTTTCCGACCTACGTCGGCTGCATCGATGCCCTCGCCAATGTGACCCCCGGGAATGACGCGCTAGAGCCTGTTCTGAGACAGTTCGAACTGGCGCTGCTGGATGAACTCGGCCTCGGCATGCAGCTGAGGGTTGACCGGGACGGCGAACCGATAGATCCGCTGCAGCGCTATGATTACCTCCCGGAACAGGGGCCGGTGTTGCTTAGCGACGTGGCGGCGGGCTTCAGCGGGGGCACCCTGCTGGCGCTCGCGGATGACTGCCTGCAAAACCCCGAGCAGCGGCGCGAGGCGAGGGCGTTGATGCGGCGGCTCCTGGATGTCCATCTGGGCGGACGTCCGCTCAAGAGTCGCGAACTTTTCCAATGAAACCCCAAACGAAAAAACGAGCCTGAGGTACCCCCGAAATGAGCGCAAAACGGCTGCTCGGCGTCAATATCGATCACATTGCCACCATCCGCCAGGCGCGCGGCACGCGTTATCCGGAACCGCTGCAGGCGGCGCTGGTCGCGGAGCAATCCGGTGCCGACTCGATCACCCTGCACCTGCGAGAGGATCGCCGCCATATCCAGGATCGCGACGTGTTTTTGCTGCGCGACACATTGCAGACCCACATGAACCTGGAAATGGCCGCTACCCCGGAGATGCTGGAGATCGCACGCGAGGTGCGTCCGCGTGATTGCTGCCTGGTGCCGGAAAAGCGCGAGGAGCTGACCACCGAGGGCGGCCTGGAGGTGGCGCAACAGCTCGATTACCTCAAGGACTACTGCGCCGCGCTCGCCGAAGCCGGGATAAGGGTGTCGCTGTTCATCGATGCGTACGAGCGTCAGATCGAGGCCGCCATGGAAAGCGGCGCACCCGTGATCGAGATCCATACCGGCCACTATGCCGAGGCGGCCTCCGCCGAGGAGAGCGAACGGGAACTGCAGCGGATTGCACATGCCGCCGAATATGCGCATCGCCTCGGTCTGCAGGTGAACGCCGGACACGGGCTCGATTACCATAACGTGCAGGTGGTCGCCGGTATCGAACAACTGGTCGAATTCAACATCGGGCATGCGATCGTCGCGCGCGCACTATTCAGCGGTCTGGCGGTAGCGGTTGCGGACATGAAGCGCCTCATCCGGTGAGGACATGCGCAATGCGGGCATCAGCGGGGATGGGCGGACCTGCACGCGGCAAGCTGTCACCTTTCCACCCATAGGCATGGAACAACCCGAGTATCTCACCAGTCGAACACCGCCTTTGTCGTATGTATCTGAAGCGAACAGGGTTATTGGCCAATACGCGCGTCATCTAAAAAATACGGTTTTTATCCGGCGTCGTTCTATTCGGGACCCTACGGTTTCTCGCTCGTTGTGGCTTGGCTTTACTCAGCACCTCCCTGTGCTTCGCCCTGTGGGCCAGCCTTCGGCTGTTCCGATCTGCTCCTGGCAGATCGCTCGCTCAAGTCATAGCTTACGGCTATGGCTTGACTCCGGGCATCCTGCCCTCCGCCCTTACGGGCCGCGCTATGCGCGTTCAAGATCGATCCCATCGATCTTGTCGCTCCAAGCCGGCGCCACATCGGCTGCGAAACCCGCAGGCTCTCCGAATACTGGTGAGATATTCGGGTTAAAATCCAGGCATGATTTTTCCGACCATCGCTGATTTCATCGGCAACACACCACTGGTGCGTTTGCAGCGCCTGCCCGGCGAGAGCAGTAACACCCTGCTGGTCAAGCTCGAGGGCAACAACCCCGCGGGCTCGGTCAAGGACCGGGCGGCGATGTCCATGATCGTGCACGCAGAACAACGCGACGAAATCCGGCCGGGGGATACCCTGATCGAGGCTACCAGCGGCAATACCGGTATTGCCCTGGCCATGGCTGCTGCGATCAGGGGTTACCGCATGATCCTGATCATGCCGGATAACCTCAGCGTGGAACGGCGCGCGGCCATGCAGGCCTATGGTGCGGAGCTGATCCTGGTGAGCCGGGAGGAGAGCATGGAAGGTGCGCGCGACCTCGCGCTGGCCATGCAGGCACGCGGTGAGGGCAAGGTGCTCAACCAGTTCGCCAACCCGGACAATCCGCTGGCGCATTATGAATCGACCGGCCCCGAGATCTGGCGAGACACACACGGGGCCGTGACTCACTTCGTGAGCTCCATGGGCACCACCGGCACCATCATGGGCACGGCACGCTATCTCAAACAGCAGAACGCGGGAGTGCAGATCATCGGGGTGCAGCCGGAGGAAGGCTCGCATATCCCGGGGATTCGTCGCTGGCCGCCGGAATACCTGCCCGAGATCTTCGATGCCTCGCTGGTCGATCGTGAGATCGATGTCAGTCAGAAAGACGCCGAACAGATGACCCGGCGCCTGGCAGCGGAGGAGGGTATCTTCTGCGGGGTTTCCTCCGGTGGCGCGGTGGTCGCCGCGTTGCGCCTGGCGCGCGACCTGGAGAATGCGCTGATCGTGTCGATCATCTGCGACCGCGGCGACCGCTACCTGTCCACCGGTGTGTTTTCCGCGGAGAACCCGTGATGCAATTGACTGCGGTAGGTTTCAGCCCGTTGCCGGATATCCAGACGGCGCGGCACGACCTTGGCTTGCACGATCTGAGTGACAAGGATGTGGCCAAGGTGCTTTTTCATCGGCGCAAGCAGTCGGGACACGGAGAGCAACTCGGTTGGGAGCAATCCCTGCTGGGTGTGGTTTCACTGTTGCGACTGAACGAACGGGATGCGCGCATCGAAACGCTCTCCCTGGCAGAGGTCGAAGAGCCCCAAATCATCGAGTCGGTGCTGCGCGCTTTGCGGGACGCCGCCCCCCTCGTCAGCTGGCATCCGGGCTTCATGCCACTGTTTCATTTCCGCTGCCTGAAGCAGCGTCGCAGCGCGGCCGACTACTGGACGCTGCTTGGGGACGGGCTGTCGCCGCATGTCGATCTGCGTGCGACCTTCGGCAGCGAGGGTGCGCCGGGCCTGGATGCGATGGCCCGCAGTCTCCAGCTCCCGGGAATGCTCGGTTCGCAGGAGTCACAGCTTTGGGACCTCTGGCTCGCCGGAGATCATGCCGGGGTCGCCGCGTATGCCGACTACCAGGCACTCAATACCGCCTTGATCGGACTCGATATCTTCCACCTCCAGGGAAAAGTCTCGCGCGACGACCTCAAGCTCCGGCAGGAGGCCCTGTACGAGCTGCTCAACAGCCCGCCATTGGAGGAGCGATTCCACGCCTTCTGTGCGCACTGGATCCCGACTCCATGACCCGACGCCGCCGCAGGCCGCGCCTGCCCGAGGGAGCGTTCGACGCCCATATCACCGGCCTGGCCCATGATGGCAGAGGGGTTGCGCGCGTCGATGACAAGGCAACCTTCGTCCAGGGCGCGCTGACCGGTGAGCAGGTGCGTTTCCGTTACCTTGCACGCAAACGCAGCTATGACGAAGGTATGGCCACCGAGGTGCTGGAGAGCTCGCCCGAGCGGGTGGAGCCGCGTTGTCCGCACTACGCCATCTGCGGGGGCTGCAGCCTGCAGCACATGCACCCGGATGCGCAGATCGAGGCCAAGCAGGCGGTCCTGCTCGAAAACCTCGAGCAACTCGGGCGGGTGCAACCCGAATCCATCCTGCCGCCGCTGCGCAACGATGTTCCCTGGGGATATCGACGCAAGGCGCGCCTGGGCGTGAAGTGGGTGCCGAAAAAGGACAAGGTGCTGGTCGGTTTCCGCGAGCGCGGCAGCAGCAAGGTGGCCGACCTGTCGGAATGCCATGTGCTGCACCGGCGCGTCGGATCGATACTGCCGCAGCTGAGCGCATTGATCGGCAGCTGGAGCATCCGTGACCGGGTGCCCCAGATCGAGATGGCGATGGACGACGAGCGCTGCGTGCTGATCTTCCGCATTCTGGAGCCGCTATCCGAGCGAGATGGCGCGAGCTTGCGGGAATTCGGTCTGGCGCATGACATCGTGCCTTATCTGCAACCCGGTGGACCGGGCACAGTGCAGGCGCTGGACCCGCCCGGGGTCGATCTGTGCTACCAAGTTCCCTCCGAGGACCTGTCACTGGGGTTCGATCCCGGCGACTTCACCCAGGTCAACAGCGAGATGAACCGGCGCATGATCGGGCGCGCCCTCTCGATGCTGGATCCGAATCCGTCCGAACGGATACTCGACCTGTTCTGCGGCGTGGGCAATTTCACCCTTCCACTGGCGCGACATGCGGCCGAGGTCACCGGCGTGGAGGGAGATGCCGGCCTGGTCGAACGGGCGCGTGCCAATGCGGCGCGCAACGATTTGCACAATGTCGATTTCTTCACCGCGAACCTGTACGAGGAACTGCCGCCAGCAGTGTGGCTGGAGAGACGTTTCGACAAGGCCCTGCTCGATCCTCCCCGTAGCGGCGCGCAGCAGGTGCTGGCGCTGTTGCCACGCCTCGGGGTGGAAACCATACTCTACATTTCCTGCTACCCGGGCACCCTGGCACGCGATGCCGGCGAACTGGTCAACGAGCATGGCTACCGACTGATCAGCAGCGGGGTAATGGATATGTTCCCGCATACCGGGCACGTCGAATCCATCGCCTTGTTTCGGAGATGACATGGGATTGGAAATCGAGCGCAAGTTCCTGCTTCTGGACGACAGCTGGCGTGACCAAGTCGAGCGCCGCGTCGAGATACGGCAGGGCTACCTGGCGCAGGATGAACGCCGCGCCATCAGGGTTCGTATCTATGGCGAACATGCCCACCTCAATATCAAGTCCACCGATGACGGCATCCACCGGCACGAGTTTGAGTACGATATCCCGCTCGAGGACGCCCGCGCGCTGTTCGAGCACGTCGTGCAGGGGCCGGTTATCGAGAAGGTCCGCCACGAACTGCACCTAGGCCGGCATCTCTGGGAGATCGACGAGTTTCTCGGCGCGAATGCCCCCTTGGTGGTCGCGGAGATAGAGCTTGCGCGCGCCGACGAGCCGTTCGAGCGTCCGGCCTGGTTGGGTCAGGAGGTCTCCAGCGACAGGCGTTACTACAACAGCAACCTCGCGAGGCATCCCTTCAGCCAGTGGTGACCACCTGGAGACGCCATTTTCTCGCGCTCCTGCTTTCTCTTGCCGTTTCCGGCTGCACGCGGGCGCCGCAGCCATCCATCGTATTCGCCATCGCCACGCCACCCGCTTCGCTGCATCCGCTGCTGGCGACTGACGCGGTCTCGGAACGCATCAACGAGCTGCTCTACCGTCCCCTGGTCGAATTTGACCAGCGTGGGCAGCCGGTCCCCGGGGTGGTGCGCTGGCACCGGCACGATGACCGGCATTACGCACTGTCGCTGGCGTCATCCTCTGCAGCCTTCAACGACGGCAAGCCGGTCACCCTGGAGGATGTCCTTCAGACCCTGCTGACCGCGCGCGACCATCCCGCTTCGCCGCATGCCAGCACCCTGCGCAATATCCGGGATATCCGCTCGCACGGCGAGCAGCTCGTGCTGCGATTGCAACAACCCGATCCGCGTCTGCCGGAAAAGCTTCATCTCGGTGTGGCGCCCGCGCCGCGGCTGCGAGCCGACCGGCAGCTCGCGCGCCAGCCGCTCGGCAGCGGGCCCTTCGTGTTGCTGTCCTGGAACGAGGACGGCGGCGTTCTGCTGCAGCGGCGGCGGGACGGCCTGAAGATCCGCTTCAACGTGGTGCCCGATCCCACCATGCGGGCGCTGAAACTGTTGCGAGGGGAGGGCGATCTGGTGCAGAACGATCTGCCTTACGAGATGTATCCCCTGTTGCAGAATGCCGAGGCGATCACGCTGGCGGCGGTGCCCGGTACCACTTTCAGCTATCTCGGGTTCAACCTGCGCGACCCGCTCACGGGAGATGACCGGCTGCGCGCGGCGATTGCGCATGCGATCGATCGCGAGGCTATCGTCCGTCATCTCTTCATGGGGCACGCCCGGCCGAGCAACACCCTGCTGGCACCGGGGAACTGGGCGGCGCATCCGGCGTTGCCAAGCTACCCGCACGACCCCGCGCGTGCGCGCGCTCTGCTGAAGGCGATGGGCTACGGTCCCGACCAGCCGCTGCGGCTGAGTTTCAAGACCTCCACCGATCCCTTCCGTGTGCGTGTGGCGGCAGTGCTGCAGGCGCAGTTGAAGGCGGTCGGCATCGAGCTCGCGATCAGCAGCAACGAATGGGGCACCTTTTTCGGCGACATCAAGGCGGGGCGCTTCCAGATGTACAGCCTCAGTTGGGTTGGGATCCGCAGCACGGATATCTTTCGGCACGTTTTCCACAGCGAGTCACTGCCACCCGGTGGCGCCAATCGCGGGCGTTATCACTCTCCGGCAGTCGATCGCCTGATCGACCGTGCCGGCCGCCTGAACGAGAGCGAGGCCTTGCCCTTGTATCATCAAATCCAGGAACACATTCATCGCGATCTGGTGTACGTCCCGTTGTGGCACGAGGACAATCTCCTGCTCGCGCGCGGTCTGGCTGGCGTCATCCCGCAGGCGGACGGGAGCTACCGCTTTCTGGAACAGGTATCCTTGCGCGATGACTGAGCTGCGCGTGGAGATCGACATCCGGGAACAGCGTCTGCGGTTGTTCCGTGACGGATCGCCGTCGGCCAGCTACCCGGTATCCACGGGCGCGGCAGGAACCGGGCAGCAAGAGGGTTCCGGCTGCACGCCCCTGGGGCGGCACCACATCCGTCTCAAGATCGGGGCCGGGTGTGCGCCGGCGAGCGTGTTCGTGGCACGCCGCGCCAGCGGCGAGATCTGGAGCCCGGCGCTCGCGGCCGGGTATCCGCAGCGCGACTGGATTCTCACCCGCATCCTGTGGCTCAGCGGCGATGAGCCGGGCTTCAACCGCGGCGGCCAGTGCGACACCCTGAGACGTTTTATCTATATCCACGGCACCCCCGATTCCGAACCCATGGGCGTGCCTTGCTCGCATGGTTGCATCCGGATGCGCAACGACGACATCCTCGCGCTTTTCGAGCTGGTCGAAAACGGCACCCGGGTCGACATTCTCGAGGGCGCGCCCCGCGGCCGCTGATGCAGCGCCTGTTCGACACCGCAGTGGTGCTGTTCGGGGTGGTCACCCTGGTGTTTTTCTTGAGCGCGGTCATTCCGGGCGATCCGGTCGACGTGATGCTGGGCGAGCACGCCAGCAGTGCCGATCGTGAGGCACTGCGCAGCGCCATGGGACTGGATCGTCCATTGCTGGTCCGATGGGGCGACTATCTCGCCGGCCTCGTCAGAGGCGATCTGGGCAGCTCGCTGGTGCGGTCGCGGCCGGTGGCCGATCTCATCGCAGAGCGTCTTCCGGCGACTTTGTCCATGGCGCTCGCGGCTTTCGTCGTGATCCTGCTGATCGCGTTCCCCTTGGGCCTGCTGGCGGCGCAATTCAAGGATGGTCCGCTCGACCGTGCCGCCGCGGTGTTTGCCTTGCTCGGGCAGTCCATTCCGAATTTCTGGCTCGGTCCCCTGTTGGTGCTGCTGTTCTCGATTCAGCTGGGCTGGCTCCCGGTCAGTGGCAATGAATCGCCCGCCGCCATCCTGTTGCCGGCGCTCACCCTAGGCACCTCGCTGGCGGCCGTTTCCATGCGCATGTTGCGGGCGAGTCTGCTCGAGGTGCTCTCCCAGGACTATCTGCGCACCGCGCGCGCCAAGGGGGTGTCCCGATTCAGGGCGATCCTGTGGCATGCATTTCCCAACGCCCTGCTGCCGGTGGTGACCTTGCTGGGACTGCAACTGGGCGCATTGCTCAGCGGCGCGGTGATCACCGAAGTGGTTTTCGCCTGGCCAGGTATCGGTTCGCTCCTGATCGACGCCATACGCCAGCGTGACTACCCCCTGATACAGGGCGTGGTCCTGGTGATCGCAGTGGCCTACGTCCTGATCAACCTGCTGACCGACCTGCTGTTGCGCCGCCTGGATCCGCGTATCGCGGCGGAGGAGGGCGAGCGGGTGTGAGGCTCAGCCTGCTGATACTGATCCTGTGGGTCGTGGCGGCGATCGCCGGTACAGCGCTGCCATTGCGGCCTGACGAGATCCACCTGGAGCGCCTGTTCGCACCCCCGGCTCCGGACGATGCCTGGCTCGGCCGGGACGAGCTGGGGCGGTCGCTGGCGGCGCGCCTGCTGGATGGCGCGGGTGTCTCGCTCCTGGTGGCCGCGGTCACGGTCCTGATCTCGGCGGTGGTCGGCACCGCGATCGGCGCGCTGGCCGGTTATCTCGGAGGCTGGTGGGACCGGGTGATATCGCGCCTGATCGAGGTCTTCCTGGCGTTTCCCGGACTGCTCCTGGCGATTGCCCTGGCGGCCTTCCTGGGCCCGGGAATCGACAATGTCATCATTGCCCTGTCGGTCATGGGCTGGGTCGGGTACGCGCGCCTGGCACGCAACCAGGTATTGTCGCTGCGGCAGCGCGAGCATGTCCTGGCTGCGGTCGCCCTGGGGCGACGTGCGCCGGACGTCATCCGCTTGCATCTGTTGCCGCTGATGCTCGCACCGCTGCTGGTGGAGGCCAGTTACGGGGTGGCCTCCGCCGTGATTGCGGAAGCAGGGCTCTCCTTTCTGGGTCTGGGTGTGCAGCCGCCCCAGGCATCCTGGGGCACGATGATTCGGGAGGGCGTGCGCTACCTGCTCGTGGCCCCGCACCTGGTGGTGGTGCCCGGGGTCGCATTGTCGCTGGTGGTCCTGGCGGCGAACCTGTTCGGAGACGGGCTGCGCGACCGCCTGGATGTCACTTCACGTAATAGGCAGTGAAAAACAGGTCATTGACGCGCGGTTCCTCGGTCAACTCG
>Ga0180435_10006834_pt1 | contig 10904 bp, 7 predicted proteins | sample SS_ome_3_FD_132467 | JGI IMG/M metagenome (GOLD analysis project Ga0180435, IMG submission 132467) | Hypersaline lake sediment archaeal communities from the Salton Sea, California, USA - SS_3_S_1 metaG | ecosystem: Environmental > Aquatic > Non-marine Saline and Alkaline > Hypersaline > Sediment... | reverse complement strand
TCCGCGAAACCTACAAGTATATTACGTCCAACTATTCGTCCTATGCCGGCTTTCCGGCGCCATTGACCAACGGCGGCCTGAACGAGTACCACGTCGCCGCCCGTGACATCTGGTCACCTTCGCGTAGCGAACTGCAACAGATGACGCCTAACCCTCAACGGGGCCTCAATTACAGCGACCTTGCCCGCATCGTGATGGAGCGCGCGCAATCTGCCCGTCAGGCGGTGAAGATCGTCGGGGATCTGATCGACCAGTACGGATTCTGCACCTACGGGGGCAACTCGCACCTGTTCGCCGACAAGAATGAGGGATGGATCGTCATCAACTTCGCCGGCGGCCAGGGCCTTTGGGTCGCTGAGCGGCTCGGTCCCGATTCGGTCCGCGTGTCTCATCCGGGATATATACTGGAAATCCCTTTGGACTATAAGGAGAATACCGACTACATGGGGTCGAATAACCTCATCTCCTTCGCCGTTGAGCAAGGTTGGTACGATCCACAATCGGGTGAACCCTTCAACGTGAACAAAATATACGGCAATGGCCAGGGGCGGGCCGAGCTGGTTATCCGGTTCGAGCAGCGGCTTGCCAAACTGGCGCCCCGCGTCTGTCTGGCAGACATGATGGCCATCGTTCGTACTACCGAAGCCGCCGACGACCAGTCCGGTTACGGCCAAGTGGCCCGCCTCGGAAACAACGTGCACAGAGAGCTGGGGGTGCTGTGGCTGGCAACTTCCTGTCCGGTCACAGCGCCGTTTATTCCTCTTTGTTTGGGGATGACCGACGTGCCGCCGGAGTACAAAAGACATCGGTATCTGACCGGAGGCGAAGCCGCCGGCTTTATGGATCCCGCCTTTCAAGGCCTGGAGTCAACTCGATATGCCTTTCGGGCCTGCAAGCGTTTGTACTACCTCGTCAACGAACATCCGGATAAATTCCTGGACGAGGTAACGGAGACTCTGGCTGCCTTCGAACACAAACTGATAACCCGGCAAGAGCTTGTGGAACGCACGGCTCTAACGCTCTATAACGCCGGACAGCCGCAACTGGCAGGAGCTTACCTGACATACTACTGTCGCACCGAGGCTATGAACGGATTGCAATTGGTGGAGACGCTGGCCCAGAGTATCGAAGCACGCACCAAAGTTTTGTTTGACATTCGAGAACCGAAGGGCAAAAAATAAGATAGGGCCCTTACCGAGCAACAAAAGCTCAAGCGTAGAAAGACTCAGAGGCTGTCTCTACACTATCTTAATGGTGAAAATCTCGCTCAAATTATCAGCGGTCAAAAAAATTCCAGGATTGGCTGAAAGGGTAGGACTAAAATTCACCTGTTGCTCGAAAGACCCTGTAGATAATAAATTCTAACGGTAAAAACTGCGAAAGCTAACGTAAATATCATGCGAGGGTTTTCTATATTTTCGCTCTCCGCTTATATGCCAATTTGTGATATAATTCTCAAGCTGGAAATGTTTTTATATGTATGTGCTTGTCAGGAAAAAAGTTACATCGGTCTTTCGTCGGCAATGCGGCTACCTGTGGCATCCATGGCGCCCTGTCAGGAATGCCTTTACTCATGGTTTGTACACCAAAATCGCCTGATTGAGGAATTTATCTTGGCATTGTTTTCTGCAGATTGTATAATCTTACTAAAATATAGTGCTTAACCCGGGGAGTAGCTCAGCTTGGCTAGAGCGCTGCGTTCGGGACGCAGAGGTCGCAGGTTCAAATCCCGTCTCCCCGATTAAGATAAGCTGTTGCGGTCAATAGACTTGGAATTAAGGCGGCTTTCTTGTTGCAGGTCTTTGGGTGTGCAAAACGTCATTTTAACGTCAGTTTGTTTTTCTCTCATAATACTATCCAGCATCCGGCAAGCCTGTTCCTCGTTCGCATCGGTGGATTGTAAGTATACCCATCGGGTATGAGAATTCCTGGCAGGGCCCGATGTAATTGTTTTTATGATAAGTAAATACACAATAAAAAATGGGAAAACTCAATCGCGATGTGTATAATATTCCGAGGTCGCAAAGATTATTGCCTGAAATTCAGAGGGTGAGATAAAATGTCACGCTTTGGGGGCAGGTTTAGCTGGTCGAATTCCTGTGAAGGGATTCTTTTTGATATATTTCCAATCAACACTCGCTTCGACTTAGGCGCGAGAACAGGTTAAATGACGGTTTCGTGCCCCGGCAGAAAGTTTTTTACGGGTGCGTCTATGGTCGAGATGTATTGTTTTCCGGGAGGCAATAAACCTTTCTGTATCCTCTCGACGTATTTTATGGGTGGGATAATCAGGTGAGAAGGATTCCTTCAGCTGGTTAATGGGCAATTTGCTCTTGGCGATAAAGCCTTAATCTGCCGCGCTCTGCACAATTTCGTGACAAAGTTTAAAAAAAATGCAGGCTAGTACTGCGTACGGCTGAATTTACGGGATGCGTGTATTTCCTAAGTGACGTTGGTAGCGAGCTTTGTTCGCCGGTAGTACCCGGCTTTTTACGCCGGACAGAGCACTATAAACTGTTACATCTGTTCCAATCGGGATTTCTCCTATCCATGGGGCATAACAAGGCCATAAGGGCTGCATTAATCACAAAAGATGTTGATTTATAAAGCTTTATATAATAATGATATATAAAATCGGCTCATTTTTTGTTTTTTTTGAGCTTGATAAATTAAGAATTTAACTAATTTCTCGCGTACGAAACAGGGCAATGGCGAACAATAAAACTGCCATGACGTAAAGACAAGCATAAAGGGCAGTTTGCCCCAGATAGCTGATGGGAATGTTAATGCCTTCATTGATGGCATTGCTGGCGACAAAAATATGAATCGACGGTACTATTGTAAGTGCAATCCACGCCAGATAACTTGATAAACCGGTGTTTTCATGAGTGATAGGACCGAGCAGATATTGAATCATAGCGCCCAGTATAAAAGTTGCCATACAAATACTAAGAGTAGTTACCAGCCCAAAGCGGGTAGCCAGTGCCACAGCGATACTGGCCAAGATAAGCGTGGAAAAAATAATCAGAAGGATAGGTCCAACCAAATCGAATGCTAAATGGTTTTCCAGAGGATCAAATTTCCATTTTGGATCCAGGAAAAAGAGCAAAACCATAACCAGTGTGGCTGAGATAGTACCCAGAGAGATGGCGGTTGTACTAAATCTCCAACGATAAAAGTAATTTCCAGCAACAGAGACCAAAAAAGTGATTCCCGCAGCGACGGAACCCAGAGTTATTACCACATAATCATGTGCCTGGCTGGCCTGCTGGAGGACACCATGACGAACAACCATAAACAGAACTAAAGAAAGAAAATATTGAGCCAATATTACCGCCACTGCGATACCGATGAATTTTCCTATAACAAAGGCGGTGCGAGAAGCGGTTTTAGAGATCACCGTCAGAACTGTTTTGTTTTCAATTTCACCAGTAACTACTGTGGCTGAAGCAAAAACCGACAGAAACAGCCCCGCTACCAGTAACGTAGAAAGGCCGACATCTTTGAGCAGTTTATTATCGTCATCCATAGTGAACATGGCTAAGGACGGCCCCAGAACCAGTATGATGGTGGTGGCTATGATGATAACCCCATATACGGGTTGGCGTAAGGTTTCGGTGAAGGTATTGGATATAATGGCAAATAAGGTTCTTAAAAAAGACATTAATTTTCTCCTGGTACTGCGTACGGCTGAATTTGCGGGATGCATGTATTTTATAAGTAACAGTAATGGCTAGCTTTGCTCGCAGATAGCACCCGGTTTTTTACGCCGGACAGAGCACTAGTGCAGGTTATCTTCGAGAAGCCTACTGGTTGATTATGGTGACGTATCCCTCTATAATTTGCAACGGAAAAAAATACATAACATAATCAAAAGAGGATATTTGCATTATGTCCTCTGATTTGTTATGCTATCGCGGCCTTGAACACAAGGCATTGCCACACTCTTGGGAGTGTGCGGTAAGATTTACGTTCGAAACCCTGCCTGGGTTCGTTGGAATGAACAAACAATGTCAAGAATGGTAAGATAGGGATTTTAGGTAACGCCTATGAAACTTTCACTACGTAAAGCTGAGCTTTTATCACTGGTTGCCCTGGTTTTGCAGTTGTTGTTTTTCCTGTTTTGTTTTCTTTTGGGGCAGCGAGTAAATTCCCTGGCCGTTAAAATTGAAGCCTGGCATTTTTTGGGGGGAGGACTGATCTGGTTGATTCTGCTTATCCAATTCCGCCAGAAGCGTTTAGCCGAAGAAGAGCGTCTCGATGCCGAGCAATACCAGAGCCTGCGACGGGAAGGAAAAGAAAAGTCAGTTTTCGAAGGTACTGTGGCCGAAAGTGCCCTGAACCTGGCCGGTCGGCGTTTGGAATGGATAGAAAAATATCTCCTGATTATCTTTGCTTTTTGTATATCGGTTTATCTTTTAGGCGGGGGTTATTGGTTATTAAGAAATACGATCAATGCCGGGACACCTGTTCTGGCGGGTAAGGAAATCCTATTGGAATCGGCGGCGATTATGGCCTTGTTTGCCCTGATTAGTTTCCTTTTTTCATGTTATGCCGTGGGCATGAGCAGGCAAAGCGAATGGCGTTCCTTACGGGCGGGGGGAAATTATTTATTAAGCAACGCTCTGGCCAGTTTTGCCGTTTCCATCATTATGCTGGTTGTCAATTACTCGAATTATCGATGTTTACCATGGGAACGGGTGCTGTCTTATGTCCTGACAATTTTGATGATTATAATTGGGGTAGAGGTTATTTTGAACCTGATTCTCGATGCGTTTAGTCCCCGGATTCAGGGTAGATATCGTCGGGCTGCTTTCGAGTCACGTCTGTTGGGTCTTTTGAGTGAACCGGGCGGTATTTTAAGAACTGCCGCTCATGCGATTGATTACCAGTTTGGCTTTAAGGTTTCGGAAACCTGGTTTTATCGATTGCTGGAACGTGCGGTAGTGCCATTAATAGTGGTGCAGGCGATTGCTTTGTATTTATTAAGTACTCTTGCCATAGTAGATACGGGCCATGTCGGTGTTTTAGAACGATGGGGTAAACCGATTAACGTCGATTCCCCGTTCCAAAGCGGTATTCATTTGAAATGGCCTTGGCCCATCGACGAAGTTCGAACTTTTCCGGTAGAGCAGATTCAAAGTATCGATATTGGTTTCGAACGTAAAGAGCCAATGATTGTTGACGGTAAAAAAGTGCCCGACCTGACTCCGTTGCTCTGGACGGTTGAGCACTGGAAAAAAGAATATTCTTTTATTGTAGCCGTATCCGATTCCGAATCGCGTATAGGGAAAAACTCTTTACCGGCAGAAACACCGGAGGCCGAGGAAATCAGCCGTACGGATTTTGATCTGATTACGATGGCCCTGGTGGTTCATTATCGTATCGTGGATGTCGGGCAATATGGTTATGGTAGTGACCACTGCTATCTCAATCCCCGAGAATTTCTCACGGAAATATGTTATCGGCAAACCTTACATTACTGTGCCCAGTCCGATATTGAAAAATTATTGGGTCCCGGCCGCCGAGATTCTACCGCCACCTTAAAAGAATCTATCCAGAAAAAGGTGGATGAACACAAATTGGGGATTCAGATTGTTTTCGTTGGAATGGAATCTGTTCATCCTCCTATAAAAGTAGCACAGGCATTTGAGGATGTTATCTCGGCTCAGCAGGAAAAACAGGCCTATATTCTTAAGGCCCAGGGGGTGGCCGCGGCCATTATTTCTCAGGCCATGAGCGAACGAGAAGTTCGCATTGCCGAAGCCCAGGCGTATAAAATAAAACGTTCACGGGTGGCCCAGGCGGTGGGAAAGCAATTTGAAAAGCAGTTACAAGCCTATCGAAAAGGTGGGCAAATTTATCTGGAGCGGGAATACCTTTCCGTTATGGAGGAAATGTTAGCCAATCCAAAGGCAATCATGCGTAAATATGTAATCGCGTCGGACAAGACCGACAGCAGGGTATTTGAATTTGATTTAAAGGAAAAACTACAACCGACTCTTTATGACGCCGGAATTATGGAAGAAGAGCAGGAGACCGCAAAGTGAAAAAACATTTAGGAATTATTTTCATCGGACTAGCCATTGGCTGTATGCTGTTGCTTTATTGGGTAATCTTTACCGTACGAACCCAGGAAAAAGCTCTGATTCTGACCTTTGGCCAGATCACTCGTCAGGTGGACAAGGCCGGCCTTCATTGGATTTGGCCTTGGCAGAAAGTAGTTAGCTTCGATACCAGGATTCGCACGGTTCGGGAACAGATTATTCAGATTCAAACCCACGATAAGGAAACCCTGACGGTTATGGTTTATCTTAACTGGCGGATTGTCGAGCCGGAAATTTTCTATGGCCGATGGCGGGAAGGAGATCTAATCGAGGCGGAAGATGTTGTCCTGGAAGCGGAAAATGATATTCGTGCCTGGATAGCCGATGCCACTAAAATTTTCGCTGAATATGACATGGACGAATTGATTACCCTCGACAAGAAAAAGTTCAAACTGGAAGTATTGGAAAAAGGTCCGGACGCTCGTAACGGCAGCCTGCTGCAGCGGATCAGAAATATTGCTTATGCCCAGGGGGATGGTTACGGCATTGAAATTGTAGATCTTGGAATTAGTCGTCTGGGAGTGCACGATTCGGTAACCAGTAAAGTATTCGATCGCATGAATGCCGATCGCATGAAGGTCGTGGAGGCTCGGAAAAGCAAGGGTGAAAGTGAAGCTAAAAAAATCACCGGTAAAGCGGAAAGTAGAGCGTCAATTATTAAAGCCGATGCCGAAGCCCAGGCCAAACATATCAGAGGTCAGGGTGATGCCGAAGCCGCCGAATATTACTCCCAGTTTCTGGCCGATCCCGAATTGGCCAATTTCCTGCGCCGGCTGGAAACTTTGCGCAAAACCTTAGGCGACCAGACGACGCTGGTACTTGATAGAGAAGATAAACCCTTTGACATGTTATTGGAAGGGCCTCGTATCTATAAAAAAACAGACGGAAAATAATTTCCTCGTAAATGACAGGACTTATACTTATCGCGATTGAGTTTTCCTGTATTTGCATTATGTATATAATTACCCAGAAAACATTTACATTGGGCCCTGCCGGGAATTCTCATACCGTGCGTTTTCGCACTTTTTCTTGCGTAATATTTTTACGCAACGTACTGACAGGGCCTTAGTAATGAATTTGTCTCTTTTTTAGCAATTTCGAGACATATTCCGAGAGTTGATAAAATTCATCTGTTGCTCAAAAGGCCCTGTGGAATGAAAAAACTAACGGTAAAAACTGCGAAAGTTAAGATACCCAATGGGTATATTAAATTGGGCCTGGTAAAATATTTCATTGGGCCCGTTGGAGATAATCTTGGAGATAATCTATGAGTGATGGTCATAATCAAAATCATCAATGCAATCATTCTCACCATCATCACGGCCAGGAAGCTGATTTGAGAACCGAATCACTTGATCCTGCCAGCCAGGCTCTGTCCCGCGCGTTGCGCTATTGTTTTGTAATTTTGAAATTTGTGATGATTTGTGTGGTGGCTTTGTTTTTATGGAGTGGAGCGTTCGATGTCCAGGAGAATCAGCAGGCCTTGGTGCTCCGGTTTGGCAAAGTGGTAGGCACCGGGAGCAAAGCGTTGAAAAAGCCCGGTTGGCATTGGGCGTGGCCTTATATTGATGAAAAAATCTATCTTCCAACCAATAACGTGTCCCATGAAGTGTTCCTCGACGCGGTGGAGGAAAGTGGGGGAGTAGGATTCTGGTATTATCTTTCCGAACGTGAAAAAGAAAATCCCAGAAAGAAAATTCCATCAAATATTCCCCTGCAATTCGTTCGTGACGGCTATAGCCTGACCTCTTCAAGCTCAGCCATCGCACAGTCGGAGACGGGATTGTCCGACGCTGAAGTCGCCGACTATAATATAGTTCATACTCGCTGGGTCATTAAGTATAGAGTTTCCGATCCGCTGGTTTTTTTCAAAAAGGTATGGGACGGTTCCGATCCCGATCAAAAACAGGTTAAAATGTTATTGCGGCGAGTTTTGGCCGACGCCGTAATTGTCACCAGTGCCAATAGTGACATCGAAAACATTCTCTGGGGTCAACATGAGGCCTACAGGGAAAAAGTCCAAAATCGGATGCGGACCCGCCTGAAGAGTTTAGATATCGGTATTACGGTGGAAAAGTTATTACTTCCGAAGATTCAAACTCCCCGCCAGGTACAGGAAGCTTTCGAAGCTGCTCAGTGGGCCGGGGTCAGATCGAAACAACAGGAATCGGAAGCCCGCGGGGAAGAAAGTAAAATAATCAGTTCTGCCGAAGCGGACGCCAGTAATATTATTGCCTCGGCCGAAGCCTATCGCAAGATAAAAGTAGCCTCTGCCCGGGCCGACGCACGGTATATGAAAGAGGTTCTCGAAAAAATCGAAAAAGCTGCCCAGGAAAAGGTCCCGACTACCGCGCCCGACTATCAAGCCAAACGTCGTGAGGTTTATAATCGGCTTCGTGCGGTCACGATCGATGAACTTTACCAGGAAATGGTCCGGGAAGTGATGGGTAACGTGGATGAAATATTTGCCCCACCTTCTACCGGTAGTGGTTTAACCGAATGGAGAGTATATTTAAGCCGCAATCCTCAATTGAAATCGGCCCAGGCACGAAAAAAAGAAAAAGAAAAAAAGACAAAAGTTCCCACCGGACCAGGTGGCCGCTAACCATAGCCCACACTAAACAAATTTGTCATACAGGAATAAAAAATTATGAGCGCACATAGTCATCATGATTTGTTAAGTTACGAAGTAGACCAGAGCGGTGAGAAAACCCGTTCCCGCACTTTTCGTGTCAGCCTCAGTCTGCTCGGCACCTTGCTGGGGGGCACCCTTTTGATTAACAGCGTAATCGCCGAGCATTGGATGTTCGGCGGAGAAAAGGGGCAGGCTGAGCTAATGGCCATGATCGGAGCCATCCTGCTGGCGGCCCCGGTAATCTGGAATGCGATGTCCTGTCTGATTCAGGGGCACAATCATATGGATGAACTGGTGGCCCTGGCGATATTGGCTTCATTTGCCATCAAGGAATATCGCATAGCCGGAACGGTAGCTTTTTTCATGCTCGTAGCGGAGCTGGTGGAAACCCGCACCGCTTTGGGAGCTCGGGCTTCTATTGAATCGCTCATCCGAATCACCCCTACCAAGGCTCACTTATTAAATCCGGAAGGCGTCGAGACGGAAATCGACGCCAAGATGCTGAAAACAGGAAATATCATTCGGGTCAGACCTGGCGACAACATTCCTGCCGACGGTAAGGTGATTTCCGGTCAGTCCACGGTGAATCAGGCCACGATTACGGGGGAATCATTGCCCGTCGATAAAGTAGTCAGTGATCAGGTTTTTGCCGGCACCACCAATTTAACCGGCGCCATGGATGTCGAAGTAGTCACCGCCGGCAGCGATACCACTTTAGGCCGCGTTCAGTCCCTTATTATGCAGGCGGAGCAGACCAAAATCCCCATCATGCGTATTATCGATCAATACGTAAAATGGTACACCCCAACCATTCTTATGATTGCCGGATTAATCTTTGCTTTGACTCATGTGATCGAAAGAGGTATTTCCGTTCTGATTATCGCTTGCCCGTGTGCGTTGATTCTGGCGACTCCCACGGCTATGGTTGCCGCTTTGAGTTGTGCCGCTCGTTTGGGGATACTGGTCAAGAACGTAGCCGATCTCGAAGCGGCGGGGAAATTAACAGCTATGGTTTTTGACAAGACCGGGACCCTGACTACGGGGCAGTTGTCGGTAACGAAATTGACTCCTGTGCCGGGAATGGATCCGGCTGAGGTATTGGGATTAGCCGCTTCTGTGGAACAATTCAGCAAACACCCGGCAGCCCGAGCACTGGTGGAAGTTGCCAACAAGGCCAAATTAAAATTAAATAAGCCCGGAGATTTCAAAGAAACTTCCGGTAAAGGAGTCAGTGCCACAATCAATAATGAAATAATTCTGGTGGGCCGGGAAACCTGGCTGCAAGAGAAGGGCGTTGATATGTCTGCTATGGCCGGGGAAGAAATGCAGGCTCCGGAAGGAATAAGTTTGCTTTATATCGCCCGGGACAGCCGCTGTATCGGCTGGATCGGGATGGAAGACCGGACCCGTCCGGAAGCCAAGGCGGCCGTCGTCGATTTGGCTGAGCTTGGTCTTAAAAGGCTCGTTATGGTAACCGGTGACCGACTCGCGGTAGCCCGTCGGGTAGCGGGAGAAATGGGTTGCAGTGAAGTCATGGCGGAGTGCTTACCTCATGAAAAACTACGTTTGGTCCACCAGCTACAAAAAGATGGTCACTCTGTGGCGGTAGTCGGCGATGGAGTTAATGACGCCCCCGCTTTGGCAGCCGGTGATCTTGGCGTCGCCATGGGAGCTGTGGGTAGTGATGTCGCTATTAACAGCGCTTCCATTGCACTGATGAACAATGATTTAAGCCGTCTGGCTTTTTTGGTGCGTTTATCTCGTGTTACCCGCCGGGTGGTAACACAAAATCTATGTTTTGGAGTATTTTTTATTATTATGGGTGTTGTCTTTGGTGCCATTGGTTGGCTTCCACCGGTGGTAGCAGTGGTTTTACATTTGGCTAGTTCTCTGGTTATTGTCTTTAACAGCGCTCGGCTGGTTCGTTTTGGTGAAGAACTTACCCATCCCGATGAAATCAACGCACCTGCCTCGCCCGGCCCTCGATCGGCAGACCTGTCAGCTTCGGAAGGTCGGGCGGGGGTGTCGCCAGCTATATAATTACTGGACTTTTGCAAAAATGGTTAGAACAGCGCAAAAAGATAGCGAGACCTGCAAATTTCGCGATTTGAGGTTTCGCAAAAACGTTGGCTACAGCCCTGCAACGCCAGGGGCGGAACTCT
>Ga0180435_10006833_pt1 | contig 10906 bp, 8 predicted proteins | sample SS_ome_3_FD_132467 | JGI IMG/M metagenome (GOLD analysis project Ga0180435, IMG submission 132467) | Hypersaline lake sediment archaeal communities from the Salton Sea, California, USA - SS_3_S_1 metaG | ecosystem: Environmental > Aquatic > Non-marine Saline and Alkaline > Hypersaline > Sediment... | reverse complement strand
GTCGCCACCTGAAGCATGTCATACCAGTAGGAGTAGTGGCGCTCGGGAGACACATCATGCCCCTGCGCTCGCAGGAGTGCATCGACATGAAACTCCGCCGAACTCATCGACGTCAGCGCAATCGACTTGAGGCTGTTGCCCTCCGCCGTCAGATCGAGAAGCTCGTCCAGCGTATTGATGTTGAAGTAGCTCTGGCTAAGGATCGCCAAACTGCCCGACTGCTCGGGAGTATACGCCGTGCTGGTGACGACGACGTCGTTTCCGGTGGCCGCCAGGAGTACCGCTGTCGGTACATCGCAGACCATCCCATCGATCTCCCCAGCCAGCAACGCCATGTTTCGCGCCTGGTCATCGCTCAATCCGATGACTTCGAGATTCAGTTCCTCCGCATCAAACATCCCCCACGCCTCGGCGAAGGCAACCGGCAACGATCCCATCACAGGAGGAAGGCTGAACCGCAGATTCATCGTTTGCCCTGACACCGACAGTGAAAGCGCGACGGTCAGAACAAGAAAGACCAGGTACCGAGAAAGCCTCATCGCATTCCCCCTCATTGTGGCTGGAATCAGGAGGATTATAGCGGCAGAACCGGCCAACACCAACGGGGTGCCCTGTGTTTTGCCCGCGCGCAATTGCTTTCGTGGGTCGACCGAATGCGGTATCATTATGGATCCATGGATCGACTATCCACCTGGTTGTGGCGGTATAGGGGCCGAGTTCTGGCCGGGTTCATCTCTTTGCTGATGGTCAACGCAGCGACGATCGTCGTGCCGCTCATCATCCGGAACGCCATCGATGACCTGACGCGCGGTGAAGGGAACCTGCTTCGTAGTGGTTTGCTGATTGTCGGGTTGGCGCTTGTGACGATGGTCTTTCGGTTCTTGTGGCGGTACTTCTTCATCGGGAGTTCTCGGCGAATCGAACGTGAGATCCGCTCCAAGTTGTACAACCACCTGTTGAGCCTTCCGGCAAGCTTCTACAACGAGAAGAAGACCGGCGACCTGATGGCGCACGCAACCAACGACATTGATGCGGTAACGAGAGCCTGTGGTTTCGGCGTCCTGACGATCGCCGATCCCCTGTTCACGATTCCAGTTGCGGTTGCCATCATGCTGTCGATCGACCCACGTCTGACCCTCCTGGCCATTACACCACTGCCGGTCCTGACGCTGTTCATGATGTTCTTCGGGCGCATCATTCACCGACGTTTCCAAACGGTACAGGCGCAATTCAGCGCAGTCATGGAGAAGGTGCGTGAGAACGTCAGCGGGATCCGGGTCCTGAAGTCCTTCGTCCAAGAGGAGGGGGCGGCGGATGACTTCGCGATGACCAACCGGAAGCTGATGAGGGACAACATGGCGCTGGTTCGAATCGACGGGCTGTTCCACCCGGTCATCGAACTCCTCAGTGGCGCCTCGCTGGCCATCATCCTGTGGATCGGCGGCAGTAGTGTCATACGCCAGACGATCACACTGGGCGAGTTCGTCGCGTTCACCGCCTACCTTTCAATGCTGATCTGGCCGATGATATCGATGGGATGGGCCGTCAATCTGCTCCAGCGGGGAACGGCGTCCCTTGGACGGATTAACTCGCTTCTCGCAGCAACGCCTGACATCGTCTCGGCCGAGAAGCCCCGTCCGCTGTGCGGGACGCGGATCGACATCCGGAACCTGACCTTTGCCTATCCATCGAGCGAGGACCGCAGTCCGGACCCGGCACTGACCGATATTCAGCTGAGCATCGACGAAGGAACGACGCTCGGCGTGGTCGGCCTAACAGGGTCGGGGAAGAGCACGCTCGCCCACTTGATGCCGCGTATCTTCGACCCGCCCGTCGGAACCGTGAAGATCGGCGGAACGGATATCCGGGATCTCGACCTGGATCTCCTGCGACGCTCGGTGGGGTTCGTCCCGCAGGACCCCTTCCTGTTCTCGGCCACCATCGCCGACAACATTGCATTCGGCAAACCGGATGCGGACCGAACGGAGATCGAAGAGGCGGCCCGGCTGGCTGGCGTCCACGACGAGATCGTCGATTTCGAGCACGGATATGAGACGATGGTCGGAGAGCGAGGCATCTCACTGTCCGGCGGACAGAAGCAGCGGGTCGCCATCGCGCGCGCCCTGTTGCTGCAACCGAAGATCGTGATCTTCGACGATCCGCTGTCCGCGGTCGATGCCGAGCGCGAGGAGTTCATCCTCGGGAACCTACGCGAGTTCTTCAGCGAACGAACGAGCATCATCATTGCTCATCGAATCTCTGCCGTCATGAATGCGGACCGGGTCATCGTTCTCGACCGAGGACGGATCGTCGAGAGCGGCCTACACGAGGACCTGATCAGTTCAGGCGGCATCTATCAACGCATCTGGCAACTGCAGCAGGCGGAGCAAATGGCGGTGGGCGAATGAGCAATCCATTCTACGATGACGAAGTTCTCGGCAAAGCGTTCGATGCGCAACTGACGCGTCGTCTGCTTCGCTTTCTGACGCCCTACAAGCTGCTGTTCGCCGTCTGTGTAGTGTTGACGATCTCGCTTGCGTTGATCGAGTTGGGCATCCCGTACATCAGCAAGACAGCCATCGATGCCTTCATGACGCCGGCCTACGGACGGGTCTCGTTGGACGAGGAGCCGGCGTGGGGCGACCCGATCGCCCTGGGAGACGGCTCGTATCTCGTCAAAACGTCGCAGGTCCCTGACGAACTGCTCCGGACGTGGGAGCACGAAGAGGCATTGCATGTCGAACGATACCTTCTGGTGTCCGAGGGATCGCGCGAGGCCGACGTGGCGGCCGACTATCCTGAGGTGTTCCGCCCGGTGGTGGGCGGTCTCTATGCCATGGAGTCAGATCTCGCCGCGCTGTCGGCGCGCGATCTGGAGACCATTCGTGGCGGCGCCTTGTCGGGAATCGTCCGCTTGGCCGCACTCTATGCCCTGGCGCTGCTGGGGCGCTTCCTGTTCGGTGTGGTCCAGATCTACCTGCTTCGCTACACAGGACAGCGCGTGATGTACGACATGCGCCAGGAGATCTTCGGCCACGTCCTGCGATTGCCGCTTCGCTTCTTCGATCGCACCCCGGTCGGCCGCTTGGTCACCCGGGCGACGAACGACGTTCACGCGATCAACGAGATGTTCACCTCGATGCTGGTGAACCTGTTCCGCGATGCGTTCCTGGTCGTGGGAATCCTCATCGTCATGTTCCGTCTCGAGTGGCGTCTTGCCTCGGTGCTTCTGGCGCTGATGCCGTTCATCGTGCTGGCGGCCTGGCAGTTCAGAAACCGCGTTCGATCCGCATACCGCGAGGTTCGCCGACAGATCGCTCGCCTCAACGCCTACCTGCAGGAGTCGATCTCAGGCATGCGGATCATCCAGGTCTTCGTCCAAGAGAAGAAGGCCAACGAGCGGTTCTCGTCGATCAACGAGTCGAAGTACTCGGCGGACATGCGGCAGATGATGACGTTCGCGGTGTTCCGCCCGCTGATGAGCTTCCTGAGCTCATTCGCCATCGCCCTGGTCATCTGGTACGGCGGCGCCAACGTGCTGCGCGGCAGCCTGACGCTTGGCGCCCTCAGCGCGTTCATCCAGTACGCGCAGATGCTCTTCCAGCCGGTCCTCCGACTCTCTGAGGGGTACAACGTATTGCAGGCCGCGATGGCCTCTTCGGAGCGGATCTTCCGCCTCCTTGACGAGAAAGCGGAGGACCCGGGACAGGGAGAAAAAGTCGATCGCTTCACAGGCCGCATCGAGTTCCGCAACGTGTGGTTCGCCTACAACGGGGAGGATTGGATCCTCAAGGACGTCAGCTTCTCGGTGGCTCCGGGCGAGCGGGTGGCGATCGTGGGTCCCACGGGATCCGGGAAGACGACCATCATTCGGATTCTCCTCCGGCTGTATCCGATCCAGCGAGGAGAGATTCTGCTGGACGGCGTGCCGATCGAGGCGTACGACCTCTCCTACCTTCGATCGCAGATGGCCGTCGTTCTCCAGGACGTGTTCATGTTCTCCGGCAACATCATGGACAACATCCGCCTCCGATCCGACATCCCGGAGTCAAGAGCCATCGAGGCCGCCCGGTTCGTCAATGCGGATTTCGTGGAAGCCTTCGCGGACGGCTACCAGACCGAGGTCAAAGAGCGTGGCGTCACCCTCTCCGTCGGAGAGCGGCAGTTGCTTTCCTTCGCGCGAGCCGTTGCCTTCGATCCGACGATTCTGGTGCTCGACGAAGCGACCGCGAGCATCGACTCGCATACTGAAGACCTGATCCAGCAATCGCTCCACAAGATCATGGAGGGACGAACGTCGGTGGTGATCGCCCATCGCCTCTCGACGATTCGCGAATCCGACACGATCATCGTGCTGAACAAGGGGCACTTGGTGGAACAGGGATCACATGAGGAACTGCTGGCCAATGACGGACTGTACGCGGCCCTTCACGGCCTGCAGTTCGCTGAGACCGGCGGTATCTCCACCCAGCCTGGGCCTCCCTCTGGCACAACGAGCGCCTCGTGACCCAGAAGACAAAGGTCTTCTGCTACGTCGTCCGACAGCGCGACCGTATCCCTGAGCTTCTCGTCTTCGACAGCCTGGACGAACCGGGGTTTGAGGTTCCGAAGGGGAGTCTGGAGCCCGGCGAGACCGTGACAGAGGCCGCCCGGCGTGAGATCCGTGAGGAATCGGGACTCCATCTCGAAGGTCCGGTCGAGGTGCTTGGGTCGACGACCTGGCATGATGAGCAGCAAACCTTCGTCCTGCTCCGTATCACGACGGACACAAGAGATGCCTTCGCGCACACGGTGTCGGGAAGCGATGAGGACGCGGGCATGGTCTACGCATTTCAGTGGTGGCCGATCGGCGGACCGCACTCCGCCCGCCTGGTTCAGGGATGTGGCTCCTTTCTATCCAAGCTGATCGACCGTCTGGCTCACGTTCCCTAGCCCTGCCATCCCCGGTGTCTGCTGTCGGCACGACATCGGCGCTGTCCAGGCACAGGAAGAGCGTCCACAGAACCTCCGACGCTTCGGCTGTCGAACAGACCGTTGATCAGGCATGCTTTGATCCATGCCGAGGCTGTCTGTGTTCCGTTTCATGCGATGGGCCTTTCTGTTTGCCGTGGCCCTCTGTCTTCCGCTCCTCCTGGCGGGCTGTCTCTTGTTTCCGAATTCGCCCCCTGAGGCGATCGCCGGTGCCGACCGCAGGACCGGCGAGGCCCCGTTGGCCGTCCAGTTCGACGGATCGGCGTCCGCCGATCACGACGGCATCGTGACCACCCACCAATGGACGTTCGGTGATGGGACCACGGGAACCGGCGCCAGTCCCCGCCATGTCTACCGAGTCCCCGGCACCTACGTCGCCGTACTCACCGTGCTCGATGAGCAAGGCGCCTCTTCGACCGCCGAGTTGGAGATCTCGGTGGCGGTGGCCAATGCGGCCCCCATCGTGAGCTTCTCCCATGCGCCGACCACACCCATTCCCGGCGAAGTGGTTCGGTTCGATGCCACAGCGACCTACGATCCAGACGGAGCCGTTACATCCTACGCGTGGGACTTCGCCGACGGCGGGACAGCAGACGGCATGACCGCCGAACACGTGTTCGCGACGCCTGGAACCTATACGGTGACGCTGATCGCCTGCGACAACCAGGGCCACTCCGCACGGAACTCGTACGAGATCACCGTGCCCCGGGTTGGAACTCCGCCGGTGGCCGTTCTCAGCGTGTCCCCTGCCTCGCCGGCAGCCGGTGACCCGGTGCGCGTTGATGCATCCGGATCCCACGATCCGGACGGTGTGCTGCGTGAGTACGTATGGGAGTTCGGCGACGGCACGAGCGCCTCCGGGGCCACCGCGCTCCACGCCTACGCGGCCGAGGGAACCTACACCGTTGTCTTGCGGGTCACCGACGATGACGGGCTTCCGTGCATCGCGACCCAAGACGTGGTGGTAGGCAGCCCGCCATCGGGTGATGACCACGCGACGATTCATCGCAGCTATCGCTGGATCTACAATGGCGCGGAGCATTCGGCGATCCTCAAGATCCCCGCGTCCATCTACACGTACTGCCAGGCTCAGCCGCGAGATGTGTGGCCATACCGTGACTACGACGCCTACGTGCTGGATACGCTCGATGATGCCCTGATGATCGACCTTGCCGGCCAGTTGTCCGAGGGCGAGTACCACGCGACAGCAGAGAATGCACTCGCCTTCGTCCAGACGGTCATCGAGTACCAGAGCGATCCAATGTCATTCGAGTACCCTCGATACCCAGCCGAAACGCTGGTGGATACCGCTGGAGACTGTGAGGACACCGCCATCCTCTATGCCAGCCTCATCCGAACGCTGGGACGTGGTGCGCTGCTGGTTGGCGTAGACACGGACAAGGACGGCACCTCGGATCACATGGTCGTCTTCGTCCCGGTGAGCCAGGCGTACTGCGATGGCTTCCCTTGTGGGTCGCGCAGCTTCTGGATGCTCGACGGTCAGATGTACGCCTTCGCCGAAACCGCGATGAGCCACGGCACGCTTCCGCTCGGCGTTGATCCCTGGGGTCTGACCCCCAAGGAGATCCATCAAACCTGGAATGTGAAGGGATTGAAGGTCCACGCCAGCTGGGCTCGCCGGCCCTGAGTACAGTTCAGAAGAACGATATCGGTCATCTTGACGGTAGGTTTGCACCCCCCCGGAAGTGGACGTACACTACGGCATTTCTCTCCGGGGGTGTGGAAATGGACACGCTGCTGATCCTTGGGACGATGATTGCCGCCGGCTATGTTCTCGGCGAGTTGGTCAGCAAGATCGGGCTTCCGCGGATCAGTGGCTACATCATCACCGGACTCCTGCTGAATCCCAACGTATCCGGGATCGTTCCGGCATCGTTCGTGGAGACGACCGATGCGATCACCCAGCTCGCTCTGGCCCTGTTGACGTTCGCAGTCGGCGGGACGCTCGCCTTCGGCCCGTTGCGTGAACTCGGGAAGAAGATCCTGCTGATCGCCTTTGGTGAAGCCCAGTTGTCGGCCCTGCTCGTCACGCTGGGCTGCCTGGCGACGTTTCCGTTCCTGCTGCCGAAGACCGGCCCGTTTGCCACGACCATCGTACCACTCGCCGTGCTTCTCGGATCGCTCGCCTCCCCAACCGACCCGTCGGCCACGCTCGCCGTCATCCATCAGTACAAGGCCAAGGGACTCGTCTCGTTCAGCATCATGGCGTCCGCCGCGGTGGATGACGCATTGGGCATCCTCAACTTCAGCTTCGGGACCATGATCGCCACCATTCTGGTCGCACACACCGGTGGCGGTGCGTCGGCATTCGTCGAGCCATTGATTGCGATCGGAGGGGCGCTGGTTGTCGGAGTCGGCGCCGGCTTGCTCTTTCACTTCGTCCCGCACCTGCTGCGTGCGGAGACGGACGGCCTGTTGATCACACTGTTGATCGGCCTGCTGGCACTGGCCTACGGCGTCTCCAGCCTCCTGGGACTGGATCAGCTGCTCGCAACCATGAGCATGGGCATCGTGGTGGTCAACTTCGGGCGGCACAGGGATCGGATCTTCCGGCTTGTCGAGGACTACGTGGAACCGTTGGTCTTCGTCCTGTTCTTCGTCATCAGCGGCATGCTGCTCGACTTCGCCGTGCTCTGGACCTACTTCCCCTTGGTGCTTCTGTTCGTGGCATTCCGCTCGGCCGGGAAGCTCGGTGGCGCATACTTGGGCGCCCGACTGGGCAGGGCGTCTGACGCCGTTCGGAAGTACACCGGCTGGGGGCTCATCCCGCAGGGCGGGATCGTCATCGGTCTTGCGCTCATCCTGAAACAGGATCCAACGTTTGCCGGCCTGAGCACCATCCTGCTGAACGTGGTCATCGGCGCCACGGTGATCCACGAACTCATCGGTCCACTCACCGCCAAGATGGCGCTGGTCAAGTCGGGTGACATCAGTCTTCGGACGAAGGGCGGCCAGAACTGACGCGAGCCCGGGTTGATGGTATGCTTCGATGCATGATGACCTCTGTGCGTCGCCTGTGGCTGGTCGTCCTCTGGATCTGTATCGTTCTCGTCGTTGGATGCTCTCTCCCGAATCGGACTCCCATCGCTCGCGCCACCGCCACACCAGACGAGGGAGACTCGCCGATGGCGATCACGTTCAATGCCGCAGGTTCCAGCGACCCCGATGGACAGGTCGCGCACTACGCGTGGGACTTCGGAGACGGTTCCACGGGAACCGGGAAACTCCTGATCCACACGTACATCGTGGAGCAAGACACCACCTTCCAAGTCACGCTGACCGTTACCGACGAGGGCGGCCTGCAGGATTCTCACACCTTCGAGATCACGGTTCGTACCCCGGCCGGGACACCAGCCCCGGCCGTCCGTTTCACGTGGCCCTTCCACTACGACGCGTCAGGAGAGGATGAGGCCAACCTGAACGATGAGTACTTCGCCATCGAGAACGCCGGCCGCGAAACCGTGGATCTTACCGGATGGTCGGTTGAGAATGAACGGGGACTTGCCTACGTCTTCCCGGACGGATACGAACTGGCACCGGGAGGGATCGTCTTCATCCACAGCGGCTCAGGGATCGATCGGGCCGATGCGCTCTACTGGCATGCCGCAGGTCCGGTCTGGCACAACACGAGTGACATCGCCATCCTTCGCGATCCCTCGGGACGCATCGTCGACCACTACGCCTACTTCAGCTGCTAGGTTCCCGTTCCCGATAGGGCCCGCTTGTGGGTGCGAATCTGCGCCAGCATCATACCGCCAAGCATCAGCGTACATCCAATCATCGCACGAACCCCGAGTGTCTCGCCGAGGATCAGCCACCCGCCGAGAACCGCGAACACCGCTTCCAGGCTGAGCAGGATTCCGGCGCGTGACGGATCGATGTGGCGTTGGCCGACGATCTGCAGCGTATAGGCGATGCCCACGGAAAGGAACCCAGCATAGGCGATGGGAAGCGCAGCGCCGACGAGTCCGGCCGTGGTGATGTCCTCGACCAGCAGACTCACGCCCAGGCTCAGGAACCCGCAGACAGCGAACTGGGTGACCGCGATCTTGAGGGTATCGACCCGGTCGGCAAGCCATCCCACCAGATGCACGTGCGTGGCCCAGCCGATAGCCCCAAGGAAGACCCACCCATCTCCGGGCGCCAACGAAAGCCGCTCGGCGCCGCTCAGCAAGTAGGTCCCCACAGCAGCGGCGATGGCGGCGAGCCACACATGACGTTGCACGCGATGTCCCCGAAACAGGCCGAGGAAGGGGACGATGACCACATACAGGCCGGTGATGAAGCCGCCCTTGCCAGCGGTTGTGTAGACCATGCCGATCTGCTGAAGCGATGCCGACGCGAACAACACCGTTCCGGCAAGGAGGAGACCGATCACGTGTGAGCGAGGCGGCCCCTTTGGGGCCGCCTCGCTTAGGGGAGTTTGCGAACGCGGAGCGTTCACAAACTCCTGGTTGGACGTACGAAGCGAGGATCGGTGTCGCCGGTAGAGGAAGAACGGGACCAAGACGGCGCTGCCGATCAGGAATCGCAGGCCGTTGAACAGGAAGGGGCCGATATGATCCATGCCCACGCGTTGCGCCACGAAGGCGAGCCCCCAGATGGCACCCGCGGTCAGGAGCAACCAGGGCGCTCTCACCGCACTACGCTTCGACATGCGCCACCTCGGACCACGCCGGGCAGACGTCGGATTCTTGACTCCCATGGGCGCTTCTTAGATGATGATCGTCAACGTCAACCGCGCAGCCGGAGGCTTCGCCGAAAGGAAGAACCATGCGTACACGTTTGGGCTTCATCGTTGTTCTACTGATCCTTTCCGTCGCAATCATCGCGCCCAACGCCGATGAGGTGACAATCGAAGCGTTCTTCTGGGCCGAAACCCTCCCCATCTCTGCGGCGCTTGGAATCGCACTCCTCGTCGGCATCGTGATCGGCATTCTGCTCGGTCGACCGTGGCGTCGCCCCCGGAAGAAGCCCGCCGCGAAGGCGGCTTCCTCGACCTCCGCCCCCTCTGACGCTTCTCCTGACGAGGACTAGCCCAGCGGCTTGCCGACCCAAAACACGGCACGCTGGCTCGCCCCGGTGTGAAGCGTGCCACGATGGTCCGCAAACGCGTGGTGAATCACAAGACTGTTTTCCGAAAGCCACGTACGTACCTCGGCGGATGTCACCGGACGCTTTCTCGCTTGATAGGCGCGGGTGCGTTCCCTTCCGTCGGGTGATCGAACCGTCCATCGCCGTTCCATGTGGAGGACCCTCGGCTCAGTATCGAACGACAGCATGACCATCTCCAGGCGGCCATGGGCTCCGCCTTCGCCGGTTCCCTCGATCACGCTCCACGGCTCATGGAACGGTCCGTCCTCCCAACCGCCCTGGTAGTCGTTGTTGTCGATGTACAGGTAGCCGCCAGGTCGGAGGGCCTCCGCAGCGCGCCGGATGCACAACCGTTGCGCTTCCTCAGAGGGGAGCTCGTACATTGCGTTGCCGCCCAGGACCACCACGTCATACCCGGTTCCCCAATCGCAGGTCAGAACGTCCTCGACACGCAGGTGTGTCCGCCGCCGACATTCCATCGGCAATTCGGCGATCCGCGCGGCGGCGCGTTCGTTCATCGCGGCGGCCAACTCGATCCCGGTGACGTCGTGTCCTGCTTCCACCAGTGGAACGAGGATTCTTCCAGTTCCGCTAAACGGCTCGAGAATCCGCAAACCGCCCAGCCCTCCGATCAAGCGAAGGAGAAACGCCACGTCCTCGCTGTCAGTTTCCTGCTGATCATACAGCTCCGCCAACAGTGCATCGTCGTAGTTCGCAGAGTACGGGAAGTCCTCTTTCGACCTGCGTTCCTGGTTGTCGTGTGGAGAATGGGTCATGCGGCAAGCATAGCCAATCTCGCGAACAGGATCGTCTCGCAGTT
>Ga0180435_10006832_pt1 | contig 10907 bp, 9 predicted proteins | sample SS_ome_3_FD_132467 | JGI IMG/M metagenome (GOLD analysis project Ga0180435, IMG submission 132467) | Hypersaline lake sediment archaeal communities from the Salton Sea, California, USA - SS_3_S_1 metaG | ecosystem: Environmental > Aquatic > Non-marine Saline and Alkaline > Hypersaline > Sediment... | reverse complement strand
TGCAAGGCCTTGCCCTTAAAAGAAGAAGTATATACCATTGCGCACGATCGCGCAAGTTGCCTATCTTAACATTTTGGCTTTTTTATTCATAATCGACAGTGCCGTTTCATGCGATTGCCCTGTTCCCTGTGCCATTGTCGGTTGACAGAATGCCTTTTTTCCGTCATCATGTCATAGTTTCAAACCCTGGAGATGGATATAAATGAATTATGTGTACCTGCTTTGCCGCCAACCCTGGCAAAGATATAAATTAAATCAGTACCGCCGCATCGTTCAGCAGGCCGGCCAACTGGAACCCTCCCTCAGTTCCCTGGATGAGCAGCAACTACAAGCGCAGGTCCGTGAACTGCATAATCAAGCCCAGTCTCTCCCCTCCATAACCACTTTGATCCCTCGTGCCCTGGCTCTGGGACGGGAAATCTCCCGCCGAACCCTCCAGATGCGCCATTATGATGTCCAGTTGATCGGAGCCTTGGCTTTATACGAAGGTCATATCGCCGAAATGGATACCGGGGAAGGCAAAACTCTCATGGCCCCTCTTGCCGCTTTCCTCCATCGCCTGGGCCATGTGGACCGCAGCACCCATATCGTCACCGCCAACGAATACCTCGCCGCCCGCGATGCCCAGTGGATGGCCCCTCTGCTCAAAGGTTTGCAAATGACCGTTGGGCTTATCGTGCCCGGTCAGGGTCCCACCCAGCGGATCCAGGCTTACCAAAATGATGTCGTCTATGCCACCGCCAAAGAAATCGTCTTTGACAGCCTGCAAAAAAAAGCTCGAAAAAAAACCACCTCCGCTGTGGACGCCATTCTCAGACCTCACGAAGACCTGTACTTCGAAGCGTCTTATGACTTTGCCATCGTTGACGAAGTGGACAGCGTCCTGATCGATCAGGCCCGCAGCCCCCTTTCTATCGGTGAAGCCAGCCGGGTCTCTCCCCAACTGGAATTATATCGCCGGGCCGACGCTGTCGCCGGGCACCTCGTCCGCGGCAGCCATTATCGCCTCATGCATGACGATCGCAGCGTGGAGCTCAAAGACGAAGGCAAAGCCGAAGCCCGCAATATGGCTCAGGGAGTCCTCCGTTATCTTCCTTCCGGCCATAAATGGGAACGGTACGTCACCTGTGCCCTGGCCGCACGCTATATCTACAAACTGGACCAGCAATATGTTATCCGCGACGGAAAAATCGTCCTCATCGATGAAAACACCGGCCGTATGCTCCCCGGCCGACAACTGCCCGACGGCATCCATCAGGCCCTGGAAATCCGTAACAACATCATCCCTTCCGCCGAACTGCGCGGCAACTTTATGACCACCTTCCAGACCTATTTCCGCAAATACGGAAAACTCGCCGGCATGACCGGTACCGCTTCCATGGCCGCCTACGAATTCATGAGCGTTTTTAACCTGACGGTCCTGCCTATACCTCCCAACAAACCCTCCCGGAGAAAATTATTACCCGACCTCATCTATCGCCATCGTAAATCCAAGTTTCAGGGTATCATCGAACATATCATCCAAATTCACGCCACCGGCAGACCTATTCTCATTGGAACCGGCTCCGTCCAGATATCCGAATACCTCAGCCATATCCTCCAGCAGCAAGGCTTGCAACATGAAGTCCTCAACGCTAAAAACCACGCCCGCGAAGCCGAAATCATCGCCCAGGCCGGCTTCGAGGGGCGCATTACCGTTATTACTAATATGGCCGGCCGTGGCGTGGACATCAAACTCGGTCCCGGCGTAGCCGACAAGGGCGGTGTTTACCTCATCGGCACGGACCGGGCCCACTACCGGCGCCTCGATCAGCAGTTGACCGGACGCGTCGGCCGACAGGGCGACCCCGGCGACTGCCAATTCCTCCTGTCCCTTAAGGACGACCTGTTGCGCTATGCCAAAAAGAAAAAAATCACCCGGCTGAGATTAAAAACACGTAATCAGCGCAATACCGAAATCAAACTGTCCCAGGCCGAAAAAATCTTCCAAAACGTACAGCATCACATCCACAAAATCACCCAAAAACAAAGACATAAAATTTTCCAGGGCGAAAAACATCGTGAAAAAATGAAAAAAGAAGGGCTCTGGGAAGACTGGATGGACGTCAGTTGAAAAAGACCAGCGATTGCCGGCCGAAAAGACTAAAAATATACCCGTCCCGCCTGAAACCGGTTATTACGGTAATATCGAGAGAAGAGTTTTTGTTTCATTTATGGTAACCTGAGGTTGACCCTTGTCGGCGGCGGGCAGATGAGCATGGACCTGGCCGGGGAAGGTAACCTGTACGGTATGCCAGTCGAGTTGGTTGGGAGCGATAAAATCTTTGGTGGGATTGTCGGCAATATAAAGACAGTATTCGGCGGGGCAATTCAGGGCGGCGCTGATGTTTTCAAAGGCAACAGGGGAAGGTTTCCAGAATTCCCGGCCCAGTTCTTCGGTATAGATGATTTCATCGAAGGTGTTTTGCAGACGCAGGGCTTCGACTTTGAGCTTTTGAGTGGGGAGAAAGCCATCGGTAATCAGGCCCAGTTGATATTGCCGACGCAGTTTTTCGAGCATGTTCCGAACGTCAGGTTCCAGTTGCAGATTAGGTCGATGACAGCGATAGATGCCGACAAGTTCGGCGATAATCTGGGGATCGTCTTTCATATCCAGCCGAGACAAGACTTCATTAAAGACGCGGTTGCGGGGACCATTTTCAAAGGTGTTCCAGAGCAGGTCGAAGACTTGGCCTATATCGCATCCGGGTCGGGTTAATTTCCCGGCCACCACCCGAAAGCCGCTGCGAACGTATTGGATTTCCGGGTAGAGGGTATCGTCCAGATCGAAAACGATGGCTTTAACGGTTCCGGTTAATTTATTCATAATGATTTATACCCATCGGGTATAATTATAGCGTCCCTTTGGTGCTGGGGATGTCCTGAGACTGCGGATCGATCCGGACCGCCTGGGCCAGGGCTCGCCCGAGGGCTTTAAAGATTGCTTCGGCGGTGTGATGGGCGTTGGTGCCGTAGGGTACGTTTATATGAAGATTCATACGAGCGTTATTGGATAAAGCACGCATAAATTCTTCGATGAGCTCGACATCGAAATCGCCGATTTTATCGGTGCGATAAGTGACTTGATAAACACAAAAAGGGCGGCCACAAAGATCGACGGCCACCTGAGCAAGAGAGTCTTCCATGGGAGCGGTGGCAGAGCCGAAGCGGGTGATGCCTTTTTTGTCCGCAAGGGCCTCGTCGATGGCCTGGCCGAGGCAGATAGCGATATCTTCGACGGTGTGATGGGCATCGATGTGGAGGTCGCCGCGAGCATGAAGGTTAAGGTTGAAACGGCCATGTTTGGTAATATGAGAGAGCATGTGGTCGAGGAATCCCACCCCGGTTTCGATCTCATAGAGGCCGGTACCGTCCAGATTCAACTCCAGTTCGATCTGGGTTTCTGTGGTGACACGTTTTACTTTACTGATTCGTTCGGGCATGTTTGTCGGCTCCTAGGGCTCTGTCCTGCGTAAAATGCCGGGTACTACCGGCGAGCAAAGCTCGCCACCAACGCTACTTAGGAAATACACGCATCCCGCAAATTTAGCCGTACACAGTACTAAGGCAGGACTTCCCGGAGAGTCCGGATAAGTACATCCATTTGTTGGGCGGTTCCCACCGTGATGCGCAGTTTGTCTTTTAAATCTTCGGTATCGAAATATCGGATATAAATATTTTTTTCCGCCAGTTTTTCATGGATTATCCGGGCGGGGGGTGATTTTATGGCAGCCAGGACAAAATTAGTTTGGCTGGGATGGACATCAAAGCCGAGTTGGGCAAGGGCGGTTATCAGACGTTGCCGCTGGTCGATTATTTTTTTAACATTTTGGCGAAAATAACTCTGGTCCGCCAGGGCGGCGGTGGCGGCGGCCTGTGTAGCGGCGTTGACATTATAGGAGTCTTTGATCTTTATCATGGCCTCGATGATGCGGGCTGAGCCCATACCATAGCCGAAGCGCATTCCCGCCAGGGAGTATCCTTTGCTGAGGCTGCGGAGAATAAAAATGTTATCGAATCGACTTAGCAGTGAAAGGCAATTATTTTCAGCGAAGTCAACATAGGCTTCATCAATGGCGAGGACGCCCTGGATGTTCTGGGCCAGATCGGCAATATCGTCAATTTTAATGAGGGTGCCGGTGGGCGCATTCGGGTTGCACAAAATGGTGAGCCGGGCCTGGGTATCATAGAGAGAGGTGGGAATGCGATAGTCAGAGCCGAATGGGACTTCGATTACGGGGCAGTTCTGGATTCTAGCCAATACCGGATAGAGAGAGTAGGTAGGTATCGGATAAGCCAATGGTCTTTGAGAATTACAGCAGCAGCGAACCAGCAGGGAGAGCAGTTCATCGCCACCGTTACCACAAATAATACGATCCGGGTCGATATCGTGAATTTCCGCAGCTACCTGGCGGAATTCATCCCAGAAGACGCGGGGATAACGCTGCAGATCCGGGGCCTGCAGATTGGTCAGGGCTTCGAACACCCGCGGAGAAGGGGGATAGGGATTTTCATTGGTGTTAATCTTGATCGCGGATTGATCCGAGGGCTGGAAGCCCGGAGTATAACCGGCCAATTGTTCCACATTTTCACAAAAGTCAAAACTCAACGAAATACTCCCGGATTTTTATTTTTTGATACGAATCTGTACGGATCGGGCATGGGCGTCCAATCCTTCGGTAAGAGCAATAGTATCGATATCCGCAGCCGCTTGATTCAGGGCCTGCTGGTTCAAGCTGATGATGCTGGATTGTTTCAAAAAGTCGTTTACGCTCAGGGCACTGAAAAATCGGGACGATCCGCCCACGGGAAGGGTGTGGGAGGGTCCGGCGTAATAATCACCCGTGGCGACAGGGGAGAGGTAACCAATGAAGATCGCACCGGCGTTGACAATTTGTTCGGCGACAGCATCGCTGTTTTTGGTTTGTACCTGCAGATGTTCGGGGGCGAATTCGTTGGCCAGGGCAATGACCTGGTCCATACTTTGGGCTACGACGGCCAGGCTGTCTTGCCGGACGCACTGTCGTGTTTGTTCGGCCCGGGAGAGCTGGTTCAGTTGCAGTTCAAGCTGTTGGGCGGTCTCCAGAGCCAAATTCTCGGAATCGGTTACCAGCACGGCACTGCCGGGGGCGTGTTCTGCCTGACTGAGCATATCGGCGGCGAGCCATTGGGGATCGGCGGAATCGTCGGCGATGATGAGCACATCACTGGGGCCGGCGAAGCTGTCGATATCGACCAGGCCGAACACCTCTTTTTTGGCCAATTGCCCCCACCAGTTGCTGGGACCGACGATTTTATCTACTTTTGCAATCTGTCGGGTCCCAAAAGCCAAGGCCGCCACCGCCTGGGCGCCACTGACTCGATATACCTCGTTTACGTTTAACTCATAGCACAGGCCCAGAATGGCCGGGTGGATAGAATTATGATAGCTGGGTGAACTGATAACCACAATTTCTTCAACGCCGGCTACCTGAGCGGGTACGACGGTCATGATTACGGTAGAGACCAAAGGGGCCGAGGCGCCGGGGACACATACGCCCACTCTTTGGAGGGGGCGATAGCGTAATCCCAGTCTCATGCCATTGGTGGTCCAGTCCGGTTGAGCGGAAATTTTGACGGCCTGCTGGTAGTCGCGTACATTGGCTATGGAGCGACGCAGGGCCTTGAGCAACTCGGGGTCCATTTGCCGGTGGGCCTGGTGCATGGCTTGGCGGGAAACACGAAATTCTTCCGGTTCCAGCTGAACGTTGTCATAGGCGGCGGTTAATTCGGCCAGGGCTTTATCGCCATGTTGACGAACCTGGGCGATAATCTGGCGGACCTGTTCCAAACGTTTCTGGTTGCCCACCAACTCCGATTCCAGCGATAATTTCTGGCGTAACTGCCGCCAGCACCGGTCGAAATTTACCTCTGTGGTTTTTATTACATTCAAGGAAGACATATTTTTCCACTCCCAAATCAAAACTGAATAATGTATACTGCTTCCGATTGAATTTTCCCGTTTTCGCATTATGTATATACTTTACCAGAAAACAATTACATCGGGCCCTGCCAGGATTTTTCATACCCGATGGGTATATTATAAATGGAAACAGACCAATAGCAACGGAAAAGGTGTAAAGCCATGACAGAAAAAAAAGGTGATTTCCAACAAATATTTGAAGGTCGTTATGCCCGGCAGGTTTGTTTTGCCCCGATCGGCCCGGAAGGCCAGAAAAGACTTTCCGGCAGCACTGTGACGCTGATCGGCTGTGGAGCATTGGGGTCGATATTGGCCGAGATGATGGTTCGAGCCGGGGTGGGCCAGTTGCGGGTGGTGGACCGCGATTTTGTGGAGTTGAACAATCTGCAGCGGCAGATGCTGTTCGATGAGCAGGATATCGCCGAGAATCTGCCCAAAGCTGAAGCGGCGAAGCGAAAATTGAATCGTATTAATTCACAGGTGCAGGTTACACCTTTTATTGCCGACGCCAACTATGAGAGTATCGAGTATTTTGGGGAAGGGGCGGATTTGATTCTGGATGGTACGGATAATTTGCAAACTCGATTTCTCATTAATGATGTGGCAGTCAAGCATTCTATCGCCTGGATTTACGGTGCCTGCCTGGCGGCTGGCGGTATGATGAAAGTAATTCTGCCGGGTGGGAAACCTTGCCTGCGATGTCTGTTCGACGCGCCGACGGAGCCGGGTTTGCTGCAGACATGCGAAACGGCCGGCATCCTGGGAGCTACGGTAGGTGTGGTGGCCAGTTTCCAGGTTGTCGAAGCGCTGAAAATTCTGACGGGTAATCCCGAAGCGGTCAATCAAAATTTCATCAGTTTCGAACTCTGGGATAATCGATTCCGCCAGATGCCGCTGGGCGATGCGGTAAAATCGCAAGAGGGGTGTTCCTGTTGCCGAGAGAAGAGATTCGAGTATCTGGAGGGAAAAGGGAGTCTAAGTACCATTAGTCTGTGCGGCCGAAATTCTGTGCAAATCCGTCCTCGTAATTTCGGGGAAAAAATCGACCTGGAAAAGATGGCGTCGAGATTACAGGGGGCCGGAGAGATTGTCCGGAACGATTTTCTGTTGCGATTGGTCCTGCCGGAAAGGGAAATGACCATTTTTCCGGACGCCCGTGTGATTGTCAAAGGGACGAACAGTGTTGAAGAAGCAGCTTCACTGTTTGCCAGGTATGTGGGGCATTAGAAATCAGGGGGATTTTTTAACAGTTTCAGGAGGGTGGGCAGTTGGGCAGGTTGTTCGATAATGGCGTTACTGTGATTGCGGACCAGTTCTCCCCGGTCACGAAATCCCCAGGTGACGCCGATGGCAAACATACCCGCGTGACGGGCGGTTTGTATATCCATAGCGGTATCGCCGACAAATGCGATTTGAGATGGTTGGATTTCTAGTTGTTCCGCAATGAATAAGGCGCTTTGAGGGTCGGGCTTTAAGGGGAATTTTTGCTGATGGCCGAGAACGAGATCGAAGGTGCCGGGCGGAAAAAGTTTTTCAACTAACTGCCGGGTGTACACATCGGATTTATTGGAAAGCACGGCCATTTTGTAGTTGTTTTCCCCAAGAACTGTCAACATCCGGTCGATGCCATGATAAGGGCGGGAATGGTCAAAAAGATGCTCACCGTAATAGCCGGATTGCAGCGATAAGATTTCATCGATTAAATCCTGCCGGTCCGTCGGCAGACTGCGCGAAATTAACATACGGCTGCCGTTGCCGATTTTTTGGCGAATGGATTCCAGGGGGTGAGACGGCAGAGAGTATTTCTCCAGGGCGTGATTGACGCTATCGGTGATATCGCCAAGGGTATCTACGAGGGTGCCGTCAAGGTCAAAGATAATCGCTTTATACTTCATAGTACATTATAGTAAGTATGATGGGGGTGATTGGCAAAGAATTTTTAAAGGTTCCCTGAAAGCAATTATTTTGGTATCCGGTTTTGGGTGGGTAAAAAAAGTAAGCCAAATAACCGGATTATTTGGCTTACTTAATAAACATTATGTTATTGAGTACTTAGATAATAATTGATTAAAATATATTAATGAGGGTTAAAGTTACATTGGTGCCGGCCGGGCGATCCACGGCGCTATATTCGAAATTGCAGCGGAGAGAGAGGAAGGATTTTAGCGGAGGTATGAAGACATTTACTTCCGGACCAATCGCACCGACTCTGTCGTGCACTTCTTTATCCCAGGTGACATCCTTGCCATGGTCATCAGTGAGCTGCCATTGGTTATATCCGACAACACCAACTTCCCATACCTTGGCGAAGGATTTTCCGACACCCCATTCGAACAGTACATTTTGACCCGGTTTCACATCGGTATGATCTCTTTCGCTGTGGATTTCGTATCGACCTAAAACGGAGGCTGACCAGGTTTTTTCTTCATCCAGATAATAGGTGCCTCCCAGGGTGAACATATTTGTCCAGAAATCTTTTCCCGGTGAGGCGGGATTTCGTCTGTCGTACTGTCCGGTAGGCATCCAGAGGCCGTAAGCGGCTCCGATATCGTACCGTTCTCCGTGCCAGGCCAGATCTACCGGTTCCACGAACAGGTCGCCATAACAAAAATCGTTGTCTTTAAGGCCTATGGTGTCCAGTTCGAAGTCGGTATAAATCAATGGTATCAGAGCGTCCATACCATAGTCGGCGCCTAATATTTCTTTGTCGGTCATCCAAATCAGTCGGGGGACGACCGCCAGGGCATCCAGATCGAGCCCCAGGCCATTATTGTCACCGCTTCTGTTTCTATAAACATTGGCAGTATAAAAATTAGTATAGGTTTTCAAATAAAGTCCCGGAGGAGGCAGGGTTGCTCCTTTGAGACCTTCCGAGCCCAGGGGATAATGACCGGTAACCTGGGCGGAAAGAGTTTGTTGAAAAACTCCCAGCAGGACACCAACAACAATTAACAAACAGGCAAGCTTTCTCATTTTTACACCTTTCGCTTAAAAAAACAGAGCCACTTCATGAAAACACAATTTCTGGACCTATATCGGATAAGATTTGCAAAAATATTTACTTATTTACTCTTTCTTAACTTTCGCTGTTTCTGGGGCCCAATATTTCATTCCACAGGGCCTTTTGAGCAACAGGAGCTTTTTTATTGACTCGCGGAAAATGTTCCGAAAAGGCCAAAAATAGATGAAATTCATTAATAAGGCCCTGTCAATACTTTGCGTAAATATATTACGCAAGAAAAAGTGCGAAAACGCACTCTTTTTTCAGCAATTTCAAAGATACTTCTAAACGGGAATCTCCGTTGCGGGCTTTTCCTTACCGTTAGTGTGACACTTTTTCCATCGCAATATTTTGGCCGAATCCAATGTAATTGTTTACCTGGCAAGCAAATACGTAAAAAAAGCAATTGCCATGAGGATAAAAATACCCGCACAAAAAAAAGTCAGGCGTGGCCCCGGGAAAGACGCGTTTTGCTCGGTCGGCTTTTAATTAAATAATCAACAATGCCGTCCATAGGCGTCTTTGTATCCAGAGCACGGCATCCGTGCCTCAGCACCTGACCGACCATCTTTTGTAAGCGTCCTACACGATTTTAAAGATGGTTGTGCCGCCGGTATCCTTACCAGGTCGGGCACAAAATAAACGACCCTAGCCACCTTATAGACAGCCGCTGCCGCCAGCCAATTTTATACTTATCCCGATTGATGAAGATCATTGTTATCCTACCGCCAGGGTTTGAGCGCAGATGTCGCGTTCATTTTCTGCGACGAGAGCGGTTTCCGCCTGGCGCATCACTACAAGTTCGTTTATAACCAGTTCCCGCACGAGAGAACTGCGCAGAAAACGGCATTTCATACGCAGAACTTTTTCTTCGACGGCCCCGGCAATGGCCCGGGCCATTTTATGGGATAAACCATGTTGGTTTTCCAGGTCATTGACAATTACTGTTTTATTCCAAGGTTCGGTACAGCATCTTGCGGTTATGAATTCGGTAAAATTTATGGATCGGTAATCGACCGGCCCATAATAGTGCGCTATTTCAGTACGATTACGTTCAACTTGCCGGGTAATTCGATGTTCATGGAGGGCCAGAGCGGCGTTTACACAATCGGCTTCACTTAGCACCGCCTGAATCATGGCATGGATCTCGTCACTGCTGACGGTACGATAAGTATATCGCCGACATAAAAAAGTGGTAACCGCTTCGGCTAAACGTTCGGTCAGGGCTTCGTGGTAAAGATCGCAATCGCTTAAAGCTGCCGCTATCGTACCCATGACCTTGGTGTGCAGATAGACTTCTTTACTGCCATCGCATTTGTTTACTAGAAGTTGCATGATAGAATTACTCTTTAAAAAGTTTTCGTTGACCGGGCGCGTCGTTTGAGTGATCCATTACTTCATGGACCTCATCGATAAACTGGCCCAAATCCTGGAATTCACGATATACACTGGCGAAACGAACATAGGCCACTTTGTCCAGCTCCTGCAGGCCTGCCATGGTTAATTCTCCGATAAGACGGGAGGACAGCTCCTGACCCGGTTGACGCAGAATATTTTCTTCAACCTGTTCGGCTAATCGATTAATTTGTTCAGTGGAGACTGGTCTTTTATAACATGCTTTTTGAATACCGGTGATAATTCTTTCTCTGACATAGGGCACTCGGCTGCCATCTTTTTTTACGACCGTCAGCTTGATTACTTCCTCAATCCGCTCATAGGTAGTGAAACGCCTATTGCAAAGCAAACATTCGCGGCGGCGGCGAACCGTACGGCCGCCATCGCTGGAACGTGAATCAATTACCCTGTCTTTATCTTTTTTACAAAAAGGACATCGCACGAACTTTGTTAACACCGAAAGCAAGAGTAGATAAAACCATGCTACATATAGAGTGAAACCGATTCTAT
>Ga0180435_10006831_pt1 | contig 10907 bp, 8 predicted proteins | sample SS_ome_3_FD_132467 | JGI IMG/M metagenome (GOLD analysis project Ga0180435, IMG submission 132467) | Hypersaline lake sediment archaeal communities from the Salton Sea, California, USA - SS_3_S_1 metaG | ecosystem: Environmental > Aquatic > Non-marine Saline and Alkaline > Hypersaline > Sediment... | reverse complement strand
GTGAATGGCATCACATTGTTGCGGTCAGAGACAGTGTGGCAGGTAAAAACCTATTGTACGTGGACGGTGTATTGCAGAAAGAGTCCTCTGATCATGTTTACGGGTCTGGTTTTGAATCTGTCAATTCTCCTTTGAGTATTGGGTATTTAGATTTCAATAGTGTGCCAGGCTTTTTTTACAGGGGAGATCTCGATGAGATTGCATTATATGATATTGCGTTGCCACCTGGTGTTATTCAGCAACACTATGCACAGGATACTGGTCGGGGATACTGCAACCAAGTCCCAGTGATTACATCAACTGCTGGAGATAGTGCTACAGAGGAGTCTGAGTATACGTATAGTCCGACTGCAACAGATTTTGAAACAGATGTGGTATCATGGTCTCTGGAGGATGAGCCTTCCGGAATGATCATTGATAGTGGGTCTGGTTCTATTTCCTGGACACCTGACAATATAGCCGATTCTGGATCGGTAAAACTGATTGCAGATGACGGACATGGTGGCACGGCCACAGAGGTATTCACAGTTGTCGTTACCCCGGTGAATGATAAACCGGTTATTACGACAACGGCAGGGACCAGTGTGACACTAGGAAATGTTTATACCTACAACCCATCGGCAACCGATGAGGAGGGGAACACCCTGACTTGGTCTCTGAGTTCTGAACCGACAGGCATGACAATCAATTCTTCAACTGGTGCGATTTCCTGGACGCCGGGAGAGGGCGTACTTACGTCGGGACCGGTAACACTGACAGTTGATGATGGTCAACCGGTAAACAACACTGCCACCGAAACGTTTACAGTTAATGTTACGGTTGATAGTGATCTTGATGGCATTTCCGATAGCGAAGAGGGGGGAGCGACTTACGATGGAAACGGCGATGGAGTACCGGATGCCGATCAAATAAATGTTGTCACCCTGTTCACATTTGATGATAAGTATTCCATCACTCTTGCAGCACCAAATGGTACGCAAATAACGAATATATTAGCGGCTGACAATCCCTCTGTTGCAGACGCGCCGCAAAGCATTGAATTCGACTATGGATTTGTTGACTTTGGCGTAACCGGAATCACGGGGGCAACAACGGTGACCATTTACCTGCCGGAGGGAGCGCTTCCAACCACCTACTACGTGTACGGTAAAACACTGGATAACCCATCTGACCACTGGTATGAATTCCTGTTTGATGCACAAACTCAAACAGGTGCGAAAATTTCTGGCAACGTTATCACCCTCCATTTTGTAGACGGATTGCGGGGAGATGATGACCTTACTGTTAATAACGGTATTATCCACACATTAGGTGCGCCGGGATTTGATACCAGTAATCAATCCAATAATGCTGATCAAGACGGTGACGGCAGTGGTTCAGGTTGTTTTATTGGTTCGACCGCGATCAAATAATGTTAGTCATTGGGTAAATCTATAATTAAAATATAATAGTAAATCGCATAACAAGCGCGAGTAATAAGGCAGGGCGAGCTATTAGCTCGTCCTGCTTTACATAAAAGCAGGGTAACATATAATGAAAGTTGTCATACTAGCCGGAGGATATGGCACTCGGTTGTCGGAAGAAACCGGTGTCAAACCCAAGCCGATGGTTGAAATCGGTGACATGCCCATTCTGTGGCATATCATGAAAATCTACTCAGCATACGATTTCAATGAATTCATCATCTGTCTGGGCTATAAAGGATTCTACATCAAGGAGTACTTTGCTCGTTATTCCTTGCAGATGTCGGACGTTACCTTCGATCTGCGAAGCAACGACGTGAAGATACACCAGAACGGAACCGAACCGTGGAAGATCACACTAGTAGACACGGGAGAGAAGACAATGACCGGGGGAAGGCTGAAACGCGTACGGTCCTACATTGGCGATGAACCCTTCTGTCTGACCTATGGTGACGGCCTGACTGATTTGAACATCAGAAAGGTAGTCAAGTTTCATCGCGATAAAAAAACGCTGGCAACCTTGACGGCCGTTCAGCCGCCCGGGCGTTTTGGTGCTTTCAGCCTTGGTCCCGGAGAATCGCGGATTGCGACCTTCAAGGAAAAACCAAAAGGGGATGGGGCTTGGATAAATGGAGGATTCTTTATTCTGGAACCTGAAGTCCTGGACTACATTGAGGGAGACGGTACCGTATGGGAGCGTGAGCCCTTGGAAGGCCTGGCAAGGGACGGCCAACTTTCCGCGTTCAAATATCACGGGTTCTGGCAACCCATGGATACCCTCAGGGACAAAATGTACCTCGAAGGACTGTGGGCTGCGGAAAACACGCCCTGGAAAGTGTGGTAATGACCGCAGAATTTTGGAAGAATAAAAAGGTGTTTATCACCGGTCATACCGGCTTTAAAGGCAGTTGGTTGTCACTGTGGCTACAAACCAAAGGCGCCTGTGTCGTCGGATACGCTCTCGAGCCGCACACCGATCCAAACCTTTATACCCTGGCTAACGTCGCTGATAACATGGTGTCGCTTATTGGCGATATTCGCGATATCGACCACTTGGCAAATGCCATGTCGGAACACCGGCCAGAGATTGTATTTCATTTGGCTGCGCAGGCACTGGTGCGTCTGTCATACGAAAAACCCGTTGACACCTATGCAACCAATCTTATGGGGACCGTCAATGTACTGGAGGCGATCCGCCACACCTCCTCGGTGCGGGCAGCCGTTATGATCACCAGCGACAAGTGCTACGAAAACCGAGAGTGGTGGTGGGGTTACCGCGAAATCGATGCCATGGGTGGCCAAGACCCCTATTCTAGCAGTAAGGGGTGTGCCGAACTAATCATCGCGGCCTTTCGACGCTCTTTTTTTGAAAAGGGGCATACTGCTGCCATTGCTTCAACTAGGGCCGGCAATGTTGTCGGCGGTGGTGATTGGGCTGAAGATCGTTTAATTCCAGACATTGTAACGGCTTTCATGGAAAAACAATCGGTAGTTATTCGTTCTCCCTTGGCAACACGACCTTGGCAACACGTGCTGGAGCCCCTAAACGGTTATTTGATGCTTGCCCGGCAACTACGGCTGGCGGGCTCATCTTTTTCAGGAGCTTGGAACTTCGGACCGGATGAAAAAGATTCTATGCCGGTTGAATGGATCGTCGATAACATGTCCACCCTCTGGGGGCCTGACGCCAAATGGCACAAAGACTGTGGCGAACAACCCCACGAAGCCACCTATCTCAAACTGGATTGCTCCAAAGCAAAACACCTGCTTGGCTGGCAACCACACCTGAATATCCAAACCACTCTTGAGTGGATCGTAGAGTGGTACCGGGCATATCAGAACCATGAAAACATGAATCGGGTGACGACCCAACAGATTGCCCAGTTTGAGGATTTAGCCCAATCATGAAGATCGAAAAAATAAAACTAAAAGATGCAGCCCTTATTCATCTGGAAAAAACCCAAGATGAAAGAGGATTCTTTGCCCGGGCGTGGTGCCGCCGTGAAATGGAACAGTTTAATTTAGAAGTTGATGTCCTTCAGTGTAACCTGTCTTACAATCACAAAAAGGGTACCATCCGCGGCATGCATTTTCAGAATGAACCGCATGCCGAAGTCAAATTCGTGCGTTGCATCAAAGGTGCCGTCTATGACGTCATTATCGACTTGCGAAAAACCTCCCCCACCTACCTGCAGTGGATCGGGGTCGAGCTTTCCCATGACAATCGGGACATGCTTTACGTGCCCGCAGGTTTTGCCCACGGCTACCAGACCCTGACCGACAACACTGAACTTTTTTACCAGGTTTCCGCGTATTATACACCCGATGCCGAAAACGGAATTCGCTGGAATGACCCTTTCTTCAAGATTCAGTGGCCGGAGATGAACGCAATCATCGTTTCAGACAAAGACCAGCAATGGGCAGATTTTCGCAAGGAGCATTCGGATGATCATTGTTGACAAGCTGCTAAAGCAACGTGCTAACGAAAACAGGCCCATCCGGGTTGGGTTGGTGGGGGCCGGCTATATGGGTCGCGGCATTGCCCTGCAGATCATTTCGGCGACACCCGGCATGACGCTGGCGGCGGTTGCCAACCGTACTCTGAGCGAAGCTGAAAGCGCCTACAAAGCAGCTGGCTTGGATTCCATCGTGAAGACAAACAGCCCAGCGATTCTGGAAGATGCAATTTCCAGGAATCTTCCCGTGGTTACAGACGATGCGCAACTGGTCTGCAAAGCTGAAGAAATAGATGCGATTATTGAAGTCACGGGAGCTGTGGAATACAGCGCCAAGGTTGTTGTGGATGCCATTGAAAATAGAAAGCACGTCGTCTTGATGAATGCCGAGCTCGATGCAACTGTCGGGCCGATACTAAAGGTCAAGGCAGACGCAGCCGGGGTTATCATCACCAATGCCGACGGCGATCAACCGGGTGTTATCATGAACCTCTACCGGTACGTGAAATCCATCGGCTGCAATCCGGTCCTGGCAGGCAACATGAAAGGGCTGCAAGACCCCTACCGTACCCCGGAGACTCAGAAAGGCTACGCAGAACAATATGGACAAAAGCCCCGCATGGTGACCTCGTTTGCAGACGGAACCAAAATTTCCATGGAAATGGCGGTTGTTGCCAATGCCACGGGTTTCAGGGTTGGGCAACGGGGTATGTATGGCCCCCGATGCAACCACGTCAACGAAGCCGTAAGCCTGTTCCCGATGAACCAGATGCTTGGAGGCGGTCTGGTCGATTATGTACTTGGCGCCGAACCCGCACCCGGTGTATTTATCATCGGCCATAACGAGCATCCGCTGCAACGGCAGTACCTGAATTACTATAAAATGGGCAAAGGGCCTTTGTATGTTTTTTACACACCCTACCATCTGTGTCACCTTGAAACGCCTATGACGGCCGCTCGCGCGGTTTTGCTGAATGACGCGACGGTAGCCCCACTTTCAGGAGCCATGTGTGATGTGGCTGCCATTGCTAAAACAGATTTGAGAGCGGGTGACGTTTTGGACGGAATTGGCGGGTTCACATGCTATGGTGTGCTTGAAAATGCCCAACCCTTTAAAGAACAAAAATTGATTCCTATGGGATTGATCGAAAATTGCCGAATGACCAAAGATGTACCCAAAGACAAGGCCATCTCTTACGACGATGTCATGCTGCCCAAGGGACGGTTGGTCGACCGGCTGAGGACCGAGCAAAGTGACTATTTCAATCAACAGTGAAAAGTACCATTTTTTCCTTATAGAGGTAACATAAATATGCTGGATAAAGTTGAAACAGCGGGTTCAGATAAAGTGATCATTAAACCAATGCCTGAATGGAATTTATCCGACCTAGTGGAACTTAAAGCGTACAGGGATCTTTTCTATTTTTTAGTTTGGCGAGACATCAAAGTTCTATATGCACAAACTATTCTTGGATTTTCTTGGGCTATTTTTCAGCCTCTCATTCAAATAGTAGTTTTTTCATTGATTTTTGGAAGAATTGCTAAAATTAATACCGACGGCATTCCATATGTATTGTTTTCAACGGTTGCGATCATTCCTTGGACGTATTTAAATCGGGCAATTTCTAAATCAAGCGCAAGCTTGGTAAATGGTCAGCATATGTTGGGAAAGATCTATTTTCCAAGATTAATATTTCCTTTAACTCCTATTTTATCAGTTCTCGTCGATTTTGGCATTTCAATGATGATTGTTGTAGCAATTATTTTTTATTATGGCATTGCTCCGACATCAAACCTGCTTTATTTCCCTTTTTTTATTGTGTTAATGATGTGTATAGCAGCGGGTGCTGGCTTTTGGCTTTCTGCCATGGCTATAAGATATCGTGATGTTAAGCATGCAATGCCGTTTGCTATTCGGATGCTGATGTATACAGCTCCAATTGTCTATCCAGCATCCTCCATTCCTGATAAATGGACTTATTTATACGCGTGTAACCCAATTGCCGGGTTCATAGAGGGCTTTAGGGCCTGTTTTCTTGGCACAGCTATGCCATGGTCTCATATTTGGCCGGGAATAATTACTACATTTATTTTGCTTATCAGCGGACTGCTATATTTTAAACGAATGGAACGAGTTTTTGTAGATGTTATTTAGAGTTGCCGTTAACCACGGCATGATGAGACACTAGATAAGGCCTTCACAATCATAAATGGAGATGAACTATAGATCACGTATCGACTCAAAGCCTTCAACAGTAAAAAATGGGAATAGATATGCTAAATAAGAATATAGCACTAAAAATTGAAAATATTAGTAAGATCTATCGTATCGGGACAAAAGAAGATATCAGTGATAATATGACCAGCACTATAGTGAACTTTTTTAAAAGCCCAATCGCTAACTATCGGAAATATAGGTCACTTTATAGATTCGATGATATTGATCTGTTTAATGAAAATCAATACGGGGATATCCCCCCTGACATAATCTGGGCTCTCAAGGATGTTTCTTTTGAGGTGGAACAAGGAGAAGTGGTTGGCATTATCGGTCCTAACGGAGCAGGAAAATCAACATTGTTAAAAATATTATGCAGAATTACTAACCCTACAAGAGGATATGCTGAAATATATGGCAGGGTGGCTAGCCTGCTGGAAGTGGGAACCGGATTTCACCAAGAATTAACAGGAAGAGAAAATGTTTATCTGAATGGTGCAATATTAGGGATGACCAAGAGAGAAATCGATAATAGCTTCGATGAGATTGTCGATTTTTCAGGAATTGAAATGTTTATAGATACACCTGTGAAACGCTACTCTAGCGGGATGAGGGTTCGCCTTGCATTTTCAGTAGCAGCGCATTTGAGGCCTGAAGTTTTAATCATAGACGAAGTGCTTGCAGTTGGTGATGAGCAATTCCAAAAAAAATGTCTTAGCAAGATGGAAGATGCAGCGCGAAAAGGGCGCACGGTTATATTTGTTTCGCACAACATGACTGCTGTACTTCGTTTGTGTAAAAGAGTTGTTCTGTTAGATCATGGCACGGTAACATTAGATGGACCTGCACTAAAAACAGTATCTGAATATATCAAGACAGGCACTGATTCATCTGCCGAACGTCTATGGCCTGACATTGAAAAAGCTCCGGGTAACGACAATGTTCGTTTAAGGGCAGTGAGAGTCTGCGACGAAGATGGTATGGTCGATGAAGCATTTGATATACGGAAATCAATATACCTTGAAGTTGAATATGAAGTACTAAGGCCAGGAAATATTCTTAGCACCCATTTCCATTTGGAGAATGCCCAGAGTGTTAGAGTTTTTTCTGTTCATGATACAGATATAGAATGGATGAATCGTCCTAGAAAAGTAGGGCGTTATAGATGTAGGGCAAAAGTACCTGGGAACTTTCTATCAGACGGCTTGTTATACGTGCACGTCGTTATCCTGACAATGGCTCCAATAGAAACCCAGTGCTGGGTTCCAGAGGCGGTTAGTTTTAACGTGGTAGATAGCTTTGGAAAGAATACAGCAAGGGGTGATTGGCCTAATGAGATGTATGGTGCTGTTAGGCCCCTTCTTCAATGGACAACCGATTTCAGCCTTAGTTGATAGATCGCACGGACATCACTGAATTGCATGCTTGAATGAAGCCAAATATTCTTTTATGAAAATTGATATTATTGATAATATTCAGAAGTTTAATGACATTAAAACAAATTGGTCTGATGTTTATGCCGCAGATAAACACGCTACGTTTTTTGTGTCATGGCCTTGGCTTCGGGGTTGGTTTGAAACTATTAAAAAAAGTTGGTTTATTATTGCTCTTCGAAATCCGGAAGAAGATCGCTATGTGGCATTTCTACCGTTGCGGCAAAACCGCCACCGTACACATATTTTAATGGCAGGAAACGATATTGCCACCCACACAGGTATTGTTTGTTTGCCTCAACACGAGAATACTGCATTAGAATTATTCGCTAATTATATTCAAAGTCAATTGAAATGGGATATCTTTTCTTTAAAAAATGTGTCGGACATTAGAATAATAAAATTTTTGCCGTTCTTTTCACCTAAACAACATAGACTATCCTATCTCGAATCCACACCGTGTCCGTATTTATTATTACCTGAAAATTGGAATGATTATCTACATGGCTATCTCGGTAAAAGTTCGCGTCAAAATCTTAAACGCAGGACTCGGCAAATTGAAAATCTTGATAATTTCCGGATAACAACGATCGATAGAGAAAATGCGGATTCTCAAATTGATGCCTTTATAATGCTATGGAAAATGCGCTGGGGCGATCGACCGGATAGCGATTTTCTTTGGCTGCGAAATGTTTCAAAATACAGCCTTGAAAATGGCAATCTTTGGTTGACGATACTGTGGGATGGTGAAACACCAATAACCGGAATGAAAGCTTATATTGATAAATGGCGTAAAACGTTTTCTTTTGTCATGGGAGGATGGAATAAGCAATTCATTAAGCACTCACCCGGAAATGTCATGTTAGGTTATAGTATTAAGTATGCAATTGAAAATGATTTTTCGCGTTATGATTTTTTAATGGGGGATGAAAAATACAAGTATACGTTTGGTGGAAAACATAACCTTAATAAAAGCTACCTGATTAGAAGAACGGAATTGAGGCAGAAGATCAAACAAGGAATCAGAAAGGCATATAATGGTTATCGAAAATTAAAAGAGATAACTATATCAGAGAAGGGGAGTTAATCCTGTGCGACATCGCTAATTACGGCACAAATTTGAAGAAAAATCAGGTAGCATTTTTCCTGCTTTCCGAACTCTGACCAATTACATTTTGCACAAGCCATTGTTTGGCTGCAACCCTTCTTCGCTATAATGACGGTACTCCCTCACCCACATCCCGACCGTGGACTCGGCAATGTTGAAACCTATGGAAATAAGGGATCTTGAGTATTCTTTTTCAAGATGCAACTGATCCACTTTCAATTTGAATTCTAATGAAAATACCCGCCTTTTCCTTTTCTTGCTTTTGCCGGTACGGCTGCTTTTTCGCCTCCCTTTCATGGAGCCGCCCCTTTCGTTTTAATTGATTCTTCACTCAGGAGTATAACCCTATTTTCTATCTTTTAGTGTATCATTATCCGGCAATTGTGACAGGAAACGTCTACTGATGGCACATGCATTTAGCTTAGTCCACATAAAGCCTTATTGACCGCTACGTTTGATATTTTAGAAATCTGTTCCGATAAAATGCACAGACGGATGGACGATATAGATGAATAGAATGTGATTGATTAGACTGAATGGAAATAGGCAAATTCATGTATCTTGATATTATAACCAACCTGAGGCAGTTTGACGAACTAAAAAGTGATTGGGATTTGGTTTCGCAGGCTGATCCTAATTCAACTGTTTTCGTGTCCTGGTGGTGGGTACGTGGATGGATCGGAACCCTGGCAAATAATTGGTTTGTGTTAGGACTAAAACCCGACAAGCAAACCAGCTATGTAGCTTTCCTTATTGTAAGAAAACAAAATAAAGAAAAGGTATTGCATATCGGTGGGAATCCAGAATCAGACCATACGGGTTTTATATGCCTGCCTGAATATGAAGAAAAGGCAATGCAGGACTTTGCAAACTACTTCACATATAATAAAGATTGGGAAGAATTTCATATCCTTGACATCTTCGATAATCGGCTGGATAGATTTCTGAACGATTTTTCGAAAAATAAATTTTATTTTCAAGAGTTCGACAAGACATGTTGCCCGTATATTCCTTTGGAAACAACATGGGATCAATATTTAGCAAAATCATTAAATGCCAAGAAGAGAAATAAACTAAGGCGGTGCCTGAAACAAGTTCGTGATAATAATTTTTGCATAAACCATGTTAACGAAGATAACTTACATAGGCATATCGATATATTGCTGAAGTTCTGGCAGAAACGATGGGGGAAACAGAGCAGTAAGAATTTGAGTAGATATCGTGCTATTTTTCAATCAAGCTTTGAAAGTGGAAACCTATTCTTGCCAGTATTGTGGAATGGGTTAGATCCGGTATCGGCAAAAGCTGCATTTTTAGACCATTCAAAAAAATCTTTTTCCGGCTATATTTATGGTTGGGATGAATCTTATGTTAAATTGTCACCTGGTACAACTATGCACGCATACGCAATTCGGTATGCTATAGAAAACGGATATAAAATTTATGATTTTTTAAGAGGAGCCGAGGAGTATAAGTTTTCAAGTTTTGGCGCAACTTGTCGATATAATAGGAATATCTTTATTCATAGAAAACGCATTATAAAACAACTTAAACGCAAATTAAAATCATATGGTGAACGAATAACTAAAGGATGTTCTGCTCCTTAGGCTTCAATTCGAGCATTCATAGTCGAATAAAATTGTAGCTTCATTCTGTTTATTATGCCTAAAAAATCAATATTAATAGTCGCTCATCTAGATGATGAATCTTTATGGTTTAGTTCAATATTAGAAGAAGTTCATGAAGTGGTAGTATGTTTTTTAGAGCTCAAATCAATACCCGCACTGGGAATAGGGCGAAGCAAGAGTTTAAGTCAACACCCCTTAAAAAAAATATCTTGTCTTGGTCTAAATGAATCGGGAGTCTTTAACGACAACAATTGGTTAGATCCAAAAAGCACCGCATTTGGTATGGATGTTGGAAATAATAAAAACTCAAGGCTGTATCAACAGAATTTCCACCGTCTTAAACGTGAACTATACGGCAAATTGAAATCATATGACTTTGTGTTTACACACAATCCTTGGGGTGAATATGGGCATGAAGAACACGTCCAAATAAACAGGGTGATCATGTCTTTACAAAAGGAATTGCGCTTTGATATTTGGCACCCTAATTATTTTAGTAATAAATCAGCAAGGTATATGTTTGACTGTGAACCATTCTCTTATTCCGGTGCAGTAATGAATTGTGATGCAAATATAGAGTTAGCCGAATCACTGAAGAAATTAT
>Ga0180435_10006830_pt1 | contig 10909 bp, 14 predicted proteins | sample SS_ome_3_FD_132467 | JGI IMG/M metagenome (GOLD analysis project Ga0180435, IMG submission 132467) | Hypersaline lake sediment archaeal communities from the Salton Sea, California, USA - SS_3_S_1 metaG | ecosystem: Environmental > Aquatic > Non-marine Saline and Alkaline > Hypersaline >... | reverse complement strand
TATACCAGCGGTGCATGCCGGCATCCTGCACGGCGTACTCCCCACGCGCCGACTTCCACACCAGCGCTGGGGTGCGTTGTCGCAGCGCCAACCAGTCGGCCTCCATCTGCGCCGTCTCCTGCGCTTGGTGTGCGGCAGCGGCCTCTTGCACTCGCTGCTCGAAACGCCCGGTCGGCTCGGCGAGCGGATTCAGTGCTTGGCCGATCGCCTCCATCAGGAACTGCGGGCGCAGACCAAAGGCGGCGAAGGCGTCGTACAGGTGCGACCGATCAACCGGCGCCAGGGCCGGCTGCTGAGCTTCGATACGCCGCGCGAGATGCTCGATGAACGCGCGATCCAACTCCGGCATGTGCTGGATCTGAGAGCCATAGAAGGGCGCGCCGTTGGTATTGACCAACCGCAGCAGCTTGTCCCGATCGGAGCCGGACATCACCAGCATCAGCGCAACGCTGTCGGGGCGGTTGAGCTGATCGCGCGCCGATTTCAGCGCCGCCATCGTCGACTCGCCGGCCTCGGTGGTGAGCGCATGCTGGGCCTCATCGACCATGAGCGCCAACGGCGCTTGGCCCTTCTCGACCAGCAGGCGCAGGATCTCCGGCAACGAGAGCCCCTCGCTCGCCGCGAGCGATCCGTAACAACCCGGGGATGCCCAGGCTGTCGATGCGTGCGGCATCGGCCACCTTTGCCAAGGTACTGCGGGCCTCACGGATCGCGCGGGCGATCGCTTCGACGATCAACAGCCCCGGATCACGCTGCAGATCGGCGCACAGGTCCACATAGATGACCGTCGCCCCGCGCTCGGTCAGCACCGGGTCAGGTCCGCTTGCAGGAACGTAGACTTGCCGGTGCGCCGCGGCGCGGCCAGAAACAGGCCATTGGCGGCGTCACTGAATAGGGTGCGGCCCTGCAGGGCATCAACCATTTGCCGAGCCAAGTCCAGGCGCGGGTAATGGAGCATGGGCGTCGCGGGGTAGCCGAAAACCTTATTTTATCGCCATGATGATAAATTATCTAAGCCGAGATAAAGACGGATAATTCCGGGAAGTCGACGAGCCGAGATCAACCAGCCCGCGCCGCCGGCCGGGATCGGGGCAGGGCGCCGGGATGGGAAGCGGCATCAGCGCCAGCCCCAAGCTCGGCGAGCCAGGGTGCGGCGGGCTCAACCGCCACGGGTCCGCGCTGCTCGCGATGGCGCAGATGGCGGACCAGCAAGGTGGCGTGGGCCTGCGGAAAGCGCGCTGCCGTGGCCGCTAGGTGCCGGGGAACAGCAGCATCCGACCACTTGCACTCGACCAGTTGCGTCGGTTGATCGGCCTCGCAGAGCACAAAATCGATCTCCCGGCCTTCTTTGTCCCGAATGTAATGCAGCGTCGCCTCTTGGCCCTCGGCATCGCGCCGCCGTTGCACCTCGGCCTGCAACATCGTGGCGCAGGCATTTTCAAAGCGGATGCCGTCATCCCCCTTGACCAGACCGGTGTCGTAGAAATACACCTTCGGCTCTTTTAGTAAGGCACGCGCAATGTTGCGATGGAAAGGACGCACGCTGAAGACGATATGCAGCGTCTCGAGGATGCCCAGATAGCGACTGAGGGTCGTGGGTGAGCGTTGAAGATCGCGGGCCATGGAGGCCAATGACACGGGTGATCCGACGCGTTCGCGCAGCATCTGCACGAACAGTCGCATGGCCTGTACCTCGCTGATCCGGGAAAACTCTAGGATGTCGTCACGGATCAGCCCATCCAGATACAACGGCCGCCAGCGACTCCCCGGCTTGGCGGAAGGCATCGAGCCGCGCGCTGCCGGTGACCAGAATCGCTTGTCCTTCCGCTCGCCCGTCGTACACGCCTTTGAGCCAGGGGCGCCAGTCCTTCATCTTGTGCAGCTCATCGAACACCAGCAAGGAGGCTGTTGGAACCCAGCTCTGGGCCAGCATCACACGCCGGTCGGCGAGGACGTCCCAGTTAAACAGCTGGGCATCGGGAGACTGCGCAGCCATCATCTGGGCCAGCGTGGTCTTTCCTGCCTGCCGGGGACCGGTGAGGAACACCATCTTGCGCCCGAGATCGCGCTGCACCATCGGTTTGATCCGTCGCTCCTTGGTGACGATTTTCCTGCTTTCTGGAAAAAAGTCGAGACGATTTGCTCATCAACTGGAAGATGGTCAGATTCACTCAGGCCAACGCCCGAAGAGTCAAGCAGAGTTCGCGCAGACCAACGACCGTGATCCCGCCCGGTTTCCGGTAACGCTCCTCGCCACTGTAGACGATCCAGGCCTGAGCAGGCTTGAGATCCTCGAGCGCGTGATGGAAGCCTCGCTCCGGGGTCGGTGCCAGCCCGCGCTTGATCTCAATGGCCCAGGTTTCGCCGGTCGGTAATTCCAGCAACAGATCGATCTCGGCGCCGACCGCCGTGCGGTAAAAGCTCGCCTGCGTGCCATCCGGGGCGCAGCCGAGTAGGTTCTCGATCACAAAGCCTTCCCAACTGTTGCCCACCACCGGATGGCCGAGCAACGCCTCGTGATCCGGCAGCCGCAACAGGGCATGCACCAAGCCGGCATCACGGATGTAGAGCTTGGGTGAGCGCACCAGGCGTTTACCGACATTGGCGTGGTACGGCGCTAAGCGCCTCACCAGCAACAGATCAACCAACAGATCCAGATAACGGTTGACCGTGCGACCATCGAGCGCGAGCCCGCGGGCGAGCTGCGCGGTATTGAGCAACCCGCCTTGATGATGGGCCAGCATGGTCCACAAACGGCGCAAGGTCTCCGCGGGGGTGCGCGCGTCGAACTGGGGGATGTCGCGTTCCAGATAGGTGCGAATGAACTGCTCGCGCCAGATCAGGCTGGACCGATCGTTGCGGGCGAGGAAACTCTCGGGCAGGCCGCCGCGAAGCCAGAGCCTCTCGCGCGCCTCCGGCGCGACCTCTAGCACGTCAAAGGGCGCCAGTTCGACATAGGCGATCCGCCCCGCAAGGGTCTCGCTCGACTGGGCCAGCAGGTCGATCGAGGCCGAGCCGAGCAGTAGGAACTGGCCGGCCACGCGCCCCTGGCGCCGCCCCTGATCGATCAAACCGCGCAAGGGTTGAAACAGCTGCGGGACACGCTGGATCTCATCGAGGATGATCAGCCGATCGGCATGACGGGAGAGGTAATCGACCGGGTCCGACAGCTTCTCGCGATCCGGTGGCGATTCGAGGTCGAGATAAAGACTGGGCCGCGCGTCCTCGATGGCACGGGCCAAGGTGGTCTTGCCGACCTGCCGCGGACCCAGCAGCGCCACCGCTGGAAACTGGTCCAGGCGTTCATGCAGGAGGCTGCTGAGGTGACGTGGTAACATCATTGAAAAAATAACATCATCGTGTCAGTTTTACAATGTTAATACTCGCTTCGGTGGCCTCTTGTTGGCGGCCTCACACCTGAGCGGGCTGTCCGTCTGCCGCGAGAGTCAGCAACTGATCGCTGCAGATCGGAGGCGCGATCAGCCAGCCCGAGCCACCGACGGGGATCGGAGACAGGGCGCCGCCGGGATGGGGGGAGGTATCGGACGAGTCGCTGAGGCACCAGAAGTCGAGACGATTTGCTGATCAACTGGAAGATGGTCAGCGTCATGCCGCGCCGACTTCTGCGATCGGTTGCACCCATCGGCGTTGATCGGCTGTGCTGTTTCCGTCATGATACCGAATAAAAAAAATGACGGAAACGCCCTGTGCGTGCACTCACCCATCAGCAACGACTGCACCTGATCAACAGCGAGCAGCTGTTCGAGAATTACCGCGAGGCCTTACACCAAAGCCGCACCTACGCCTACGGGCTGCGCTGGAAGCGGGTGCGGGGCGTGGACTATCTGTTTCGCGAGCGCGATCGGCGCGGCAACGGCAAACTGCTCGGACGGCGCAACCCCGAGACCGAAGCCCGCCTGCGCCAGTTCCACGACCGTAAAGCCGCCGCGAAGCAGCGACTTGCCCAGATCAAGGCGCAACTCGACGAACAGGCTCGGCTCAATAAGGCGTTGCGCCTCGGACGTGTCCTTCGGGTTGTGGCGCGCATTCTGCGCGCGCTGGACGAGGCCCGGCTCGGTGATGCCTTCACCGTCTTAGGCACGCAGGCCCTCTACGCCTACGAAGCCCACGCCGGCGTGCAGCTGCTCGCCTCTAGCGAGGTCGATGTGCTCGACGATACCCGCCAGCGACTCACGCTGGTCTCCCATCGGCTCGAGGGCCAAGGACTCCTCGGTTTGCTCAAGAAGGCTGATCGCAGCTTTGAATGCGTGCGCCGACAGGGCTTTCGTGCCGCCAACGCGGGGCAGTTCATGGTCGATGTCGTGATTGCGCCACAACCGCTGCATCAGGCCGAGCCGATCACCTTTGCCGAGGAAGACCTCGTGGCCGCCGAGGTGCTCGGTCTGCAGTGGCTGCTCAATGTGCCCGCCCTGGAGACCGTCGCCATCGATGAACACGGCTGGCCGGTGCCGTTTCGGGTCCCGGACCCACGCGCCTTTGCCTTCCACAAAGCCTGGCTCTCACAGCGCATCGATCGCGAGCCGGTCAAGAAGCCGCGCGATCTGGCGCAAGCCTGTGCGATGGCGCAGCTGATTCGCGACACGCTGCCGCAGTATACGTTCGCCGAGCCACCGATGGCCTTGCCGAAGGCGATGGCGAATGTGGCGTGGCTCGAATCCGCATGCGGACTCGCCGGCCTCGCCGGTGAACGAGACTGATCGGAGCAGGAGCAGGTGCCGGGATGGGGTGATTCATCAGCGGAGTCGCTGAGGTACCAGGGCAGCCAGGCGGTGTGGTTGTGGCCTCTGGGGACAGAAGCCCGCCGTCACTGCGGCAACCCCAAGTGCAGCCGCAGAGCATCCTCAACGGCCGCCATGTCCGCTTTACTCAGGCAACCGAGTCGTGACTTCAACCGCACTTTATCCGCCGCCATGAGCTGATCGGCCATGGCTTTGCTGGTCTGCTCACCGACCTGGACCAAGGCCTCGCCGGGATACAGTCGCCCGGTGTTGCTAGTCAACGGCATCACGATCACCCGTTGTAGATGCCGATTGGCGGCATCGTTGCTCAGGATCACCGCCGGGCGGGTCTTGCGGATCTCGCTACCGATCGACGGATCGAATTCGACCCACCAGGCCTCACCGCGCCTCATCGGCGACATCCTTCGCCAGTGCGTTGCACCACTCGGAGGCCTCGGCTTCGCGTTCCGCATCGGCCGCCATCGCCTGATAGCCCTCATCCAGGCTCGTATCGAGCACATGCGGGCGGACCAGATCTTCGATGAACTGGCTGATGCGCCGTTTGCCAATGCGCCGATGCAGCCCCTCGTAGACCGGTTCGTCGAGCGTAATCGTCATGCGCCTGTGCATGAACACCCCCTCAATACGTTGTACGTATATCGCATCCTAGAGGCTGGATTGCGCGCAGGCAAGGCGGAGCGTTGTAGACCATGTTCTGCGCCACCGGCGGGGATCAGGAGTAAGGCGCTGGGGTGCTGCGGTTCCTGCGCGCAAGCGGGGATGCTCCAGGTGAGCCAGATGGTTGGCCCGGAGGTTGGAATAGGGAGGCTCGAGGCGTTCATCGGCAGCAACACTCGCTAGCTGGCGTCGAAAGCAGGCTCCAAACCCAACACCCGAGCGGCTTTCTCGAGGCGGCGATCGAAACAGGCGAACTGCACCGGCGCTCGAGTCGCTTCTGACAGCGTTCTGGCTGCCGCCAGTTGGACACTGTCATAGCCGCGCAGCGCAAAGGTATCGGCATAGTCACCAGCAAGCTCAACCAACGCTTGGGTGACTTCCACGACCACGTAATCGCCCCAGTCGTCTCGCAGACGCAGCCGCACGGCATCAATGACCTCGGCATCTGCCGGCGATTCTCGCGCGCGCCTAGCCAACGCCGCCATCGCCTCGGCCCACGCAATCCGACACACCGCCAGTGACGGGGCGGCTGTCGCCGCAGCAAGCATCTCCTTGGTGAACGGCTCACACACATAGAGCTTGATCAACGCCGAGGTATCGCAAAACAGGCTCAACCGCGATCCTCCAACACCATCTGACTGACCGGCGTGCCGTTCGCAGCCAGCTCAAGTGGCGGTTGCAGTTCGGGCTTGCGCTCACTCCAGCTCAAGGCGCCTTGAGCGATCGGTTCACGAAGCGCTTCAGCGGTTTCGGTAGGCACTCCCACGATTCGGGCAATCAGCCGGTTGTGGGAGGTCACCTCGATGGATTCCCCGGCCTGGGCCTGGGATAAGAAGCGAGAAAGCTGGGCCTTCAGATCGCGGACAGCTACCTGCATGGTCGATGACCCTCGATTGTTTGAGACTCTATTATAGGTCGTTCTCTCTTATTTGTAGTCACGAAAAACGCCACCAAAACCCGATCGATGGCCCCTGCTGTCCGTGTCTGTCCGCCCTCCTCATCGCAACGACCGCCCCACGCAGGTGATCTGGATCAGCGTGACCTTGGGCCTGACTGGGCCGGTGAGTGGTTCGTCAGGCGGTCGTTTTTTTCTGTCGCGCAACCTCTTGGCGAGAAGTTCGCCCGGCCGGGGTGGACGCCGAACGACCTCAGGAGGTCGCGATGCAAATGTGTCAAGAAGCAGCCCGTCAAGCAGCCCGTCTCTTATCGGCGTTAAAGAACGATGGCGCCTTGACATCCCGCACTCGACCTCTCGGTGCTGATCAACAACCTCAAGACCGCCAGTGCGCGGCGCGCGCGCAACCGCTTCGCCGAGCACCTGGCCGGGTTCTACAGCAAGCCGCTGTTCTGGCACCGGGCGTACTTCGTGGGCAGCGTGGGCGGCGTGACGCTGGAGACGGTGCGTGACTACGTGCAAGCTCAAGGCACCAAGGAGCAGAAGCGCTCACGCGCTCAGCGCGCTTGACCCCCTCCTGGCTCCGCCGAGCAGGGGGAATGCGCGCGCAATTCGTTCACAAGCGCCGTAAAACCCAGTCTTTGGGCGGCAAGGATGTCAATTTAGGCTCGACGTTCGCCCGGTCATCGGCGATTCGCCGGGGTAGGGCGCCGGGATGCGACGTCCTCGCTGTCCCGGCGACGGTCTGCACAAGCAAGTTATACGCAAAGCATTCTTGGATTGCGTATAGTCGATCCGATTCAACCCCGCCACCTGTCCCTCACCGCTCGGACGCTCTACGCCGAGTTGCTCGACTTGGCCATGATCGAGGCCGCCCAGGGCGGGCTCGCACGCAGTCCCGGATCGATCGTGCGCAAAACACATCGGCAACGGTGTCTACGTGTACTTCCAATACCGTTCGCTCGAAGGACGAACCCGGCAGCTGTACCTCGGCCCCGACAACGAGGCCACCGAAACGCGCGCCCAACGACTGCGTGAGTTCGCCGCAGCACGGGCAGAACAGCACGACTCGACGCAAGCGATCGCGGCCGCCTTTCTCGCCGCCGGCGGGTTTCGCACCGAGCATGCACCGATGCGTGTTCTGCGCGCCTTCTCGGATGCGGGCGTGTTGCGCCCGGGATCGGCGCGACCGGTGCTGATCGGAACCCACGCGTTCCATGCACTGGGCAATCTGCTCGGCGTGCGCTGGGACAGCCCGATGCAAACCCAGGACATGGATTTGGCCGCCGATACCGATGTTGATCTCGCGATCCCCCCAGACATGCCCGGGATCAGCTCCACACTGGAGCAGCTCGAGATGCGGGGGGCTCGTGGCAGCGCCCGTGAAACCAGGGATCGCATGCCCCGCATGGCCGCGATCAGCCAGCCCATGCCACCGAGCGGGATCGGCGCGTGGCCTTGGAGCGCCTCTCGGACCAGCCGAAACCGAATCTTTATCGCCAAACGGATCAATTATCCAAGCCGAGATAAAGCCGGATAATTCTGAGAGATCGGCAAAGTGCCGAGCGCAGATCGATCATTGGAAAAACAGCATCCGGCGATCTGGATAGGTAGCGCACTAGCGCACTAACGTAGGATCTTTTCATAGACACGCACAATCCGAGCGCCGTCCCACAGATAACTGAGATGCGGCCCCTGGCGAGGGATGGTCACCGCCGGGGGTCTCAGGGCCGCGATGCACTCGCCGCCAGGATGGCGCACCGATCGATAGACCAACCCCCAGGAACGCAACGCGCGCATCTCGGCCCCAAAAGCTTGAGACGCCGCCCAGGTCTGCGGAGCATGCAGCGCATCGTAGGTGTTGCCACGGATGTCGTGCAGGGGCTTGGCGATCTCGCCGACATAGACGCGCAGATCGATCTCCCCGGGCGCCTCTTCGGTGAAGGCGAGGAAGCGGGCGCGATGGAACTTGGTCTCTTCGATCGCCGTGTCCAGCGTGCGCGCCGCGTAGTAGATCCCGAAGGACCCATCACTGAAGCGGCTCTCGGCGCCGACATGGGTAAAGGCCGCCATCACCGGCGATGCGCCCGGCCCACTGATCCGGTCCTCGGGATCGAACAGCGCGATGTCCCCGACCTCATCTCGCAGACGCGGGTTGGTCAGCCCTTCCAGGTAGTAGAGCGCTTCCATCCGCTCGGGATCGACCAGGGTCTCAAAGAAGGCGATGGCCGGGAACGCCGAGGCGACGATGCGATACTGGTGCGGCCAGTCCAGCTCGCTCAGCGGTGGCGCCAGACTAGAGGCCACGCTGGGCATCGAGGTAGCGGCGCACCTCGGCGAGATCGATCAGGCTGCCGCCCAGCATCCGTTCCAGGGCGGAGTAACCATGGAACAAAGGCGCTGCATTCGGTTTCTTCACCCACTCATCGGCCGCGCGCGGCGAGGGCAACAGCTCGCCTAAGGCGCGGGCGATGCCCAGCAGATAGCTGATGCGCTCCAGGGTGTCTCGCCCTAGCCGCCGCGCGGTCTTCTCTGACTTCCATTTGAAGAAGGTCGACTCTGGTGGGCTGCCGAGCAGTACCCGCTCTTGCGCACTACTCAGTCCCCAACGCGCCGTCAGGTTGAAGAAGGCCTGTAAGGCGGTGCTCGAGAGGATCTCCGCATCAAAGGTGGTGTTGGAATCCGGTATTGCGGTCATGCACGACTCCATGACTGGAGAAATACAACGTATCTTCTTTTTTTAGACCCACTTAAAGTGGAGGTCAAGCCGGCCGTCTCAGGCACGTAGCGGCCTGCGCTCTGAGCGGCGCCTGCCTCCCCAGAGCCGCTCGTGCGGCTAGCGGCGTTTTTCGTCCGCAATGCTGCGACCGTGGAACGGGGTCGCCATCGCCGTAATTGTTCCACGGTGTGCGCCATGCTGCCGTGGTGTCAGCACTAAGCGCTTGTCTTATCTGAGCTTTGCCCCTCGCCAGCCCGGCATTCCACCGGGATGTTCCACGGTCCCGCGGGGTCTGCTCACGGCCAAAACGGCCTTTTCGGCAAAGATTGCAACAGAGGGGGGCTTCTGTTGCAATATCTGGCTTGGATAGCCCATTTCGGTACATCCTACGTACCGGTGTACGGTATGAAAATGCGCCGCAGGCGCGCGCGGACGCGGCCTGACGTCACACCGATTCGGGCCGCGCACTGGTGATCAGTCGGCGCAGGCCGACTCAGGCCGAGCGCTGTTGCGCGCGCCGCAGCCGGGTCTCAGCCTGATCCCAGGTCTCGCCCGGGCGGGCGTGGCGCTCGACATCGGCGCGGGTGAGCTTGGCCGGGGTTTTTGGCTTGGACGCGGGCTTGGCCTCGGCGGCGGGTTGTTTGAGGCCAAACGTGAAGGTCAGCGCGTGCACCACGCGTCCGCGCTTGTGCTGCTCCCACTCAACCCAGAGGTCGCTATGGGCATTGATCTGCTCGACCGCCGGTTTGAGGATTCTGGCCTTGAAGTCGCGGATGTTCTGATACTTGTCTCCCAGATCAAAGCGCTCCCGCAGCCACTCGATCTCGACCGTCCGAGCACCTTTTTCACGCCACTGGATCAGCAGCTCGTAGAGGCGAATCGCGTAGCTGGAACTGAACTGAGCGACGTGCTCAAGCCTGTAGCGCGAAAACTGCTCCCTGAGGCGACACAGCAGTGGAACGATGCCTTCGGAGAACACTAGCTCGACAGAGCCCTTTTGCGGGATGTAGCGGATGCGCGAGACCCAACGTGTCAGTTCCTTCTCCACCTCCGGGCGCTCTGGGTCCGGAGCATGGATCAGCACTGAGCGCTCATAGAGCCGTTCAGCGACTTCCGTGAGCAGGTTATAGGCGCGGACGTTTGAGAGACGAAAGGTGTCGGCGATCTCCGCCGCCGTGATGGTGAGACAAATCCGAGAACCGGGGCCGGTGCGGCTATCAAGCTGGGCGATGGCGAACAGCAACAGCCGCTGTTCGGCTAGGCTCAAGGTGTACGTAGCTTCAACCAGTTGGTTGTCCTTAACAACGAGAAGCCCTCTGCGGCTGGTTTTCAAGATAGTGCGCCACTTAAAAACAGATTGTCACACTATAGCGCACTTGCAGGAAACAGGCTGCAAACTCTCGGTTTTGTCTCATCATCCCCCCCAGCGGAGAGGGTTACCGAGCGCAGTCTCGGATTTGTCTCAGTATCCAGCGCTGAGCGTTCGCATCAGCCGCCCGAGGCTCGGTGTTGTCTCATCATCCGCCCCTTAGCCGTGAGGGCTCCAGAACGATGTCTCGGATCTGTCTCATCATCTCTCGGATCTGTCTCACTCAACTCTCGGATATGTCCACGTAAACTCTCGGATCTGTCTCACAATGTCTCGGATTTGTCTCATGATCTCGCTATTTATATAATCATTTCAGTTGCTTGAGGAACCCTAAAACAAGATTAAAACACTAAAACATAAAAAGCGCCCGCTGGGCGCCGGTGAGAGAGAAAACGAGAGAAAGAGGAAGAACAGCGCAAGACGACAGCCCCGAGCAACGCAGACCGAGCCGCCCAGCTGCGGAAGCCGCCAGCAGGCGCTCCAGGTCTCGCCCCCGAACCGGATACCGC